>Ga0187873_1002942_pt1 | contig 12528 bp, 8 predicted proteins | sample June2016WEW_16_1_2_FD_133012 | JGI IMG/M metagenome (GOLD analysis project Ga0187873, IMG submission 133012) | Peatland microbial communities from SPRUCE experiment site at the Marcell Experimental Forest, Minnesota, USA - June2016WEW_16_100 | ecosystem: Environmental > Terrestrial > Soil >... | reverse complement strand
TCACTGCGCCAGTCACTCATCGAAGATTGCCGCGGTTCAAACCCGCATAAACCCCACAATACTGCGGGAAAACCGCGCCTTGCCGCCGCAAAACCCTGCAAAAATAGCGCCAAAATGTCAGATAGAAAAGAATCTCGCCTTATTGAACAACATCACCGACCCTGCTGGGATGTCGACTGCCGGGCTCGACCAGTGACGGAAAGGCTCTTTTTTCGTCAAGACAAGAGTTGGTGGTTTCCTCGGTGATTCTGTTGCTATCGCCGGTGAGCAGCACAGGGGCGTGCCAGATAAAAACGATGAAGGGGCGCGGGTTCGCGTTGCTGTTCATGATTGGCCGGGATCGCATCGGCGGGCTTTGGTTGTGTCCTTTGATGAGCGGGGTCTGCGTGCTGTGCAAAGGCTGGCGCCTCAAGGCAGGCTTCCAACACGGCGACGGTCTCTGTCGAGGAGTCTCTTCCTGCGCGCCCCATAAGGTCGCGTGGGCCGAGCGCTCCGGATATCATATCGGCTCAGGGGCAGCCGTACGGTTGTTTAGTACGGAAGTTCGTTTGAATGCGCTGGACGCATGCACGCAGGCCACTGAGTGGCTGTTCTGCGTCCATGGCCTCGACGGCTGCGGGCGTCGCTTGGGAGCTCACTCATGTGTCGGCGGGAATCCAGGCTCCGTCCGGTTGGTACGGTTCGTAATAACGCCGGAGCGATTCGGCCAGCCGCCGCCCTTGGGTTGTGTGTTGCCTGACCGTACAGCCCGCGACACAGGGGCAGAAATGAGCCGCCAATGGACCGTTGGGCGTCGGGCGCACACTCTGCCCTGACAAGGTACGATCCGAGAGATCGCGTGGGTTCGTTGGGGAATCCGGCATTCGCAGCCCGCGGCGATCTGGTGGCCAGCGCCATTGGCCGGACCATCTGGCGCTGGCTCGATGAAGACAGCATCCGGCCCTGGCAACACTGCGGTCGCATTTTCCCGCGCGATCCAGAATTTCAAATTAAGAGGGAGCGGGTGTTGGATCTCTATCAAGGAATGTGGAACCACCGAGCATAAACGTGGGGGCGCCCTGGCGTATCTGGCGGCTTGCCATGTGCGGCGGGCCAAAGTGTTTGGCCGTTGCGAAGCCACCACCGGCCTCGAACTGTTCCCCCGCGCGAATTTCGATTGGCAACAACGACCCACGCCGTCCGCTTGTGCAGAGGGCCGCTCATTCCGAAGCGCCGCCAAACGAAGAAGCGATATGAATGCTGCGAAACGCAAGGCTCAAGACAACCGTTGCCTCGTGTCAACGTTCCCGCCTGAGAGGGTCAGGAAGCTGTTGGTCAACCTCAAAACCTGCCTCGGGTGGGCCGAAGGCCAGCCGTTGAGCTTCGAGGATTGGAGCCCCATTGTGTGCCGCCCGGCCAACACGCTGGCGTCGTGGTGCGAGTCGGGCGAGGCCCACCAAATCCAGGCCCTGCTGGCCTCGCTGGAGCGCCTGCCGGAGCAGGTTCGGCACCAACTTCTCGATGAGGCTTGCCGCATTCATCCCACCCTGCAGCACCGCCGACTGGGCCACGATTTCCTGGCGACCAGCCGGCTCAAGGAGATCCTCGGCAAGCCTTCCGGGTTCACGTTCATCCAGGGCCATCCGGCACACATGCGCACGTTTTTGCTGGTGGCGCTGGGCAACTCCTTCAATCAGGCGCATCCAGGCGGAAAAGCGGTCTCGGGCTTGGACGCCCAGCCTGCCGAGACATTGGCACCGGTGCTCGGCGTGACTTATGTGGCAGATCCCCTCAACGCATCCAGGGTCGCAAAGTGGATCACGGAGGCCTGGCTACGCGTGCGCGCCAGCTCGGCCCGCCTGTTCTTGTTCAACGGCATATTGAGCCACGCCCCGGAGATGCAGAATGAAATCGCCGGTTGCGCCCGGAGAGCCCACGTCATCGTGGCTAACGGGGTTGGACTCAACCTGCGGGACCTTGGCAAGGGATTTCCACCCCCGGTCCACCTCATCAGCGTCTCCCCATCTCGCGAGGTGCCCGAGTGGATCAAAGTGGAGATCGCGCCCGCCTGAGAGCAGATGAATTCGCCCGTCGCGCGGTCGTCAGACCGAGCGTTCTTGTACGCCCACCGCCAGGTCGCGGACTGAGTCGGAGGATGGGCACCCGTCGAGCCTTTCCGCAACCGGGCCAAACCAGATCTGAACCCCAGTTGGGGCCTGGTCGCAACCACCACTCCTTAGCGCATGCCCAAACATCGTCAACAGCCTCCAAACCATCTGCAAGGCACCCGGGCCTATCTCTCCGGGCCGATGGACTTCGTCGCGTCGAGGAGCGTAGAGATGAAGCACGGCTGGCGACACCGCGTCGGCCAGTTCCTGGCCGCCTACGGCGTGACTGTTTTTGACCCCTGGTCCCAACCCCAAGTCAGAGGGCTCCATGAATACGGCCGCGAGGGCATCGAAACCCAGCAGCTCCGGGCACGCTGGACTTTCCGGCGGGGCGCCAAGGGTGCCGCGGCCCGGGCCCGATGTTCGGACAAGTTCTGGGAGACTTTGCATATCGATCTCCGGATGGTCGACACCGCCGATTTTGTCATCGCATACGTGCCCACCAACATCTACAGCGTCGGCACGCCCCACGAGATCATCCTCTGCCGCTTGCAGCACAAGCCCGTCCTTTTTGTAAGCCCGCCGGTGGTGTTTCCCGCGCTGGCCGAGTTGCGAGACCATCTCAGAGACGATCCGGTGGGCACGAAACTGCTCGCGCAATTGGAGGCCGAGGTTCCGATCAAACCCAATCCCAGGGGCATTCCGAGCCTCTGGTACGTGCCCCTGATTGGCGGGGACCAATTCTTCGACAGCTTTGGATTCCGATATTATCGAGAACGCTTCCGTTGGAGCGAGGGCCCACTCGACGCCCAGGAAGCGTCCCGCCGCCTGGAAAACCCGCTCCTGCCATTCCTGGAACGGCTCGCCGAGAAGCTCCCGAAGAAGTGGGATGATCGCTCCAAGCGTTTCGTTCGAAATGACGATTGGCTGTTGTGGGATTTGCCGCACTGAGTCGGATGGCAACGAGCCGGGCGGGTGGCGCATTTGAGGGTAATCCCCTAACACGCACCTGTCTGCGCGGACGGATTGGAGAACCAGCCGGAAGGATCGCCAAACTAATCCCAGAGAAGGCACTTCTGCTTCCCTGGTCAAAGGAGCATCGCCGCTGAACCTGCTCACTCCCGCCGGCAGACAGGCTGTGCGCGACCGGGCAGAGGTCGTGCCAGGCCTCCCTGCCCCCGCGCCTTCCGCCACGGAATCGCCAAGCAAACCGCCGGATGAAACTCGAGCCTAAGGCCACGACGATTCGTCGGCGCCGGCTCGCCAGGTTTAGGCGCTTGTGGGACTTCCGCCGCCAAGTCCCGCGGGGCGAGCCACCGCGGCTTCTGAAAAGCTCGCTTCCTCCACTGGGTACGGCGTGTCCGCGCATTCCGCATAACCCACTGACCGCCATGAAATCGCCGCCACACAAAAGTCGTGACTACCGACCTCACGACCATTATTGGGCCTCCAGCGCCCGGCGGCGTTTGCAGCGCGCGGAACCTGCTGGAGGCGTTAACCTCAGAGCAACGCAAGGGGCTCCACGATTTCGCCGCCAAGCGGCTCGCGCGCGTGGCCAAAATCCCATCGTGCCAGCGGCGGCTGGCCGGGACTTCACCCGACGAAATGGTCCACCGCGCCATCGAAGCGGCCCTGCTGGATGAGCAGCAACCCCGCAAAGGACGGCGTCTGAAAGCCAAGAACTGCCGCTCCACCGCGGCGTTCATCCTCTACCTGCAGAGCGTCATCAACAGCCAGCTCTCCAACCTGACGCGCTCGCTCGAGACCAACTGCGAGCACGTGCCCGTTGGCGACCACTGGGAAAATCCGGAGGCGGTGGAACCAGTCGATCTGGCAGACCTCTTGTGCCTTATCGAGCGCCGCGATCTGAAGGCCATCTTGTTCGTGCGCCTCCGGCAGTGGGCGGCCGACCACGCCGGGCTCCTGCGGATTATCGACTACTGGGAACAGCACTTCGAGGCCAGCGACCGGATCGGCCACCGCGGCTTCGATCAGAACCTCATGCACCGGGTCCGCCTGAAGTCTCGGGAGATCTGCCGCGGGTTGACGCAGGAGTTTCACCCGCAGGCCACCACCGGCCGGGAGATCTTATAATGTGAAAGCCCGCCCCCAAATCCATCCTGGCGCGCCTCGTGGCCCACCAGGGTTTCCTTGATGAAAAAAGTGATCTTTTTTCAAAAAGATTTTCCTCCTCGTCAGCTTATATCCTGTGGAAGGGACTGCGTCGGGCGAGGGACAAGGCGGGTCGGCGGCGGTTTGCCGCCGGCCCGCTCCTTCGACCGGCCCCTGCAGAGGCCTTCCAGGACATCGCACTATAAGTATGACGACAACGACAAATCCGCAGATCGACCCGCTCTATGACCGGGCCCGCCAGATCCTGGCGGCCAACCTCGGCATGGGCAAAGGCAAATTGGCAACACTGCTCGGGGTCAGGACCCCGACCTCCCGGCGCCTGCTCGAGCGCTGGCGCGGCGAGACCATGAGCCACGGCACCCACCCGGACTGCGTCAGAGTCCGCCGGCTCAAGGACCTCCACCCGGAGTGGGGCGCCGCCAGGATCGCGCAGAATCTCGGCCTCAGCATCGATCACGCTAAGCTCCACTTGGCGCGGTGGCAGGGGGCGCAGTCCTTTGGCGCCGCTGGCCCCGTCCGGGGGCTCGTCAACCCGGCAATGTCTGCCGTCGCTATGCCGGTGGAAGATGGGGCCGCGGATGACCAATTCGAGGACACCACCAGCGGCGACCTGCGCGACTTGGCCTACCGCGGCACGGGCAAGCAGTCGGTCGAGGAGCTGCTGGCGAGCGCCAGGGTGGACCCGAGCCTCTGGCAGGTCAGCCGGCAGAGCCTGAGCATGGCCGAGCGCCCCGCCAAGGAGCTGGTGGACTCGGAAGTCGAACCGCGCAAGATCCGGACCTACTCGATCCGCGTGACGCTTCGGCGCCGCACCGCCGAGCTCAACTTCCAGGGCATCCTCGACTCCATGCTCCAGCAGTTCAGGAGCGCCGCGCCCGTGTTGCCCCCGATCATGCACTCGCTCAAGAGCCGTGGCCTCCTGGAAATCTCCATGCCTGACGGCCACCTCGGCAAGATCGCCCGGGGGGAGGAAACCGGAGGACGGGACTACGACGCCGATATCGCCGAGAGGATGTTCCGCACCGCCTTGCAGGACCTGCTGGGCAAGGCCTCTATCATGCAGCCCGAAAAGGTGTTGTTCATCGCCGGCAACGACTTCCTTAACACGGACAACTTGGGGCGCACCACGACCGCCGGCACGCCGCAGGACGAAATGCTCCGCTGGCCGGAGAGTTTCGCGCGCGGCAAGCACCTGCTGGTCTGGGCCATCGACCTGCTCCGGGAGGTCGCGCCTACGACCGTACTTATGGTCCCCGGGAACCACGACCAGCAACGCCTCCATTACCTGGGACATGTGCTTGAGGCCTGGTATCACCATACGGCCGACGTGACGGTCGATGCCTCTCCCCGGCTTCGCAAGTACGTCCACTACCACGCGAACCTGCTGGGCTATTGCCACGGCCACGAGCCCCAGCGGCACCAGGCCCTGCCGGTTTTGATGGCGATCGAGCAGCCCGAGGCCTGGAGCAAGACTCGGCACCGCGCTTGGGGGCTGGGCCGTCTCCACGCCAAGCAGTCCCTGGTCTATGTTCCGCATCGCGACCTCAGCAGTGTGGCCGTGCGCATCCTTCCCTCCCTTTGCCCCGCAGACGCTTGGTCGGCAGGCATGGGCTACGTGGGAAAGCTCTCGGCGGAGGCCCATTTCTGGGACCCCGAGGACGGGTGCGTGGCCAGCTTCTACCACAGCCCTGCCTGAACCGCCCCATGGCCCATCCCCTCAACCAGCCGGCGCCGCCGCCGGACGCGGAGTCCACGGCGGCCGTCGTTTGGCCCTGCTACGAGCCCGCCCGGCCGGTTGAACTGAGCGAGCAGGACCTCTTGGAGCATGTCCTAATCCTGGGTTCAACCGGCAGTGGCAAGACCACGCTCCTGACGACGGCCTTCACCCAGCTCCTCGCCCGTTCGGCGGCTGACCCATTCCTCAAAACAGGCCTGCTGATCCTCGACTCCAAGGCGGAACTGCTTTCCTCGGTGCGCAGGGCCGCCCAGGCCGCCGGACGCCCCCACGACGTGGTCGTGTTGGGGCCCGAAGGCAATGCGTGCTACGACCTATTCGGCCCGCTCAGGTCCTTTGAGGATGTCGAGACTGTGACCCAGCGGCTCCTCCTGGCCGTGCCGCCAATGGGGGGCGACAATGCCTATTGGCAGACCGCCACCACGACCATGGTGGCGGCCGCGTTGGGCCTGCTGGTGGCGACCCAGCCGGTCGTGACCTTCGACTTCGCGCTCCAGTTCCTGCGCGCCTGGTTCACCGGTCCCCCTCGCCCGTTGCCCGAACTGGTCCAGGAGGTCGTGGCCAAGGCTAGGCAGCAGCTTCCATCCCCGGGCAAAGGAACCAAGGCGGCGCCGAATCACCAACTGCAAAGCGCACTCGACCAGGTCGGCTTATTTCAAGACCTGGACCCGAAGACGCGCAGTAACTTGCAGTCGTGTCTGCTGAACGTCCTCAGGCCGCTGGGGTGCAGCGAAGCAGCCCGGTCCTTTGGGCAGCCTGGCCGGCCGCCTTTCGATCCGGGTGAAGCGGTGCGGGACGGGCTGATCGGTGTGGTCTCGATCAACGCTCTGACGCAGCCCGATTTGGCTCAGTTCCTGTTCCGGCTGGCCCGGCAGTCGTTTTTTGAGTCGGCGCAACGCCGTGTGAGCGGCGGCAACCGGCGGCTCTGCGGAGTCATCGCTGACGAACTCCCTTTGGTGGTGTGCCGCTCTGATCCGGCTCAGTTAGCCACGCTTCGAAGCCGTCGTTGTTTTGTTTTGTCAGCGACGCAAGGTCTGGCAGGCATAGACGCGCAAGTCGGGGAACGGGTCCGGCAAGCGTTGGTGCAGCATTTCAACACGCTGGTCTTCCTGCGCAGCCGCGAACCCGAGACGGGGTGGCTGGCGGAACAGGCCCTCGGCCTGCGGGAAGAGCCGAGCCCGCCCCCGCCGCAGGACACGACGCCCTCCGGTGCCCTGGCCCTGGCCCCCATCCCAAGGCGGCGGCAGGTCCACCGCGTCCCCATTTGTCCGCTTGGGTCGCTCTACCGCTTGGGCGCCCACCAGGGGTATGTGCCTTACCGCGACGGCCATTGCACCGAGTTCCCGGTTTGGTTTGCGCCGTGGTTCGAAACCGCCCCCGAGCCGCCGCAGGCGCCCGAGACGTCGGTCGCGGTCCAACCGTGCCTCTTCGGCCCGGATCACCTTCGCGGGCTCATGGGCCGGGCGGGCTACCGGGTGGTCTGCCTCCCGGAAGCAGTCCAGGCGGCATTCGATCTCTGCCGGCCCCAAGAACGGAAAGGACGCCTTCTCGCGCGAGTGGCGCGGTTTTTCCGAACCCGGACCGGCTTGGTGCCGGCCGGCCTGGAGAGCTTGCCACGCTGTTGGCTGGCGGCCCTGCCGGCGGTCCTCTCGGGTTTTTGGGTTCGATGGCCAGCCGAGCCCTCGTGCCCGATCGGCGCCCTTGCCTGCCGGGAAGGCATGCTCCTCCTGCGCTTTGCCCAGGATCCAGCGTGCCCGGAAGACGGGATCGCGCTTGGGGATCGCATCCGCGTGGCAATCAATGCCTCCCTTTATTCCACGGTCTGGCGGCCGCTCCTGCGCCGGCACCGCGCCGCCATCTGGCGGACCCGGCCCGAACTGCACGCCGCGCTCACCGGTCCGGGCATAGACGTATGAAGCCCCGCCAAATGCCCTCTGCACCGCACCTCTTGACCCGCACCCGGCGCGTCCTCCAGCGCGGGCATTGCATCACTCGCAGACCTTCAAGCTGGCCCTGGATATGATCCGCATCGAACACGACCCCCGACTCGACGCCGTTTGCATCTTCTGGCGCGATCTCGACCGGCCGTTCTTCCACGCGCAGATGCGGCCGGTTTCCGCGATTCCTCTCTACCTGGGCACGGTGTACCTGGGCGGCAGAGACGAACACCAGGCTACGCGCGTCGCCGCTGTGCTCTCAACGACCCAGGGCGAGCCGGACTGGCGCCGGGGACTCGGAGTCGTGTTCTGCGGGACCGAGTTGGATGAGAGTGTTTTCAACGTCATGCTTAAGGCCATCGATTTGGCGGTGCGGGAGGGCTTGGTGGACACCGGCGCCGCCGATCAAGCCCGACGAGAGATTCTCGACATGTCGGCCATTAGGAATTAGCGCTATGCGCACGGAGGGCCAACACGACGGATTTCAGCACATGATCTGGCAGGACGAGCCCGGCCCTGAGCTGTGCAGCAAGCGGCGGGTGCTCGGAGCCATTCCCCTCTACCTCGCTTACCTCTGTCCGGAACTCACGCGGGTCGCGATAGTCCTCGCCGACCCGCGGGGCGAGGACGGGCGCACCGGCGTGTTGGTCTGCGTGCCGGATTCCGAACAGACGGTTTCGCCGCTCGAATTGCTTCTCGAGGCTGTCGGGCTGGCAAAGGTAAAGGGGTTTATCACGCCGACGCAAGCGAGCGCCGCCGAGGCCCAGCTTTGGCGCATGAAAGCATGCGGTGGGGTGTGGCCTTCGACGCTCACACTCAGCGGCTTCTGGACCACTTCGGTCCCGACGTTTTGCCAGCCTCCGCCATCGAGGTCCTGGAGGCGCTCTCGCGCGCCGGCGCTGAGGCCGCAATCGAGCGCTGTGACCTGTGCGGCGCTGTATTCCCCGCAGGCCAAGCCTCGGTTCACGCCATTTGCGTCTGTCCAAACTGCGACTTGAGCGGACGCTTCACCCTGGACAACCAGGAGTCCCCTTTTCGGCCAAGGGCAGGGCATTCCATGCGGAGGCCGTGCAGCAGCTTCTCACTTTGTCGGAGACTCGCCGTCTCGGAGCACACCCGCAAGAGGCCCCCCAGACCCGACGACCATGGTTCCGGCATCCTGCGAAACCCTGACGCTTTCGCTTGCCGTGCAGGCGCTAAGCACCACGAAGCCCAGGATTAGCAAGGAACCCTGGTTCCGTTGGGATCAGGATACCGGCAGAGTCCGGGGTTTGCTTGGTTTACTGCCATCCCTTTTTGCTTGCTTTTCCAGAAGTGACGGAGTTAACAGAGAAGACATCTATGACCGCACCATGAAGGGCATTATCATTTCATGCAGTCATCGTTGGCTCGCCGGGCACCAATGGAGTCGGGTGTTCCTGCCGTTTCTCCTGGGTATGGTCCACGCTGCTGGCGTCAGGGCTGGCGCCCCCCCGGATACCAACGCGGGGAACACGATTGCGGTGTTCGATTTCCGGCAGGGCACGAACGCAATGGGCCGGGTCAGCGTCGAGCTCTTTGATCAGGACAAACCGGAGACGGTTGGCAATTTCCTGCTCTATGTGTGGAGTGGGGCTTATTCGAACAGCCTGCTGCATCGTTGTGTGCCGGGTTTTGTTTTGCAAGGGGGCGGGTTTTCCGTCACGAACCCGGCTGGATCCGACGCTTTTTCGTCGTACGTGGAAGCTCCTGACTACGGCCGATTGACCAACGAGTTTCTGGTGGGCGCGCGCCTGAGCAACACGCTCGGGACCTTGGCCATGGCCAAGCTCGGCGGGGACCCCAATTCGGCAACGAGCCAGTGGTTTTTCAACCTGGGGGACAATTCGACCAATCTCGACGCGCAGAACGGCGGGTTTGCAGTTTTCGGGCGGGTCCTCGACAGCACCAACGCCAACGAGGGTATCGCCGTCCTCCAGAGCTTCAACTCATTGTCCACAAATGCGGGTATCGTCGACCTCGGGAGCCTGCTTGGCACAAACTACGACGTCTTCAACAGCCTCCCGGTTGCCTATACGAACACCGTGACCCGGGTGCCCTTGTACCAGGAACTATACTACACGGACATTTCCATTCTGAATGAGACTAATGCGCCGAGCCCGGCGCCACCCACAGTCAGCGTGCTGTCGCCGCCGCCAAATTCCAGTTTCACCAACCAGACCGTGGTCGTGCGCGGAACGGCCGCCGATGATGCCGCTGTGGCACGGGTTGTTTGCTGCGTGCAGAATGGCCCTTGGGAAATCGCCAGCGGAACCACCAACTGGGGGTTTGCCTTATCCCCCGCTGCCGGGTACAACACCCTGACCGTCGAGAGCATTGACTGGGCGGGAAATCGCTCGGCCGGCGTTGCAGTGAGCTTCTATTATGAAGCCAGGTTCCCGCTCGACCTCCAGATCGTCGGAAACGGGACCGTAAAGGGACTGACCAACGGGGCCTCTCTCATGGCAGGCGCATACTACACCGCCACGGCCAACCCCGCGCTGAATTACGTGTTCGATAGTTGGTCGGGTTCAGTGACCTCTTCGAGTCCGGATCTGACGTTCCAGGTGCCCCTGACGGCGACCAATTTCAGTCTGACAGCCAAGTTCATTCCGGACCCCGTGCGGCAGTTAGCGGGGAGCTATCAAGGCCTTATCCAGACCTCCGACCAGCCCACCCTGGATGGGGCGGGCTTTCTATCCCTGGCGCTGCAAACAAGTGGGGGATTCAGTGGCTCCATTTTGTATCACGGCGCGACTTACTATTATACCGGCAAGTTCGATAGCGCAGGCGGCGCCTCGGTTAGTGGAACCCTGGACACAATCAGCACGGTCATCACCCTGCAACTCCAAACGACGAATAGTGCCGGCCTAATCACGGGGACCATGACCATAGGCTCAGCCAGTCCCGCCGTCCAACTGGAAAGACTGGCGTCGAACCTCGGCGCCAGCAACGGCCCCCCTGCCGGTCAGTACACCTTTGCGCTGCCAGCCACCGCCGCCGGTCTATCCGGCCCCATGGTTCCCGGTGGCAGCGGCTTCGGCACTCTAAGCCTGGCCCAAAGCGGCACCCTCAGCCTGAGCGGAGTGCTGGGTGACGGCACACCTCTTACCACCAGTTGCAGCTTTACCCGGCTCGGGCACTGGCCTTTGTATGTCACTCTGGACAAGGGAAAAGGCGTGGTCCTGGGCTGGGTGGGGGTTTCCAGCGATGGTCCGGGAAACCTCTACGGCAGTGTGCAGTGGGTTCGGTCAATGGATGTGGGGGCTGATTCGTACCCGGGCGGGTTCTCCAACCAGGTTTGGTTCGTCGCGTCCCATTATGCCCCGCCCGCCGCTGGCGCTCGCGTCCTGAACTGGGTGTACGGGCAGGCCCAAATCTCCGGCAACGATCTCGTCCCGGCCATCACCAACCTCGTCAAGCTGTCCACTTCCAACACGCTCAGCGTCGTGGACAGCAACGCGCTCCTGAAACTAAGCCTGGACCTGAAATCGGGCCGCGTGAGCGGGAGTTTCGTCCATCCGTGGTTCGGCTATACCAACGCCTTGAATGGCGTTCTTCTCGAAGGAACTGGCAGCATCTTCGGGCAATACACGCACGCCCGCCAGACCGGTGGCCTGGAAGTGGAAGCGGTGCCGTTTCTGGTCACGCAGTCCGTTGCCTCTGTCAGCCTTCCCGCGCTGGCCGCCGCACTCTCCGACGGGGGCCTGTTGCGGTTTGAAGACAGTGGAACGATCGTCCTCACGAACGCGATAGTGCCGCAGTACGACACCGCCTTGGATGCCAATGGGCATTCTGTGGTGCTCAGTGGCGGCGGCGTCAGCCGTCTCGTCGAGGTGCGAAGCAACCTCACCTTCTCGGCCCAGGGGCTCATTTTTGCCGACGGCTTTCATGCCGGCACAAACGGAGCAAGTGCCTCGCCTCCGGGGCCGGCCGGTGATGGGCAAGGCGCCGGCATTCTCAATATTGGAGGCACTGTGGCCCTAACCAACTGCGTGTTCACCAACTGCGTGGTTCGCGGGGGTGATGCCGGGCCTGTCACCGCGACCAACGGGGCCAGCCCGCAAGGCGGGCGTGGCTTGGGCGGGGCCATCTGCAATCGGGGCGGCCAACTGACGCTCGAGGGATGCCTGCTGGCGGACTGCTCGGCGGGAGGCGGCCAGGGTGGAGGCGGTTCCCCGGGACCGATTTCCATGGCTGGGGCCACCGGACTCGGGGGAGCGATTTTTTCGGACAGCGGTGCTTGTCTGGTTGAGAACTCGACCTTTCTCCGCAACCGAGCGTTGGGAGGCGAGCCGCTGACCAATTCGGAGACAAATGGCCCTGCGGGCCACGCCGCCGGCGGTGCCCTGGCGATCGCCGGAGGGACTCTGCTTCTGCACACGTCCCAGGCCCTCACGAATGCGGCAGCCGGGGCGGTCGTGCAACTCGACACCGCCGGTGGCGGGCACGGGTGCGGCGGCGCTCTGTTTGTGGAGAGCAATGCTACAGCTAGTCTCGAACAGGTAACGTTGAGCGGAAACTCGGCCTCTGGCGGCGGCGGCGGCCAAACTCAGGAGCCCGGAAACGGCCTGGGCGGCGCGCTGTACAACGCGGGATCACTTGACCTGGAGGGCTG
>Ga0187873_1002937_pt1 | contig 12539 bp, 30 predicted proteins | sample June2016WEW_16_1_2_FD_133012 | JGI IMG/M metagenome (GOLD analysis project Ga0187873, IMG submission 133012) | Peatland microbial communities from SPRUCE experiment site at the Marcell Experimental Forest, Minnesota, USA - June2016WEW_16_100 | ecosystem: Environmental > Terrestrial > Soil >... | reverse complement strand
TCGCTTGCTTTTCATTCATCCCATTAATCATAAAGTCATGGTACACCAAGTACCCTAAGTCGTCAAGGACTTTGGGGAGATAAGGTATAATCTGTTTACTGTAAGTGCGGGTATAAGTGCCTATCACTCAAGGGTTCAGATCTAATTCATACAATCGCTTCTGGTCGGTCTAGGGCATTTGTCTTCTCTTGCGAGATTAGAGGAATGCTTTAATGGGTGCATCAGCTGTTCCGTTTGGTGCGTAATGGTCTGGTGCGCCCTTCAAGTAACAAAGAAAGGTTAAAATGCAATTCATAAAAAAACATTGGTTCGGGATTACAATGTTCTTAGGTTTTGTTCTGTTAGCGATACCAACCTCTTAATAGATAAGGATTTTAGATGGCATTCCATTGTTTTAAGTGCTGCTGGAAGTGTAATATGACTAAGCCATTTCACTTGGCAACTTGTAAGAAGTGGAGACCAACCAAATGAAAGACCCAGACTATCACCTAACAGCCATGATCTTAAACTATTTATTAGCTCTGGTGTTAATTCCTTTGGTTTGGATTGAGCGTAGGTTACAGCCCTAACTCTCGCCTCTTGGCTTGTAATATAGCAAGCCCTTTTTCTGAAACGACTGGCTCATTATTAGCCAAGTCGTTTTCTTTATTCTTATTCTCTATTCTTGCGACCCCTGTTGTTTGCTTACCGGCTGCATACCGGCTGCTTACCACTTGCTTACCAAAGTGCTTACCAACAGCCTGATAGTTGCCCCAATTACAGATGTAAATGACTGTATATCGCTGCTTACCAGACTGCTTAATCATCTGGTAGTTCTCTAGTCGCTTTAGTGCCTTGTAAAGGGTTGTGTAGTTGATGTTGAGTTTGCTTGCCAACTGCCTACCACTCTCGCCAATCTCGCCTTTCTGATTAGCAATCAACAGTAGTTTAGTGAATACGATGTAGCCAGTATCGTCATTCATCAGCTCAACATTCTCTAAGACTTTGCGATGTAGTTTGACCCAGCCATTCATAGTAGGGTTGCCCTATCACAAAACGCTTGAAAGCTGTTGAGTGCCTTATCGCTAGGACGATGCCCTGGCTCAGCCGCCCTATAAAGATGTTCGGCAAATGAAAGTGCCTCAATCTCAAATTGTTTGGCTGCGTGTACGGCGTGAGGTTGTTTTTTCCACGCCTTATACATTAAATAACTTTGATAGAACTTTTCTGGCGACGACTTATCTGCATAGCCCGATCCATTGAAGCTAGCCATTGATAAGTAGAGCCATTCTGTCCCCGTTGTCTTGGGGTTTCGTTTGCTCATATTACCTTCTTAATAGAAGAAGCCCGCCACGCTTTCACGGTGCGGGCAGGCTACTTCTACATACAATTGTATACGCTACCGTGATTAGCCTACTAATTATAACACAAGCGTCAACCCAGCGTTTTTATAAACCTTAAGGGCGCTAGGTCTTCATTAAACTACGGGCAAGATTAAATTATTCTTCTGAAAGCATATATGAATCGGGAGCAGGTTGTTTAGTCTGCTCTTCCAAGGTTGAGTGCTTCCTGAAACTCTCAACTTCTGCTCTACCTACGATAGAGTGGATTAACAGGACTCTATCTCTTGCGGAGTTGTATAGCTCTCTGCGAACCAAGTCTTTAATAGCCTTAGACTGTTCTGCGTATGAGAACGATGCTTCTACTAAAGTGCAAAGAACTCCAACTAAATGGTCATTATTGGCGTTGCTCATTTCACTTAACTTAACTGCTAACTGGGTACCTGCACTATCAGGCGTTGGTACAAATGTTGATTCTTTTTTTGACATGACTTGACCTTTCTTTGTTTGCCCGTAGATTATTAAAGACCAGTGGCTGTCTATCCGTACAACTCTGGGTATAAGTCAGAGCCTGAGCTTTATGCTACCTTGGACATTTAACGCAATCTAGCCGAAGGACTGGCTAAAAAGACGCACCACAGATGTATTATAGCACCATAAAAGGTAAGGGCGCTATAAAAGGTAGGGGACTGGTTTGTCCACAGTTGTAGATATTACGCTTGCATTGTGCATACAATTAGCATACGATTAGAGCGTGAAAGATAAGAATATAAGAGTTGATGCGGATGTTTGGGAGTTGTTAGTTATTCTTGCTAAAAAGCAAGGGAGGACAATTAAAGGTTTGTTAAGGGTCTTAGTTGAGGAAGCGTCTAAATGAGAACCGACTTGGTAAACGATTTACTAGAACAACACTATAAGAAGGCATCTAATGACTGACGCTGATAACCTTGACATGGAACTGATTGTCCCAGGTATCACGGCTTTCATTAAACAGGATAAACCCGAAGTGGAAATGCCTATGCGTACTAGCGATTTATCTTTTGGGGTTATAAACGGGGATACAGCCTCAGTATTTACCTGCCAATGCCGCATTCCAGGCCAAGATGATGGCGACACTACTTGTTGGCTACACCACGATTGCATGTTGCAGGAATGCACCCATGCGGAAGAGGACGAACAAGAGTTTGAGGAAGACTGATGACTGACATCAAAGAATTAGGCAAAACCTATAAACTGGCAGAGGGTGAAATAACCCGTATTGAACAGGATGACGAGCACTACTACTTTATAGATGGTGAGTTCTGCATATCAGTAACTAAGGTTCTTGACTTGGCCGCTCCCTTTCCTGAGGGTTTGCGACAGTGGCTAAGAAATACTGATGCCCAGGAGAGCTTAGACTACCTGAACATGACCAAAGATCGGGGATCTAAACTCCACAATGCCCTAGAAGGACTTTTGCTGGCCGAAGGACTAGACAAGGAACTTTATCCTACGAAATATGAGCGTGAGGCCATAACCAGCTTTATTCGGGTGATGCGCTTCTTGCAGCCTACTAATATAGAAACCGAATTGGTAGTCGGCGATAAAGCTCTGCGCCTTGGCGGGACTATGGATTTGATAGCCACCGCCGACCTACGAAGATTAGAAATCTTGCTTGAACCGACTAAATACTTGGATATTGTTGACGATAACTTTGTCCTTAAAGAGAAGTTTAAGGAAATGTTAGAAGGCGCACCTAATCTCATACGTTTTGTCTGGGATCATAAATTTACCGGACGTTCCACCTATAACCATAAAGTTCAAGCTAGTAAATATAAAGCTATGTATATCAAGAGTTATCCCGATAATCCTGCACCATCTTCGGCTTTTACTTGGCGCTATTCTGCACAGCATAAAAATAAGTTCCAACTTTGTAAGGCCAATTTATCTGAAAAATCTTTTGACCGTATTTACGATACAGCCATTGAATATTTGGGCAAGTTCCCCGAACCGCCAGAAATGCCAGTTTATCCTGATACATTCAGACTATTTGACCCCATAACAACTAATAAGAAAGGACAATGATATGGGAATGTACGAAAGTGGATTAAAAAAGACCGGCGGCCAGTTTCTAAAAACTGAGTCTGGTGGAAAATACCGCCTAAGAATACTAAATATGCCGAGCGTGTCAGCTTTCAAAAAAGACGATGGTGGAATAACATATCGCTTTAACTGGCCTGTATGGAGCTATGATGACGAAGCCGTTAAGATTTTAACTAAAGGGCGGAGCGTTCTCACCCAATTAGATGCAATTTCCGAAGAGTATGGCGAGAAGTTACCTATGGACTGCGATATAGTCCTAACCCATAAAGGTAGTGGTTTTGATACTGTCTACACGGTAGTACCTGGCAAGATTAAAAGCGAGCTACCGTCCGATTGGCAAGCTAAAATGCCAGATTTACTCACCGATCCTAAAAGTAACATCCCTTACGAGAACTGGGTTAAGGGTTCCGAACCGATAGCTAAGGAGTCTAGTGTTCATTCTGAGCAAGTTCCGGTGGAAACTTACAATAACGATCTAGAGGCGAGCGAATAATGTTTGGCTCTGAGGATAGGGACTGGACTGAGATTAAAAAGCAGTTGGATGTACACCTGAACCGACTTTATGTTAAGGGTACTACTCTGGCCGAGCCTAACACTCTGTCCAACGAACTGGTCGTCATCAGTTCCCTTAAAGTCAATTTAGCTATCCTCAGCGCCGAGTTAATCAACGCCGCCGACAGACAGAAGGCCAAAGTCTATTTTGATATTTTAGCTAGAGCCAATGTCAGCCGGGCCAAAGAAGAGTGCCGTTTAGACGGTTACTACTTAGACCTGAAACTGAAATCCGAACAGGTAGCAGCTTACTTAAAGGAAGTTAGCAGCTTGGTCAGTACCGTCCAAACTTACCTAAGATGGAAAGGCCAAGAGGTGAACCTATGACCCAAAAATCTAAAATATATAACTACCTGAAACAAAACCCCCGATGGTTTAAATCCTACGAGTTACAAACTATGGCGATAAGACAGTTCGGTTGTAGCCCTGAGACAGCTATTAGACGGACAAGAGAAATGTCTGAACCACCTTCCGAGAATAACCACCAGCGTGAACCAGTCCTAGAAAGACGCAGAGTTGGTAGATATGAAGAGTATCGTTTTGGACAAACCATCTCACCGGCTGAAGTAGCCGAAAACTTAAAAGACACTTTTGAGAATGAGCGATTATTTGACGCTCCAGTGGCTAAACGGAAGATAAGGATGCTATGAACTCTCTGAAGATTAAAAAAACTGATGAACATAAGCATAAGTTTGTGGATATACCCGATAAGAAAGTTATGCTGACTAAAGGAAAAAGTGATAGCACTTCTGGGTATGATTTACTCAAACGGCGTAAATGTGATTGCGGTATGATTGAAACTTATGACATAGAAAGAATTAGGTTATGAACACCTACACTTACGCCCTCACCCTAGTAATTTTCTTGGGTTTGGATATAACTTTAATATGGTACTTAGAAAGGAAGAAATAATGAGCGCATCAAATAACACTAACTGTAAAAATATGGAGGGCTGCAACTCCTGCAACTTCTGCTACTCCTGCGACTCCTGCTACTCCTGCTACTCCTGCAACTTCTGCGACTCCTGCAACTCCTGCTACTCCTGCAACTCCTGCAACTTCTGCGACTCCTGCTACTCCTGCTACTCCTGCAACTTCTGCTACTCCTGCTACTCCTGCAACTCCTGCAACTTCTGCTACTCCTGCGACTCCTGCTACTCCTGCTACTCCTGCGACGGGTCTTACGGGTTGAGAATGTCCGAGCGTATGATATTTTGCCTTGGCGAAGGTGGCGTCAAATCTGAAGGTAACGGCTACCAGAAAAACAACCAGATATTCAACGTAGAAGTAACCAAAGATGAGTGGGACGAGGCTAGAGCCAGTTTACCTGAACTTAAAATAGCCATTACAAAGTGGACAGATGAAGACAATATGACCGACCAAGAGAAAAAAGACGTTACTGGCTGGAAAACTATGGGCGGTTTTCTGAAACGCTATGGACATAAAGAGGCGTGGGCTAACTGGTGGACGGACGCTAGCAAGTCCGATAAGCAGAAAATCTTAGACCTCCCACATTTCGATGATGATATTTTTGAGAAAATCACCGGCATAAGGGTGAATACCCTGTCGGTTAAAGGCACTAAGGTTAAGATCCGACTTACTGACGGGCAGACTGTGGAAGGTGAAATCGTAGAATGACCTATCTAATAATAGCGAAGCTAAGGGGGTGTAATGAGTGGCTTTGATAGTATTCGGCAAGGCACATTTAGAATAACTTTTGATAATGGGGTTGGTGTTTCAATCCATTTCGCCGCTGGTAGCTATTCAGATAACGATGATTTAGATTTCAAAACCAGACTGCAGAATAGCTATGAACTTGGCAAGCTAGAGTCCTCTAACGCTGAAGTTATGATAACGACTGACCCGACAGGTAAGGTTGTTAAATGGCTTGAGCGAAAGCACGGGGACAATCCGGCGGGTAGGCTTACGCCCAAAGAAGTATTGGAAGTTCTTAAAAAGGCGGAGTCAGTCCTAACCCCTAATAGCGAAGCTAATAAAGGAGGAGATGATGAGTGAAGAAGAAAGACGCAAGCAAGCACAACTTATATTTGACCTGCTGATGGCGTTTTTTACAAATGAACTTAAAGCATCTACCGAACTGTTAGAAAAGGTTGATGAAGTAGCTAACTATTTAGGTGATATTGCGAAGAGCAGAGAAAATGACTAGACTACCAAATAAAATCATCAAGCAACAATGGTACTGCCTACCTACGGGGCTTGTAGATGGGCGAGAGTGGACTATATTTGCCAGACAATTCCGCATTGAGCAAACCCCAAGTGGCAACTACCTACTGAAGATAGATAAACCTGTATTTTTCTTCAAGCGTAAAGGGTTGGTGTCTGAATGGCTGAAAAAGAATAGGGTTAGGATTTTACCCAAAAAAGCTGATGGTGATTTGAGCTACATACCCAAAGCTTTTAGGTATAAGAAACTTGGCAATTACCTTGACCCACGGCTAATCCCTACCCCTGTTAATAGCGAAGCTGAAAAGGAGGTGGAATAGTGGGTAAAATAGGTTGGCGACCATCTGCTGAAACTCGCCAAAAGATGAAAACTAATAGAAAGCTGGCGTGGGAGCGAGATACTATTGTCATCTATGAGGATTGGAACGAGGACGCTGACGGTAACATCTGGTATAGGTGGCGTGAGGAAGGTGAGAAAAACTGGCACTCCCTGATTACTCCATATAAGCAGAAACCAGTAGTCAGAATGAAACGACTGCACCGCTACGAATACGGCAAACTGTTGGAGAAACTCACCCCCACCCCTAATAGCGAAGCTAATAAAGGAAAGGAGAAGTAGCTAAATGAAATACCGCCCGATAAATGTTACTCCGCAAGAAGCTGATTTTATAGTTGAAGTTTTTACTAAAGTACTGGAAAAAGAGAGTTTTGTAATTAAGACTTATTACAGTGCAAGAGTGGGGGCAGTTTTTATTAAGAACTTAATCCGTAAAGCTGAAAAGGCTAAAGGGAAGCTATCCTCTACTAATAGCGAAGGGGGAGAAGAATAATGTACCAAAAATGTCCAATCTGTGACGGTCAGGGTATCGTCAGTAAACCGCCCTATGTTGCTGGCGACCAAAATACTTGGGTAAGTGATAGAACTAGCTACCCTTGCAAAACCTGTAACGGAACTGGCTTAATTGTCGCCCCCACCCCTAATAGCGAAGCTAAGGAGGCCAATAATGAAAACATCTAAAGCTGATGGGGAGCTGTCCAAGATTAAAAATAGCCACACTATGAAATTAGTACCGAGTAGCCAAAGAGAATTATTTTGGTCAGAACTAGAACCCCAAATCCAAGCCTATGTTGCTTCTGAGAATATCAAAGCAAGGATAAGTGAGGTTTGGAAAGCTCACGATGCTAAGTTTAACTATGAACCAAATGACCCATGCCCTTATTGTATGGGTGAGGCTTACTCTCTAATACACAATACTTTTGAGACTAGAATTGAAGAACTTAAAGCCCAGCTAGGAGATAAGTGATGCTTAACTATATAAGGCTAGTAAGACGTTAAGGTGATAGAACATTTATGCGTAAATTGCCACAAACAAATAAAAGCCGATAATAAGCGCCCCAAGCTATACTGTCAATGTGAAGAAAACCGAGTGGCAAAAGACAAAAAAACAGTGGTTCAAGTTAAATCCAAGCAATCATCAAGGGTATTGGATGTGCGCTTTGTGCGGCAGATGGGTATCAAGCCCCGATCTTGACCACATTAAAACACGAGGCAGTCATCCTGAATTATCCACAGATTTAAATAATCTCAGACCTGTTTGCCGAAATTGCCATATAAAACGGCATAATTACAAGACTAGACAAGCAAAATGAACATGATAGGCTGAAACGGTAAACTTAAAAACTGGGCCGCCCATTAGTAAGCAATCAATCCAATTTAGGTGCTGGTACGAAGAACTGCCTTTTAAGGTAAGGCGATTTGCACCCAAAAGTTCTCTGCAAAGGGATATGCGCCGTGAAGTGTGGGTTGACTTATTTAATAACTTGCGCCATAATGCTTACGTCCTCCTTTGGACGCACCTTATACCCCCAACTATAAAATTTGGTAGACGCTTAAACCGCCTTAAACTGGCGGTTTTTGCGTTCTTGAAAAAGCGTCACTTTGAGTTTACCATCCACGTCAAATGGTTGTTTATAATAGCCTTCTTGGGGATTTTAGCCTTTCCTAGCCATTCTACGCCCATTTCCTTACCGCAGCAGCCATATTCAGTCCCTAAAGCGCTAAAGCCCCTAGAAATGCCTAATTTAAGCCCACAGAGCCAAGTGGCTAGTGTTTATGTAGCACCTGCACCTGTCGTTATAACTGGGGGCAATTTATCTGCTATTCTTTTAGCGATAAGACCCTGCGAAAGTTCTAATAATTACACAGCCCAAAATCCCACTTCTAGCGCATCGGGAGCATTTCAGATAATCATAAGCACTTGGGCTGATTATGGCGGTTATTCGCAAGCTAAATATGCCCCGCCAGCCGTGCAGGATGCTAAAGCCCTGTTACTTTATCAAGCGGATGGTACACGTCCTTGGGTAAGTTCTGAAGGATGCTGGGGGGGCTGATAGCGCTAGAGGGACAGTTCAGGCTCACTTCTTTCGTTCCCTGTCCATTCGTGAGCTGGCTCAACCTTTATTCGGCTGCTATCTTTTTATAAGTTGGCCGGTTCTAGCAAGCCCTCTTGGATTATAACTTATTCGTAACGGCTGTAGTCAACGGGTTCTTCAATAGTCAGTTGGTTCTGCTGTCTAATTTCTTCCAAGTGGGTTTTTAGAAACTCCATGTATATTTTAAGGCTGTTTATTTGAAATACCAGTTTATCTTCTTCGGATTGCCAGGTTGATTTATCTTTTTCCACTACAACCACTCAATCGGTACGCCTTTTGCTGCCTCTACGTCCTGTTCAAGCCATTCGATGTAGACTTCCTCTTCCCAAGGTGACGGCTCTTCTTCAATTATCACATCGGGATGCCAGCCGTAATTACTAGCAAAAGTTCCATGTTCACGATTGGCTAGGTTCAGTATATGCAATCGGTCTTTTCCAAGAGCCACACCGCCCATCCAAGTTAAAAGTTCTAACTGCCCAAAAGCCCGTGTCCAGGTTTCTTCATCGGCATCGTCAATCCGAGAAGCTGCCAGATAATCCTGTTCTGATTTTTGCCAGAATAAAGCAATAACCAACATCCCCAACTTTCTAATATCCGTGCCAGGGTGTTCGTTAAAGTACTTTTCCCTGTCAGGATGGCTTCTGAAAAGCAGCATCCCCTCGCCGTCTATCTTGGCTGCCCAGGGTTTAATCTCCATCTTTCACCTCCGTATATTCGTAAGTGTACTCATCGGGATGTTCAGGGTCTACGGGGTAAATATCTATATAAACGGCGGTATCTTTTTTAGCCAGAGATAAAAGCAGCATCCCAAGTATGGCTTCGGTAGGGGCGTTGGAAATGGGATAAAGTTCACTCATGGTTTATGTATACCTCTGGCTGCTAATTCTTGCCTCATCTTTTCGTGGTCTACTACATATTGCATAAGAGTTTCGGTGGGTTTGGGTGGTGGCTCCGTAGTCTGATGTAAGATAATTTCCTCATATTCGCACATCGGTACAAGGTTAATCTTCAACTCCCTAAACTTTTTTTCTAAAGGAGTAGTATATTCACTGGCAGGCCAAAACAGATGATGTAGAATTATTCTACAACCTAATTGGCTGAGCCGCCGAGGGCAATCCTCGTGGTGTTGGCGGCAGCGTTCCACGTCAGATCTTTAATTTAGATACAGCAGCTCTAAGGGTTATAAGACCTAAGCCGTTAAAACCAATAATCCCCTGTACAGTTGTAAGGAACTGACTTAAAGTCGTATCACCTGTCAGATATTTCTCTAAAGCCGTCAGAAACATCAAAGTCCCAAGAATATAAGTCTTGTAACCTGATAGAAACTTTTTTACTGTGTTGAACATTGTTACTCCTTTCCTATAAATACTTTAATTAACCAAGCCAGCAATCCTGATCCCTTACCCGATGGCTGGGCCGCAGGTTCAACAGGAGTTGAAGTAACGGTTACTGTCGTATCGGCAGTACCCGTAGTCGATGTCAATTCTGTTATTTTAGTTTGGAGTTGTGGAACTTCAGCGGCTAATGCAGCAGTATTAGCTAGAGTGGTTTGTCTTTGGGCATATTCTGGGCTATCTAAGAGTTCCTGTAATACCACATCTGCGGGTTGGCCAATATAGCCATCCGCGCCTGGATGGTCAGGCGCACGATCAAAGACTGCTTTATATAAATTATTGAGCATGTTCTCGTCAACCATTATCATTTCTCCTTGATTACTTACTACTCTAACATTTCCTACATCTTCGCTCCAACCTACATATTGCACCTCGTAAGCTGTAGCCAGCGCTTGAACTGATGGAAAAACTTTGTGGCCCGAACCACTCAGGGGATTAGTATAAACTCCGCTAGGAGTGGAGACGGCCACATGGCCCCAATTCCGTGTAACCCCGTCAATAGTTCCTGTCCATGAGAACCAAACTGGTACTGAATTAGCAGGCAGAGGGTCGGTGTGTTTGAACTGAGTATCTAACCATCCCTGCCATGCGTAAGGATCGGGGTCATTCTTCACTCCGAAAACCTGCTCTACATAAGCTAGACAATAATCCGGTTGGCCAACAACCGATAAATTAGGCTGGATTAACTGGTTCATTGCTCACCTGTACTAACGCTAACACATGGTCTTCCGAAGAGTCAATCGTCACGACATAAGTGATTCTTCCCTGTTCAGTCTCAATTCTATTTAATTCCTCGGCTAGATGATTAGCGATAGGTTCTTCCACTAAATGTAAGAAAGATTTATTATCTCGGCGGACGTGTACGGGAAGCCAGCTCATTTTATAACCTTTAGGGCGTAAAGTACCAAATAACCAAAGACTAAAGATACTACCGCTGACACACTGGGATATACCCAGCCGACTCGAAAATTATGTTTTTTGAGAGCATTGAGTTCTTCTCGTATAGCAGTAACTTGTGTCTGCACCAAAGTCATATTATCAATTTTATTTATTAGGGTATCAACTTTGGACTCAACTCGCCCTAGTTGGGTTGTATTAGTGGACATCTGTACTTCCAATCTGGCTATCTTAATACTATTAGCTTCGCTCATTTCAACTTCTTATTTATGGCTGTAGTTAATTTATGGACTTCTCTGGTCAGTTTGGTATTCTCTAAAAGTTCCAATTCCTGATGTTTATACTGGTGCTCGGCTTGGGTCTTATCCCGTGCCGATTGTTGATTTTGACCTACCATAATAATTGAAAGGAGTACTAATTGTAGGAAAGTCTGAGCCAACCACGCTACATCGGCGATTACACTATGTTCTTTAAGGATTGAAGGTAGGCTTATAAAAGCGATTACCGCAAAAATCCCCGCACATAGCATCGTGCCGACAAAAGCCGTAATTTTCAGTCCGAGCCTGTCGCTCCATGAGATTTTAGCTTTGTGTTCTTGGTGCCAGTTTTTATGCATCAGCTTTTACCTGTTTCTGTTCTACAGTAGATACGCCATTAGTGATTTTGAGTGCTAACCAACGGTTAAATCTTTTCATATAAAAAACAGCCTCGGGCTGTCCTGCTGGCATTATATATCAAAATCCCTAAATTATAAGGTTTTTAGTTGGCTAAGGTATATTCAATGAATATAAAGGGGACTGTTAAAGAAGCAACATAGGTGTGGGCAGTTGAATTAAAGACCGAGGCAGTCAACGTAATCACGTTTCCGTTTATCTGTTGATACAAAGTCCCAGGCAAAGCCGCCCCACCAAATGGGATGTCGTAATAAGCTATATTGCCTGAATAAGTCCCGGACGCCACTTCCATTTGATACCAATGGGGTTTAACAGTTCCGAATAATCCATCAACAAGCTCGGTAAAATTAGCAAAAGCCATAGTAAACACTGGGTTGTCACTCAAGGTTACATTAACTATAGTTTGGGAAAAAGGTACACTTGGAGTAGCGGGAGGAACTGACGCAGGGAAAGTAATTGACCCAGGATAGGAATTGACGTTTTTGAAAGAGTTATAGCCGGTGTGTAAAATGAGTTTGGATAAATCAGGATTCATAGGGCGTAATCCCTGTAAATCACATAGTAAATTAGATAAGTTCCAGTCAAAGTATTTTTCCAGTAGCCTAACTCAAGATAGATATTCGTGGCATCCGCCCAACAGACCAAGTAAGGGCCAGAAACACCATTAACCAGAGTCTCACCAACAATCCTGTTTCCCATTGGCGGGTAAATTACTCCATTTTGGAAAGGTTCATAATAAGTCCTGAACATTGGTACAAATCCTAAATTATGAGGAATTGGGGTTATAGTAACGTAATTTCCCAACAGAAGAGTAGCGGGTGCGGCCACAGCCTGCGAACCGCTGGAAGAATCCCGTTTCATATAGTTTTTCCCACTCCAAAAATTTATCTGGGTCATGAAATTGTATCCAAGGTATAGTTTATCGTTACATTCTGAGTTGCGGTGTAATTGGACAAAAAGATAAAAGAAATAGTCGTATTACTACAAGCCATCGTCACGCCCATT
>Ga0187873_1002936_pt1 | contig 12540 bp, 12 predicted proteins | sample June2016WEW_16_1_2_FD_133012 | JGI IMG/M metagenome (GOLD analysis project Ga0187873, IMG submission 133012) | Peatland microbial communities from SPRUCE experiment site at the Marcell Experimental Forest, Minnesota, USA - June2016WEW_16_100 | ecosystem: Environmental > Terrestrial > Soil >... | reverse complement strand
TTCACGCTGCCATTAGTACCCATGTAAACACCGTCGCTGTTTGTGCCTCTGATTGAGCCGGCATTGACCACGGAGACCACGGAGTTGGTGCCGCCGGTGATATACACGCCATTATTGCCTCCCGTAATGGTTCCGTTAGTCAGGTTGTTCACGCTGCCGCCGGCATTCATGTAAACGCCATTCGTATTGCCGTTGAGCGTGGCGGCGTTGGTCAGATTCCAAAAATAGGTGTTGCCAAAGACGGCGTTGCTTCCGCCGCCGCTGTTGTTTATGGCAAGGCCTGGATTCACGGTCACGAAATTGGTGGTCGGGCCGAAAAGGTTGGTCAGAACGACGCCAGTGGTGGAACCTGTGTTAATCACGCCCTGCTGCTGGCCGAATCCTTGCAAAGGGTTGGCCACCAGCAACGCCAACAACAACAAGCCCACCGCGCTTGGATGCCGCAAGTTCTGTCCGTCACGCCGTTCCATCGTTGCATTCGTTTTCATATCCGAGGTTCCTTTTTTTGTTTTCGGTCGAACTGCCATAGTTTTTAAAACTTCACATGACTGCTGAAATGACAGGCAACCTGTCTGCTGCTGTCACTAGCCACCGCACGCAGCGAGAATTGAGATCTGATTGCCGAATAATTTGTCGCACAATACTTCCTGGCGCCAGAATTAATCTTTAGCGGGCGGTGTCAAGTCGCATTTGGCAAAATTAGGCATCAATGCGCATGCCGGTTCTTATGTGGTCGGGCGCCTCGTGAATGGCAGCATGCCCCAGCCCCCGCAACGCTTCACCCCGCCGGGTCAAAGAGATGACGCCTGAATCAATCCACGCTGATACCAGCCGCGTGATTGGTTGCAGACGTGGCAGACGGACAACATCACCGGCACTTCCACGAGCACGCCAACGACGGTGGCCAGCGCTGCGCCGGAGCCGGGTCCGAACAACGTGATGGCCACGGCCACCGCCAGCTCGAAGAAATTGCTCGCGCCGATGAGCGCGCCGGGTGACGCGACATTGTGCGGCACGCGCAACCGCCGCATCAGCAGGTAAGCCAATGTGGAATTGAAATAGACCTGAATGACAATCGGCACGGCCAGCAGCAGCACAGCCAGCCAGCGTGTCGTTAGGTTTTCCGCTTGAAAGGCGAAGATGAGCACTAATGTCAGCAGCAGCGCAAAAATCGTTACTGGATGAAATTTCGGCAGGAACTTTTGTTCGAACCATTCTTTGCCGTGCGATTTGAGCAGCGCCGTGCGCGTCAGCCAGCCCGCCGCCAGCGGAATCACGATGAACACCACGACGGACGTGATGAGCACCTTCGACGGCACGACCACGTTGGCCACGCCGCACAGGAACATTACGATGGGTGCGAAGGCAACGAGCATGATGAGGTCGTTCACCGCCACTTGCACAAGCGTGTAAACCGGGTCGCCATCGGTGAGGTAACTCCACACGAAGACCATCGCGGTGCAGGGCGCGGCGGCAAGGATGATAAGACCGGCGGTGTAATTTTTGGCCGTCTCCGGCTCAATCCACGGGGCGAAGAGGTGTTGCATGAACAACCAGGCCAGCAACGCCATGCTGAACGGTTTGACCAACCAGTTGACGAACAGCGTCACCGCGAGGCCTTTCGGTTTGCGCGCGATGCCGCCCAGCGCGGTGAAATCCACCTTCAGCATCATCGGATAAATCATCAACCAGATGAGCACGGCGATGGCGACGTTGACGTGTGAGTCCCGACTAAATTCAAATTTGCTCAAGGAAGCGGTGAATGCCGGTGCGAGTTTGCCGAGCAGAACGCCGGCAACCATGCAAAGGAAAACCCACACGGTCAGGTAACGCTCGAAGAACGCGAGGCGCTTGGGCGCAGTGGGGTTTGTGTCACTCATGGCTTGCGCGCCAGGACTTCAAGACTGGTGATGTAATCTGACGGTTTAGTTCCCACAGGAAGGTATTCGACAATTCCGCGTCACACGCCCGGCGCAGGTGCGCCCTGCCCCTTCACACCGGTATGGCGGATGTCCTGCGCGTCACAGAGATAGACGACCTCCTCGGCCACGTTTTTGGCGTGGTCGGCGATGCGTTCGAGACTGCGCGACGCGATGATCAGGTTCAGGCAGCGCGGGATGCTGTCGGGGTTTTGCATCATGTGCAAGGTCAACTCGCTGTTGATCTTTTTATTGAGAGCGTCCACCTCTTTGTCGCGCGGGATGAGGGCGCGGGCGGCGGCGGAATCATTATTCACAAAAGTGTCGAGCGCGGCCTTGAGCATGCCCAGGGCGAGGGTGGCCATTTGGGGAAGTTCAAGGTTGAGTTTCAATGGCGGTTCCCTGGAGAGGTCGCGGGCGCGTTTGGCGATCTTGGTGGCCTCATCGCCGACGCGTTCGAGGTTTTGAGAAATTTTCATGGCCACGGTGACGAAGCGCAGATTGGTGGCCAGTGGCGCTTTGGTCAGCAGTTGAATCACCATATCGTCAATTTCCATTTCAAACTGGTCAATGATGCGGTCGTCCTCCTTGACTTTCAACGCGAGATTGGAATCGCGCTGGACAAGCGCCTGCACAGCCTGATTCACGGCGGTCTCGGCATGGCTGGCCATCATCAGCAGCTTTTGTTTCAAACCGTCCAACTCCATTTCAAAGTGTGTTTCCATAACTTGAATTTGACATTAACTCAACCGAACCGTCCTGTCACATAATCTTCCGTTTGTTTCTTCGACGGACTGGTGAAAATCTTCTTGGTCACGTCGAATTCCACCAGTTCGCCCAGATAAAGGAAGGCGGTGAAATCCGACATGCGCGCGGCCTGTTGCATGTTGTGCGTCACAATGACAATCGTGTAATCCTTTTTCAATTCCAGAATCAAATCCTCAATCTTCGACGTGGCCAGCGGGTCGAGCGCGGACGCCGGTTCATCCATCAGCAGCACTTCCGGTTGCACGGCCAGCGCGCGCGCGATGCAGAGCCGCTGTTGCTGTCCGCCGGACAGACTGATGGCCGGCGCGTGGAGGCGGTCTTTCACTTCATCCCACAACGCGGCCATGCGCAGCGATTGTTCCGTGCGTTCGGCAAGCATTTTGCGGCCGCCAATCCCGTTCAGGCGCAAACCGACTGTCACGTTTTCAGTGATGGACATGGTTGGAAATGGATTCGATTTTTGAAAAACCATTCCGACGCGACGGCGCACAATCACCGGCTCGACGTTGCGCGAGTAAATGTCGTCGCCGAACAAACGAATCTCGCCTTCAATGCGCGCCCCGGGATTCAACTCATGCATCCGGTTCAACGCGCGCAGAAAGGTGGACTTTCCGCAGCCACTCGGCCCGATGATGGCCGTGACGGCCCTGGCGGCGATGTCGAGCGAAACGTTCTTCAGCGCGTGATTTCCGCCGAAAAACACCGAGAGATTGCGGACGGTCAGGGCCACGGCATCTGCGGGTCTTTGTGTCGTTGGCGGGGTGACAGCGGGTTGTTTGATGGTGACGTCCATGGAAAATCAGGCGTTGCGATGGAACCGGTCGCGCGTGAGCAGGCGCACACTGATGTTGATGATCAGCACGAACGCAACCAAAACGAGTGCACCTGCCCAAGCCAGCCGATGCCAGTCATCATAGGGTGAAATGGCGTAGGCGAAAATTTGCAACGGCATCGCGGAGATGGGATCGGTCAGTTTGTGCGTCCAAAAGTGGTTGCCAAAGGCGGTGAACAGCAGCGGTGCAGTTTCACCGGCAACGCGCGCTAGCGCGAGCAATATGCCGGTGATGATGCCTTTGAGCGCGGTGCGCACAACGATTTGGACAATGGCGCGCCATTTGGCGATGCCCAGCGCCAGCGCGGCCTCGCGGTAACCATCGGGCACGAGTTGTAAAACCTCCTCCGTCGTCCGCATGACCAGCGGAACCATCATCATGCCGAGTACAATGCCGCCAGCCAGCGCCGAAAATCCTTTCATCGGCACGACGACGAGTGCGTAGACGACCATGCCCCAGGTAATGGAAGGCACGCCATTGAGAACGTCTGCGGTGAAGCGAATCCACCTGTTTAAGCGTGACGAACCGTATTCGGAAAGGAACACGCCTCCGAGCACACCGATTGGCACGCCGAACACTGCGGCCTGTGCCAGCAAAATAAACGTGCCAACGATGGCGTTGGCCATGCCACCGCCGATTTCACCGACGGGTTTTGGCAATTGGGTGAAGAAAGCCAGGTTGATTGAGCTGAAACCTTCCTTGACCAAATGATAAAGAACCAGAAACAACGGAACGACGACCAGAATCGCACACACAAACGCAATCGCCTGCATCAGAGCGTTCTTGAAATTACGCCATCGATGGTTTGGGGCGGTCATATCAGTGCTGCGGTTTCACGCCCGGTCCGGCGAATGTTTTCAACAATAATTGCGCCAGCGCGTTGACCACCACGGTCACGCCGAGCAGGACAAGGCCGACTTCAAACAGCGCGCTCAAATACATGTCGGTCGTGGCTTCGGTGAATTCATTGGCGACGACACTGGCCAGTGTATAGCCGGGCGCAAAAAGTGATTTGGCAATTTCGGGCCTGTTGCCGATGACCATGGTCACGGCCATCGTTTCACCGAGCGCGCGGCCCAAGCCGAGAATCACCGCGCCGAACAAACCTTTTTTTGCATAGCTCAACACGGCGATGCGCGTGACTTCCCAGTGTGTCGCGCCAAGCGCATAAGCGGCCTCCCGTTGCAAGCCCGGCACGGAACGCAGAATTTCGCGGGAGATCGACGTGATGATGGGGATCACCATAATGGCGACGATGATGCCGCCGGCCAGCATGCCGATGCCATAGATTGGCCCTTGGAACAGTGGCAGGAAGCCGAACACTTTTTGCAGCCACGGATCCAAATGAGCGCCCAACCACGGCACCATCACAAAAATGCCCCATAGACCGAGAATGACGCTTGGAACGGCAGCCAGCAATTCGATGAACAGGATCAACGGCTGGCGCAGCCACAGGGGCGCGAGTTCAGTGAGATAAACCGCAGTGGCAATGCTGATGGGCACGGCGATGACAAGGGCGATGGCCGATGACACGAGTGTGCCAAAAATAAACGGCAGGGCTCCGAAAACCTCATTGACCGGGTCCCAATTACTGGACACCAAAAAGTGCCAGCCGAATTTCTGCAGCGAGAGTTTCGAGCCATTGGCAAGCTCAAGACCGATGAGCGCGATGAGAACAAAAATGGAAAGCGCCATCAACAACGTCAGCCAGCGGAAGGTGCGGTCGCCAAAGTGGGAGCCGCCGTGCATTCGCACGGTCACGGTCGGTGGTATGGCCGGCGCTCCGTTCACAGTTTTTCCATCGTTGTAAAAATCGGAAGGACGAAGAGCGGGAGGAACTACGCTCTTCGTCCGGCTCACGCCGATAAAATTACCGTGCGGCGGAGCGAAGTCAGTATTTTATTGTCTTAATCCGCTCCAGCACGCGCTGCTGGACAGTATCCGGCAATGGCGCGTAGTCGAGCGAGGGCGCTATTGTTTCGCCTTTAGTCAAAGCCCAATTCAAAAATTCGACCAATTTTTTGCCCTTGTCGGCGTTCTTTTGCTGTTCATAAACCAGCAGCCAGGTTGTGCCGGAAATCGGATAGGCCTTATCACCCGGAGCGTTTACCATCGAAAAACGGAAGTCGTCGGGAATTTTCGCCGTAGCGAGCGCCTCGGTGACCGATTCAATCGAAGGCGTGATAAAATTGCCCGCCGCATTCTTGACATCCGCGTAAGGCATTTTGTTTTGTTTGGCGTAAATCAGTTCAACGTAGCCAACCGCTCCCGACAACTGCCTGACCTGTCCAGCAACGCCTTCATTGCCCTTGCCACCGAGACCGGTCGGCCATTTCACAGAAGTGGCTTTCCCAACCGAATCCGCCCACACCGGGCTGATGTTGCTCAAATAGTCGGTGAAGATGTAGCTCGTGCCGCTGCCATCGGAACGATGCACCACCACCAACGGTAGATCGGGCAAATTGACACCCGGATTAATCGCGGCGATTTTTGGATCGTTCCACTTGGTGATGTTGCCGAGAAAAATTTCAACAAGCGTTGAGCCGTCGAGTTTGAGTTGCGGATTGTCCGGCAGGTTGTAAGTGATGACAACCGCGCCGGCAACAGTGGGGATGTGCAGGATTTTACCCGGCGTCTTGGCGAGATTTTCATTGCTCATCGGGCCGTCGGACGCGCCAAAGTCCACGGTCCGGGCGATGATTTGCTTTTGACCGCCGCCGGAACCGATGGATTGATAGTTGAAGCGGACCGACGGGTCCACCTGTGTGTAGGCGTCAAACCACTTCGAGTAGATTGGATACGGGAATGTCGCGCCCGCGCCGTTGATGAGCAATTGCGCATTTGCGCCGGTTTGCGCGGCGAGCAAACAGCCGCCGCCGAGGAGCAGGAGAATAATTTTTTTCATATTTCAATAAAGAGTTAATCAGTTTCGGGTTGTTTGTTCACGTTACGTTCCGGTTAAAACTTCCACATGATGTCGGCCATCGCGTGAAGACCGTCGGTCTTCGCCACCGGATAGGGATTTTTGATCAAAGTGTTTGCATAGCACGTGAATGAGAAGGTCAGTGAATCAAAAATCGAATAATTAAATTTGATGAGATGACCCTTGATATTTGTGCCGCCTGCCAGTCCTGCAGCCGTGTTGGAAGTCGGGAAGGCCGCCGCATTATCATCATCCACGACTTGGTCCCACCAAGCGTCCGCTTCCAGATATTGATACCGATAGGAAATGTCCCAAGTCCCTTTTTTGCCCGACTTGCCAAGCGTGATACCGCCCCACCAGCCCACATTGTTCCTGGGCGCTCCGGGGTTGTTCATGTATTCACCGGCGAGTTTGATGGGGAATGCGCCGTTGTAGAGCGGAAAGCTGTCCAGCGTGTAAGTGACGCTGCCACTGGCAACAACGGGATTATAGTTGTACACAAAAGAGGTGCCGGAGAGGGTATTGCCCAGGTTTGTGTCGTAAGGTGTGGCGGTGAAGCTTTCCTTGTTAACAATGTCGTAAGCCGAAACGCCGAGCGTCGTGCCAATCTTTGATGTCCACTTTGAATCCCAAAGCACTTGACCGCCATACATGAACGGATCGCGGGCTGAAGTTTTGATTTCGTCTATTACAAAGGCCGCGGCATTGAGTCGGAGCGATTGGTTGTCGTTGAATTTGTAAGTTGCCTGCAAGGCGCCGCCTTCGGGCGTGTAATCGGGGTCGAACACCATGTATGAGGCGTCGAATGGCTGGACCATTTTGCCAATGGTCAGCGCCAGCTTCCAATCGTCATTGTGAATAGGCGTCCACTTGCCATAAGCGGTGTCTATATAAAGCAGCTTCTTGCTCCCATTTCCCGCCATGGTTTGGTTGTTGGAAAGCGGGCTGCTGGGACTGCCTTGACTACTGTCGCCCGACGCCAACCGGAACCCGACTTCAAGGTCGTCTTTCATGTTCACTTGCAAACCCACGCGCAGGCGATAGCGCAACCGTTCACGGTCCACTATGGCGGCATTGTGCGAGTTCATGTCATCGAACCGCCCGCGAAAATCGCCGCTCAATTTATAACTCGTTATCCAGTCCGGCATCGGGAACTTGGAGTTGAACGCCTTGTCCATGTCGGTCTTGAAGTCCTGTTGGTTTTCAGTCTTCAACGCCTTCGCCTCGTCCACCGTGAGGACGCCTTTTTGCTCCAGCTTGTTGAGCAACGCATCCACGGACGATTGCGCGTGAGTGTTCGGGGTTAGAGCCATTAACGCTGCTGCGCCGGCAAACAGCGCGGCCTTTGAGGAATTCAGTTTTTTGGTTTTTTTCATAATCCTTGTTTGCATTACGATAGAAAATTGGAACAACACTGTTACAAACAAGAGGCAGGAATGTTACATTCCGGTGACAAACCAAGCGGCTTGCCACACCACCAAATCCTTGCAGACCCAGAAGCGGATTACATCGAACGGAAAACAGTCAGGCCGAGAATCAACACGAACACAGCGAACGCCAGTCGTATGGCGCTGCCGACGCGCACGCGCATTTGCGTTGCCGTCGCCCAATTCAACAAATCGCGCAGCCGCCACGGCGTGATGGTGAACCAGACGCCCGCGACAACGAGCACATAAGCCCAAACTTGAATCACCAGTACCCACGGTGTTTCACCCAGATGCGGACGGCCGGTGTCCACCATCAGTTTCGCCAGTAACAACATCAGGATGGCCAGACCGCGCACGGCCAGAAAATCCCGGACAAAAATGCACGATAAAATTCCCACCGCCATGAAAGCGGCGATCATATACGGTTTGAAAACCGAGAAATCCGCAATCGGCTCGATGCTGACATTCCACACAAACCACGCCGTGCCGAGTAACATGAGCATGACCCCGATAGGCAGATTGCGCGGAAATTTACGGACGGCGGCGGCCAATTGCGCCGGTCTGGCCAGACCAATAATTTGCGGCACACTCATGCCAAGACCGAGCAGAATTGAAAGCAGCGACAGTTTCATTTTCAGGAATTAAACCACGAACGGACACAGAAAGACACGAAAAATTCAAAACGCAGGAATCGGCCTGATTGCAGTCTTTGCCAGACGATGTGACATGCCAATGGACACATCTCAATATTTAAGAAACTGCCCAGACCTCGCGGAGCGAGGCTTGGATGGTAGCCGTGGACTTCAGTCCACGGGCAAGGTCCCCCATGGTAGCGTCGCGGAGCGACGCTTGAATTATTTCGTCGGCTTTGATTTCAACCGTCGCTCCGCGACGGATACCCTGTTTGCGGCCTGCCACCGCGGCTTGAAAGCCGCGGCTACCATCGCTGGGTCGCTCTGCGACTGTACAAAAAGTGAGGTGTCCCCGCAGGCCAATTCCCTGCATAACTTTTTCTGGACAAGCATTTTTGCCAAGAGCAAAGTCAAAGCCACGAAAAAAATCGTACCACACAGTGTGATCGAATAATAATGTTAGGTGTCCTCGATTTATGACCAAAATAACAGCCAGAGACATTCAGGTATTTGTCGCAGGTGTCCTTGCATACATCGGCTTTGAGTCGCTTGTCTGGACACCAGACGCTATCATTCATTCGCATAGCAGCTTTGCCGCCGTCAGTTTTATAGTCGGAGTTATAGCTTTACCACTTGCGGTTGGCATCGTTGCTGGAAGCAGGCGCGCCATTCTTTGGACGCAGGTTATTTGTTGGCTTTGCATCATCCAAGATGTCGTCAGCATTTTTGTGTTTGTATTGGCGAAGTTCGGCATTTCACTGAGAGTGGCGCACATGACACTCTACCGGAGCATAGGCAGTTTGCTGACGTTATCGGCGCTTTTGTTGTTGATTGCGTTGAGCCGTTCCAAGCGATTTGGAGGCGACCGGACGCCTAACACCGCGCTGGAGCCAACGGCCACTGCCCCTTCAATTTTAAATCGTTAGCTCATCACAAATTCACAATTACCGGGTCACCATAAAGCGTAAATAAGCCTGCGCGGGTAATTTTCACGTCTAGCAACTGGCCGCGATGCCGTTCCGAGCCTTCGAACACCACAATTTTGTTGCAGCGCGTCCGGCCGGTCATCCGCGCCGGATTCTTCCTGCTCGGCCCTTCGACGAGAATCTGTGTCCGCCGCCCAACGAACGCGTCGTATTTGCGCTTGCCGATGGCATTGATCGTTTCGAGCAGACGATGGTTGCGTTCCTCGCGGACTTCGCGCGAAATTTGGTCCGGCATTTCCGCCGCCGGCGTGTCGCGGCGCTGCGAGTATTTGAAGATATAAGCGTTCTCGAATTCCACTTCGCGCGCGAGCGAAAGGGTTTGCTCGAAATCTTCCTCCGTCTCGCCCGGAAAACCGACAATGATGTCGGTTGTGATGCCGATGTCCGGTTTTGCGCGGCGCAATTTTTCGATGATGCCGAGGAAGCGTTTGCGCGTGTAGCCGCGGTGCATCAATTTCAGGACGCGATCGCTGCCGCTCTGCACCGGCAGATGCGCGTGCTCGACGAGTTTGGGCAGGCGTGCGTAAGCCTCAATCAAATCGTCGCCATAACCTTTGGGATGCGGCGCGGTGAAGCGAATCCGCTCCAGGCCGTCAATTGCATGGACGGCGTCGAGAAGCTGGACAAAAGGAGTCTTCTCCCTCTCCTCGCCAAACGAGGAGAGGGCTGGGGCGAGGAGTCCGTTTTCTAAAATACCCCGCTCCCCGACCCTCTCCCCGCTCGTTCCTCGCGGGGCGAAGGAGACATTTCCCCGTTTCCCATAACTCGTCACGATTTGGCCGAGCAGCGTGATTTCCTTCACGCCGCGCGAAACGAGTTCGCGACATTCATCCACAATGTCGGCAATGCCCCGGCTGCGTTCTTCGCCGCGTGTGTCCGGCACGATGCAAAACGTGCAACGCTGGTTGCAGCCTTGCATGATGCTGACAAACGCGGTGACGGATTTTTGCGAATTGCCGTTGAGCAAATGCTCGCGAATCGTGGCTTCGCTCCCCTGCTCTTCCGCCACGTCCACGATTTTATCGCGCCGGCCGGAAATAATTTCGCCGAGATAATCCGCCGCGTGATGAAATTTTTGCGTGCCGAGCACCAAATCCACGTCCGGCAGGCGGTCAATCAATTCCTGTCCGCGACTTTGCGCCACGCAGCCCATGAACCCGAGTACGACGTCCGGACGATTTTTTCGGACATCCGCGGCGATGTTCTGCATCTTGCCGATGGCTTTCCGCTCCGCGAAATCGCGCACACTGCAGGTGTTGAGCAGAATCACGTCCGCGACCGCTTCGGACGGCGCGAGTGTGTAGCCTTTCGCCACGAGTTGCGCGGCGACGGCTTCGCTGTCACGTTCGTTCATCTGGCAGCCGTAAGTTTTGATAAAAACGCCCGGCATGGAACAAGAGTAACGGGTAAATTAAGTCATCAGAACGGCTTTGAAAAGGTGGAAAGGTCGAAGTTCGACTTCCCATTTAAAAAATGTGAATAAGACCGGGTTGACTTTTTTAAAAATTAGACTAGCCATTGGATATGCACTGGGTTTTATTAACCACAGGTCATGGTAACGAAGAATGCAGTGCAACGACCGCAAACCCTCAACTGAGAGGCTTCCAATGGACATACATCATCCGTTCCTGAGTGAATTTCCCGAATATCGTGAAACCATCCGCAGGCTGCGGCTGGGCGACAACCACTTCCGCCAGATGTTTGAGGAATATCACCAGTTGGACGATGCGATCTGCCGCTTCGAGGAAGAAATTGAGTTTGCGACGGATCAGGAAATTGATGAACTCAAGTTCAAACGCGCAAGATTGAAGGACGTGCTTTACGCCGCCATCCGCAAAAGCGAGACGGCCTGTTCATCGAACGTTGCGCATCTGCAACACCACACCCAGCCGCCCTAATGCGGCTCGGGGTTGGCTTTGTGTTTTTTCGCTTCTTCAATCACCTTTTCAACCGCGTCGCGCGGCATTTCCTCGTAGTGATTGAAATCCTCCATGTGCACGCCACGCACGCCGGTCAATGAACGAAGGGTGCTGGAATAGTGATAAAGTTCCTTGGCGGGCACATACGCCTTGATGACCTGGAAACTGCCATCGGTGTCCATGCCCTGAATTTTGCCGCGCCGGCTTGACAAATCGCCCATTACCTTGCCCATGCAATCCTCCGGGATGCGAATCTCAACGGTGTTGATGGGTTCGAGCAGACACGGGCGTGCGTTCATGAACGCTTCCTTGAACGCAAAGTAACCGGCAATCTGAAACGCGATGTCCTTCGAATCCACCGGGTGCATCTTGCCGTCGTAAAAATCAATCAACACGTCCACCACGCGGTAACCGGCGAGAATGCCCTCGGTGCAGGCCTGCTTTACGCCCTTCTCGACGGACGGCACGAACACGCGGTCCACATTCTGGCCGACCAGCGAATTGGTGAACTCAACGCCCGTGTCGCGCGGTTTGGGTTCGATGCGCATCCAGACTTCGGCGAATTGGCCCGCGCCGCCAGTTTGTTTTTTGTGACGGTATTTTGAATCCGCCTTTGCCTTGATTGTTTCGCGATAACGCACACGGGGTTCGGCGAGTTCAACATGAACATTGTGCCGGCGGCGCAAACGGTCGGCCACAACCTCCAGATGCAATTCGCCCTGGGCGGAGATGATGGTCTGGTGCAATTCCGCATCCACGAAGTAAAGAAACGTCGGGTCTTCCTGATGCAACGCGGCAAGACCGGAGGCGATCTTGTCTTCTTCGCCTTTTACTTTTGCGACCAGCGCCGCGTGAATGTTGGGTTTGGGATAAACGACCTTCGACAGTGTCACGGCCTTTTTCGCGTTGCAAAGCGTGTTGCCGGTGTGCGTGCCCTTGAGCTTCACGACCGCGCCGATGTCGCCGGGGCCGAGCGTGTTGACCGCCTCGCGGATCTGGCCGTTGAGCAGATAAATCTGGCCGATGCGTTCATTGATCTTGCGGTCGCTGTTGAACAAATCCATGCCCGTGGACACCGACCCGGCATAGATGCGGAAAAACGACAACTCGCCGAAATGCGCCTCGGACATGGT
>Ga0187873_1002935_pt1 | contig 12548 bp, 10 predicted proteins | sample June2016WEW_16_1_2_FD_133012 | JGI IMG/M metagenome (GOLD analysis project Ga0187873, IMG submission 133012) | Peatland microbial communities from SPRUCE experiment site at the Marcell Experimental Forest, Minnesota, USA - June2016WEW_16_100 | ecosystem: Environmental > Terrestrial > Soil >... | reverse complement strand
CTCTCCCAAGGCATGCAAGAGATTGCCAACACCAAGGGCGACGCCCAGGGGCGCTTTTCATTTACCGCTCCGGCCGATAGCCAGGCGCCGCACATGGTTCGCGTTAATCACCAGGGGGTTGGCTACTTTCCCCAAGGCGGACCGCTGATGCCCGGGAGCACGACTGCGGAGCTTACGGTGTATGACTCCGCCAAGAAGGTCGATGGCCTCAGCCAGACGGTCGAGGTCGACCGCTTCCAGAGCGATGGCAAACAACTGGACGGTATCTCGCTGTACGCGGTGACCAACAAGTCGCAACCACCGCGCACGGTCGCCAATGACAAGGGAACCTTCGAGATCGTGCTGCCCAATGGCGCGGAGATCGAATCCGCGCAGGCGAAGGGTCCTGGCGGACAGCCGATCGCTACTGAAACCACTCCCGGCGCGCAAAAAAACCATTACCTGCTGAGCTACCCTCTGCGTCCCGGAGAGACGCAGTTTCAAATCTCGTATCACACGCCATACAGCGGCGAAGCCAGCATCTCGCCCAAGCCGCTGCAAGACGTGCAGCACTTTGTCGTGATGGTTCCTAAGAGCATGACCTTCACGGCGGCGAACCCGCAGCAGTTTCAGGCAATGTCGGACCCGCAATCGACCGTGATGGTAGCTACCAACGTCAAGCCGGGGCTGGATCTCAATTTCCGCGTCGCCGGCACGGGAATTTTCCAGGCGGACAACCAGCAGGGCGCGCAGGGTACGACTGATTCCGGTGGCGGCGCAATGGGCGGATCGCAGGCCGCGGCCAACGATAACCGTCCGGGCGGAGGCCTGGGCGCTCCCATCGATGCGCCCGATCCCCTACACGACTATCGTGTCTTCATTCTCGGCGCATTCGCGCTGGTGCTGGTGATGGGCGGCGCTTATATCGTGTCACGATCCAATCGGCCGCATCCGGCAATTGCCGCGGCTGGCGCGTCCGGCAGGATCGAGGCCGACTCTCCGGATGCAGCCGCTGCTTTCGCCGACTACGTTGAACCGGCAGCGCCCGCGCGTGAACCGGGGTCCCCGGCAAGTCCCGCGGTTGGACTTGCTGGGGTGTGGGATCGCAATGCCCTGCTGCTGGAAGCCATGAAGGAAGAGCTGTTTCAACTGGAGATCGACCGCCAGCAAGGCAAAGTCACGCCTGAGGAATACACCAAGGCCAAGGCCGCGCTGGACGAAACCATCAAACGCGCCCTAGCCAGAAGCAAGAGCAGCTAGCGGCGGCGAATCAGAGGGCTCCGCAGCTCCGACTACTACGCCACACCCTTGGCGTTCATGAACTCGCTGTACTGCTTGTCGATGGCCATAATGTGCTGCGACAGCCACTTGGTAAGGAAGTCCAGCATGTCGACCGACAGGCCGGCGGCGCCCGCCTTGTACTGGTCGGCAACTTCCTTAATTTTGTCGGTGAACTTGCGGTGCTGCTCAATGTGGGCCGGCAGTTGCATGTACCCGAGGTCTTTCATCACCGCCTCTTCCGCGGTGAAGTGCCGCTCGGTATAGTGCAGCAGTTTGGCCAGCACGTCGTGCATGACGTCTTTGCCGTGGCCGGCCTTCATCCCCTCGTGTAGCTCATTGATGATGTTGAACAACTGCTGGTGGTCGGCGTCGAAGCGCTTGACGTTGACGCTGTAGCTGGAGTTCCAGATGAAGAGAGGCATTCTTGTCTCCTGCCAACATCATCGGCAGCGAGGGAGCTATCTTTAGGATTCGCAGATTGTTCCTCGCCAGGGAGCCCCATTCCAGCCCTCTTTGGACTGACGTGGAACAACCGCAGGCAGCGCCAACTCTCCAACGCACACCGGCATCCTTGTACTCGGAGCAGCGTACAATCGACGGCGCCGCTGGTTACGCGGAAATTTCACTCCATCGAGGTTGAACATGGTTCTCTGGCAGCAGGGTGCACGCTACGCATCGCACAGAATGCCCAAGCTGATCGGGCCCACAACCCACGCTGCGTTCGACTACGCCTTCGCCGGTTCGTTGCTGGTGATGGCCGCATGGCTATGGAAGCGCAATCGACGCGCGGCAATCGGTTCGCTGATCTGCGGCGGGGCTACCGCTGCCAACGCTATCGTCACTGACCACCCAGTCGGGACGCTGGACCTGATCGACTACAAAACCCATGCGCGAATCGATGCTGCATTGGCGGCACTCACTGCCGCTACTCCGCGCCTGATGGGCTTCGCCAACGACGATGAGGCACGCCTCTTCAGCGCCCATGCGTTGGCCAGAACCGTGGTCAGCAGCCTGACCGACTTCGACGACTACGCCTGAAACAATTCACCACAGAGACACAGAGTTTTAAATTTCGAGTCTTCAAGGTTCACCGATGACTTTGTGGTGAATCGCGTTCGCGACGCTAGAGGGTGGGATTCAACAAAGCGCCCAGGGAACTTGATTTCTGAATTCTCTGTGCCTCTGTGCCTCTGCGGTGAAAGCTGTCTCTTACCACGCGAAGGCCTTCGTCAGGAACCGAGAGATATGCCACGCGTCCATGTACTTGTAGGGTGTCTCGCCCAACGAATAATGACCGCAAGGCAGCGCCTTGATGGTGGTGTCCAGCCCGCGGCGCAGGAACTCGCCCGCCGTCTGCACTGAGAACTCCGGCAGAAACGTCAGATCGTAACGGCCATAGATCATCAGCGACTTCTTGGGCCAGCGTTCGAACTTGTTGAAGTACACGATCGGGCTGATGCACATCCACACCCGCCGAAGCTCTTCCTGCGTCAGTACCGCTTCGACGCCTTGGCGGATGTGCTGGGTCGATTGCCCCGTCCATGTCACGTCGCCGAACGACGTGGAGGCGTGATTGAACACGTTAACGCGGATGCGTGGATCGTGCGCGCTGGCCAGGAACGCATAGCACGATCCCAGGCTGGTGCCGACGATCCCCAGCCGCGAGTAGCCCCGCTGCTCCAGCCAGTCCATGCAGCAGCGGATATCGGCAATGCCCTGCCGCGTGGCGTCGATGGTCCGTCCCACATTGGCCGACACCGCGTAATCGGCGCGTGTAAGGCCAGCGGGGCGGCGGATATCGTGATAGGGCATGCTCAGCCGCAGCGCCGCGATGCCCAACATGTTGAAGACGCGACAGAGCGCGTTTTGGCTGACTCCATCGGCGTTCCACTGCGGCAGCAGCACCACCGCACGATGTCCCTTGGCCGGGAACCAGCGCGCGTTGACGCAATTGTTCTCAGGATAGGGCGACTCCACCGGCGACGTGAAGCGCAGAAACTTGCCCCATTCGTTCTTGGGCTGCTTCTTGGGAGGTTCGCTGCCGGTGTGGAAGAGTTCCACTTTGCGATGCTCGATGCGGAAGTCTGTTGGTGTCTGGTAGCGGAAGAACTCGTCGCTGTTCTCAGCCATGGAATCGTTGACCGCCGTCATATAGCGGAGCATGGCTTCGCGATCGCTTTGATCGCTCGGTACGCTGAAGCGCTCGATCCCCGGCCAGCGCGTCGTCCAGTCCAGACCCCACTCGAACGGCCGCACGATGCGGTTGTTGTCGCGCGACGTCATGCGCGCTTCCCATTCATGGATCCAGCGGCGATAGTGTTCTCGCATCACCCATGATGTTATCCCACGGAAGCGGTAAGCATCGATAAAAGCCCAATCAAAATAAGTATTTACGCGTTGAATGGTGCCTAGCGATGTGCGAGTGGGAAAGGCGGAGTGGCAACTTCCCAGTGGACGCCGGGCCAGCGAGCTATCTAACCCAGAGGTTGTAGTGCCCATGCGACCGTTAGGGGATGATTGGAATTTCAGGCTCCGGTAATCTTCGCACCATGCAACTCATACAAATTGGCGAAACCAAGCAGAAGACGGTGCTGGACATGATCCAGGAAATGGCAGAGCGTCAGTTTGCCGAGATCGAACAGCTGAAGGCGACAGCCCAGAACCGCTCGCGAGCCAGCCGGCCCCGCCGCACTCTTCGGCGTTGCACCTCTACCAGCGTCGCTGCCTAGCCGCGCGCCAAAGGTGCGGCTCAGAACGTCAGATCTGGTAGTCCATCTCGATCACCTGCTGCAGTTTGTCCTCGCCATCGCTGAACCCCAGCTCTCGTCCCTTTAGTTCGCGGACTTCCTTCTTCAGTTGCTTAACTTCATTGGCGACCGCAGCCAGCGCTTCCGAGAGCGGATCGTTGATCTGCTTGGGATCGGTAATCACCACTCGCTTGCCATGTTGGAACACGATGTGGCCCGGCACGCCGACGATTGTCGAGTTGTCCGGCACATCGCGCAACACCACCGAACCCGCGCCCACCCGGCAGTTCTCGCCGATGGTGATGTTGCCTAGCACGCGCGCGCCAGCGCCGATGACCACGTTGTTGCGCAGAGTGGGATGCCGCTTGCCGGTTTCTTTTCCCGTGCCTCCCAGAGTTACACCCTGGTAGAGCGTCACATCGTCGCCAATGATTGTGGTCTCGCCAATCACGACGCCCATGCCATGATCGACAAAGAAGCGGTGACCGATTTCCGCGCCGGGATGAATTTCGATTCCCGTGATCAGCCGCGCCCACTGCGAAAGTGCGCGCGCCAGAAAACGCCAGCCGTGGATCCACAGCCAATGGTGCGCGCGGTAGCCCCACAGCGCATGCAGCCCGGAGTAGAGCAGCACGACCTCCAGTCCGGACTTCGCCGCGGGATCGCGATCGAGTACCGCGGCGATGTCTTCGCGCATGCAGGAAAAAATCTTCACACAGCAACCTCGGAGGTAGGCAGAGCGAGAGCCTCGTCGCGCAGCTTCTGGAAGAGCACGCTGCTCAAGTACCGCTCTCCGTAGTCAGGCAATACCACGACAATCAGTTTGCCGGCATTCTCTTCGCGCTGGGCAACACGCAACGCGGCCACCACCGCTGCGCCTGACGAGATGCCTACCAGCAGACCTTCTTCGCTAGCCAGACGGCGCGCCATCGCGATCGAATCTTCGCTCGACACCTGGATGATTTCATCGATGAAGTCGGTGCGCAGAATGCTGGGAACGAAGCCGGCCCCGATTCCTTGAATCTTGTGTGGACTGGGCTGTCCGCCGGAAAGCACCGGACTCTCCGTGGGCTCAACCGCAATCGCCTTGAACGAAGGCTTCTTCGGCTTGATGAACTCCGATACGCCAGTTAATGTCCCGCCGGTGCCGATGCCCGATACCAGAATATCGACCTTGCCATCGGTGTCGTCCCAGATCTCCGGGCCGGTGGTTTCGCGGTGAATCTTGGGATTGGCAGGGTTGTCGAACTGTTGTGGCATAAAGCCGTTCGGAGTTTGCGCCAGGATCTCATTGGCCTTCGCGATTGCGCCCTTCATGCCCTTCACGCCGGGCGTCAGGACGATCTCCGCTCCAAAGGCGCGCAGCAAGACGCGGCGCTCCGTGCTCATGGTGTCCGGCATGGTGAGAATGAGCTTGTACCCTTTGACGGCGGCGACAAAGGCCAGCCCAATGCCGGTGTTGCCGCTGGTCGGCTCGATCAGCACCGTCTGGCCGGGCTGGATCTTTCCCGCACGTTCGGCTTCGTTGATCATGCTGACGCCGATGCGGTCTTTCACGCTGCTGCAGGGATTGAAGCTCTCCAGCTTGGCGGCGACGGTGGCGCGCGCGCCTTTCGTCACGTTGTTCAGACGAACCAGAGGGGTATGCCCGATCAGTTCCGTTACGTCATTGGCTATCTTCATTGGCTATCTCCAAACGAAGGCACGTTGGCCGGTGCAGTATGGGTTTGACTTTGGTGGAAAAGTGAAGGAACAGCTAGCGACAACAACAACAGCAGGGACAGGGGTGCGGGAAGCGGTTAGCGCCAATCTCAGCGTGGACATGCTGATCTGTATCGATGCGCATCATGGGTCGTCCGATTCCGCAGGACGTGGTTAGCTTAGCACGGATGAGGGCAAGAATCGCGCTTCTTTTGAGTGAGCAAGCCGTCACCGCCGGGCCCCCGAGCACGCCGTTGCGGTTGATTGACACCGCGTCGAGGCGCCCAATTTGTCCGGTGGGATAAAATCAACCGAGGCACTATGGAAGACTCCCGCATTACCTTCGAACCCGGTAAGCGATCTGGCCAGCCATGCATAAGGGGTCTCAGGATCACGGTCTGGGACGTGCTCGCTTGGCTTGGATCTGGCATGAGCGAAGAGCAGATCATAGCCGACTATCCTGAGTTGGAGAAGGAAGACTTTCCGGCGGTCTTCGACTATGCCGCGCGGGTTGGGCGGCGAGTAGCGTTGTGAAGCTGCTCCTGGATGAGAATCTGTCCCGCCGGCTCGTTGACCGCTTTGCCGACCTGTTCCCTGGCTCGACTCACGTAGCTTTCGAGGAACTGCTCCAGGTTTCAGACGCACGCATCTGGGAATATGCGAAGGCTGGAGATTTTGCGATTGTCACTGCCGACGCGGACTTCTACGAACTGGCGACCGCATTCGGACCGCCGCCAAAAGTCGTCTGGCTACGCGAGTGTAACTATCCAACAGCGACTGCGGAACGCCTGATACGCGGTCAAGCTATTCGCATTACAGAATTCCTTGAAGACGCCGATCAGGCGGTGTTGATCCTCACGCCATAGTGCGTCACCGTTCCACCGCCAAACCCACCGCATTGCCGCCGCCCAAACATAGAGCTGCAATTCCTTTGTGCACGTCGCGGCGAATCATCTCATACAGCAACGTGGTAAGAATGCGCGCTCCGCTGGCGCCGATGGGATGTCCCAGCGCAACCGCGCCGCCGTTCACATTGACCTTGCCGAGATCGAGTCCAAGCTCGCGCGCGACTGCGAGCGCCTGAACGGAGAACGCTTCGTTCAGCTCGTAGAGATCAACGTCGTCATTCTTCCAGCCCGTTTTTTTCCAGAGCTGACGGACGGTTTCAACCGGCGCCATCATGACCCATTCAGGAGCGAGGCCGCTGGTGGCTTGTGCCACGATGCGGGCCATCGGCTTCAGCCCAAGCTCCTTCGCCTTCGCGGCCGACATCACCACCAGCGCCGAGGCTCCATCGTTCACGCCGGGCGCATTGCCCGCAGTCACCGTACCGTCTTTCTTGAAGGCGGGCTTGAGACTTCGCAGCACGTCGAGCGTTGTGTCCTCGCGTGGCGACTCATCCTTGCTGAACAGCACCGGCGGAGCGCCCTTCTTCTTCGACGGCAGCTCAATGGGGATGACCTGGTCTTTGAAGCGGCACTCGTTAATCGCGCTCAACGCCTTGCGATGCGAGTTCAGCGCGTACTCGTCCTGCTCCTCGCGGGTGATCTTGTACTTGTCGGCGACATTCTCGCCGGTGTTGCCCATGTGATAGTCGTTGTAAGCGTCCCACAGGCCGTCGTGCACCATGGAGTCGAGGACTTTCTGATCGCCCAGGCGAAAGCCTTTGCGCGCGGTCTGCAAGAGATACGGCGTGTTGGTCATGCTCTCCATGCCGCCGGCAACGACGATGTGCGAGTTGCCCGTCTGGATCGCCTGCTGAGCGAGAGCCACGGATTTCAATCCTGAACCGCAAACCTTGTTGATGGTCATCGCACTGACGGTGTCGGAGAGTCCGCCGCCGAGCGCGGCCTGTCGCGCCGGATTCTGCCCGAGTCCTGCGGACACGACGTTGCCCATGATGCATTCATCGACTGTCTGGGAATCGATGCCCGCGCGCCTTACTGCCTCGCGCACCACGATGGCGCCCAGTTGCGGCGCAGTGAAATCCGAGAGCGAACCTTGGAATTTTCCGATTGGAGTACGCACCGCCGATACGATGACGACATCTTCGATGAAGGCCATGGAGGTGAAGCTCCTGAGGTAAGAGTAAGTACCCAACATTATAAGATGGAGTGCCTTGTCCGCGGACGCACAAATGCCGCCTGAAACGCAACTCGCTACCGCCGGGCGCAATCGCCTGCTGGCTCCCTGGTGGCACACTGCGATCCTGATCGCGGTGCTGTTGGTCGCTTCGGTGAACGGCAACCGCAGCAAGCATCCGCTGGCCGCCGGCAGCAAGATACAGCAGTATCTCTGGACGATGAGTTGGGAGTGGATCCTGGCCGGCTTCGTCTGGCTCGGCATCCGCAAGCGCATCCGGCTGTGTGAATTGATTGGCGGGCGCTGGACGACGTGGGAGGATTTCTTTCTCGATGTCGTGTACGCCGGAGTTTTTTGGGGCTGCGCGATGTTCGTGCTGGTTGGGACAGCCGTGCTCATGCATCTGGACCAGGGGGGCAAGCTCGAAAGTATGCGCAAACAGCTCGGGTTTCTCACACCAGGAACCAATCTCGAGCTGGCCGTCTGGTTCTGCGTGAGCGTCACCGCCGGCTTCTGTGAAGAGATTATCTTCCGCGGATATCTGCAGCGGCAGTTCGCGGCAATCGCCAATTCGATGCTAGCCGGAGTGCTGCTCTCGGCGGTCGTGTTTGGGGCCTCACACGGCTACGAAGGCGCTGCGCGGATGATTTTGATTGGAATTTACGGATTAATGTTTGGGTTACTCTCGTGGTGGCGAAAAAGCCTCCGTCCGGGAATGATGGCGCACGCATGGCACGACGCGCTCAGCGGAGCGATTTTACGGATGCTGAAATAGCCAGTGTTTATGCGGCTTTCACGCATGCGCGAAGTCGATGGCGCGAGTGCATCGAGACACCACGCGAGAATTACGGCGATCGGGAGCAACGATGCCGCATCTCGTGTCGCCGGTTTTACGGCTGCGAGTCGCTTTTTTTGCTTGACTATTTTTTTCATTAACTCTATACAACTAACAAATTGCGATGAAAGTGAATGTCGCAATATTCCATGACAAATGGAAAGGGAGAATAGAAACCATGGCAACTAAGAAGGCTGCAAAGAAGGCTAAGAAAGCTGCAAAGAAAAAGAAGCACTAACTTGGTCTTTACGTCAACCGAGGGGGCGCGCAAGCGTCCCCTTCGCTTTTGCGCGGGAAACCGCAGATCCCTCCGCTCCGGTCGGGATGACAAAGGAAGCGGCGAAGCAACCACACTAATTCACTTTCGCGGCGCTTCTGGCAGCGGGACGAGGCAGCGGCTCCTCGTGCGTGGGGCAGATGCTTTGATAGGAACACCAGGCGCAGGCGCCGCTGGGCCGGGGATCGAATTCGCCAGCGGCGATCCTGGCGGCAATGGTTCTAACTTCTTCTTCCGCCGCCAGCAATTGCTTCGGCGTGCGTCGCGATTCGATCGCCGTTCCGTCTCCCATATTGATGAACACCAGAGACGACGCGACGCAGCCCAATTCCTTCTGCGCTGCCAGTGCGTAGACGGAGAGCTGCAAGCTCTCGTCGGCGTCGTCCTGCATCTTGGCCTTGCCGGTTTTGAAGTCGATCACAGCGATTTCGCCGGCGGCGATCTTATCGACGCGGTCGAAGCGGCCTTTAACGCACGCGCCGCCGATCTCGGCCTTGAAGCGGCGTTCGGTCTCGAGCACCTGGTTCGCGGGATGGGCGAGCGCTGAACCCAGGAACCTGGTCAGCTGGTCGCGGCCTTGTTTAGTGTAGAGATCGCGCTGCACCTCATCGTCGATCTTCGCTTTGCCGAAGTCGTCGAGGAAGCAGTCGATCACGCTCCGCTCGTCCAGCGGACGGCCGGCGCGAACGCCATCGAAGTAAGCCTTGAGCGCCAGATGCATCGCGCTGCCGAATTGCAGGGGCGCGCTGGCATCCTCAGGCAGGTGCCAGTCATAACGCAATTTGTATTTCAATGGACAGGTTTCGTAGTCCTGAAGCGAGCTGGCGCTCAACTCCAGCGGGCCATCCTGACGAGGCGCGAGCCTTGTCCATTGCGAGACGGTGGGTTCAGGTGCGGCAGCAGCGGCGTGGATTTTGGCGATGTACGCCTCAGGCGGCAGCAGCCGCCATTCGATTGCGCCACGCAAGACCGCATTCGCGTGCGCGACCAGATCGCGCATGTAGCCCTTCGGCGGCGCGGGCTGCTTCTTTTCGCTTCCGGCCTTACCGCAGAGGTAAAGCTCGTCCATGGCGCGCGTCATGGCCACGTAGTAGAGCCGGCGCTCTTCCTGATCGTGCAGGGTCTTGGGATCAGTTTCGGCAGCGTCACGGTTTCGCAGCTGCCGCGGAAACTCGACGAGCGATTCTTTGTATCCACTGGGGAAGGCGGGGGACCCGGTTCGCACAACGAACACGTGCGGGAATTCCAATCCCTTGGCGGCGTGGACCGTCATCAGCTGCACCGCGTCTTCGAGGGGAGCGCCGACTAGTTCGCTGGGCTCCAGCGCGGCAACAGGATCATCTTCGTCCGTTTCCTCCACGAGCATGCCCTTCGCCTCCTCGCGAAAGACGGACACATACTGCAAGAAATCGTTCAGCTTTCCGTCGCCGACGATCTGCTTTGGCTTCTCCTGCCAGCGTTTCGCGAAGTCGCAGAAACGGCGCAGCGGCATGGAGTCAGGAAGGCCGAAGGCGCGCTGCGCGATCTCTAACGCGGACGCCAGTGCATTGTTCGCGTCGAGCAACTCCTGGCGCGCCGCGCGGATGGTCTCGACCACCTGCATGCCGCCAGGAACGTTCTCCAGGACCGCTTCGACGGAAAAGTTCCGGCCCGCAAGCGCCAGCTCGGCGCGAAAGCGTTCCGGATCGACATGAAACTGCGGCAGAGCGGCGACGCGAAAGAGCGCGACCGGATGCGACGAATCCAGAACGCGGAGCACCGCGATCGCGTCGCGGAGTTCAGGCGTGTCTAAAAGATCGGCGCCCTTCACGCGCACGGGAATCTCGCGATGTGTGAGCTCGGCGACAATCTGCTCGCGGCAGAAGTGACTGCGATAGAGCACGGCGATGTGGCTGAATTTGGTTGCGGGCTGGTTCGCGCGCATCGCCTTGATGGTGTCGGCGACGAACGCAGCTTCGTGCTCAGGGCCAGTGTGGACGATTGCCTGCACCGCGGGAGCCGAAGCGACAGCAGGGTCGCGTTCCAGCCGGGCGCAGCTAAGCGGTTGACGCGGGCTGCCTCCATCGACGGTCACGATCGCCGGGTTGCACTGGATGAGCTGATACGCGCAGCGCAGGATGGGCGGCGTGGAGCGGCGGTTGGCCGACATGGTAACGCGCTTTACGCGATCGGGACCGAAGGTCTGGAGGAAGTGCTCGAAGGCATCGCTGGTGGCGCCGCGAAACTGGTAGATGGCCTGGTCGGGATCACCGACAGCGAAGACGTTGGCGGCTTCTCCTGCAAGCAGGCTGGCCAGCTTGATCTGCGCCACGTTAGAGTCCTGGAACTCGTCGATGAGAATGAAGCGCGCCCGCCGCTGCGCGCGCTCCAGCACTGACTTGCGACGGGTCAGCACGTCCACTGCACGCGTCATAATGTGGCCGAAGGTGCCGAGGCCTTCCTTTTGCAGCAGGTCTTCAGCGAAGCGAAAGGCGCGCGCGACCTCGTGGCAGCGGGCGAGAGCTTCCTCGCCGGACATGGTGGCAGCGTCTTTCGCCTTGGCCATGCGCGGCATTGGAATCTCGCCGCACTCCAGCTTGGCGACGTAGGCGTCGTAATCGGCAGGAGTGCGCAGCTCATCGTGACAACTGCTGAAGAACTTCAGCAGATCTTCCAGGAACTTTCCGGGAGTGGCAGCCTTGATGTAGTGCTGAAGCTTCATGTCGCCGATATGGCGGCGCAGCAGGATGAACAGGTCTTTGTCGTCGAGGAGCTGAAATTTGGTGCCCGCGTCCTGCAAAAGCCGATAGCAATAGGAATGAAAGGTGTGCGCCTGGAGACCGCTCTGGAGCAGCTTCTTGGCTGCCTGGGGACGCTCGAGCTCGGGATAAAGCGACGGCTGCTGGTCGAGGTTCGGATACAGGATCGCTGCCACGCGATGTATCAGTTCAGCGGCGGAGTTGCGCGTGTAAGTGACGGCAAGGATCTCGTCGGGACGCGCGGCTTCGCTCTTGATGAGATGCGCGATGCGCCGCGCCAGCACCGTGGTCTTGCCGGTTCCCGCGGCGGCGACAACCAACATGGGGCCGTGCACATGCTCGATGGCTTGGCGCTGCTCGGGGGTAGGAGAAAAAATGGCGCTCTGCACGGGGTCACTTACATCGCGAACAAAAGGCGAAGAATCTAGTATTTTGCATCGAACCTGGAGATAAAGCAAGGACCACCCTTGTTTGTTTTGGCCGAAATGAAAGCCTCGCTCAGAGGAAGAGGCGGGGCGGCAAGGCGGCAGCTGCCGGGCGCGGGCGGGTCGGCTCGCGATGTTAAGATTTCTGATTCATGGTTACCTTCGTGGTGCTGCGGATCGTAGCAGTGGTCTTGCTGATCGCGGCAAACGCGTTCTTCGTGGCCGCTGAATTCGCGCTGGTGAGCGTGCGCGAGACGCGACTGCAACAAATGATTGCGGCGCATCGCATCGGCGCGCGCACGGTTCAGAAGCTCCATCAGAAGCTCGACCTTGTCCTCAATGCCGTGCAGTTTGGAGTGACGGTTTGCAGCCTGGCGCTGGGCTGGATTGGCGAAGCGTCGATAGCACACATACTGGAGCCGCTGTTCTTGCCCTTGCCGCACTCGCGGCTCTACGCCCATGGCTGCGCGGTGGTGCTGGCCT
>Ga0187873_1002933_pt1 | contig 12552 bp, 8 predicted proteins | sample June2016WEW_16_1_2_FD_133012 | JGI IMG/M metagenome (GOLD analysis project Ga0187873, IMG submission 133012) | Peatland microbial communities from SPRUCE experiment site at the Marcell Experimental Forest, Minnesota, USA - June2016WEW_16_100 | ecosystem: Environmental > Terrestrial > Soil >... | reverse complement strand
ATTCCGTGGCGATCCTGGATCAAACATTCGAGCCACGTTTTCCGATCGAGCTGACGAAATCAACGGGCTACTTCGCGAAACCCTTTTCCTCCGGTTCAGCCGGAACGTTTGGCCCACGTCGCACCTCAAGCAAGGGTAAGTGTCAGAGCAAACACACGGTTGACAGATTGAATCCGGGTCGGGAAGGAAATGCCGACGATCTGACGCTTTGAATTAATCGCATTCGCGGCACTGCAAAGATCACCATCCACCGTGCCGGGGTCGGTCATCTTACCGTCCGCCAGAGAAAGGCGAGAAAATCCTGATCACCAGCGTTGCTGGCGTAACCCACTACTTCCCCGGCTTCGTTGATCGCGTTTGCGGTTCCATATCCGACCCGCCCACCATGCCCCGATGGTTTATGTCGCGGCTCGCGGTGATAGCCTCTATGGTTTCGTTAACGTAACTCTCCGGCCCGCCGAACGTGCCCATGTCAATGAGCTTGTAGTGGTGCTCTTGTTTGCCGACTCCTGTATTTTGGGCGACCTTCGGTTGTCTCGGCTAGTTTCCACGGCCGGATGTGGCCAATGCGCGGAAGCGCAACCGATGGTTGCGGCGCGATGCAGTGGTCACGCCGGTGTGACAATCTTCCTACAGGAAACAGTCCGTCGGACAAAACCAGAAGACGTCCGCGCTGTCTGCTGACATCGCATATAGAAAGGTGCCAGAAGCATTGGAAAAAAAGTAGGGATATTGGCTTTCAAAGCCCAGGCCTTGAATGGTGCCCGTGACCTGGCAACCTGTGCCCGTAAAGGTCAAGGACACGTCAAACACATTCAGGTTCGCCGCGTTCGACCCCTCTTGTGTGAACGTGCCGCTGACATTGCAGTTAAGGCCGTCCGTTCCACTCAACGTCATGTCCGCACTGTTGCCGGTTCCGCTCGGTATGACCTGGGCCGTGACCAAATCGCCAACCGGGGAACTCTCGTCAAATATAGTCATCGTGCTAGTGAGAGCCGTTGGGGTAAAGGGGGATTGGGGGAGGCCAAGGAAGGAATCAGAATATGTGCCTTCGGTGATGGTGGCGCGGATGGCGGGGCCGGACTGCACGGTGCCCTGTACGGGGTCGGAATACACTTCACCGCCACCCTCCCATGCGCGCGTGACGTAGTACGTGAGGTTCTCGGAGAAAGAGCACGCTCCCGTAATGTTGGGGATGACTAGCTCACTTCCGAAAAATGGAACGAGGTTTGTAGTGTTAGATTTGAAGAAAATTCCGAGCCCCACGGTGTTAATGACCCCTGCCCAGCTTTCATAAGGGGAGTTATCGAATAAGAGACCCCAGTCACCCACCATGTCATACGGACCTCCCGTACAGGTGGGTTTGGTAGCGGAGCTTGAGCTGCCGCAGCTGATTGTCATTGCTGCGATCAGCACTAGACTGGCGAGGCAGATGAACGGGACGAATTTGTTGAGCACTTTGTTTTCCTCCATCATCAGTTACAGGCCCGGGAAACGATCGATTGCCGAACGGCCAAGCCTACATGTTAGTCTTCCGGATTTCATTGGTTTTCTCCTTTTGTCTGGCTGTGCCAAGCGGGACCGAGAGCCGGGAGGAGAAACCGATTGTTGCGATGCGAATGCACCAGAGGCAGGATGTTCCCTGGGACCTCGCGCGGTGTTGGCAGGAAGGATGTTGCTGCACTCGCGTCTTCGAGAGAAGAATTTGCGACGATCAGTGTATTCAAGTCGATCATCGCGTCGTTCTGCCAGAGCAAAATGTGCCATACGCTCCGTTCTTGATCTATTCGGCTCGCGATGGTAAGTGGCGCCACGGATCCATTCTCCGTTCCCGCATCTTACGAATCTTTTCTGGGACGGTTCCGCTCTGCATTTGTGGGTTATCGTTGTAGGTCCATGGCGGGAGTGTCAGGACTCGCACCGCAGTCTTCACTGTCGGCATGTTTACCCTCGCACGCTGTGAGCAGGAAGCCACGATGTTCGCCGTTGGGGAGGCGTCCAAAGCCCGCGATCTGGCCGCGATCGTTGATGCTTAGCGCCTCCAACAGAAACAAGGGGGAATTGGGAGGAATGAGTGTGTTCAGGTCTGTCATCAGGCCGTTCTGCCAGAGGAGCGCGACAGTGTTCCCTTTGAAATCGTCCGAGAAGCCAACCACCTGGCCCTTGTTGTTAATCCCGCCCGCGACGCTCCCAGGGATTCCAGGGAGCGTGCCGAGGTCGTGCATACCTTCGTCCTCGGTCCAGAGGAATGCGTGATGGGTTGTGTCGCCGGGCAGGTCGGACTGGCCGACCACTTGACCTCGGTTGTTGATGTCGAAGGCGAAGTTGCCGGTTACGCCTCCGAGGTTACCGAGGTCGATCGGCGTGCCGTGCTCCCAGAGCACGGCGTGAACATCGCCAGTCACACAGCCGGTGAAGCCGACCGCCTCTCCGTTGTCATTGATCGCGCTCGCATCACCGTCCGAGTCCCCGGCAAGCAGAGGGAGTTCCTGAACCTGGCCATCCTGCCAAATTACGGCCTCAACCTGCAGGAAAGCCGGTGAGCAGGGATCTGAGTTGGGGGTCTCTGACTGCCCAACTATTTGCCCTCGATTGTTGATCCCGGCACCTGAGGCATTGTTCCCACCCAGCGTGGGCAGCACGGTCATCACACCGTTCTGCCAAACGAATGGGAGACAGATGAGGTTGGTGCCGAAACCGCAAAAGTCCTCTCCATTCGGATCGGGAGTGGATGTGTCCGAAAAGCCGGAGACTACTCCTTTGTCGTTGAGGGGCGAATTCGGAGAGTTATTGCTGTTCGGTCCCCCGAGGGTGCCAAGGTCAGCTATCACTCCCCTCTTCCAGAAGAACGCATGATAAGTTTGGTCCCCGGGCAGGGTCGAATGACCGGCCATCGCACCTCTATTGTTGACGCCCCAGGCTTCGGCGAATGTCCCGCCTAGCGTGCCGAGAACGGTGAGTTTGTAGTGCTGCGGTTGCTCTGCTCGTGACCGCGATTCTTGTGCGGCTAGGCCAACCGGCATCGCCAGCGCCGCGAACAACGGGACTGCAGCAACTAACATCAAGAATCTGGATTTCATGGCGCCGTCTCCTGTTTCGTGGTTTCCGGGCTAATTTCTTGGTCTGACTGCAAGACCGGGGAAGCGATACCGGTTCATCCGCCGCATGAGAGACTGAGGCAGCGTGCGACCAGCTGCGCCGCTGACCGAAGGGCTCGGACGGGACGCAAGGCCACTTGCGTCCACCAGGCTGTAGTCGCAGCCGGCGACGTTGGGATGATCATCGTCGCAGGGGATCAGAAGAAAAGCCCGATCCTCACCGCTTGTGAGGGTGCCGCTACCGAACATCTCTCCGCGGTCGTTGATCTGTTCAATGTCGTTAAGGGTCAAATTCGAACCCGGCGTCACAAGATCATTGACGTCGATCATGTCACCCTCTTCCCAAAGGAACGCATCCGCACCAGGCCCAGCACAAAAATTCTGCACCGCTTGGCCGACCACCTGGTCACGAGAGTTGATACCGAATGCGCCAATACAAGTCGTGTCGGCAAACCCGGGTAAGGGCCCCAGATCCTTCAGAACACCGTGTTCCCAGATATACGCATGGTAATCCCCAGTTGCGATCGTGGCCTGGCCGACTACGTGGCCTCGTTCATTTAATGCGTTGGCATCTGACCATGTTCCTCCCAACGTACCGATGTCCGTAAGAGTGTTCCTATCCCAAATGAAACCGTGTTGCGTCACGTCTCCCGCCAGGTTTGAGTTTCCGATGACTTGGCCTCCGTTATTCATGTCACCGGCGAGACCGAATGTTCCTCCGAGCGAACCTAAGTCGATCATTCTGCCCTCCCTCCAGAGGAAGGGATCGACGGTGGGAATGCCGGTAGTTGCGTTGGGAATATCATTAGTGTAGGAGAGTCCTGCTATTTGCCCACGTTCGTTCATCGCCATGGCAGAGGCGTCGGGACCACCCAAGGTGCCGAGATCCTGCATCCCGTTTCTCTCGTCCCATACGAACGCGCGATTCTGAGTACCGTTAGAAAATCCGCCCCCCAAAACGAAATAAACGAACGAGTAGGGATCCGGAACATTATTTGTGGTGGAGCCCGCCACTTGGCCTTGGCCGTTTACCCGGGCTGAGACGCTTTCATATCCGCCCAGGGTGCCAAGGTTAATGATTTGCCCGCCCGTCCACAGCACGGCACTCAACTGCGGCCACCCTGTGATCGGATCAATTGATCCGTTCAACGACTGTCCTGCAACCAGCCCGTTGTCGGTGATGTGGCTGGGCGTACTGCTGTTGGCGCCTGGCAGGCCGCCCAGGTCAATCAACTCGCTGCCGTCGGTTGTGAAGGCGTGGTAGACATACGGGTACGAACCTATAGACCCACCACTCAGAAAAGGGTTGAAATTTGGGTAATAAGGATCCGCAATGGCAGTGTCAGCATCTCCCGCGGCAGTACCCCGACCTGTAATGTTCGCCGCGCCATGGCCCGGGTCCCCGTAGCTTTGAGGGCCGCCGAGAGTACCCAGAACGATGAGCTTGTAGTGATGATGTTTCGGCCCGTGACTTTGGCTATCCTGCCCGTCGAGCGGACTCGGGATCGCTATCGCCACCAAGAAAATAGTCGCGGCTACCAATGCCGCTCGCTTTGATCTCATAGTGTCTCCTTTTGGCCGTGGGCCTGTTTCCCTCTATCTGTATAGGCGGAAAAACCGAGCGAAAACTGGCAAACTCGTGATGCCGCGCCGTCTCTAGATGCCTAGGGAGGCATGTGATAAGCTCACCCGCGAAGCGCTAAGTTGTGAGGGCTTAGGGGCTTATGCGTCCAACATCGACCATCGATGTGACTCGTCTCTTGCAGGCATGGAGCGATGGCGACGAAGAGGCGCTACCCAAACTAATGCCTTTGGTATACGAGGCGCTTCATTCCGCAGCACGCCGTTACATGGCTCATGAGCGTCCTGGACACACTCTCCAAACGACTGCCCTCATTCATGAAACCTACCTACGATTGGTGGATGTGCGGAAGGTAAAGTGGCAGAGCCGCGCACACTTTCTCGCGATCTGCGCGCAACTCATGCGGCGCATCCTGATTGACTTTGCGCGTTCCCGGGCATCCCAAAAACGCCGAGGGGCAGCCCCCCACGTCGATCTTGACGAGGCGCTGCTCATGACCGCTGAACCCGACTTTGATCTCGTTGCTCTGGATGACGCTCTGAACCGGCTTGCCCAGGTGGACGAGCGCCAAAGCAGAGTCGTGGAATTGCGCTTCTTTGGGGGGTTGGATGTCAGGGAGACGGCTGAGGTCCTGAAGGTCTCGGCCGACACGGTGATGCGCGACTGGAAGCTCGCCAAGGTCTGGCTGTTCCGTGAGCTCCGGGGGGGCGCCCGCGATGGGAAATGAACGCTGGCGGCGGGTGGGCGAACTTTATCATTCAGCGCTAAAGCTCACGCCCATCGAGCGTGCTACTTTTCTGCGGAATCAATGTCGAGATGATGAAGACCTTCTCAAAGAAGTCGAGTCCCTGCTCTCCTGCGAGTCTTCAGCAGCCGGCTTCATCGAGTCACCGGCGTTCGAGGTAGTGGCCAAACTTATCGCGAAAGACAGGTCCGATGAGGGATCTGCCGACCTGACCAGCATCGGCGATGTGTCGCCACGGTTTCGTCTTCTCGAAAAGATCGGCAGCGGCGGCATGGGCGTCGTCTACAAAGCGGAGGATACGAAGCTACGCCGCAACGTCGCTTTGAAATTCCTGCCACACCAATTCTCGCAAGATCCGCAGGCGCTGGAACGTTTTCAACGTGAAGCCTACGCCGCGTCAGCGTTAAATCATCCCAATATTTGCACCGTCTACGACGTCGACGAGTATAAGAGTCAGCCGTTCATCAGCATGGAATTCCTGGAGGGGCAAACGCTCGAAGATCGTATCGGCGAAAGGCCAGTGCCCCTGCCAGAATTGCTCGAGCTCTCGATCCAGATCTCGGACGCGCTGGCGGCTGCACACAGCAAGGGCATCATTCACCGGGATATCAAACCGTCGAACATTTTCGTGACAACGCGCGGCCAGGCTAAGATTTTGGATTTCGGTTTGGCCAAGCTGCAGCAGGCTGAGGGTCTTCACGAGCAGCAAAGTGCTGATGTCGAGGTGGACCCGGAGCAACACCTGAATCCGAATCTCACCCTCAGTCGAACCGGCGTTGCGATTGGAACCGCAGGGTACATGTCGCCGGAGCAGATTCGTGGCGAACACTTGGACCCACGAACCGATCTGTTCTCTTCGGGCCTCGTTCTCTACCAAATGGCGACGGGACGCCGGGCATTCGAAGGCGACACCCTGCCGGCTCTTCGTGATTCCATTCTTACACAGTCACCTGTCGCTGTACGCCGAGTTAACTCCAAGCTTCCAGCTAGGTTCGAAGTGATCGTCAGGAAGGCCCTCGAAAAAGATCGCGAAGTACGCTACCAGTCTGCCTCGGAAATGCGCGCCGACCTAGATATCCTGAGGTCTGAGATCGAGCGAAAGGGCCCTTCCACCCGCTGGGTGATCTATTCCGCAGCTTCACTGGTACTGTTAATCGCGGGTTTGGTGCTCTGGTTGGGAAAACACCAACTTTCATCGCCGCAAGCGCCACCGCAAATCAAGTTTCGCCAGCTCACTACGAATTCTTCCGAGAATCCCGTTTCGACTACATCAATCTCTCCGAATGGCAGATACCTCGCGTTTGCTGACCGGCAAGGTATATGGGTGAAGGACATTGAAACTGGTGTGACGGAGGCGGTTTCCCAGCCGAAAGATTCTACTAATGTAGCATTGGACTGGGACGTTCCAGGGGCTGCGTGGTTCCCTGATAACACAAGATTCATTGCCAATGCGCATCCCGCAAGTGAAGGAAGTGCGTGGTCATCTCGGACCAGCAGTATCTGGCTGTTTTCCATAGTGGGCGGAGTACCGCGAAAGCTTCGCGATGGAGCAATTTCGTGGTCCGTTTCGCCCGATGGTTCGTATATCGCGTTTGGAACCAACATCGGCAAGCTCGGCTGGAACAATCGTGAACTGTGGCTGATGTCGCCTGAAGGAGATCAGTCGCTCAGGCTCTTTCTTGCAGAGGAGAACGATGCCATCGAGTTCATGGTCTGGTCGCCCGACGGCCATCGCGGGCTTTCTCTTCTAAGCACTCCCGCAGGTCCCACCGCCGTTAGCTTTGGTCCGGAAGGAGGGGCACCGGTCACATCTTTCAAGGCCGATGAATTTCTAAAGACTGTTCGGGGCGATCTCTCCTGGTTGCCTGACGGACGGTTGATCTATCAAGTCATTGATCCGGGATCAGCGTTGAGCGAGGTCATATCTCCTCAAGACACGTGCAACTTTTGGACCCGGAAGCTTGACCTTCGAACGGGAAAAGCTCTCGAACAACCCAAGCGCCTAACGAACTGGACGGGATTTTGTGTGGGTTCTGCAAACAATACGGCAGATGGCAAACGTCTCGCTTTTGAGCGTGGTTCTATCCACTACACCGTGGATGTCGCCGACCTTCTAGCCGGAGGCAAACGCATCGGTGGCAACCGGCATTTCACGTTGGATGACAGCGAGAATTTTCTGATGGGCTGGACCAATGGCAGCAGAGACGTGATCTTCCTCTCCAATCGCTCAGGTCAATTTGGCATTTACAAGCAGGCCTTAGATCAGAACACGGCGCAACTCATCTCGAATCGCAGTTTTGGCTATTCTGCAGTAAGTCCGGATGGCAAATGGATTCTTAGCACTCCGTGGCCGAAAACTGGCAACCCAAGAGATCCAGATCAGCTCGTGCGGATTCCCCTAACTGGCGGCAGCGCAGAGCTGGTGACGACAGCCTTGTACGGTGTAATTGACGGGGTTTCTTGTGCCCAACCTTCCTTTGAGTTCTGCGTGTTGGTTGAAAGAACCCCAGATCGTAAACAGGAAGTTTTTTCTGCTGTTGATGCCCTCACGGGACGAGGTTCGGTACTGCTTCGATGGGACATCGATCCCAGCGTGGATTTCCTTGCGTTTAACGTTTCTCCTGATGGCACTCGTGGGGCCGTGATCACGAGCTCGGGTGGACCGATTCATATTCTTTCTCTTCGCGGCCAGCCGGAACGGGCGATTCAAGCGGAATTTAGCAATGCTAGAGACTGCCGTTGGACAGCCGACGGCAAAGGTCTTTATGTCAGCGATGACCTGAAAAGGAAGTCAGTTCTCTGGTACTTGAATCTCAATGGGAGTAAACACGTGATATGGGAGACCTCCGGCGGCGGTGAGATCGGGGCAGTTCCGTCGCCAGATGGCCGACACTTGGCCATCGCAGTTCCAACTACCAGCAGCAATGTGTGGATGATGGAGAATTTCTGAAGAACACCCTCGAAAACGGTGGTGTGTGCGGAGTCACATCATGCCCTCATTTCACACCACTCAGAACCTGACTTGCGCCTTCAACTGAATCATTCTGGGGCTGACCCCGGCGCCTACCGCACCAAGAAGACTGGTCGGAGACTGCTCCAACCCCTGAATCTGACCGAATGTTGGATCTGAGATCACAATGTCGGGGAATCCGAAGTTGGGATGATTGAATAGATTGAAAAATTGAAAGGCGATCTCGAACTCCGCGTTTTCCCATCGCGGCAGTCGAGTATTTTTCATGATGGTGAGGTCGGTGTTGAAATAGCTCGGGCCGCGAAATCGATCCCGTCCTTGCGCAAAAGTCACCTGGCGACCATTGCAAGGGCCAGAGGAAGTTGGCAAGTTTCCTGTGTTGAACCCAGTCTCGCAATTCGGCTGCACAAATTTCGCGCTTAGGTTGAGGCTTCCATCCGCGAGTATTTCCGGAGGCTGGCAGGGATGCATAGGTTGCGGACCGGCCGCGCCTTCCCCGCAAGCTGAGGCTGGACCGAGAGGACCCACCGGCACTGCATAGAGGCCACCGAAGGAGTTTTTTGCCGCCAGCGTGTTGTTGTAGTCGACTACCGTATAGGGAAGTCCTGTACGGGCGAAAATAGTTCCCGACACTTGCCAGCCGTTGGTTAGCAAATCTGGACCGCGTCCATGTAATGCGGTTTGCAGCGGAAGTTCCCAAACATAACTGGCATTGAAGGAGTGCCGAACGTCGTACTCTGCCGGCCCATAGGCGGCGCGGAGATCAGTACCTTGGGGGTACATCAGACCGACAGAGGTGAAGTCGGTCAGTCCGCCATTGGAGAATTCATCAAATGCGTGGCTGTATGTGTAATTGGCCTGAAACAATCCTTTGCCCCAATGCGACTGGTGATGTTGAAAAGACGCCACTAGCCCGTTGTAGTTGGAGGTTGCGCCCCAAACGTACTCCGTGACCGCGCCAAACCGAGCGTCAGCGCATGGTGGAACCGGCGGGCTGGCGCAAAGCGCCGGCGGCAGCGAGCCGAAGCCGAAGGCATTTGCGTTTACGTTCTGAACGAGCTCATGAATCCCGTGATGTCCGACATAACCGATGTTCACCGAGGTCTCGCTCCCGAACCCCTGTTGCATCTGCAGGTTCCAGCGTTGGTACTGTGGCGAGTGCGCTTGCCGCCCGGGCAGAGTCAGACTCGGAGGCGAGAAGTTGGGTCCAAAATCCGGTAGCGACTCGCCCGCAAAAAAACCAGTCACAAACGCGGCGTTCGAGGCCTTTGCATCCTGGAACAAGTTGGTACGTTCGTTTGGTGTCAGGTTGTCTCCGAGAACCGAGTATGAATTTAACAGCGGGGGATTTCCGGAGAGCGAGACCACGAGGTTGCCAGGTACGGGGTCATAGAAAAGGCCGATCCCACCACGGATTACTGTGTTCCGCCCAACCCCAAAGGGCTGCCAGGCAAAACTGAGTCGAGGTGCCCACACGATCTCGTCTGTTCTGTCGAACTCCTGTTTTTGATTGATCGCTATGGCCACGTTGTAGGGCTGATCCGGGTCGTGATTTATCGATTCGAATGGTCCACGCGTGCGTGCAAAACAGCTGCGCTGACAGATGGGATTGGATTGATGATCTGCGCGAATGGCAAACGTCAGCGTCAGATTTGGTCTCGCGTGCCACTGGTCCTGAGCATAGAGTCCAAGGCTGTAGAAATTGATGCGCTCGGAAATCTGATTCGTGAATGTTTGTGTCAGTTTTGTGAAATCTGTATTTGGCGAAGCAGGGTCTACTCCACCGTCAAAGAAGGCGGTCAGGGTTTGAGGAATCAGTGTGCCAAGAGTGTTGTTTTGGTAAAAAGTCCCGGTCCAATAGATTCGTTCAAAAGCTGCACCCCAACCAAGAGTGTGCTTGCCATGGTTCCACATGAGATCTTGAGAGAGCTGATATTGGGTGTTCGACCTTCCTTGGGGAGAGCTGAAGCTGCTATTGAATGGACCCAGGCTGGCGAACGTATTAATGACGCCGAAATTCAGCGTCATCGGAAAATCTGCAAGAGCCTGAGAAGCGTGGTCCAACTGCGCGAGGCCCGAAAAATAACTCCCTGCGAGCAGAGATTGGCTCGAAGTAGACGAATCGAAAGTGTGTGTCTCGATGATTTGTCCCTGCCACCAGGGTTGACTGAAACTTGCGTTGAACACTGAGCTGATCGGGTCAGCATAGAAATGGTTTCTTCCCCCGTCATGCTGAATCCGCACGAAGGCACGATCGCTATTGCCCGCGTTCCAATCAATACGCCCAGAAGTCAGTGTCTCATTTACTCGCTGGCTGGGGGAGTATAGGAAGTATCTTGTGCAAGGTCCGCCGTCCGGCAGAGCGAACTCCCCACCACATCCATTTCCTCCACCGGGAACACCGGGATGGGAACCAGGGGCTCCCGCTGCGGAGTTGTAAAGACCGAAGATCTGCTTATAGAACAAATCGGTCTCTGAACCCTGACCAAATCTTTTATCGTTCTCGATGTTAGTGACGGTCGCCGCTTCGAAATCCAGGCTCGGGATCTGCACAACATTGATTGAAGGGAGTAGTATGCGTAGTCCCTCGTTGTCGAAGAAGAAGAATAATTTCTCCTTAATAATCGGGCCGCCGAAAGAGCCCGCCCACTGATTCGCGATGTCAAACGGGCGAGGTTGACCGAATGCGTTACTGATCCAGTTATTGGCATTTAGCACGCTGCCGTTCCAGAAGTACTCCGCATTGCCATGAAAATGGTTGCTGCCCGACTTGGTGATGAAATTTATGTTCGCTCCGGCCGCACCTCCGAACTGACCGGAGTAGCCAATTGTGACGATAGTAGCCTCTTGAATCTGGTTCTGGCCTAGCAGCATATTGCTGGGCCCCGCCACGTTCGTGGCTGAGCCATTGTCATTCAGGTCCATCCCGTCCATGGTGAAAAGATTTGACGTGCCAGGCATGCCCAAAACTGAAAAGTTCCCGTTACCGTTCCCCGCAAAGTCGGTGTTCATGACCACGCCCGGAGCGGTTTGAGCAACGTACGTGATGTCATTACCGGGATTGGGAACTTCGGCAATTTGCTCTGGAGTCATTGTCACCGAGACATCACCGTTTTCGGTTTGGAGCTGGGGTGCTTCACCAGTCACGGTTATTTCACTGCTCGTTGCTGCAATTTCGAGCGAGACATTCAGTGTGCCCGGAGAACCCAGCAATACGCTCACGCTCCGTGTCTCTTCCTGAAAACCACTGTGCATCACGGTGAGCGTGTATCTGCTGGGCGCCAAGAAGAAGAAGCGGTATACCCCGTCACCATCTGTCTTCGCACTTTGCACCGTTCCCTTGGCGGTGTCCCTGACCTCGACGCGCGCATCGGGCACCACCGCATGGCTGGGATCAGTTACGACACCGGTCAACCCACCAGAGGCCGTTGTTTGAGCGCTCACCTTATTTGCGGGGGAAGCCATGGCGAGAAGGGCAGCGAGAAGCATTACCGAAATCGGCCGCAATCGCATCGAGCACCCCACGAGATTCGACCAGGCAAAGCCCGAGATAACGCAGGATGGAATGATACCCCTATTCGCCAGCACGGTCTTAGAAATCGTTAGTGTGCCGGGCGCTTTCCGTTCGGGCACGTGAGGCTGGCCGCGCAAGCGCCCTCTCCGCTGATTGCGCGGATGATGAACGGAGAGAAGAAATCAACAATCCTCAGCTTGGCAACACAGAAATGTGTGATTTTGCGGGATCGGAGCTGCCCAAATAGAAGGAGTAAGTGACGGGAGGCGCTTGATCGGAAGATCGGCGAGCCCGGGGAGAATGGCGAAAAAGTAGTCTCGCACCGGGAGTTTCATCCTGCGGCAGCTCTCCACGACCGAGAGAATCGCCGCAACCTTGGCTCCCGCCCGCGGACTGCCTATGTGCATCCAGTTCTTTCTAGTATCGAAATATTTCGATACTCGAAATTATGTTCACTCCCGGATTATGTGCACCCCTGAGGGAAAGAAGTGCATGATTCCGCAGGCTGACGGTCTGTTCAGTCCAGGGACACCCCGCTGCCGCTGCGCATAAGAAGAGGATGTTCTGCTGTGGACTCTGTGCTTGTCCACGGGAGGACAACATGTTTATCCCTGCTTATCGTGACAGTCTTAGATCGAGTGT
>Ga0187873_1002927_pt1 | contig 12575 bp, 9 predicted proteins | sample June2016WEW_16_1_2_FD_133012 | JGI IMG/M metagenome (GOLD analysis project Ga0187873, IMG submission 133012) | Peatland microbial communities from SPRUCE experiment site at the Marcell Experimental Forest, Minnesota, USA - June2016WEW_16_100 | ecosystem: Environmental > Terrestrial > Soil >... | reverse complement strand
GGCATGCGGTGTCCGTTCATACACCATATATGCACCGGTCATCCTTTTATCGATCTGTGCGATGATGGCCCACCTGATCATATCAACCAACCTCGGACCGGTTGCAATGAAGACAGTCCAGACACGTCTCATACAAAGTGCTTCCCAGAAAATATTTTCCTTTCTCAAAGAACGCGAGTTTGACGATTCCTTCAAAGGCCTCATTGTATATGTGGAATCCGTAAACCCGCAAAAAAAAGAGCTCAAGAATATTTTTATAGAAACATCCGGTGAAGAGAGGTCGGTTATTGCCGCAGAGAATGGGACCATCGAAGTAAATAAGAACTTAATCGTCATGAAATTGAAAAAAGGGAGTCTTTTCACGAACACCAAGCTCTCTGACCGTTATCTCACCTTTGACGAATACAGGTTTTTTTTGGAAGTCGATTTTTCAGGTGAACTTCGAATTAAATCATTCGAAACAACCACACAGGATGAATTCAGGAAACTCATCAAAGAAGACCCATCACCGAAGAATATAAAGGAGTACTATAATCGTTTTGCATTTCCCATACTGAACCTGATCTTGGGATTAGTGGGAATCAGTTTTGGGATTGTCAGGCCTCGATCACCCAGATTCACAGGTTTCATAATCGGACTGGGCACGATTGTCGGTTATTATTTCCTGTTTACACTGGCAGATCGGATGGTCAAGGGCGGAATCATGGACCCTATGCTCGGGGCGTGGTTTCCTGATATGATTTTCAGTATAATGCTCTGCGCAGTATTTGTTGTAAAAAAACTGCGATTCAGCGAGGGAGGCACCTGATTACGGAAACACTTTATAAATATATCTTAAAAAAGGCGTTATTCATGTGTGCTGCTGCATGTTTGAGCCTGACGCTGCTTGTCTTTATCTCTATTCTTTTCGGGAATCTCAATTCATTTACCGAACACAGTACGAATGGATCCATAATCGCGCAATTTCTTTTCTTCTCTTTGCCCCAGATGGTGTACTGGGTCCTGCCATTTTCCGTATGCGTCGGCATCATCGCCGCCCAGGCGCAGTTTTCCCGCCATGTGGAGACCATTGCCATGCAGGCGTGCTCAGTCTCATTCGTAAGACTATCTTTGCCATATCTCACGGTAGGGCTGTTGGCAATGTTCGTCATGTCTTTCCTTTCCTTCACCCTGTATCCAGAATCCCAGCAACATGCAGACAAAATAGAGGACATCTACATTAAAAAGCATGACATAACCGGATCATTTTCCGTAAGCGGCGGGAGGTTTAAAGTAGGGAATGATATTTATTATGTGGAGCACATGGATATATTAAAAGGTATTATGCATAACGTCACCTGCTATCGAATCAAATCAGGCAAGCTCTTTGCCATCCTCAGATCAGAAGCGGCCATCTGGAATGGAAAGCAATGGAAGACTTCCCGGTTGGAGACCATAAGCATGTCAACCGCCGGGATTGTCTTTGCACAGTCCGCATCGCCTTTGCCTCTCACCCATGAACCAACCTCACTCATAATGGCAGAGCCGAAGCCGGATGTCCTGACGCTCAGAGAATTGATCGATTATCGAAAGCACTTGAGGAAAGACGGAATCAAATCAGTGAGCCTGGAAACTCAGTTCCACAGCCGTATCAGCTTCACTCTGGCGCCGTTCATCATGACCATGCTCGTGATGCCGTTCGGATTGAGGTTTCCGAGGGCGGGCGGAATCGCTCGCGGTATTTCCATCGGTATCATCCTCGGGCTCTTTTACTGGGCAATGCACTCTGCCATGACCGGTGCCGGCATGGCCGGGTACATAAACCCTGCATTAGCTGCCTGGTCGACCGATATAGTCATGATGTGTGCGGGTATTATTTTCATGGGAATGAGGAGAAAGACCTATGGTTGATGTAGTCATTGTCGGTGCCGGACCTGCAGGAATATTTGCAGCACTCGAACTCATCAGTAAAGATCCCGGTTTAAAGATTGTCATTATTGAGCAGGGCAACGATATCAACATACGGTCGAGAACCGGCAAAGAAATGCTTATCGGCTGGGGTGGGGCAGGTGCCTACAGCGACGGGAAACTCACGATCTCTACCGATGTCGGGGGCCAGCTATCGAGCCTGATTACCGATGATGAGCTACTCAGGCTGCTTGAGTATGTGGATACATTATATACGAAATATGCACCTTCAGGCGATCTTTTTATCGTAGATAGTGATGATGCCGAAACCATATCTTCCAAGGCCAGGCTCGCAGGCCTGGTATATGTGCCTACCAGAATCAGGCACATCGGCACTGAAAACCTCCTGATCACGCTCGAAAAACTCAGGCAAGATTTTGAAGGCAAGATGGATATGAGATTCAACACGCATGTCCAAGAGATACTTTATGAGGGAGACCAGGTGAGGGGAGTACGGCTTTTTGATGGAACGATCATTCATGCTCCCAATGTTATTGCTGCCCCCGGCAGGGTGGGATCTTCCTGGATGTCGCATCAGGCAAAATCCATGGGCATCGAGACACATCCGAATCCTGTTGACCTGGGAGTGCGTGTGGAACTGCCTTCGGTGATCATGGAGCATCTTACCTGCAAGGCCTATGAAACCAAATTCATCTACTACTCACGCACCTTTGACGATAAAGTTAGGACATTCTGCATGAACCCCTATGGTGAAGTCGTCATCGAAACCCTGGGCGACATTGTAACGGTAAACGGCCACTCCTGGGCGAAAAAGCGCACGGAAAACACCAACTTTGCCTTGCTGGTAAGCGCCGATTTTACCGAACCGTTTGATGACCCGATAGGCTATGGTGAGTCGGTGGCCAAACTCGCCAATATGCTCGGCAAGGGCGTTATTGTACAGAGGCTCGGGGACCTCCTCAGCGGAAGGCGAACCACCCATGACAGACTTCAGAAATGCTCCACACGGCCGACCCTGAAACAGGCAACCCCCGGCGACCTGAGCTATTGTCTTCCCTATCGGATATTAACCGATCTCGTTGAGATGCTCTCGAGTCTGGACCGTATGGCTCCGGGTGTCAACTCCGCCCATACCTTGCTCTACGGCATTGAGGTCAAGTTCTATTCCAACAGGATCCGGCTTGACAGAAGCCTCATGTCCCGGATCAATGGACTTTATATTATAGGAGACGGTGCCGGTATAACCAGGGGCCTCATCCAGGCGAGCTGTTCGGGCATCATTGCGGCGAGGTCAATACTGGGCAGAAATCAGTGAAATTTCCCATTGGATCTGCTGCCTTAGTACGCCAATAACACCAGCATTGCTCCTCCCTCTTCATACATGAATCCAGGCCTTGTAAAGAAGCCTTGTATGCCATTTTTCTCTTGAACAGAACTCCGCATTTATACTATCGTTTGCACGTTCCAACCGAGTATCAGTATCTGACAAGAGGGAGACTTCTCATGGCAAAAAAGTATGTGTATCTCTTTGGAGGCAGGGGAACCAAGGCTGAGGGCAATGCAGACATGAAGGCCATCCTGGGAGGAAAAGGGGCCAATCTCGCTGAAATGACCAATCTGGGGATACCGGTGCCGCCGGGATTCACCATCTCTACCGAGATGTGCACCGTGTATTATGACACACACGGGTTGCCGAAAGACTTAAAAGTTCAGGTGAAAGAGGCTATCAAAAAAGTGGAAAGGGCGATGGGGCTGGGCTTTGGTGATCCTGAGGCACCGCTGCTCTTTTCCGTTCGCTCAGGCGCACGGGCATCCATGCCCGGCATGATGGACACGGTGCTTAACCTCGGGATCAACGAGGAAACCGTGCACGGCCTTATTAAGATGAGCGGCAATGAACGCTTTGCATGGGATTGCTACCGGCGCTTCATCCAGATGTATGCAGACGTGGTTATGGGTGCTGATTCCGACGAGCTCGAGGAAGAGCTTGAGAAGATGAAGAAGAAAAAGGGGGTCAAACTCGATACCGACCTCGATGACAAAGACCTGAAGAGGCTTGTTGCAACGCTGAAGGAAAAGGTGAAGAAGCTTACCGGTATAGACCTGCCATCCGACCCCATGGAGCAGATTTGGGGCGGGATCGAAGCGGTATTCAAGTCGTGGAACACGCCGCGCGCCATTACCTACCGGAAGCTCAACAGCATTCCGGATGAATGGGGCACCGCAGTAAATGTACAGGCCATGGTTTTCGGCAACATGGGTGAGGGGTCTGCAACGGGTGTGGCATTCACGCGTGACCCAGCCACCGGTGAGCATGTCTTCTACGGGGAGTATTTAAAGAACGCCCAGGGCGAGGACGTGGTAGCAGGTATCCGTACGCCCCAACCCATTAACATCAAGGGAAAAAGGAGCAAGTCGGACGTGTCCATGGAAGAGGCCCTGTCTGAGCAATACGACCAGCTCGTGGATATCTATGAGAATCTGGAAAAGCATTACCGGGACATGCAGGACATCGAATTCACCGTTCAGGAAGGAAACCTCTGGATGCTCCAGACCCGCACGGGAAAACGGACTGCAGCCGCAGCCGTACAGATTGCAGTTGATATGGTGAACGAGGGTCTCATTGCTAAAAAAGAAGCGGTACTAAGGGTCACCCCTGAGCAGATCGACCAGCTCCTTCACCCGCAGATCGATCCCAAGGCAAAGAAGAAGATCATCGGAAAAGGACTGCCCGCTTCTCCCGGCGCTGCGGTGGGCCGGGTAGTCTTCTCTGCCGAAGATGCCGAAGTGGAAGTGAAAAAGGGCAAGAAGGTGATTCTGGTTCGTGTAGAGACCTCACCGGAAGACATCCACGGCATGAACGTGGCACAAGGCATCCTGACCGCAAGGGGCGGCATGACCTCACACGCGGCAGTCGTTGCTCGAGGTATGGGCAAGTGCTGCGTCTCCGGTGTCCCTGACCTCATCGTCGACTATGCCAAACAGAAATTTTCCCTTGGCGGGGAGACCGTCAAAAAGGGTGACTTCATATCGCTTGACGGGACCAAGGGCGAGGTTATCCTCGGTGAGTGCAAGACAACTCCGCCCTCCCTCTCGGGGGCCTTCGGCACTCTCATGAAATGGTCGGATGAGTACCGCAAGCTCGGCGTGCGCACCAATGCCGACACCCCGAAAGATGCCAAAGTCGCAAGGGAATTCGGTGCCGAGGGCATCGGTCTGTGCCGTACCGAGCATATGTTCTTTGAGGCGGACAGGATCCTGGCGGTACGCGAGATGATCCTGGCGAATGACGAAAAAGGCCGCCGGAAGGCCCTGGACAAGATCAAGCCCATGCAGAAAGGCGACTTCAAGGAGATATTCCGGGTTATGGACGGCCTGCCGGTCACAATCAGACTGTTGGATCCGCCACTGCATGAGTTCCTGCCCAATACCGAAGCCGAGATCGCCGAAGTGGCCAAGGCCCTCAAGACACCGGTTAATGAGGTGAAGACAAAGAGGGAAACACTGCATGAGGCCAACCCCATGCTGGGCCACCGGGGCTGCAGGCTCGGCATAACCTTTCCCGAGATCTACGAGATGCAGGTGCGGGCTATTGTTGAAGCCGCCTGTGAGGTGAAGAAGGAAAAGATCGATGTGGAACCCGAGATCATGATTCCGCTTGTCGGCCACGTGAATGAGCTGGAAAACTTAAGGAATATGACTGTTGAAGTGGCTGATGAGATCATAAAATCGTATGGCGTTAAGCTTGCCTACATGGTCGGTACCATGATCGAGCTGCCCAGGGCAGCGATAACTGCCGATAAGATCGCCGAACAGGCGGAGTTTTTCTCATTCGGCACGAATGACCTGACCCAGACGACCTTCGGCCTGTCCCGTGATGATGCCGGCAAATTCCTGCCGACATATGTCGAAAAGAAGATCCTGCCCAAAGATCCATTCCAGGCCCTTGACCAGGACGGTGTTGGTGAGCTGATACGTATAGGCATCGAAAAGGGAAGGAAGACCCGCAAGAAACTCAAGGTCGGAATCTGCGGCGAACATGGTGGAGAGCCTTCATCCATCGAGTTCTGCCATAAGGTCGGCATGAACTATGTGAGCTGCTCACCCTACCGGGTGCCTATTGCCCGGATTGCAGCAGCACATGCCGCAATGAAGGACGAGAAGAAAAAGAAGTGATCATCACCTTCGAGGGCGGAGAGGGGACAGGCAAGACTACGAACGCCGCCCATCTCTGCTCCTATCTGACCAGCAAAGGGCTGCCGTGGTTCTCTTTCAGAGAGCCCGGCGGCTCTTCTTTTTCCGAAGAGGTGAGGGGCCTTTTTCTCAGCCAGGATCTCGACGTCATGGCCGAACTCCTTCTTGTGCTCTCTTCGCGCAGGCAGAACATCATAGAGATCATCAAGCCTGGTATTGCAAGCGGCAAGGTCATCATCATCGACCGGTTCGTGGACTCCACACTGGTCTATCAGGGCATCGTCGGCGGTCTTGGTTATGATCTGGTAAAGAAGATCATGGAGAACACAAGGACATGGATTGAGCCCGACCTGACCTTTGTAATGGATGTGAGTCCTGACCTAGCCCTTTCCAGGATCAATCCGGGAGACAGGTTCGAGCTTCGAGGCCTTTGCTACCATCAGAATCTCAGGGATGCCTTTCTTCAGATTGCAACAGATGGGCGGCACCGCATTATTGATACGAGTTTAAAGCGGGAAGTCGTGCAAGATAAAATCATCCGGGAGGTAGACACACTTCTTGCCGAAGTATGTATTTGATACTCATGACTCACAAAACATCTTGAAACCACCACTACACCTCGGTTATGATATATCCGAAGAGGAAACGGATAGAATATAATAAAACTCAATAGTATGATCACCGAAGTATCTTCGGGACAAGAGGAGGTAAGACAATGCGTAATCTTTCCTATTGTATCGTTATCATCCTGGCCGCAGCCTTTTTTATGGAAGGCTGCACTACCGACCCGTTTACGGGTGAACAGAAGATGAGCAAGACCGGATGGGGCAGCATCATCGGTGCTGCAGGAGGCGCGGCTGTAGGAGCCGCTGTCACCAAGGATCACCGCAAAGGTGCGCTCATCGGCGCCGGAGTCGGAGCCCTGTCAGGAGGCGCCGTCGGGTACTACATGGATAAGCAGGAGGCACAACTTCGCCAGAAGCTTCAGGGATCAGGCGTGAGTGTTACCAGGCAGGGAGAGAACATCATGCTCAACATGCCCGGCAACATAACCTTCCAGACCAGTAGTTCGGACATCAATGCAAACTTTTACAATGTCCTCAACTCAGTGGTCCTCGTGCTGAAAGAATACAACAAGACCCTCATCGATGTCATGGGCCACACCGACAGCACCGGCAGCGATGCCATAAACCAGCCTCTCTCCGAGCGCAGGGCGGCGAATGTCGGACAGTATCTGATCTCCCAGGGGATCGACGCACGGAGGGTAGCAACTCAGGGGTTCGGCAAGAGCCGCCCTGTCGCGAGTAATGACACGCCCGAGGGCCGTTCTCAAAACCGTCGTGTAGAACTCCAGCTTTCACCGCTTACGCAGTAATTACTTAGTGATGAGTGATGAGTGATCAGATTCGTGGGGGCGGGTTTCAACCCCGCCCCTCTTCGTTTAACCCGGATTTTGCATTTGTATCCCATTGCAGCGGCATCCGCACCGGCTCTGTTTTATGTAGGAGCGCCTTCAGGCGCGAAAAAATTGCGTGCACCCCTTATTCCCGTCGCGGCTAAAGCCGCTCCTACAGGTTTTGATTTTTCTCATTTGATGATTTTTCGCCGATACAGTCCGAGTTTAGCAGCGCGTTAGATTTTCATACACGGATCTAGACATTCCTTATTGAGATCTTGATGGTGATAATGAGAATTTTTATCTGATCAATCTAGTCACTATTCACTAGTCACTGATCACTTTCTCTTATACTTTCCTCTTCTGCCCCCTGACTTCTCCTCAAGCCTTATTTCACCAATGACCATGGTCTTATCTATGGCCTTCACCATGTCGTAAATGGTGAGCAGTGCAACGCTTACTGCATGGAGTGCTTCCATCTCAACGCCTGTTCTGCCTGATACCTTGACCGTAGCCTCGGCCTCGATGGAAGATGCATTTTCATCCAAGAGGAAGGCAATGTCGATGTAGTCGATAGGCAGAGGATGACAGAGCGGAATAATAGTACAAGTATTTTTCGCCGCCATGATACCGGCAACCTTTGCAGTAGCCAGGACATTTCCTTTCTTTACCGAGTCGGTCATAACGGCGGTAAAGGCCTCAGCGCTCATGAGTATTAACCCTTTGGCCCTGGCGACGCGACGGGTGACGATTTTTTCACCCACATCCACCATCTTCACCCTGCCTTTTTTATCGAAGTGGGTCAGGGCCATGGGCAAAACCTAGTCATCATCGGAAGTTGATGGGGGTTTAGACGGGGTTGGTTCAGGGGATGATTCTGTGGAGCCCTTGCTCTCCTGGGTATCACTGGGCGAACCCTTTTTGGCATAGTCCGTGAGGTACCAGCCCGATCCCTTGAGCTGGAAAGACGACCGGGAGATGAGCCTCTTGACGCCCCCGCCGCAGGATGGGCACTTTTTGAGCGGAGAATCGCTGAACTTCTGCATGGCTTCAAACTCATTCCGGCACTTCAAACACTTATATTCATAGATAGGCACGTACAAACCTCCCTTGGTTGTCTACAATGTGTTCGTTATATAGTGGCGCCGCCTGAACCTTGTCAAGGATGGTGAGCACCTGTTTCAGTCCTGTCACAGGATTCTTTGCAAGAAAGAGGCGGGTCAAGATATCCACCACCACCTCTTCATCACGGGGGTCTCCGTAAAAGTCGGCCTTGCCTGTGGTAAAACGGTGTATATGCAAGAGTTCGTGTGTCATAATGAAGGTGAATAATGAGAGCAGGTCCACAGGAGGGTTTTTCCTTACGAAATTCAAGATCTCCGTGTCCTGCAGGCATACGCGGAAATGGTGGGGAAGGGGGGCTTCCCCCGGCTCAACCATCAGGAGTTGGGCAAAGATTCCGTCTCTCGGGTCTTCTGTATTAAATTCAGACAGGGTCTTAATGTCATACACCCCCTTGACGCTCCAACTCATTTCCTTGCACACGATACCCTCGGCGAGGTTTGATCCCCACCTGAGGACATTCCTGTGTTCGGGCATGAAGTAAGCCATTACCCTACTATTGTAGTGATTCACATGGCAGATTGCAAGTATGTCATACGTCCCTGCCCACAGCCTGCGCAATGCGCCTGATGCCCTCCATGACCTTCTTGAACTCTTCGGGTCTCAACGACTGGGGACCATCCGAGAGAGCCTCTTCAGGCTTTGGATGCACCTCTATCATAAGACCGTCTGCACCTGCCGCTATGGCGGCATATGACATGGCCTCTACATAACGGGCATGTCCGGTGCCGTGCGAGGGATCCACAATGACCGGCAAGTGGGTTTTCTCCTTTAGTACCGGCACGGCCGAGAGATCCAGCGTATTACGGGTTGCCGTCTCAAATGTTCTGATTCCACGCTCACAGAGGATCACCTGGTTGTTGCCGCCTGCAAGAACGTATTCAGCCGACATGAGAAACTCTTCAATGGTTGTGGACATACCGCGTTTCAGCAGGACCGGCTTGTTAGTCTTCCCCACCTCTTTGAGGAGCTGGAAGTTCTGTATGTTTCTGGCACCGATCTGCAGGCAGTCGGCATTCTCCAGGATTACTTCGATGCTTGCAATGTCCATGACCTCGGTCACCACCGGGATCCCATACTCTTCCCTTGCCATGGAGAGGAGCAAAAGGCCGTCATTCTTCAAACCCTGGAAGGCATACGGCGAGGTCCTGGGTTTGAATGCGCCACCCCTCAGCACATGGCCGCCGCTTTCCTTGATGGTCTTGGCCACCTCCATGATCTGCTCCTTGGATTCGACCGCACACGGACCTGCAAAGACAGCAAGCTTCCGGTTGCCTACTTTCACGCCCATCCCGATATTTACCACGGTAGGTTCGGCTTTTGTCTCCCGTGACGCGAGCTTATACGGGCTCAAGATGCGGATCACCTTTTCAACACCGGGCTGGGCCTCAAGACAGGTAAGCCTCTCTTTGCCCCTTTCGTCGCCGATGGCTCCGAACACGACCCTCTCAGATCCTACACTCTCGTGAACCCGGTACCCGAATGACTCGATAAGCATTTTGACATGATCGATCTGTTCTTGCGTGGCACTCTTTTTCATAGAAATTATCACACCAGCCTCCTTTACCTATAGAGTGCCGTGTGTGTCATTTCCCCAGGCCACAAATGAAAAGGCCGTGGGAATGTGACCACCCACGGCCTTTGTGTTCGTTTACGAACAGCTCAGCCCACAGGCGGCCACTTCCTAAACCAGAAATAATAGCCAAAAAATATGTGTGCTGATGCTGTAATCATACATACCATATGCCAGATTCTTTTAGCCGGAGCAAGGGAAAATTGTAGGAGCGGCTTCAGCCGCGAGATATATCGCGCCTAAAGGCTCTCTTAGAGTATATCATAGGTGCATTGACAGCCAATCCCCCATCTGATATCAAATCATTACCCTGCTGCGGATTCAAGGGAACCCGGTGAAATTCCGGGGTGGGGCCGCCGCTGTGAACGGGGAGGGCAGGCCGCTACATGCCACTGCATATGCGGGAAGGCAAGGCCGCCCAACTGATCCGTGAGCCAGAAGACCTATCCGCAGTTCGGACTACATCCGCGTGCCCGGGTGGAGACTCCAAGGGAATATTCCATGGAGGTGTCCATATGGACCATCGAACCAGATACCTGTTACCCGTTTCACTCATAGCCGTGCTGTTGTTCATGAATAGCACCATCCAGGCAGCTTCAGACATCCTTATCGTCGTCACCCCTACAGTGGAAAAGAATGCCCAGGGCTCGGTCGTGCAACAGGCCCCTACTTCCTTTTCCGATATTATTAGTCCGGGGCCTGATATTTCAGGCCTCATAGATACGCAGGAGGCATTACGCAAGGCATCATCAGTTGATCTCTCCGACTACGGTGGAGCAACAACCTCTCCCGTATCGCTTCGCGGTTCCAGCTACAGGCAGACCCTCATCACCCTTGACGGCATCCCGCTCAACCCGGTGACTGGCGACATGGTAGACCTCTCGCAGTACATGCTGCCCGACATCGATCAGATCGAGATCATTAAAGGCAGCAACAGCGCAGCCTTCGGCAATTCAGCCATGGGGGGTGTCATCAACCTCGTTACCGACAACCCATCGCCCATTGATGAATATGATCTATCTGCGTCGCAAGGTACCTATGGCTACGGCCTTTACCATGGACATCTGAGCACGCATGTCGGACAGGTGGGAATCCTGGCAAACCTCACGCATGCATTTTCAGACAACGACTTCAGATATAAACGAGATGACGGCACATGGACCCGTCGGGAAAACAATACCGTAGAAAATACCACCGGGCTCATCAAGGCCGTCGTTGATGCACAAGGTTGGCAGACCTCCCTGATGGAAAATTTCATTGACCAGTCAGAGGGCTCACCGGGTGCCGAAGGAACACCAAGCTACATCACGCCAAACGACATGACGAATACTGCACAAAATACGTTCCTCATCGAAACCAGAAAGGACCTTACACAGGATCAGGCAATCGATGTCCGTGCATGGATCTTGACCAATAGAACCCACAACCAGAGGCCGTCGTGGGGCGCAGATAACATAACAAACCTGAACAACAAAGACTTCTCGATATCCTATACGAAAAAAATGGGCTTGGTTACCTTGACCCCGGGATTGGAATATCTCGATGAACATGTGAGCAGCGATGACTACGGCATTCACTCCCGCAGTACAGGGACCGGTTCCTTATCTGCAGGTATCAATCTACAGCCGGTCTTGCTGGATCTTAACGGCAGGTATGACAGCTACTCGGATTTTCAAAATCAGTGGTCCTATCATGCCGGCGCAGCATGGAAGGTGATCGAGCATATTCAGATCAAGGCCAATGCCGGTACCGGATATCTTATACCGGATATAGGCAAGCTCTATTCGCCCTCATCTCAATACAGCACCTTCATTCCGAATCCGAACCTCAAGCCCGAGCAGTCATTCAGCTGGGACATCGGACCGATTGTCTCCATGAATACCTATGGATTCAGTATCGACTATTTTCTCAGTACATACCATGACCTCATCAAGGCGGATTATCCGAGCGCCAACACGTTTACCTATATAAATGTTAATAGGGCCAAGTCATCAGGCATCGAGGCAAATTCTTGGGTTGCACCCATAAGCGTAATAAAACTCTCGGCAAATTACATCTTCAGCAACACTACCTTTGAAAGCGGCCCTGATAAGGGAAACAAGCTCGGTCAGACCCCCCCTCAAGTGCTCAATCTTCAGGCAGACTATCTGCCGGAAATCGTTGGCAGGAATGCAACGCTTTCTCTCTCATATCAGATCAGGCAAGGTGCTTACGAGGATGATGCCAACACAGAAAAAACCAACAACCGTTACATCCTGAATGCCGGTGCCCTGCTTGATGTGAGCAAAGATGCCACGATCTCCTTTAAAGTGGACGACCTCCTTAATGACCGGTCACCGGAATATGTGTACAAGTCGTCATTTGGGACCACCTGGTACCCTG
>Ga0187873_1002925_pt1 | contig 12583 bp, 9 predicted proteins | sample June2016WEW_16_1_2_FD_133012 | JGI IMG/M metagenome (GOLD analysis project Ga0187873, IMG submission 133012) | Peatland microbial communities from SPRUCE experiment site at the Marcell Experimental Forest, Minnesota, USA - June2016WEW_16_100 | ecosystem: Environmental > Terrestrial > Soil >... | reverse complement strand
GCTGTCAGATCGCGATGTCGAGAAAGCCGCCGGCAGTCCTGAGGCCGCTTGTGTGCGGCGAATTTTCTACCAGGTTGAGGAGCCCTTGGAGTTGCACCTCAGTGTTCTCGACGGTGTCTCCGACCGATTTTCCAGTCCGTACTTCGACAACCTACAGAAGTACGCGCAAAAGCCCATCGGAACATTCCATGCTCTGCCTATTGCTCGCGGCAAATCGATCTTCAAGTCGAATTGGATTCGCGATATGGGGGAGTTTTATGGGCTAAACCTGTTCCTCGCCGAATCGTCAGCGACCACCGGTGGATTGGACAGCTTGCTGGAGCCAACCGGCAATATCAAAGTTGCTCAGGAATACGCGGCTCGTGCATTTGGGGCGGATCACGTCTTCTTTGTAACGAACGGAACCTCAACGTCCAACAAAATGGTGGAACAGGCGTTGCTGGCACCTGGCGACATCATGCTGGTGGACCGCAACTGTCACAAGTCTCACCACTATGGCGCGGTGCTTTCGGGAGCCCTGCCGCTTTATGTCGAAGCATATCCCCTAACTCAATATTCAATGTATGGAGCTGTTCCTCTGCGCACGATCAAGAAAGCCCTGCTGGATCTTAAAGCAGACGGAAAGCTCGATCGAGCCCGCATGCTCGTACTCACAAATTGCACGTTCGACGGCCATATCTACAACGTCGAGCGAGTGATGGAAGAGTGCTTAGCGATCAAACCCGATCTCATCTTCCTTTGGGATGAGGCGTGGTTTGGATTCGCGCGCTTCACTCCTTTCTATCGTCGCCGCACCGCAATGGGTGCTGCGGCAACTCTCGAAAAGAAATTCCAGGACCCCGCATACCGCGCGGCCTACCAGGAGCAGGCAAAGAAACTGGGCAACGATCCGAACCAAAAGGCCTTACTCGATACCCGACTGCTGGCGAATCCGGACAAGGTCCATCTGCGGGTATACCAAACCAACTCGACCCATAAATCCATGTCCTGCTTGAGGCAGGGATCGATGGTGTTGGTGAGGGACCAGGATTACCACACGGTGGAAGAGCAGTTCCATGAAGCGGTGTTCACCCACGCCTCGACCTCTCCCAATCTTCAGATCATTGCCTCGATCGATGTGGCGCGTCGTCAGATGGAGCTTGAGGGATATGAACTGGTGAATCGAGCAATTCAGTTGGCTCTGGACCTGCGGCGTGAAGTCAACACTCATCCGCTGGTCTCGAAGTACTTCCGAATTCTGGGGGCTGACGAGCTGATTCCGGCAGAGTTCAGGAACTCGGGTTTCGTTGACTATTTGACTCCCGGGGCTAATTGGGCCACGGCTATCCGGGCGCTACGCGAAGATGAATTCGCGCTGGATGTAACTCGCCTGACACTCGTATGCGGCTCAGCCGGCTTTGACGGTACGCAATTCAAGAACCTGCTGGCGGCGGAGTACGACGTCCAACTGAACAAGACCTCGCGTAACAGTGTTCTACTTCAGACCAACATCAACAACACGCGAAGTGATATCGCTCACTTGATGAAGGTATTGGTTGAGATCTCGCAGAAGATCGAGAAGAGACTGGCACAAGGCGGCAAGCGGGAACAGGAGACATTCGCCGCTCGCGTGAAATCGCTGATGCACGACGTGCCCGATCTCCCGGACTTCAGTTGCTTCTACAACAGCTTCCGCGAGGATGCCTCGAGTCGTACAAGCGAAGGCGATATCCGCACCGCCTTTTTCGGCGCCTACCGCGAAGACCAGTGTGAGCACCTGAAGCTGAACAGTCCCGAGCTCGACAAACGGCTCAAGAACGGTCCCGAGTTGGTATCGGCAAATTTCGTCATTCCGTATCCGCCAGGCTTCCCCATTATGGTTCCCGGCCAGGTCATCAACGCTGAGACGCTCGAATTTATGCGCAAGCTGGATGTGAAGGAGATCCATGGCTTCAATGCGTCACTGGGGTTGAAGCTCCTGAAGCCATCGTTCGTCGAGTCGTTGAAGAAGGGCCCCTCAAACGCCAAGGGGAAGAAAGCAAAACCAGAACTAACGCACGCATGAGGGGCCGGTTTGTGCGGCTGCGAAGCTATTACTCCAACTGATACACAGCGGAGAAGAAAATGTTCACATGGTTCGCAACGACGCTTCGGCAGTACCCCGAGATCGCGATATTTCTAGTGCTTGCTCTCGGCTACTACTTCGGCAAATTTACTTTCCGCGGCATCGGACTGGGATCGGTCACCGCCACCCTGCTGGCGGGCGTCCTTGTCGGCCAACTGGGTATCACAATCGGAACGCCCCTGAAGGCGACCGTGTTCCTCATGTTCTTATTTGCTGTGGGTTATGGCGTAGGGCCGCAGTTCGTGCGCGGTGTCGCGAAAGACGGCTTGCCGCAGGCTATCTTCGCGGTAGTCCAATGCATTTTTTGTCTTGCAGTGCCTGTGGTGATCGCCAAGGTGGCCGGCTATGACATGGGGTACGCCGCGGGTCTTTACTCCGGGTCACAGACAATATCGGCAGCCATGGGCCTTTCCACCGACGCGATCAATCGCCTCGGGCTCGCGGCAGAAGAAGCCAAGCGCCTGCTCGACTCCATGCCGGTGGCCTACGCCGTTACCTACATGTTCGGCACGGTCGGTTCGGCGATTGTCATTGCGCTGTTGGGACCGGTATTGCTCCGCATGGACCTTGCTGCTGCCTGCAAGGAATACGAAGAGAAGCAAGGCGGTACCAAGGCACTCGGCGGGGCCGGTTCCGCGTGGCACCGCTGGGAAGTGCGCGCTTTCCTCGTGAAACCCGGAAGCATGGTCAGTGGTCTTCGAGCCGTCGAGGTTGAGGCGCTGATCCCAGACGCGCGAATTTTTGTGCTGCGCTTGCGTCGCAACGGTGTGATTGAGGAAGCAACTGCCGATACCGTGCTGCGCGAAGGCGACGTCGTGGCGCTCGCCGGTGCTCGTGAGGTGCTGCTCAATGCTCTTGGCAGAGCCAAGGCAGCAGCAGCCGGTGCCGGCAATGTCGCCGTCGAAGCACCGAAAGAAGTTGACGACCCTGAGTTGCTGAACATGCCGATCGAAGGCTTCGACATTTACGTCACCAATAAGGAAGTGGACGGCAAGACGCTTGCTGAGCTGGCGCAGCTACCCGCTGCACGTGGCGTCTTCCTGAGGAAAATCTCACGAGGCGCCGTCGCGACCTCCATTCCGATTCTCCCCAATACGAAGATCTATCGCGGCGACATTCTCGACGTCGTCGGGCGGACGGAGGACACTGCTGCCGTGACGAAGCTGCTTGGCGTTCCGGATCGTCCAAGCGATGTTGCTGACGTCGCATTCATCGGCGCAAGTATCACTATCGGCGCACTGATCGGCGCGCTTGTGTGGAAAGTGGCCGGAGTGCCGCTGACCCTGTCGACAGCCGGCGGCGCGCTGATCGCTGGGCTTGTCGCCGGATGGTTGCGATCGGTGCACCCCAAATTTGGCCGCATCCCAACCTCCACCGTCTGGTTCATGAATTCCGTGGGGCTCAACATTTTCATCGCCGTGGTCGGCATCTCGGCGGGCCCGGGTTTCGTGAACGGTTTGAAGACACAGGGCATCGGACTGTTCTTATGGGGAGCGCTGGCGACAACGGTGCCGCTAGTCCTCGGCATGCTCATAGCTAAGTATGTCTTCCGGTTCCACGATGCCCTGATCCTCGGCATCGTTTCCGGTGCACGCACCACCACCGCTTCACTCGGGCTTGTATGCGACATCGGTAAGAGCCAGGTCCCTGCGCTCGGCTACACCGTGACCTATGCCGTTGGAAACACCTTCCTTACGATCTGGGGCATGGTCATGATCATGCTTCTGAGTTAACTCTTTCTTGCCGACTGAGGAGATATGCCATGGACGTTATGAATCTGGAAAGTTTTGCGACGCTGAGCCCTTTTGAGATCAAGGATGAACTGATTAAGCTGGCTAAGAAAACCTCAAAGACTACCCAGTCGGCCTTTCTCAACGCCGGCCGGGGGAACCCCAACTGGATCGCCACCACACCGCGCGAAGGCTACTTTCTCCTTGGTCAGTTTGCGATCTGCGAGAGCAAGCGCGTGATGGAGCATCCTGCAGGTCTCGGCGGGATGCCGAAGGCGCCAGGTATCGCCGCGCGCCTGGAGTCATGGCTCGCCAACCACGCTGACATGCCCGGCGCGTCCTTTCTGACGGAGATGGTGCCCTTCGCGGTGAAGACATTCAAATTCGATCCGGACGCCTTCGTCCACGAACTTGTGGACTCCATCATCGGTGACAACTATCCCGTGCCCGACCGCATGCTTGTCCATAACGAGCGCGTCACGCACGAATATCTGATGTGGGCTATGTGCGGAGACCCGAGGCCTGCGGGCAAGTTCGACCTGTACGCAGTCGAAGGCGGCACGGCGGCCATGTGCTACATCTTCAAGTCGCTGAAGGCGAACCGGTTGCTTCATCCGGGCGACACCATTGCTCTGGGCACACCCATCTTCACGCCTTACATCGAGATGACGCATTTGGAAGATTACGCTCTGAACGTAGTCAACATCGCGGCGCCGCAGGAGAATCGGTTCCAGTTCACTGACGCTGAGATTAAGAAACTTGAAGATCCCAAGATCAAGGCATTCTTCGTCGTGAATCCTGGCAATCCGACGGGTATGGCGCTCAGCAAAGAGACCATCAGTAAGATCGCAAAGCTTGTAAAGACGAAGCGCCCCGACCTGATGCTACTGACTGATGATGTTTACGGAACCTTCGTGCCTGGGTTCCGGTCCTTGCTCGGCGAGCTGCCGTACAACACTATCGGTGTGTATTCCTACTCGAAGTACTTCGGCTGCACTGGATGGCGGCTCGGCGTGATCGCCGTCCATGAAGACAATCTTTACGACAAACTGATCGCGAAACTCCCCGATAAGGATCTTAAGGCGCTCGATAAACGCTATGGCGCCTTGACGCTGGAACCGCGCAAAGTCAAGTTTATCGATCGTATTGTTGCCGATAGCCGGGACGTCGCTCTGAACCACACGGCCGGGCTCTCACTGCCGCAGCAGGTCATGATGAGCATGTTTTCTTTGGTCGAGCTGATGGATAGCAAGAAACTCTACCAGACTGCGTGCAAGGAAATCGTATATCGCCGCATCCATGATTTGCTCGATGGGCTTGGCTTGGAACTGCCCCCCAATCCGCTCTACGACGCTTACTACGGATTGATCGATTTCGAGTTCTGGGCGAACAAGAACATCGGTAAGGAAGCGGTGGAGTACTTAAAGAGTCATGTCCATCCGCTTGATCTTGCCTTCCGCTTGGCTGAGGACCACGGAATTGTACTTCTGAACGGCGGCGGCTTCGATGCGCCGGATTGGTCGTTGCGCGTTTCCCTCGCGAATCTGGACGACGATGCGTATGAGGAAATCGGGCGTGGAGTTCGGTCGATCGCACGCGGATATCGGGATGCGTACGAGGCACAGAAGGACGCACAGAAAGCGAAGAAGCAGGAGAAACCGGCAACTGCACGCCGCTAACGCGAAGCAATATCGCAAGCAGTTCAGCGGCGGCCTGAGGTTGCGAAAGGGGACGTGGCGAGCACGTTCTGCCGCGCTTGTCTCATTCTGGCGTAGAAAGCGGCTGGTCTTGGCAGTTTTTCATTGCTATGAGCACCGCCGGGACCTGCAGGTTTGTCCCAAAGGAATTCGTGTGAATCCGAGGGATGTTCGACCCACCTACAAGTGCTGTCTGGCGACTCCGCGGCCGACCGGAGGCGAAAGCCCCATTGCGCATATTGCGGACTTCTCGGCTCCCCGTATTTTCACATTTTGCGCAATTGCGCTCTCCAGCCTCCTGATCATGAGCGCCTGCAGTCCCCCTCCGCGCATGTCGAAACCCCTTGCGGCCACTAGCGATTGGCACGAGTTCGTGGGAATCTGGACCGCTGCCGGCAGCCGCAGCAGCATTCCTTTAGGCGAGGGTCGGCGAGCATCCATAGCGAAACTTGAAGGCTCGCTGATGTTGCTGGGACCCTCGAGACCAGCTGTCGGATTCCGAGCGGAGGCACTCGTCCTCAACGACAGTGCCACTGAGACTATTGGCCGCGCCGTCTGGACAGATGAACGCGGCGACCAAGTCTTCAGCGACCTGAAAGGCCAAGGCACAAGGGCGGGCAGCCATATCGTGGGAACGTTCCTCGGCGGTACGGGGCGCTACGCGGGAGCCTCGGGCAGTTACGAATTCTACTGGCGCTTTGTACTCCAGACCGAAGACGGAGACCTGCAGGGCCAGTCGGAGGCTCTGAATGGAAAGATCCGCGTAACTTCCGAGCAACCCGACGCAGAGGGGGCACGATGAAGATCAGCTACGGCTTGATGATCAGGCGTGTCTTGCCCTTCGCCCTGGCACTCGGGATTTGGTTCACACCTGTACCCGCTGGGCTGACCGCCCCTGCCTGGCACCTGTTCGCGGTTTTCGTGTCCGCGATCGTGGCCGTGCTGGACGGTGCATTTCCGCTGTTGACATCGACCATGGTAGCCGTGGCTGCCGTGGTCTTGACCGGCACGATTACGCCTGCCCAAGCGTTCGGCGGGTTTGCCAACGCGAGCGTTCTGCTGGTAGTGATTGCGTTCCTGGTGGCGCAGGCAGTCGTTAAGTCCGGACTTGGCCGCCGAATCAGCCTGTTTATGGTGAGCCGGTTTGGCCGCTCATCGCGGGGACTCGCCTACAGCATCGTGCTCACCGATGCGGTGATCGCGCCGGCTTTCCCAAGCAACACTGCACGGGGCGGTGTACTGTTTCCGATCGTGCTGTCGGTGTCAGAGGGATCGGGATCGAAGCCGGACGATCCTGATGGGCGACGCCTCGGCGGTTATCTCATGTTCTGCACGATGGCGAGCCTGGCTGTTTCCTCCGCTCTGTGGATGACGGCAACCTCAGCGAATCCGATCGGGATACAAGTGGCCCGGCAGTTTGGGATCCAGATCGGCTTCGGAAAATGGATAGTTGCATCCTCTGTGCCGGCGCTGACCGCGATCGTGGCTTTGCCGTGGTTGGTAGCGCGACTATTCCCGCCAGGCGTGGGCGAGACGCCGGAGGCTCAGATTGCGGCGCGTAAAGAACTTGCGACACTGGGACCGCTCTCGCGCGACGAGCGAATCACCGCAGTCGCATTCGCCCTGATGGTTTCGGGCTGGATCTTCGCCGACAAGTTGGGACTGAATGTGACCAGCATCGCGTTCCTCGGTCTCGGCCTCCTTCTTATGGCCGGTGTGCTCACCCTGAATGACATTGCCAGCCAAGGCGATACCCTGACTACATTCCTCTGGCTAGCTGTTTTGTTCGCCTTGAGTGGGGCGCTTAACGAGTTAGGCTTCATGGGTTACGCAGGCCAGATTCTCGCGAGATACATGGGAGGCTTCTCTTGGCCAGTGACGTATGTTGGGCTGATCGTGATATATGTCGCGATCCACTACATGTTCGTGAGTCAGTCGTCCCAGGTCCTTGCCCTTCTAGGCGTGTTTCTGGACGTCGGTATCCGCGGTGGCGTTCCCGCGCCGCTGATGGCATTCGGGCTGCTCTTCGCGAGCAGTTACTTCTCTGTGATCACGCCGCAGGGCGGAAGCCAGAATGTAATCTTTGTAGGCAGCGGCTATCTCACGCAACGCGAACTCTACAGGCTTGGGCTGCTGACGACCCTGTTCTTCCTCGGAGTGTTTCTGGTGATTGGAACCGGATGGATTCTTCTCGTGACCAAGTGACTCCGATAGCAGTCAGTGCGTCGGCTGATTAAATGATTATGCCTCCTCGCAACATGGAGACCTTATGACGCGAAAGACAGCAGTAGCTCTTTTTGCAATCATCGTCTGCGCTGTTCTTTTTACGATGGTCGTTTTCGCTCAACAAATCACTCTCAAACCGGGAGCGATTCCCAACAAAGAATTTCACAGAGCCAATGCTCGCGACTTCGCCTATTGCGAAATCTCACCCGTGTTGGGCAAGCCTCCGAATGTAATGGCTCAGCTCTACAACAGCAGTGGTCCGGGCGACCGTTGCCCAGCAAACGAGATGGCTGCCATTGACCCGACGAAGCTCGCGGCGGAGCTTGGAGCGGAGTTTGTGTTCATAAATCCGACACCACAAACGGCACGACGACATTGGGTTATGGACCAACTTTGGTTCTACAAAGTGGGCGAGTCCGTGGACTTTCATGGCGTTCAGGCCACTTGGGCGGCCTCGATGTTGCCAGAGTTTATGAAAGGAGTGCTCAAGGACGACTTTGTGCCCGGAGAAGTCCATCGTGAGAACAAGTACCTGTACGCGAAAGGAAGCAGGGTCTTCCTGCTGCACTCACCGGACGGAAAGACTTGGGTCATGCTGTCGTACGCGACCGAAGTGGACACAGACCTCACCCTCGACCAACTCTCGAACCTTGCCAGCAAGTTAAAGCTGCCGGATGGATTTAAATTTGAGGTCAAAGTGCTTACGAGAGACCTGGCCATTGACGCGCGCAAAGCCAACGGCTTGGCGCACATCATTCGGGACAACCTCCACGATATATATCAGGGGTGCGGTTTCGACAACGCTTGCAGTTACATCCCATAACCTGTTAGCCGTTGCGCTCAAAAAGCCGCTCCCAGGAGCGGCTTTTGTCATCATTGCGGATTACTTGTTGCGAACAGATGGGATGAGTATGACATGGCGTTAATACGCCACAACGAGCAATCCCGCGATTGTGGCGTAGGCCATCGCCTTGGGAATGACAACTGCAGCAGTGGTCAAGCCAGCGATGACATCCGGCCGCAACCAGTCCTTCTGGTAATTGAGCAACCAGTCCGAGAGGAGCAGGAATTGTCCAACATTGCTGTGTGCTGTCACGAGTTGCTTCAGCGACGAAAGTGAGGGTTGAGCGAGGAACCGTGCTGGCACGGATGCTCGCACCTTCAGCGAGCAGGGCCAGCCGGATACTTCTTAAACATCTTTTCTACCGCAGTATTGACCTGGTCCACAAGCTTCAGTTTGTTGTCGCTGAGGTTCTCTTTGGCTATGCCGCGCCATGCGATTTTCTTGTGGGCGGCGTCGATAAGATCGACCACGAGTTGCCCCTTGTGCACGACGACGGTGGTGGTCGAGCCGGGTACAGCACCCCACATCAGAAAAGTCTGGCCGAATGGCGGAATTCCGGCGTATCCGCTGTAGAGGTCGGAGTAACTCACCGCCATGTCCGAATCCGTTGAACCGTACATCTGGACATACAGGTCCGGATGGCCGTCGGTTTTCTGCAAGCCGCGCTTGGTGAGCTCTTCTTCGATGGCGCCGGCAATGGCGGCCGCCAGCATTGGGCGGGAGACCGCATCATGCTGGCCCCAGGCGAAGGTCTTGAACTTGGCAAAATCGAGGTTTGGGTCGTAAGTTACCTTGATCTTCTGTGCGTGGGCGGTGAGCGCAACCAGGGTCGCAAAGAGCAACCACTGCACTGCGCGGCATAGAAGCTGGCAGGAACGCGAGGCTTGCATCAGGTCTTCCTTCCGTCGGTGAATTAATCGGTTATGAACGTCTGCCCTTCAGCTCTCCCATCATTGCAGCTTCCCGGGCACACTGGCGACTAGGGATTTGCCTAGTAGCGCAGGTGGTCACAAAACCAACGCAGAGAACTTCGAAGGGTTCTGCCTGAACCCGTCATCTCATTAGCGTTTGACGACACCGGCCTCCTGCTCCAACTTAAGCACCATGGCATACCTCATGGGGCTAGGGATTTCCCTAGTAGCGCCGCCACCCAGGTAGGGCCGAAAATCGCAGGGTCGACGTTAAGCTCCTCCTGAACAAAGGCGTTGCCGGGGTATGTAGCGATGTTTTCCCGTGCAGGCCGGATTTCGCACTCACGCACTGCCGAAAGGCGCGCGTGGGGCGCAGCCTTTAGCAGTAGTTCGTTTCCTCGGCTGGATCTTTTGGAGCGGAGTTCTAAGAACCAAACTAGGAGAAGGGGAACATCATGACACAACACAAACGGCTTGGAACATTAACCATTGCGGTACTGTCGCTGATCGTGATCGCTTTCTTGAGCCCGGCACTCTCTGCCCAGTCCGCCAAAACCGAGGGGCTGATAACTGGACGGAGCGGTGACACCATGACGATACAAACTGCAGATTCGTCGAGTGTGGTGGTGGTTCTCACCGACACTACACAAGTGGCCCAAGTACAGGGCGCCTTCAAGGCGCGACGCAAGCAAATGTCGATGGCCGCGCTTGTACCGGGTCTCCAGGTCAAGGTAGAGGGGTCTTACAACCCCCAAAGCCAACTGGTAGCCAACTCAGTAACGTTCAAAGGCAACGATCTGGAGGACGCGGAGAAGATCCAGGCGGGCCTGGCCCCGGCGAAGGAGCAGATACAGCAGAGCGAACAGGAGCTGGCGGAGCAGAAGGCAGCGTTGGCGCGGCAACAGCAGGAAATGCAGGAACAGCAACAGCAAATGAAGGAGGCGCAAGACAAGATTGACGCTAATAAAGCGGCGATTGAGGCGGCCAACAAGCGCTTCGGCCAGTTGGATGATTACAACATCATGGACGAGGTGACGGTTTACTTCGGCAATGGGAAGGTCAAGGTTGATCCCAAGTACATTCCCCAACTACTGGAACTGGCGAAGAAAGCCGAAACCATCACCGGCTACGTGATCCAGGTGAAAGGCTACGCTTCGTCTGTCGGCAGTGCTTCGTTGAATCAGAAGCTGAGCGACGACCGCGCCAACAATGTGACCAACATCTTGATCCAGCAGGCCCACATTCCCCTCACCAGAATGCTGGCCCCAGGCGCAATGGGCGAGGCCCACCAGGTCGGCAACGACAAGACGGCTGAAGGGCAGGCGCAAAATCGTCGCGTGGTTGTGCGGGTCCTGCAGAACAAGGGCATCGCGGGCACCTAGACTAAACGGCTCCTGATGATTACGGCTGCCGTTGGTGAAAGCATGGAAAGCCTAATCCCTATTGAGGGGAGCAGGAAAGGCCGGTTTTGCGGAATAGGCAATAAGCCGTTTTAGCGCATTCTTGGGTTTCGGTGAAGGATTAACTGTGAAAGGCAGAACGACGGATGGATCGCTTGGGTTCCAAAGTAGCAGTCTCTATTCCCTCTGCTTGCTTTCTGTCCTAGCAATCCTTTTCAGCGACGTCCTTGTTGGTCGTTGTGCAGGCTACTCTGTCCTGACCCATGAAGCCATCATCGATGCAGCATGGAATGATGGGATCAAGCCGCTGCTCCTGCGACGCTTTCCCGACGCGACTCCGGCGGAATTACAACAGGCCCACGCCTATGCCTACGGAGGCGCCATCATTCAAGACATGGGCTACTATCCTTTCGGCAGCCAATTTTTTAGCGATCTCACACACTATGTTCGGAGCGGCGATTTCGTTCTCGCGCTTATCGCCGAGTCTCATGATCTGAACGAATATGCGTTTGCACTGGGCGCTCTTTCCCACTACGTGGCCGACACTACGGGACATCCTTTGGCCACGAACCTCTCGGTTGCAATACTGTACCCCAGGCTTGCGAAGAAGTACGGGTCCGTCATTACCTATGACGAAAAACCATCTGCACACTTGCAGGTCGAATTTGGTTTCGATGTCGACCAAGTCGCTGAAGGAAACTACGCTCCGCACGCTTATCATGATTTCATCGGCTTCGAAGTATCCAAGCCGGTCTTAGAAAGAGCATTCGCCGATACCTACTGTATCGAGCTATCGAGCGTCTTTCTCAGGGTTGACTTAGCGCTCGGCAGCTATCGCCATGCGGTTTCGTCGGTTATACCGAGCACGACCAAGGTGGCATGGCATTTGAAGAAACACGAGATCCAGAACGGCAACCCCAATGAGGTCCGGAGCCAATTCATATATAACGTGTCGCACTCTGAATATCGCCAAGATTGGGGAAACATCTATGAAAAACCAGGGATCTCAGCCCGCATCAAGGCGTTTTTCTTGCACCTGGTGCCCAAAATAGGACCCTTCAGCGCCCTTGCATTTCATCCGCCCACGCCAGCAGTAGAACAGTTATACATGCACAGTTTCAACGAAACGCTGACAATTTATCGAAGAGCGCTGGTTGACCAACAGGAAGGCCGCCTCCAATTGCCGAACGAAAACTTTGACACCGGCACGCTTACAGAACCTGCGACCTACCCGTTCGCCGACGACACCTACGCGAAGCTGCTAGCCAAGGTCAGCGGGAAACCCATTTCGGATGCGTTGCGCAGTGACATCCTCGCATATTATGCCAACCGCGAGGCACCATTCGCGACCAAGAAGGACCCAATGGCTTGGCACAACGTACTCGATGAACTGGGCGAGTTGAAATGACTGTAAGCCCCGTGATGGTTGACTGCCACACTTTGTATTGAGAGCAACGCTGCAGCGGTTATGCCGAATGGCGGATCGCCAGAAAGCAGAAGGCGCACCCGCGCTCGATTGTGAAGTACACGCAGCGGGGAGTTTTTTCCAGATAACGGCCGCCGCGACCGATTGACAGTCCGCCGCTCTCGATACCAACGATCGCCAGACCTGTTCGATCCGGTCAGATGGGTGTCTTCGAGAGATTGCCTACCCGCGCGAGACCGCAGTCG
>Ga0187873_1002918_pt1 | contig 12601 bp, 11 predicted proteins | sample June2016WEW_16_1_2_FD_133012 | JGI IMG/M metagenome (GOLD analysis project Ga0187873, IMG submission 133012) | Peatland microbial communities from SPRUCE experiment site at the Marcell Experimental Forest, Minnesota, USA - June2016WEW_16_100 | ecosystem: Environmental > Terrestrial > Soil >... | reverse complement strand
TTCCGCAATTTGCGGCCATCGCACGTCCACGCAAATCGGCGGCGTGGAAGCCAATTTTTGGCGTGCCTGTCTGGCAACCGGTTTCCTCGCCATTTGGGCGAACACTTTCGGCACCGGTTTTGACGGTGACGCGTTTCCCATTTTTGTTTTGAGCGGCTTGGCGGGCATCGGCTTGGGCGACAGCGGTTTTTATCAGGCGTTGCCGCGACTCGGCAGCCGCCGGACGGTTCTGCTCACGCAATGCCTTATCGTGCCATTCGCCATGGTCATCGAATTGCTCTGGCTGAAAACGACGTTGACCGCCGCTGAATTGTTTTGCATCGCGGTCATTTTAATTGGCGTGACCGTCGCACTCGCGCCCGGCGATCATTTGAAAATTGCACCGCGCCGGATGCTCGTTGGAATTTTATACGCCGTCGTGGCGGCGCTGGGTGGCGCGCTCGGCGCGGTGTTGAGCCGCAAAGCCTACGCTGTCGCGCACGCGGCGGGACAGCATCCCGATCCCGGCACGACCGGTTATCAGCGCGTCATTGGCGGCACCATTGCGCTGGGTATTCTTTTATTGATTGTGAAATGGCGCAGCGCTCATGCGCACGGCGGCATGCTCGAAGCGAAAAGTTTCCACGCTTCGCGCGACAAATGGCGCCGCCTTTGGCCATGGCTCTTGGCCAACAGCCTTGCCGGCCAGACAGTCGGTGTGAGTTGCATGCAATGGGCGCTCGAAAACACGCCCGCCGGCATTGTCACCGCCATCATCGCCACGACGCCCATTGTCATGCTGCCCCTGGCGCGCGTTTTTGAAGGTGAAAAAATCACTGCACGTTCGCTTGTCGGCGGTCTCGTCGCCGTCGTCGGCGTGATAGGCCTGACGTTTTCGCGTTGAACAATTTCATAATCCCAACCCGATTTGCCCAACGATTACGGTTAAGAGCAGGATTGGGATTATGAAAAATGAATTGCAAAAAACCGCCGGGTCAACCGGCATTGAAAAAACCCGTTGCGGTGAGTTGTCGCGCCACCAGAACGGATTTATTTTCCGCTCGACTTCCCTTCTCCAAGTGTGCAAAGTCAGTTTGGATTCAGAGGAAGTATGGCCAGACTTCTTATCAAGACGGCGGGGTTGGAAAAACGGACGCTTGAATTACGTCTTGGCGTCAATCGCGTCGGACGCGACCCGAACTGCGATTTTCCCATTGAACATCCCACCGTGTCTTCGGCGCACTGCGAGTTGGTGCTGTCAAATGATGGCGTGACGATTCGCGATTGCAATTCGACCAATGGCACGTTCGTCAACGGTGAGCCGGTCAAGGAGGCGCGGTTGCTTCCGGGCCAGACGATACGACTGGGCGATGTGGAATTGTTTGTTGAAAACACCGATGTCAAGGTCTCGATTCCAAAATATGAGCATGAACGCCCGAAGCCGCCGGTGGTGCTGGAAGACGGCGCGATGCTGTGCCCCCGCCACCCGCACTCGCAGGTCACTTACAAATGCACGCACTGCAAAGAAGTCATGTGCGGCAGTTGTGTGCGCGTGCTTCAGCACAAAGGCGGGCCACTGCTGTTTCTCTGCCCGCTTTGCAGCCATAAATGCAAGAACATCGCCAGCGGTGAAAAACAGAAGAAAAAAGGTTTTATGGAATATCTGCCGGTAACGGTGAAACTGCCGTTCGTCTTTTTCACCAAAGGCTCCAAAACCAAAGGCTCCAAATCGGAGGAGTAGGCCGCCGTTTCAGGATAAAAATCGCCGGATTATTTTCTCCAGTGCCGCAATCCAAAGCGGATGCCCGTTCAGACACGGAATTTGTGCGAATTCCTTTCCGCCCGCCGATAAAAACGTCTTGCGCCCGCGAATGCCGATTTCTTCCAGTGTCTCCAGACAATCCGAGACAAATGTCGGGCAAATGACCAACAGCTTTTCGACACCGTGTCTCGGCAGCGACGCGAGTTCAAAATCCGTGTAAGGCTTCAGCCATGGGTCGCGGCCAAGACGGGATTGGAACGACACGGAAAATTTTCCGGCCGGAATTCCGGCTTTGGCTGCAAACGCCGTGACGGTTTTGAAGCATTGCGCGCGATAACACGTCGCGTGCGCCGGACTGGCAACTTCACAGCAATTTTCCTTCACCAGACAATGACCGCCCGTCGGGTCGGTTTTTTTGATTTGCCGCTCCGGCACACCATGGAAACTGAACAGCAAATGGTCGTAACTCTGCCGCAAATGATTTTCCGCGCTCGCCACCAATGCCGCGATGTAATCCGGTGAATCGAAATAAGGTGGCTGCACGACGATTTGCATTTGCGGCGCGAGTTTAACTGCGATTTTTTTCACTTGTTCGACAACCGATTCATAACTCGACATCGCGTAATGCGGAAACAGCGGGATTAAAAACAGTTCGTCCACGCCTCGTTCGCGCAATTTCCGAATCGCGTTGGGAATGGGCGGATTTTGATAACGCATCGCCAGTTCAACCGGCGCATCTACGCGCTTTTGCAGTTCAACCTGAACGTGTCTGCTCGTGACGATGAGCGGCGAACCTTCGGGTGTCCAGATTTTGCGATACGCCTCGGCGGAGTGCTTCGGTCGGTTGATGAGAATCATGCCAACAATGAACGCGCGTAACGGCCACGCGGCATCAATCACCCGCTCGTCCATCAAAAATTCACGCAAATAGCGCCGCACATCGCCGACAGAAGTCGAGTCCGGCGAGCCGAGATTGACCAGCAAAACGCCTTTGCTCATGCAAAAATTAAACCACGGATGAACACGGATGGACACGGATTAAAACGTGGTTTCCGATCCGAAGTGTTTTTTTGAAAGCATCCGTGTTTATCTGTGTTTATCCGTGGTTAAAAAATCCGCCACGCGCTCCGCTACATTGCTACCGGACACAATCGAATCGCCCAGTGAAACACCATCGCGATAATGACCGGCAAAAAAAAGTCCGGCGGCCTTGTTTTCGATTTCGTTCATCCATTCGCGATAGCGACCGTAGCCGACGTTATATTGCGGGATTGCCTTGGGATAAAGCGCGGTGAACCGGAATGTCGGCTCGCCATTGACACCAAGCAACACGTGCAAATCCTCGCGCGTCATTGCGACAAGTTTGTCGGGCGGCAACAATGCAAGTTCCGGCTGCCGCTCACCGCCGACATAACTGGTCAGCAGGATATGCCCGGCGGGCGCGCGGTTCGGAAACAGCGACGACGAAAAAATCGTGCCGAGAATTTTGAAGCCTTCGATTTTTGGAATCAACATGCCGTAACCTTCACACGGATGTTTGACATCCTTGCGCTGGAAACCCAGGATCACGCTCGCCACCGGTGGATAACGGATTTCGGAAAACGCCGAGAAGTTCAACAATTGATCCCTCACCCGTCCTGCGGACACCCTCTCCCCGCTTGGGCGGGGCGAGGGAGTGTTATCGCACCTCGCAATTTTCCCCCTCTCCCCACCAAACGGGGAGAGGGATGGGGCGAGGGATTCATTCACTTCAATTTGCAACTCTGCCAGCTTGTAAGCCGTGCCCGCATAAATCACCGCGCTGTGTTTCACTTGAGTTTCATTTCGGAGGGACGAGCTCTGCGAGTCCCCAATTTCATGTGCAGTGAATGGGGCTCTTGGAACTCGCCCCTCCGAAAGCGAGAGGGACCAACCGTCGGCAGTCTGTGTCAGCTTTGTAACCGATGTGTTGAGTCTTACCGCGCCACCAAGCTGTTCGCGCAACGTGTCGGGCAAAACCTGTAAGCCTTCGTCGAAGGAGAATTTCGGCGCGCGGTCCTTGGCAATTTCGGCGCGCCTTTTGCGTTCGCGCGCGCCGAAAATCTGGCCTTTGATGAGTGAACCGTAACGCGCCTCGAGTTCAGCAAGCCGCGGGAACGCCTGCGGCAGGGACAGTTTGTAAGGATCGCCCGCATAAACACCGGCCACCAGCGCATCAATAGCGTGATCAAGAAATTCCTGATTCAAGCGACGCACAACAAACTCGGCAACACTTTCTTCTTTTCCGTCCCGGCGACGCGGCACGAACGGTTCGCGCAACACGGCGAGCTTGGCTTTGGCGGAGAAAAGTTTTGTTGTGAAAAAACCGAGCGACGACGGCATCGCAATCGGACGCCTGTCTCGAACAACATAACGCGCTTCGGCTTCGGGATCAGAATCGAGCCGTCGCGATTCAAGTCCGGCATCGCGGACGAATTGGGCGATTTTCGGCGACGTTTCAAGAATGGTATTTGGGCCAAACTCGGCGAGATAACCGTCCTGTCGCAAAGATTGGATGACACCGCCAACGCGTCCGCCCGCTTCATAAACCGTGACCGGAATGCCGTTGCGTTTCAGGTAAAACGCCGCGGTCAAACCTGTGATTCCAGCGCCGATGATGGCAACGGATTTCAAATCGTCCTCGAATGTTTCCGCTCGCCAACAGGCACAAGCGTGTTGTCAAAGCACATGGCAATGTTGCGGATGAACAGGCGGCCGGTGTCGGTGACTTCCAAGCCGGTCAACGTGCGTTTCACCAGTCCGTCGGCTTCAAGCGGCGCGAGTGCGGCGAGTTCATTGGCGAAATGTTCCGTGAAGTTGATGCCGAGCTTCCGCGACATCGCGGCGTAGTCGAGTGAGAGGTCGCACATCACGCGCATGATGGTTTCGCGGCGGATTTTGTCCTCGTCGGTCACAAAAGATCCACGGGCGAGCGGGGTTTTGCCGACATCGAGCGCGGCGTAATAATCCGGCAGCTCTTTTTCATTCTGCCAGTAGGCGTCGGGAATTTGCGAAATGGCGGACATGCCAAACGCATAAATGTCCGCCCCGGCGCGCGTGCTGTAGCCTTGGAAATTGCGCTGAAGTTGTTTCTTTTTCTGCGCTACAGCCAGTTCTTCGTCAGGCCGCGCGAAATGGTCCATGCCGATGTAGATGTAGCGGTTGTTTTCCGTCAGGCGCTCGATGGCGTTTTTGAGCAGTTCCAATTTCGCTTCCGGCGCTGGCAGTCCCGCATTGCGGGATTGTTCCAGAATCTTTTGCGCAGGCTTGAGCCATGGCACATGCGCATAGCTGAACACGGCAAGCCGGTCGGGTTGCATCTCGAGCACGATGTCGAGCGTGCGATTGAAAGACCCGGCGGTTTGATGCGGCAGGCCGTAGATGAGGTCGAAACTGATGGAACCGAAGCCGAGTTCGCGCACCCAGCCCAGCACTTGCTGCGTCATGTCGCATGGCTGAATCCGGTGGACGGCTTCTTGCACTTTCGGCCCAAAATCCTGCACGCCGAGTGACGTGCGATTGAAGCCGATTTCGCGCAAGGCAACAATGTGCTCGCGCGTCAAACGGCGTGGATCAATTTCCACGCCGGCCTCGATGTCGTCTGAAAACGTAAAATGCTTGCGGATGATGTCGCCGAGCCGGCGGATTTGGTCTGGCGACAAAAACGTCGGCGAGCCGCCACCCCAGTGAAGCTGGACAACCTTGCGTCGCGGATTGAGCAGCCTGGCCATCTGCGCGACTTCGCGTTCAAGATAATCGATGTAGATGCCGCCCTGTTTGTGGTTGAGCGTGATGACGGTGGTGCAACCGCAAAACCAGCAGAGCGTTTCGCAAAACGGAATGTGGAAATAAAGCGAGAGGCCGGCTTCAGTTTGGTTGTTCTCCGAAATTTTTTCAGCCAATTCCGGCCATGCAATCGCGTCGGTGAACTTTGTGGCGGGCGGATAGGAAGTGTAACGCGGTCCCGGCACGTCGTATTTCTTCACCAAATCCAGATTGACCTTTAGCGAGCTCATTTGAAATTTCGCACCGTCCCGACCAATGCGGTGATATTTTCCAGTTTGGCCCCCGGTGGCACACCGTGGCCGAGGTTGAAAATATAGCCTTTGCGGCCGCGCATGTCTTCGAGCAGTTGCGATGTTTCGGTAGTGACTGCTTCCGGTGTAGCGTCGCTCAAAAGCGCTGGCGCGAGATTCCCCTGAAGCCCGATGTTGCCGGGCAGCAGCTTGCGCGCGTGTGCCAGTGGAAACTGCCAGTCAATGCCCAGCACACTTGCGCCGGTGGCCAAGAGGTCGTCCCAGTTGTTGTGTGTGCCGGGCGAAAAAACAATGACCGGAACTTTGCCCCCCCCGCCCTGCCCTCTCCCCGCCGTGCGGGGAGAGGGTAGCGCGCTGGCGCCGGGTGAGGGGTTTGATTTTCTGCGAGCAGACAACGCTGTCACAATTTCCTTCATCCAGCGTCCGGAAGCCTCTTGAAATTCCGTGGGCGCGAGATGTCCGCCGTGGCTGTCAAAAATCTGGAGCGCATCCACGCCGGCGGCGATTTGCATCTGGAGATAAGCGGCAACGGCGACGGTGAGTTTCTCGGCCAGCGCGAAATAAGTTTTCCGGTTTTCACGAAACAGGGTCAACGCGCGGGTGTAACGTTCAACGCTGCCGCCTTCCATCATGAACGTGGCGAGCGTCCATGGCGAACCGGCAAAACCGATGAGCGCCGTGCGGTCGCCAAGCGCGGTTTTGACAAGCTTCAATGCGCGTGGGACGTATTGCAGACGTTCGACCAGCGCGGCTGTGTCGAGCCGCGCCATGTCTGCCGGCGAACGCAGAGCGAAGTCCATCTGGATCCCGTTATTTTCGTCGAACCGATATTTTTGACCCAAACCTTCAGCGACAACGAGGATGTCGCTGAACAAAATCGCCGCGTCAAAATCAAACCGTTGGATTGGCTGGAGAGTCACTTCGGCGGCGAGTTCGGGGGTTTGAACCAGTTCCAGGAAGGAATGTTTGTCCTTGAGCCTGCGATATTCCGGCAATGCGCGCCCGGCCTGCCGCATCAGCCAGACCGGCGGGCGGTCAACGGCTTTGCAGCGGCAAGCGTCGAGGAATCGGCGGCGGTTCGTCAACGCGCGCGCGGCGGATTTTGTCTGTTCGGCGGGGCTGGCGGTCATGTGTTTTTTGGTCGCGTTGCTGTAACACATTGCGGGGGTTTTGAACAGCGCGTTGCCCGCAAATTTTTTGCGCAACTATGTTTGAGCGGCGGTTTTTAACTGGAAGACACGATGAAAAACGATCTGTTCCAGAATCCGTTGCGTGAACTGGTTTGGCGACGAAAGCTTACTGACGCCGAACGGGCCGAACTGGGTGCGCAACCGGAAGTGCAGGCGGATTTGGAAATCGAGTCGCGTTTGAGCGAAGCGCTGGCACGTTTGCCTGATGCGCCCGTGCCGTCCAATTTCACCGCGCGCGTGCTCCAGGCCGTCGAACGCGAAAGCGTGCTTCCGCGCGCAATAAATTGGTACTGGACCTGGCGTGTGCTCGTGCCGCGTGTGGCTGTTGCCGCCGTTGTGATTGCGTTTGCCGGCCTGGGAATTCATCGTTATGAACTCAACGCCCACCGCGCTGTGTTCGCCAGAAACGTCGTGCTTGTGGCTGAGGCACAACCGTTGCCAAGCGTTGATGCGTTGAAAAATTTTAATGCCATTCAGCGAATGAGCCAGCCGCGCGCGGATGACGAATTGCTGATGCTTCTGCAATGAACCTTTTGCGGCAGGGGCGTTGGGCATTGGCGTTGTGCGCGGCGGGGCAATGGATGGTTTTCCCATTGTTTGCCGGAACCGTTTCGGGCGCTGCGCCGCCCGCGCAGTTGCTTTCGGCGCCGACAAATACCCTCCCGACATCGCCGCGTGAAGGCTCACCGGTTGACCTTTTCCGCCAGTTATTGGCCATGAGGCCGGATGAGCGCGGAATTTTTTTGACCAATCGTCCGCCGGAAATTCGCAAACGCATTCTTGCGAAAGTTGACGAGTATGAAGCACTCGATCCAGACACGCGCGAGCTGCGGTTGCGGGCGACGGAGTTGCGCTGGTATTTGATGCCGTTGCTCCGCACGTCCCCGACCAACCGCGCCGCCCGACTCGCGCAAGTGCCCGATGACATTCGTGAATTGGTAAAAGACCGTCTCAACGTTTGGACCATTGTGCCGCCGCCGTTGCAACAGGAATTTTTGGAGAACGAACGCACACTGCGCTACTTCACCCGCGTGGATGTGAGCGGCGGCCTGCCTGAAAATACCGGGCACGGGCCGGGTGAAGACGAACAGGCGCGCTGGAATGCACTGTCCGAAACACGGCGTGGCCAAATCACGGCGGAATTCAATCAATTCTTTGAGCTTACACCCCCTGAAAAACAGAAAGTGCTTGGCACGTTGTCCGACGTCGAACGACAGCAGATGGAAAAGACGTTGCAGGCTTTTGACAAATTGCCGCCCGGGCAACGGGAGGAATGTGTCCGGGCCTTCGCGAAATTTGCCGGGTTGAGCACGGCGGAGCGCGCCGAGTTTTTGAAGAACGCCCAGCGCTGGTCGCAAATGCCGCCCGCCGAACGTCAGGCATGGCGCGACCTCGTCGCGAACGTTCCCGAATGGCCGCCGCTGCCGCCGGGTTTCATTACGCCTCCGCCGTCGCCGCCGTTGCCGCCGGGCTTTCATCCCATGGTAGTGGCAACGAATTCGAGATGAACACGGGCGAATTTTAATTTTCAATTTCCATCCCCGCGTTCTAATTTCCCGTTGTGCATCCGATAGCGTTTCAATTGGGCCCGCTCACCGTCCACTGGTATGGCGTGATGATTGCGCTGGCGTTTTTGGCCGGACTGTGGACAGCCACCCGCCGCGCGCGACGCGAAAACATTTCAAGCGAACGCATCGCTGACATTGTGATTTGGCTCATGGTCGGCGGGATTCTCGGAGCGCGCATTGTTTATGTGGCGACATATTGGAAGGACGAATTTGCCGGCCAGCCATTCTCGGAAATTTTCATGATTCAACACGGCGGTCTCGTCTATTACGGCGGATTGATTGGCGCGACGATTGCTGGCATTATTTGCAATCACTGGAAAAAACTTCCATTTTGGAAGACCGCCGACGTGCTCGCGCCGAGCATCGCGCTGGGCAATATTTTTGGCCGTATCGGATGCCTGCTCAACGGCTGCTGTTATGGGCGCGCGTGCAATTTGCCATGGGCAATCCGCTTTCCATCCGGCCATCCGACCGGCGGCCTGCCGGTGCATCCGACGGAGATTTACGATGCGCTGAACAATTTCATCCTTTACCTCCTGCTGGCATGGTTGTTCCGGCGCAAAAAATTCGACGGCGAGGTGTTCGCGACTTATCTCATCGGCTACGCCATCACCCGCACCATCATGGAATACTTCCGCGGCGATTATCCGCCCGATCAGATTCATTTCGGCCTCACACCGGGCGAACTCATCAGCATCCCTGTTTTCATCGCCGGCCTTGTGCTTGGCATCGTTCTATCAAATCGGGCGCGCAAAACCACTTGAGCCTGCTTCAAACAATTTTGATTGCGGGACCCACCGCCGTCGGCAAATCCGAAATCGCCTTGCGGCTTGCCGGACAACTCGGCGGCGAAATCATTTCCGTGGACTCGATGCAGGTGTATCGCGGACTCGACATCGGCACCGCCAAACCGTCGCCCGCCGAACGCGCCCGCGTGCCGTATCACCTCATTGACATCTGCGATTTGACCGATTCGTTCGACGCCGCGCAATTCGCCCGGCTTGCGCATCGCGCCGTAGTGGAAATCCGGTCGCGCGGCCGCGTGCCGATTCTTTGTGGCGGCACGGGACTTTACTTCAAAGCCTTTCTTGACGGCCTGGGTGATGCGCCGTCCGCCAATGCAAAATTGCGCGCTGAACTCGAAGCTACGCCGCTGGAAAATCTGTTGGCTGAACTGCGCGAACGCGATCCGGCGGCTTACGAAAAAATTGACAGAAAAAACCCGCGCCGCGTCATCCGCGCCGTCGAAGTTTTACGATTGACCGGCCGGCCGTTTTCCGAACAGCGAACGGATTGGAATTTGGGAGGGTCGGCATTCTGCCGACCCAAAATTCAGGGACAGCGACACGCTGTCCCTCCCAAAACGAATTTTTATTGTCTTACACGTTCGTCCGACGATTTGCGCAAGCGGATTGATGTGCGCGTGGATGCGATGTTTGCGCGCGGATTGGTGGAGGAGACGCGCGAATTGCTCAAGCATGGCCTTGAGCAAAACAAAACAGCCATGCAAGCCATCGGCTACCGGCAGGTTGTTGATTACTTACGCAACGAGCCCCGAAAGCTTTCGGGGTTGGAAGAAACCATCGAACTGGTGAAAATCCGCACGCGACAATTTGCCAAGCGGCAACTGACCTGGTTCCGCGCGCAAAAAGATTTGGAATGGATTGAATTGAAGTCGGATGAATCGCCGGAAAACTGCATGCGGAAAATTATCTCAACGGGATTCAGAGCGCGGGTCTGCGACCCGCAGCACATTGACATTTAATAAACCGGATCCGTTGCTAGTTCTGATTGGTGAACTGGAAATTTCTGGTTAAATCGAAACACAATATCCTTGACGATTGGTCTAAACCAAGATGGCGCATTTGGAGATACATAAACACCTTCAACAAGTTTTGGAAGATCAACAATAACTCTGACACCATCCTCAGGTCTGTTCTGTGCAAAAGCTCTGCAAATTATCGCCCGTAATTCCTTTTCGTGTTCAAAGCTACGTCGTTTGTAAACAATGGGTGTTAAACTGTTGTCTTGAAGTTCTTGTGCAAAATCATCAGTGCGATAGTCGATGTATCTCACTTCGGCAATATAGACATCTTCGATTGAAAGTCGAAGCGCATCAATGAGCCGGTTGCACGTTGAGCGAATGGCAACCCCTTGAGAAGCGCCAAGATAAAGATTCCACATTGCTGCGGATTCGTATTCGCTAATGTGCCAGCAGTTCAGATAGGAGCCGGAAAGAAATCCACGGCTGAGCCACTCGAACGTTTTCTCCGAATCAACATAATGCGCCTGCCTCCTTTTGATTCCACCAAGAGGCCACGAACCTTCAAACGGATCATTCAGAGTGTCTGCCCTAGCGAAATAAAGTTCTGACGTGCGAAGTAAATCTAAAAACTTTATCAAATTGATATACCGCCAAATTGGTGAATCAAGGTTGGCTGGTAATTTAGTGACAGAGTGCTTTTGATACATTTAGCTTTCCCTCGGCCTTTTGACGCTGATTTTGATTTCGGCCTTGTTCTTGGCAATCGTGTTGTCGGGCAAAATGCCGCGCCAGAAGACGTTCGGGTAAATCACCGCGCCGCGCCCAACGATGCTGCCGGGATTCAGCACGGCGTTGCAGCCGATTTCCGCGCCGTCGCCGAGCAACGCGCCGAATTTGCGCAGCCCGGTGTCGAATGGCACTCCATCCACCTCCACCTCGATGTTGCCAGGAAACAGTTTGTAGTTGGATATTTTAACGCCCGCGCCGAGATGCGCCTTGTGGCCGAGAATGGAGTCGCCGATGTAATTGAAATGCGGCGCGACAGCGCCATTGAACAACAGCGAGTTTTTCAATTCGGACGAATTGCCGACCACACAGCCGTCGCCGATGATGACATTCTCGCGGATATAGGCGTTGTGACGGATCTGGCAGTTTTTACCGATGATGGCCGGGCCTTTGATCATCGCGCCGTCCTCGACGATTGTGCCTTCGCCGATAAAAACCTTTTCGCCGATGAACGCCCTGCCCTCGCCGGGGTTGTGCCGGGCCGGCTTCAAATTGGCGGCGATGTAGCCCTCAATTTTTTTGAGCGCCTCCCAGGTAAATTTGCAACCGTCGAAGATGGCGGCGTGTTCGGTCTGGCTCAAGTCAAACAGGTCGGCTGGTTCAAACATGGCGGCAGGTTAGGCGAAACGCGCCCGCGGCAAAAGCGCGATTTTATTGAGAATTTTGTTGGAGCGGGTGAAGGGAATCGAACCCTCATCTCAGGCTTGGGAAGCCCGCATTCTACCACTGAACCACACCCGCCTTCGTCGTGCTACGGCGGGCTAGCCCGCCTTGATACTAACATCAGTTTCGGCCTGTCGGGTCGTAGCCCGCAGGACATAGACCGACGCGGCAGGCCCGCCAAGAGCTCCAACGAATTCATTCAACCCGGCTTGCTTCTACCAAACCGGCGCGACGATGACAATGGATTTGCGGACAAATGTCATTGCGTGGCAGTGAGCCGGCTGATGGCCTGGCGCAGTTTGTTTTCGATGAATTTTTGCCGCTCGGGCGAAGTAATTTTACCGCCATCGAGTTCGCGAACGTCGAAACTGTCAATGGCCGCGCCACATTCGGTCATGATGCGCGCGTTGACGATGTCCAGCGCCAGTTCGGAAAACGTTTGGGAAATAACGTGAAGCAGTCCGAGATGGTCTTCTGTTTCAATTTCGATGAGCGTGCGCGTCTCGGATTCCTCGTTGTCGAAGCGAATTTCCGTCGCCATGCGTTCGCCGGCGTAGGCCTGATCAAGCGGTTGCCGGATAATTTGGCGCGCGATGAGCGCCGACAAGTCGATTTTTTCGCCAGCCAGAACTTTTCCCAGCAAATCGTCGAATTTGTCATGCTGCGGCTGTTTGGCGAGATTGCCGGTGCGCCCGTCATTGACGAAAAAGGTGTCGAGCACAATGCCGTCGTTGCGCGTGAAAATCTGCGCGCCCAGGATGTTCAACCCGGCGGCGCTAAGTGAGCCGGCAATTTTGCTGAACAGTCCGGCGCGGTCCCAGGTGCAGACCTTG
>Ga0187873_1002916_pt1 | contig 12606 bp, 9 predicted proteins | sample June2016WEW_16_1_2_FD_133012 | JGI IMG/M metagenome (GOLD analysis project Ga0187873, IMG submission 133012) | Peatland microbial communities from SPRUCE experiment site at the Marcell Experimental Forest, Minnesota, USA - June2016WEW_16_100 | ecosystem: Environmental > Terrestrial > Soil >... | reverse complement strand
GACGCCCGGGCCGTCTTCGATGGACGCACGCGTCTACCGGGCCCTGGCCACGCCGCTGGTGGGGCATCTGGACCCGTGGTTCCGCGGCTGCATGGATGAAACCCAGATCCTGCTGCGGCAGATTTTCCAGACGGAAAACCGCATCACGTTTCCGCTGTCCGCCTCTGGATCGGGCGGCATTGAAGCCTCGGTGCTGAATACGCTGGAACCTGGCGACGAAGCGATTTGTTGCGTGAACGGCTTGTTCTCGCAACGCATGTACGTCATCGCGCAGCACACCCCCGCTACCGTGCACCTCGTCGAAGCACCTTACGGCAAGCCGGTGGACCCGGAAGACGTGCGCAAGGTCGCCAAGGGCCGCAAGATCAAAATGATTGGCCTGGCGCAGGGGGAAACCTCTTCCGGCGTGTTGACCAACATCGATCCCTTCCGGCAGGTAGCCGATGAATGCGGCGCGCTGCTGGTGGTGGACGCGGTTGCGACCCTGGCTGGGGTGCCTTTGAATGTTGATAAGCAGCGCGTGGACATCTGCTTCAGCGGGACGCAGAAAGCGTTGAGCGCGCCTCCGGGAATGTCTCCCATCACGGTGAGCCCGCGGGCCGAAGAGGTTTTCCGCACGCGGAAGACGAAGGTGCAGAGCTGGTACTTCGATCTTTCCACGGCCATGAATTACTGGGGCAAGGATCGCCTGTATCATCACACCCCGCCGATTTCGCTGATTTACGCGCTGCGCGAAGCCATGCGCATCGTACTCGAGGAAGGGCTCGAGCCGCGCTGGGAACGCCACCGCCAGAATCAGCTTGCGCTGATCGCCGGTGTGGAAGCGATGGGCATGAAGCCTTTTGTGGAGAGGCCGGCGGACCGCCTGCCCACCGTCACTGCGGTCAAGATACCCGCGGGCGTTGACGACTTGAAGTTGCGCAATCAGCTCCTCGAAGAATTTAACATCGAAATCGCCGGCGGCATTGGCGCGACAAAGGGACAAATCTGGCGGCTCGGCCTGATGGGCTACTGCAGCCAGAAGCAATTCGTGCTGGAATTGCTGGGCGCGCTGGACAAGGCCCTGGTGGATCAGGGCCACCGCCACGAACCCGGGGCCGGGGTAGGCGCCGCCATTCGCCACTACAGCCACGCGGAAGTTCCCGCACTCGTAGGGCACTAAACGCCGCGCCGATTGGCCGCGACCGGGACGCTCACAACATTTTTGGATTTGCCGGGCTGAGCTTCAGTTTGCCGCGGGGTTTTTTGCGCGCGCCGCTTCCAGATACCGCTTGCGGTACACAATCAGCACCGCCAACATCGCCGCGGCGAAGAGGAACCCAAAAGCCATCATCGCCTTGAAATACGTGTCCGAGAATGGAAACACGTTCGGAGGCAAATCGACACCTGCGGGCAAATTGGGAATTTTGGGCATCATCTTGGCGATGGCTTCCTTCATCGTGGACATGAATTGCGGATTCAGGAACGTCACAATCCCGCTCAGAAAGAATAGCGCTTGGCACCAGATCAGCGGATCCAGCGCCCACGGCTTCAGCTTGATGATGCCCACGCCGCACACGGCGTAGACGATCCCGAGCAGCACCAAAAAGAGCAGGGCCAAGCCTCCGTGAAACGCGTGGCCAAAGAGGAAGAGCGGTATCGCGGAGATAAACGAATACGGGACGATGAGAAGCGTCAGCATGGAAACAGCGGAGAAGATGTCCAAACCCGCGATGATGAGCAGCGGCAAGGGGCAAGCCGGTCCGCCGGGAACATAGGAAGGCGGCGGTGGGAGCTCCTGCGGGAAGCCGGAGGCGTCCAGCGTTTTTCCGGGATGGAGGCGCGCAGAGAGCGGATTAAAGTCGTCCACCACTGCCCCGCGGGTGAAGAGGATGAGCCACCAGATCCCCACGCCGAGAGGGATCGCATAGAACAATGCCAGAACCCACTTGAAGACGGCCATGAACGACGCGGTTTCGGCGGCGTTGGGCAATGTGGGAGGCAAATTATTCATGACGAAGAACGTGGCCGCCATGGTGATGGCGGAGAAGAAGGCCATGAGCCCGCCCCAAATGAGGATGGAAATGCGTGCCCAATTGCGCCTGCGAAGAATGCCTGCGCCGACAAAAATGCCAAAGATGGCGAGAAGAAAGAGGAACAGCCAGGTCACACTGGCCATGGCGCGGGCGGCTTGGGGGAACGGAACGCCATCATCCGCAGGCGCGATGTGGGACACGATGTGCATCGAGATTTCGACGAAGATGGCGCCGAGCGCACCAAGCGCGCCGAACACGATGGCCACAATGCCGGCTGCGGTGACCGCGGGATGGGGCATCGGATTGGGTTGCATGAAGAAAGCTATATCATCCTTGGAAAATGAATGGGCAGGAAAATGGAGCCATCAAGAGTAGTGGAGCGTTGAGTCGGCTCTTCGCCGAGGCAACGTGAAAAGAGAAATCGTCCTATGAACGCGAGGAGCGGAGAATTTCCAGAGTCTTCAGGGGCTAAAGCCCATTGGTTATAGGTGCTCTACGCCGGGGCTGAAGCCCCGGCCTCCTAAAGAAAGAAACGTTCTCCGCAGGCTGCGATGCTCGCCCTCCCGAAAGACGCATATGAGGTAGTCTGGAAACCGTGCCGCACTGTATGCGGCGGGATTGACAGTTGGGTGGGGGTATTGAACACTAGTTGTTCGCGCGAACAAAGCGGAAAGAGGAGCGAACGTGCCTAGCGTACCGGTGCTTGCCAACAGCGGGGCCATGAACCAGTTCATTGGCGCATTTGAAGTAACCTCGACCTTAAGCGGCCACGTGTATCACTGCAGCTTTTCGCACATCTGGAACGCCATCGCCACGCGTCACAGCGACACCATTGACGCGAAATTTATTGTGGATGGCGAAGGGCGCATCGTGGGGCTGGCGCACACCGCGTTCGTGGAATTCCGCGCGAAAGCCGGGCGTGACCTGAGCGACCGCGAGGCCAGTTTTGTGGCCGCGGAATTTCTTCACCAGCGGCTGAAAGAGGAAGATGAGCGGCCGCTGTATGATGTTCCCCACGAGGAAGTGAAGCGGCTGATCGAGCTGGTTGGGGTCAAGTAGGAACAATTCCAGAACAATTGCGGGTTCAGGTGAGTGGGGCTTAGTGTGCGGCTTCGTCTTCGGCGCGAAAGGCGGCGAGGCGGGGATGGTGCAGGCCGTCGCGACGCACGAAATGGATTACCAGTAAGAGCAGCAAGGCGCCAAAGACTAGAACGGCTGTGGCGGCCTGCAATCCGATTTGCAGGTCGCTGATGTCCGAGATGCGCCCGATCAACAACGGGCCGAGCGCGCCTAAGAGCTGCGTTGCGAACATGTAGACGCCGATGGCGGTGGCGTGGGCGCGCTGTGGCGTTAAATCGTGCAGCACCGCGGTTGTGGGTCCGTGATACCACGACATGAAATACATGGCCACGAAGAAGCCCGAAAGGACGATCCATTTCTCGTCCGACTGGATGGCCAGAAGCAGGAACGGCGTGGCGATGAGGAAGGCGCAGGAGATGACCAGGATTCGGCCGTATTTCAGCCGCCTCTGGAGACGGTCCGCGAAGTATCCTCCGGAGAGCGCTCCCAGCACGGAAGAAAGCAGGGCAATGATGGCCAGCGAAAGAGCAGCTTCCTTCAGGCTGAAGTTCTTGTAGTTCATGGCGTAATCAATGCCCCAGACGACGAAAGAAACGCCGGAAAACGTGATGCAAATGCCCGCGGCGATCATGGCCACGAACGCGGGCACGCGAAGAAGCTCCCAGAAGCTGACGACTTCCGAGCGAGGACGCCGGGGAGGTTCCTTGATCTTGAGGGCGGACAACCCAGGAATTATGCCGAGAACGCCCACGATGATGAAGGCGTGCTGCCAGCCGTGGCGTGCTCCCATGATGCCGCCGAGCGCCAGACCGGAGGCGCCGCCAAGAATCATACCGGAGGCAAAAACGGCCTGCGCCATGGCGCGGTTGCGGCGGGAGAAGGAATCGGAAATCAAGGATTGCGCGGCAGGGGCATACGCGGCCTCGCCGATACCGACAAGTCCGCGGGCGACGAAGAGGAAGAAAAAGGTGGGAGCGAGGCCGCTGCTGATCGCGGCGAGACTCCAGAAGAGCACGCCCGCAGCAATAATTTTCGGCTCATTGAAGCGATCGGCGAGGTAGCCGGAGGGAATACTGGCGAGCGCCAGAATGACAAGCAGCACCATCGGGAGAGAGCCGAGCCAGGTGTCGCTCACGCCAAAATGCTGACGAAGCAGGGGAACGAGAGGATTCAGCACCTGGCGGTCGGCGAAGTTGACAAAATTGATTAAAGCAAGTACAGCAAGGAGGCGAGCCTGCGCGAGCGTGAATGGGATTTTGCGAAATGGCATACTGTCTTGAAATCCTTGCGCAGACGACCTGGAAAGCTGAGGGCCCCGTGAGGCCCGTCACAATGCGAACCGGGTGGATTATATAACGCGAATGACACAAGCCAAGCGAAACACGACAACGAGTGACCGGTTGACCACGGTGCTCTCCTATGGGGCCCTGCTTCTGCTGGGTTACCTGGTGTTCCAGATCGTGGCGCCATTTTTGAAGCCGCTGGTGTGGTCGGCGGTCCTGGCGATCTTCTTTTATCCCGTGTACGAGAAGCTATTGCGAAAGACTTCGCCGACGTGGGCGGCGTTGTGCTGCACCGTGGGTGTGACAGCACTCTTGATTGTGCCCGTATTGCTGGTGCTGCTGTACGCGGCACGAGAGGCGGTGGTTGCATCGGCACAGGTGCAGGCGGCGATCAGTTCTGGTTCGGTGGGAATGCCGACTCATTTGATGGATTGGATAAGGGGACGGCTACCGGAGACACTGCGCAGTGTGGACTTCATCGGGCTCCTCCAGCAGGGAGCGGAAAGAGTCGGGTCGTATCTGGCAAGCAGCGTGGGGTCGCTGTTGAAGAATCTGTTTTCGTTTTTCGTAAACCTGGTCATTCTGTTGTTCGCGCTGTTTTTCATGTTTCGCGACGGCGAACAGATCGTGCACGCGCTGCGGCACCTGATCCCATTCGACGCCGAGATTCAAAAAGACATGCTGGAGGAATCGCGTGACCTGATCTATGCAAGCGTGGCCGTAGCGCTGCTGATCGCGGCGATCCAGGGAGTATTGGGAGGAACGGCGTTTGCGCTGACGGGACTGGGCGCACCCGTGTTCATGGGCGTGCTGATCGCGTTTTTTTCGATTGTGCCGGTGGTGGGTTCGGCGCTGATTTGGGTGCCGGCGGCGCTGTGGCTGGGAATCAACGGGCACTGGGGCAAGGCGCTGCTTTTGGTGGCGATTTGCGGCGGCGTTGCGGGAGTGGCGGATAACTTCGTGAGGCCGCTGTTGATGCGCAATCGCACGCGGTTGAACGATCTGCTGCTGTTCATCAGCATCCTTGGTGGTTTGGAAGCCTTCGGACTGCTGGGTTTGGTGGCCGGACCGACCATTCTGGCGGCGGCGATGGGGGTATTCCGCGTGTACATGGAACACCGGGAGCAAATGGAGAAGGAGGCTGCGTAACTCAAAGCGTAACGTGCGGGGTAAATTCCGCGCGCGGTGATACGCTCTATGCTAGAGTACGCCCTCGAATGAGTGTAACGACCGACAAGACGATGACCATGCCGACAGAATTGACGCCCGACAAACTGCGGTGGCGTTGCGAGCTGGCGCGCGTGCCCTTTGAAACCACGGCGCAGGCGCAGAAGCGCGAAGGGTTCGTGGGGCAGGAGCGCGCGCTGCGTGCGCTGAAGATGGGCGTGGAACTGTCCGCACCGGGCTACAACGTGTTCGTATGCGGATTGGCGGGCACCAGCCGCGGGGGCACGATTGCCCAGATGATCGAGGACTTGCACCCGGCCACTAAACCCTCGCTGGACAAGTGTTACGTCAATAACTTCAAGATCCCCGACCGGCCGCGGCTGCTTTCGCTGCCACGGGGCTCGGCCAACGTGTTCAAGAAAGATATGCAGGCGGGCGTGGACTTCCTGCGGCGACGGATTCCGCAAGTATTCGAGGGCGAACCGTTCCAGAGGCAGAAAGGGCGAATCGTCGAACGCTTTTCCGTGCGCGAAAAAGATTTGATGGACGACTTCACGCGAAGGATTGCCCGCGATCAATTTGCGCTCGGGCACATGCAGGTGGGCGCCGTGGCGCTGCCGGAGATTTTCCCGGTGCTGGAAGGACAGATGGTGCCCATCGAGGATGTTTCCAAGCTGGTGCACGAGGGAAAACTGGAAACCGGAGTGGCGGAAGAGATTGAGCGGAAGTATGAGCAATTCCGGCAGGAATTTACGGTGGTGTACCGGAAGACGCTAACGCTTTCGCGGGAATTGGCAAGCGAGCTGAGTTACCTGGAGCAGGAAGCGGCGTCGGTGCTGGTGGACGGGGTGATCGAGGAGTTGAAGGAGAAGTATCCCGGCGCGGGAGTTTCCGAGTACCTCGAAGAGGTGCGGCATCACTTGCTGGATAATCTGGGGCCATTCAAGGAGCGTGAAGGAGAAGAGGAGCAGAGCGGGGAGCAGCCGGAAGTGCTGCAGAAGATCCCGGGGCCGGAGAGGGATCCGTTCCGGGTGTATGGCGTAAACGTGATTCTGTCGCACAACAGCGAGAGCGATTCTCCGGTGATTTTCGAGACCACGCCGACCTATGCGAATCTGTTTGGCACGATCCAGCGGGCCTACGATGCGCGCGGCGGCTGGACCAGCGATTTCATGGACCTGCGCGGTGGATCGCTGCTGCGCGCCGATGGTGGATTCCTGATCATGTATTCGATTGAGGCGCTGTCCGAGCCGGGCGTGTGGCGAGCGCTAAAGCGCACGTTGAACCACACACGCCTGGAGATTCAGCCCTTGGAAGTGTTCTATCCATTTGCAACCACGGCGCTGAAGCCGGAGCCCGTGGAACTCAACGTAAAAGTGATCCTGATCGGTGACCGCGATCTTTACGAATTGCTGTACGAATATGAAGAGGACTTCCGCAAGATTTTCAAGGTGCGCGTGGAGTTTGACGAAGAAATGCCGCTGAGCGACGGCGTGATCGAAGAGTATGCCGGGCGATTGCGGGCGCTGAGCGAAAAGGAAAACCTGTTCCCCTACGATCGCGGGGCGTTTGCGGCGATTCTCGAGTATGGCGTGCGAAAGGCGGGGCGCCGGAACAAAGTGACGGCGCGGTTCGTGGATATTGCCGACCTGGCGCGGGAGGCGCACTATACGGCGGCGGCAGCTGGGGAGAATGTGGTGCGCGCAGCGCACGTGCGCTCGGCGATTGCCTCGAAGATGGAGCGCCACAACCTGATCGAGACGCGCATACGGGAAATGATCGAGGAGGGCACGCTGCTGGTGGACTTGAAGGGAACATGCGTCGGCCAGGTGAATGGGCTGAGCATACTGGAGATTGGCGGGTATGCGTTCGGAAAACCGGTGCGCATCACGGCGAGCGCGGCCCTGGGCAAGGCGGGACTCATTAATATCGAGCGCGAATCGAATCTCAGCGGCAGATTCCACGACAAGGGCGTACACATCATCGCGGGGTATTTGCGCAGTTGCTTTGCGAAGGACAAGCCGCTGTCGCTGGCGGCAAGCATCTGCTTCGAGCAGTCGTATTCAGGCGTGGACGGCGATAGCGCGAGTTCGACGGAGATATACGCGCTGCTTTCGGCGCTCTCGGAGCTCCCGCTGCGGCAGGACATTGCGGTGACGGGTTCGATGAACCAGCGCGGCGATATACAGGCGATCGGCGGGGTCAACGAAAAGATCGAGGGATTTTTCGATACGTGCCGGATCGAGGGCCTGACCGGGACGCAGGGAGTGATGATTCCGGCGGCAAACGTCGAGGACCTGATGCTGCGGGAAGACGTGCTGGAAGCGGTCAAAAGCGGGAAATTCCATATCTGGCCGATAGGGCGCGTGGAGCAGGGAGTGGAGCTGCTGACCGGAACCCGCGCCGGACAACGCAATGGGGATGGCGGATTTGAGAAGGGCACATTGTTTGCGAAGGTAGATGAGCGCCTGCGCGAGATGGCCAACACGATGAAGGAATTCGAGTGAGAAGTTTGCGCAGGAAGCAAGACCCGCCAAGATGTGAGTGAAGTCTCCAGAAAATCAGGGAGCAGGAGCTGGGCTGGGAGCGAGGTAGGCTTTGCGGTGATCGACGCGATAGCCGGGCGGCTTTCCTTTGTTCGATCCCTCCGGTGAATCCACGGTCACTTTAAGCTGATGAACGGCGCCATCGGAAACGGGCGGCGGGAAGGCCAGACTGTATTCGTGGCGGACGAGCTGTGAGATCTGGCGAAAGGTTTCCTGGAAGGCTTTGGCGTTTTCGGGGAAGAAGACGCGGCCGCCGGTGGCTTCGGCGATCGCCAGGAGGCGGGTATCGGCGGCTGCGAAGGCCTGCTGCGTCTGTTGAACTTGTTTGCGGCTGCCCTCCTTGCCGTTGCGCAGAGGCGCGCTGAGAGAGACACAAAGGATGCGCACATCGCCGGTGAGCAGGCGGGATTGCAGCAGATCGATCGTGGCGGGGGAAGAAGTGTCCACGCCGGTGGAGAGCAGGACAACGGTTTTTTTGCCGGGAACGCGCGCAAGCCAATCGAGAACGCCGTCTAGACTGGTTGAGAGATTCAACTGGCCATATCCGAGATTGAAGCGAACACCGCTCAGGGCATCCTGCGCGGCGCCTTTGTCTGCGGTGAAATCGAGCAGCGCGAGAGGCGCTTCGGCATAGCGGGCGAGGGCCACGCGATCCCCGGGGGAGAGGCCGTCGAGAAGGGCACTGGCGGTGGAGAGATGCGTGTCCTGGAGGAAGTAGACGGCCGGGCCTGCTTCGACTAGAAGAAGCACTTGCGCGGGATCATCCACGGGGGCGAATTCGGTGATGCGCTGCTCGACGCCGTTATCGAAAATGTGGAAGTCGGCGCGATGCAGGCCTTCAACGAATTTGCCACGGGCATCGCTGACGATTACGCCGACGTTGACGCGCTCGATGGTGAGGCGGATGGTTGGGGCCGTGGCGGGTAGAGGTTCTTGCGCGCGGACAGCAGGGGGCAGAACTAGAAAGGCCAGGAAGACGAAGGAGAGCAAAAGAGTTCGGAAGGAAAGAGATTTGTGTGGATGAGGCTGAGAAGAGACAATCGCCACGTTTGAAACCACTGTAGCTGGGGCGCAGCAATGCTGCGCCCCTACGGAGGATTGATCAGTCCAGCCACTCGTCAAAATGTACTCCCTCGGCGTCTTTCCAGGATGCGCCTATCACAGAATGCAGATGGCGCGAAAAGACGGCGGGATTTATCGAGTCCAGCCAACCGGCCTGTATCGGGAGGGCTTGGGAATTGCCCGCAGTCTTGGTTTTCGAGGATTTGTTGGCTTCGGCGATCCATTTTTCCTTCAGCGCAGGCCAATCCAGCTTCTGCATATCGTAATAGGAGAATCCGTTGAGCTTTTCGGGGAACTGTTTGCGGGCGGCGAGGAAATTCTGGGGAATAGAAGACGGAGTATTGGCGGCCCGCTGCGCGAGGGCAGCGCGCAGGGTGTCACTCTTGGCGGCGCCCAGCAAAAAGTCTGGAGTCATCGCGAGATAGTAGAAATTCCACTGAGCCAGTCCGGCGGAGCTTTCTCCGCCGCGCAAGGAAATCTTCAGATATGTGGCGGAGCCCTCGTTGCGCTCGGAAGTAATCTGATCGCTGAAAATGGTGCGAAGTAATTTCAGGGCTTCGGGTTTGTTGCGAATGCCGAGAAGAAAGATCTGCTTGGTGTCATCGAGGGTAGGGCTGCTCTGGAATGAGGCAATTTCGCCGGTGGTCAGGGCCAAGGCGTCGGTCAGGGGCATGCCGAGGCGCGTCTGGATCATTGTTTCCATGGGAGCCATGGTTTTCGCGGAGTCCGGACCGGCCTGGGACAGCGCACGCTTCAGTGTTTCGTAGATTCCGAGAAAATTGATTTGGGTATCGTTGAGAGTAACAGTGTCCGGCGTTAAGAAGGAGAGAGAGGCGGGATTGGCTTGTCCTTCGGGCCAGATGTCGAATAGCGAGCCGGCCGTTGTGTCGCCAAGAACGGCGCCCTGCAAGCGGGTTCTGGCGCCTTCGAAGGAGAGATGGCCGGCGAGGACGTGGACGGAATCGAGCTTGAGGGCATTGAACATGGCGTGCACTTGCGGCGCGGAAGTGTCTGTGCTGGGCGCGAAATTCTTGATCTCCGGGACGCGGAGAAAGAATTCAAGGAGGCCGGTGGCGAGAAGAGGTTTGGCTTCCTGGTAGGCCGCGGATTGCGCGAGGGAAGAGGAGTCGCCCTTGCCAGCAAGGCGGTTCAGAATTTCCTCAAACACGGGGAGTTCACTGGCGCTGACGGCGAATTTGCCGGTTTCGGCCCAGTAGTTCACGCCAGATTTGCGTTCAATTTTCAGCGCGGAGACTCCAGCGACGGTCAGCGGCGTAAGCTTGGGAATTTGGGCGTCGGCGGCGCGCAGGCGAAGAATAGTTTTTGTGAGCAATTCTTCCTTGCCGGAACGATCATAGACAAAAAACAGGCCATTCCAGGCGGGAGCGAGTTTCGAGGAATCGGACTTGGCGGGCTTGGCTGGCGCGGCAGAGTTTGGATTCGGCAGGTAGCCCAGGACGAAGGGATTATCGAGCAGGGAAGCGTACTGAGCGAGCTCTGCGGGAGAGAGTTTGGAATTGTCCTTTTGTTTCTGCGAGCCGCTCAGGAGAGACTCGACGAGGGCGGAGCGCATGGGAGCGGAGTCGGGATCATCCCAGAGGCTCAGCAAAGCGTTGCTCTTGCGAACATCGCCGGTGGGAGTGCCGCGCCAGATGACATAAAAAGTGGTTCGCGCGGGGAGTTGAGCGGGCTCAAGCGGAGCCTGCGCGAAACAACAAGCGGCGCAAAAGAGCGAGGAAACGAGCAAAGAGAAAAAGAGCGGGCGAGCGTAATGAGTGCGCACGGGAATAGGCCCTCCACAGCGGAAAGATCGAAGCTAAAGGAATCGTAGCGTCAGGCCGGAAAAGACGAAAGCCCTGTTCCCCGGAGAGTTTCCAGAAGAAGGAACCGCGAAAGAACAAAACAGAAGGCAGAGGCCAAGATTTGCCGGAAAGCCGGTGGTGAGAAGAGGAACCTACGTTTGCAGCCTGGGGGCTAAAGGGGCGCAGCACTGCTGCGCCCCCATGGGAGAAGGATCAGGGCTTCGCGGCAGCGGGAGCGGGAGCCGCCGGGGCGCCAGCGCCGGTGTCCTTTGGTGTCGCCAGGTAGCCGGTGATCTGACTCTTGCCCACGTCGAAGACGACGATCTCGCAAGGAGAGATGCGGGCGCTGCCCTTGACGTAGAACTGCACGGGCTCACCGGCGGTCTTGTCCTTCTTCTCGATGGACTTGTCATCGGCGAGGACGGTCATGGTGTACTTGGACTTTTTCGGGTCGGTCTTATTCAGGGCCATCTGAACGGGGCCGACGCGCTGCGGGGTCTTGGCCCTCTGCAATGTGAATTCGTAATAGTTGCGGTCGCCGCGGCGGCGCAGTTCTTCCAGGTCGTCGTGATTCCGGGCGATTAGGCCACTCATCACGTTCATGTCGCCCATGGAGCGTTCGAGTTTGGACTTGGTGGCTTCGAGATCGCTCTTGGTGGCTTCGATGTCTTTCTTAGCGCCGGTGACATCGGTGGCGACGGCGCCGATCTTGGCTTCACTTTCCTTTTGCGCCGTGGAGATCTCCTGGGACAGGCGCTGATCGGAAGCAGTCTGCTGCTTGCGGATGGCTTCGGCGCGGCTCCTGGCGTCGGCGAGCTCCGCCTGGGTCATGCCAATCTTCTGCGAGGTGACATCCATCTGTCCCTTGAGATCAGCGAGGCGCGCATTGGCCTGGTCGAGTTGCGCGGTGAGAATTTTATTCTGCTCTTCGGATTTGGCGAGCTGTTGCTGCAGTCGCGTCTGGACGGAATAACCGGCGTAGGCAAGCGCACCCAGTGCAACGAACAGCACGGCGAACAGCACCATAATCCAGCGGGGCGTACCCAAGTTTTCGTAGTGATAAGACTCCTGCGGTTCCGGCACGTTTGGAGAAATACTCATTCTCCCTCCTCAGAAATGAAAGTCACGAACATCCATCGATGACATAGGGATTATGCAATTTGTTTTGTGATAAGTCCATCGGGCTCAGCGTGAATTGCCAGGTGGCTTACGCCGGGGCGAGCGGGAGGCCGGGCGCCGGGGCCAGCGGGCAACGACGGAGGTGCTGAGGCCGCCGCGGGGTGTGAACTCGCCTTTGACGACACACCATTCGGGGCGCATGGCATCCACCAGATCGTGAAGCATTTTGTTGACGGCGTTTTCGTAAAAGATGCCGAGGTCGCGGTAAGCGAGGAGGTACATTTTCAGAGACTTCAGCTCGATGCAGGATTTGCGGGGTTTGTACTGAATGGTGATGGCGCCGTAGTCAGGCAGGCCGGTCTTCGGGCACACGGAGGAGTATTCGGGGAAGCGCGTGGTGATGACGTAGCCCGGATACTGGTTGGGCCAGACTTCCAGCTTGGGCAGAGCGGCGGCGATACCCGCCTTGGCATGAGCGTCGGTGTAATTAGCCATCGTGAGCCTCTAGAGCTTATGGACCTATTGTACCTTT
>Ga0187873_1002910_pt1 | contig 12621 bp, 18 predicted proteins | sample June2016WEW_16_1_2_FD_133012 | JGI IMG/M metagenome (GOLD analysis project Ga0187873, IMG submission 133012) | Peatland microbial communities from SPRUCE experiment site at the Marcell Experimental Forest, Minnesota, USA - June2016WEW_16_100 | ecosystem: Environmental > Terrestrial > Soil >... | reverse complement strand
TCAACGCCGCTCGAGTCAATCGCCCGGTTGCGTCTGTTCGACGCACTTTAGCTTTGTTGCGCTTTTACCTGATTGACAATATGTGGAGACCCATGTCGTTGCATCTGCTCGATGCACTGCAAAGCCGTTGCTACCCGTATACTTCTCGAACCTGGATGTAGTCAATAGCAGGTTGCATCTGTACGATGCACTAAAAATCCGTTGCAACATAGGCAATCATGTTGCATCTGTTCGATGCACTGCGTAGCTGTTGCAAACGAAAAAGCTATAGTGTTTGCGTTGCATTTACTCAATGCACTGTAGTCCCGTAAAGCTGCCGTCAAAGCATTGGCCGATAGGGGTTGCATCTGCTCGATGCACTGCATAGTCGTTGCTGCACTTGTTGAAAATGTTAAATTCGCTCCTGCGAATAGTTGCATCTGTTCGATGCACTCAAGCCCGTTGCTACGCAAAGCTAGCACAATTAATTGAATATGCTTTTTGTAGTAACATTTCTGTATGCACACGGCAAGAGAAAACGTTATGAAAAAGAAAATGGTTACCTATCAATATGATCCCGAGAATCCGCCTGCGTTGACGTCGGCGCAAAAAGCAGAACTGGAAAAACTGGTTTCAATGCCTGACAGCGACATCGACTTTAGCGACATTCCCCCGCTCGACGAGCGGTTCTGGAAAAACGCAGTTAAAAATCCTTTCTATCGCCCCAAAAAGACATCTACGACTGTCCGCATCGACTCCGACGTGCTTTATTGGCTGCGCACTAATGGCAAAGGCTATCAATCGCGAATCAATGCAATTTTGCGCCAAGCTATGCTGACATCGCTCAACAAGCGTTCAGCCTAATCTTGTTTGCTTCCTTTATAGCTCAATTTTCGCAGTCAAAATCAGCCCACTGTTGCATCTCTGCGATGCACTGCGGATTCCTTCTTGCTAATGCGCGCAGAATTAGCTAACATGATTTTAGCATTTATGGGGGCGTAATGACCGAAGCCACAATGTTTGAAGCAAAAACCCAGCTTTCCAATTTAGTAAAGCGAGCACAACGCGGTGAAAAAATTGTTTTGACCACAGGGCGGAAAAAGACGCCGGTAGCCATGCTCGTTGCCGTGAAACCAGCGAAGAAACGGCCTCTCGGCTTGTTTTATCAGCCTGACTTCGAGATTCCAGCCGATTTTGACGAACTGCCCGAAGATGAGCTTAAAGCGTGGAACGGCGAGTGCGAATGAGATTTCTTATCGACACACATTATGTGCTTTGGGCGGCCGTTAATCCGGCGCGCCTGGAATCTTGGGCTAAGGAACTTATTGTTGACCTCAACAATGACATTCTTGTTTCTGCGGCATCCATCTACGAGATCAGTCTAAAAGTGCGACGCGGCAAACTTCCTGAGGCAGTTGAGTTTGAAAGCAACCTGATTGTCAATATAGACCGCCTTGGATACACGCTTCTTCCTTTGGAACCGGAGGTCATGATGCGTGCTGCGCGCTTTGAGAATGCTCATGCAGATCCGTTTGATCGCATGATAGCTGCGCACGCGATCCAATACAACCTTCCCATTCTCAGCACAGATGCCAAACTTGATGCTTTCGGCGTTCGACGCCTAAAGAAACCCAAAAAAAATTCAAGATAACAAGTTCATCTGGTTGCATCTGTTCGATGCACTAGTGGCTTCTTTCCCTGGACTCAAACCTTATTCAAAACAAATGGCTTACAAGCACAATTTACTGAAATAGCTCCAAATATGCCAATAATTGCATTTAAAAACTAAAAATGCCTACTGTGCAATAGAATTATTAGACAAGCCACGTTTGTGCCATACAACGTCCACTTCCTCCTTAAGAAATTCGTCAAAATGACGACGTTCAACATCGCAATTAGACATAGAGCACAGCACTCTTGATCTTAAATCTGCTAATTCTAAATCTGACAACTTATCCAACATATTGATTCTTTCTTCTTTTGTTGTGGTCCCAAAGATTTTACTATGATAAATTTCGCTGACTTTCATTTCATTATCTCCTTTTCTTTCATCGGCTAAATGCCAGCAAATATTCATGATAAAGTTTGTTGTCTATTAAAATATTTTCAGCCCGAAAACGTAAGGTCATGGAAAATTCTGCTAACCGCATGTAAAGCTGAAGCTGACGATCATGATCACTAAATGGAGTAATTAATGCGCATTTCTGGATCTCGGCCGTTTGTCTCAACAATTCTTCTGTAGATAATTTTTCGTACCAATAGTTTGGTGAATCGGCCTTTGCCTTCTTGTCATCTACGTCCATTGCTTCCCATCTGGATAAGTCAGCCGTACATAGTTCGGTAGTTGCCAAGCTATTTCTACTGGCTGCAATGCCCCTTGCTCTAGCCATACCTTCATTCATACGGGCATCAATTTGAGGATCTTGTAAACTTTGCCCCGCTAGTGAAGAAGCTAAAGATAGAGGCAACACGGTAAACAAAATTAGCATTATCAATCTTACATTCATCGCTATTTTTTCCTTAAATCAATTATTTTCGTCATTGTCGCTTGGCTCATTCTCTTGCACATACGCCTTGCAGCCTTCCGCAAATGATGGCGAATTATGATTGTCGCCGGCAGTATCACAAGCGGACTCATCATCAACTCCATTTTCATTCGCCCAATTGTATCCAGCTTCGTGGCCACTTCCATCAGAACTATAGCCAGGATCAGTGTCTTGAGTTACATCTTGATCTGTTTGAGTAGCGTCATTATCATGTTTCGAATTTGCATCAAAACACGCAAATATTACAAATAAACAAATCGCCAAAAATATCAATTTTTTCATCAATGTACCTCAAAATCATATTACGACATAAAACTTTATTATAAATTACATTTTTCGTCTAGCTAGCAACTTTACAACAACAGCAGCTTGTCCAGAGGGGCCTACATTTTTTTCTTTATAAAAGTCAAAATCAAAAGCACTACTAAGTAAAGTTTTTAAATCGCCCTTTTGAGGCAATTCCAAATAATTACCTCCATTACCGGGAACTGTTTCAAGCAAAAAATAGCTTCCAGGAATCAATGAAGTCGCAAAGTATGGCAAAAGCATCGCAGAGTAAAAATGAATACAAATTATGCCTCCAAGACTTTTAGGACGAAAAGGCCATTTATTATTTAACAAATCAATTTTTTTAGAAACTAATTGTCGAGAATATTTTCCAAGATTTTTGTGTTGTCGCAAAATGTTTGCGTTAAAAAAATCAAGAGTTTTATCCATACAAACGACGGTAACTCCTAATCGCGCCATAAGCATAGCATTTCGTCCACCACCGCAAGCAACATCGAGAATCGGCTGCTTATTTGCAGCTGCAATAATTTTCATTGCAAACCTGCGCACATAAGGCGAAGCGTCTCGAGAAATCTCATCTAGAACAACTTGATGCATGCTATGCCCCATTAACTGCATTTTGTAAATAGCAGTTATTTTGATGATGTAAGAGGCTGAATTGCTTTACTATGGATTTCATTGCCAGAAGCAAAAAAGCCGCAGCAGCGATGGCGTACAATGCAATTATGGCATTGAGCCAAAAAAATATTTTTCCAATCGGAAATGCTTTGTCGTGCATCGTTCCATAAACCAGGAGCAAGCGTGCAAAGTTGATGATTATAAATTGAAACAGGAATATGATGCAACTTTAATTCTTGAACAGCTTCATTCAACTGCAAATCATAATCGACAGGATCAATCCAAACAGCGCTTAAATTGTTTTTGGCAAAGCCAGTAGGCTCTAATCCCATAAATGCAACATTGCAAGCAAAAGGAAGGTTCCTAGCAATAAACTGTGCAATTCTAAAAAGCCAAGCAGCATTAATTTGCGTAATTACAATTCTTAGCTCAACATTTATCCCACACCTAGCTAAATTTAAAAGGCCCTGAATTGTCTCATCATAAGCATTATTAGCTTGCACAATATAATCATGTTCTTCGGAAATATCAGAATATAATGGTACCCCAATTACAAAATCTGAAAGACACACTTTTGCTACACTTAGCGCAAAAGATAAATCTTTAAATAACCGCCCGTTGGATAACATATGCACTGCCGTATATGGCAAATATGATTTTACTCTTTGCAATATTTTGATTAGTTTAAAACCTAATAGAGTTGGTTCACCGCCCGTAACAATAATTTCCTTGGAATTAATATCCATCAAGGGGATCGCTTCGTGCGCAAAATAATAAATTACATCATCAATTTTTTGCGGTGGTTGTGAGCACATTAAGCAGTGATTGTTGCAGGCAGCAGTAACCATTAGCGAATTACATTCAGCATTTTTTCTATAAATGACTCTAAGATTCTTATTTCGTGAATCAATGGCAATAATATCTCCGTCGCTTAAATAAGCTAATGACGCTGGTAGCTCAATAACGGCTTGTCCATTATATTTATTAATATTTGATCCAAAAGCAGTAAAATAAGTACAAAATCCATCTGCATCATTTGTCTTTTTGTCATTAATAATTAAGGCTTCTTTGCTCCTTAAAGTCAATGGCCTGTGGGGATCGCTAGTAACTCTTACTATAAATGGTGATTTTTTGATTTCAGTTTTAGTAAAATCACTTAAAATCATTAGCAGATCCACCCTTTCAAAACATTTGAAGCCTCATTGTTTTTTTCGAGAATACCGATTATGTACTTAAATAAAGCCTTATGCCGCTGACAAAATTCACTAGTTGGTTTATGACCAATAATATTGCCTTGCATCCTATAATGACGTACAGGATCACTACCGCAGTAAGGGAGAAATGCGCAGTCGGAGCATCCTGGAACCCCTTCAGCCATAGACGACATAAGTGTATCAATTAATACATCTGACAACATTATGTCTTTATAACTGTCGGTCAATAGATTCCCTAGTTTAAAGTGTTGATCGCCCATTTCAGCAAGCATTCTAGATTCATCAGACGCATACACATTGCCATCGTAGTTAAAAAGAATAGCAGCGATACCTATGCCAGCCGGTGATTGTAAATCTACAAAACCCGTCCCAAAAGGAGTTAAAATACGCTTTAAAATTAATGAAGTATATCCTTCTCTAAAAGATATTCCTCGAAGATTTAAATCTATAATATAGTTTAGTGCTGTCTTATAAAAACTCATCCATTCAGAAACAGAATAGTGCGTCATAAGCCCAGCAGTTGTAGCATGACCATATGGATTAATTGGACGTAAAAAAATAGATTTAAAGCCCATTCCAACATATTCATCAATAATTTCTTTTGGCATCTTTAAACTTGCAGAGGTTGTGGTCATTAGCGCAGAAATTCCATCAATTCCAAGTGCTTCGCGTACTTTACATATACCGTCAACTGCTGATTGATAACTATCAAATTCTGTTGATGGACGGTTTTTGTTATGCAAACTCTTGGGACCATCAAGTGAAGTTGAAAAATATACTTTTTGCTCTCGGCAAAATGAAAGAATCTCTTCATTTATCAAAGACAAATTAGAACAAATAACAATGCTTAATGGTCTTTGAAGTTTAGATTCCTTTTCTCTTGCTTTCAATATAATATAGCGAACCATATTAAAGTTAAGCAAAGGCTCTCCACCCTGAAATTCTAATTTAAGATCAGACGAAGGGCTACAAAACATAAAATCAATCGCTTTATCTGCAATTTCTTCTGTCATGTCATAGCAATTTGCTTTAGAATTCTTATGGGATACTTGGCAGTAAACACATGACGTATTGCATCTAAGTGTTGGCACAATCATATGCAAACTGGTAAATTCTGATAGTAATGATTGCTTGGTACGATATTTTGTTGAAAGCAGATGAAGCGGTGCAGACTCTCCTTTTTTATAAAAAAAATGTTTAGACTTTAAAGAGACATAAGCAGAATCGTTTTCATTGATTTTTTTCCTTGCTAGACGTAAAATAATATCTCGAGTAGCTAAACAGTATTCACCAATTAAATTGGTCAACAAATAACGGGTTGAATCGTATTTTGTAAATCTAAATGGCAAAAGCAAGTATTGTTTTTTTTGTTGCCTAAAATGCTCAAGGCTAAGAAACTTCTTTGAAATAACATTAAAAAAATTCATTTGAAGTTACGCCTTTGGAATAATTGATTAATCCGAATTGTTGTTGTCAATAAGCGAAGTTTTTGAAAATGCTTGCGCAAGAATTAAATTGCGAACTGCCTCAGTTTCTTTGCCAATTTTTTCACGAAGTTGTTGATCTAAAACCTCTGTACAGAAGTTTGCAATTTCTTTTTGAAGGTTAATATCCTTGACTTTAGCCAACAAGTAAACCTTAAATTCTTCGTTGGCTTGTTCAATCCGACAGTCAAATTTACCGCTATATTGATATGCGGCTTTTTGTATGGCACTCAGCTGATAAACATTTACATCAAAAGTTACCAGCTGAGTACCATCTTCAAGTTTTGTAATTCCAAAAGAATTTGTTGCCATTTGCTAGAGTCCTGAGCTGTGGGAAGAATGAGAATCATGGGAAGAATGGGAATCATGGGAAGAATGGGAATCATGACTTGCAATTAAATGATTCGATGCAGTAGAATTTTGCAAGACCAACGCCGCTGGCAAATTTTGGTTAGAGCTGGTAGATAAAACAATTGATTCCGCAGGTTTTTGAATTGTTGAATTTGGCTGATTTGAAGTATTTGCTAAGGATACGCTTGCCAGCAAAGCAGCCGCAGCAGTAGACACAGCTAAAATCGTACTTTTTGATTTACGATTATCCATTTTGTTCCTTTCGTTCAAACAAATTTTTTGATGATGAAATTTTATACCCATTTAGAACCACGCGCGCAAATTTATTTTCGGCTTCCGTCACGGGACTCTAACCCTATTCAAAACAAACAGCTTAGAAGCGGTGTCTTCCGAAATAGCACAAAATATGGCACCAATTTTCGCTTGCTTGACCGGCTCGCCAACTGACGGACATATTGCGATTTGTTGCATCTGCCCGATGCACTTTACGTGTTCAGTCCCAATGGTTGCACCTATCCGATGCACTAAAATATTTTTACAACTGCTGATGATAGATGTTACATAGTTTTGCTGGACCGCCAAAACTATCTCTGTCATAGCATACCGTTTTTATATATTTTCCGTTGTTGTATTCATCAAGGTATAGATTCCATTTTCCCTCTTCAAGCAAATCATAATATCCATTTACTATTTTTTGCGTTTTATGAACTACTCCTATTTCTTCAATAAGTTTATGCCCAGTCTTTGCATCTTTAATTACCCAATTGCACCCTTCACTTCCACAATCATCTTCACCACTATACGGTGTCGAAATAAACTGTTTTTCTCCGTTAACTCCTAATATTAGTTCTATGCGTGTGCCAGGCGCAGGCGAAATATCAGGCGAGTCTAAAGCATTAACAATATATGCAGGTAATCCTTCATTTGACCACTTAAAGCTATTAGAATCTTGAGTAATTTCAGATGAAGATCCTTGGGTAGATTTATTTGATTGGTCCTGAGTCGGAGCGTTTATATGCGGTTGAACTTTCCGTGAAACAAATCCCTCGAGGCCTAAAAACAAAGAAAAAACACCAAGCAAAAGAAGAAAAAGCATCCATTTACGTACTTGAGTTCGATGATAGAGCACAACAGTTCCGCTTAACTTGTCATGCCAAGCCTGAGCGTTGTTATCCCATATAGCCCAAAACCAACCCAAACAAAAAAAACAAGTACTTATAGGTTTTCCTAATATTTCCCGAAGCAACATACGGCCTAATCCTGGATTAGATCCGTTGCGTTTATCAACAGCCCTAATATCCATAAGCCATTTTCCAGGAGTTTGTCCTTGAGCTAAGAACCAAAGCGAAAAGCACAAATGGCTAATGAACATAATCAAAAGATAAACAGGCAATAACTTGTATGCAAAATTCCCATTGTTATTAATTATATGTATATTAGTGATCTGCATTACAATGTTAAACGTCATGCACCCAATCAAGGCAACCATAATAAGAATCGGGATTTCGCACAAAAAGGCGCCTAAACGACGGAATAAACTTGCCTTTACCCCTTCTGCCGGAGAGGGCAAATAGGTGTCACATACATGGCAAAATAGCGAAATCCCTGATTCTATGTTGCAGTTTGGACAAATCATATTCATAATATGCCTCTTATATTTCAGTGACATTTTCGTTTGCATCTGCTTGATGCATTACAAACTTGTTGCCATGTCGCAATACACAACCTCGTACTGCTGGTAGTTGCATCTGTCCGATGCACTTTAGCAATGTCATCCCAAGGATTCGATATACCCCATTGGTTGCATCTGCCCGATGCACTTTGCGTGTTCAGTCCCAATGGTTGCACCTATCCGATGCACTGTGGCTACAGCATAAACGATCAGGAGTTATGGGTTGCACCTGTGCGATGCACTTTATAGCGCTTGGAATATGACAGTAACACCTTAAAGCGGAAGCAAGACACGCTTCGCTGGTAGTACGAAGATAGCTTGCTCCCGCCAAGGAGCTGAGACACCGGGTGCGAAGTACAAGCGGGGTTACTCTATAATGCAGTTGAGATTTTGCTGAACACACTTTGAAGCGCCGTGGCAACGCTGGAAATGCCAGCGGTGCAAACCAGCGCGATCAGCGCGACCAGAAGACCGTACTCGACCAGATCCTGCCCATCCTCGCGGGTCGTTAAGGATTGAAACTTCGTATACAATGCCAAGAACAGGTTATTCATTTCACTCTCCCGATTTTGAATCCCCAGCCTCAGCCGGGCACCCTTTCATATTGCACTTGGATTGCCAATCTTGGCCATTTTATTTATTTGCCTGGAATCAACAAGATAAATATAACCAGTTTCATCCTTTTCGTTTGTGCTGTATACGGCTGTTTACAAATGTGCTTTGTAAAGGCTAGCACTGTATACAGATTTGTTACAGCAATTACATGACCAATGAGCCGTTGCATCTGCTCGATGCACTGTGGCTAAGCAGCATCTGTTGAATTTTTTAAACAAGCTCGAATTGCTTCATCTTCGTCGCCTGGCGCGTAATCAGCTGAGTCAACCCATTCAATATCATGCAACGCCTTAGCTACCAATTTAAGATGCTCGGCAAACCGCTTTCGCAATAGAGTATTTTGAGCAAACTCGGCATACTCTAACCGTGAGTACAAGTAATCCATACTTCCGCCGCTCATATCGTCCTCATTCCCGGTAAGCAGAGATCCATATAAATCAGCCTACAATCCTTTCAGTAGTTTATACAACGCCCACGCCGCCCAAACAGCCAACCCGAGCCAAAAGGCTACGTCGTACCAACGCTTGCGATAAAATCGTCGATTCATACTGGTTGCATCTGTCCGATGCACTGTAGTTCCACTCCTACGAGAAAGCTATGAGTAACCAATACAGACTACCTGTTGCATCTGCTCGATGCACTGTAGCTTTGTTGCGCTGCCGTTCTTGTGCGCCTGGTTGATGCTTACCCAAATGTTGCATCTGTTCGATGCACTGAAAGCCCTCTGCTACTTTGGGCATTCTTTCAAGACCCCTACCTGAGAAGTTGCATCTGTCCGATGCACTTAAAACTCGCTGTTACCAAAGATAGTTGCAATGGTGTAACAAAGGCCATATCCTTCCTTAAGCCGGCCAGCAGTTCGCTCAATCCCGGCCGAGACTTTAAGGCAAAGCGCTTGTACAATCTTCCTCGCCGCAGATCGGCGTCGACCAGCAAAACACGATGCCCTTGCTGCGCCAGCATAACTGCCAAATTTGTGCTGAGAGATGACTTTCCTTCACCTTCAATTGAACTGGTTACAAGAACCACTTTGGGCGGTGCATCGCTTTGCCACAGCAACAAGGCCGATCGAATCGCGCGTATGGATTCCGCATAGGGAGATTCAGGCGACTCAGAAGAAATGATGAAGCCTTTGCCCTTTTCTTCCTTCACGAATGGCAATGCGCCTAATACGGTTTTGCCCGTTAGTTGCTCCACGTCCTCAATGCTGTTGATCTTGTTGTCGAGCGTGTCCACCAGCAATGCGCCGCAACAACCTAGAAAGAACCCGCCAGCAACAGCAATCACCAAATACAGCGGCACATCGGGTTTCGACGGCTTTGCCGGCACGCGCCCTGGGTCTACAACCGTAATGTCTGAAGGTTTTAGCCCTTCCAGAACTCCCGCCGCCCGCAGCCGCTTCGTCAGATCCTCGTACAGTCCCCGGCTCTCTTCCGCATCTTGCCGCACAATGGCGTACTGAACGGCTTTGTCATTGAGTTTTTCAGCTTGCTGCTTTGCCAGCTCGTATTGCTGCTGGGTTTCGGCTTCGGTCTGCTGCGCAATCTTAAAATCACTCTCCGCCCGGCCCTTCACGCGGGTAATTTCTTGATGCAGAGATCGATCGATCCCGGCCAGGTTACCGCGTATCTCGGCCAGTTTAGGATAGCTTGGCCCGAATTTGGCTTGCATCTCCTGCAAACTGGCTTGCTGCGTCGCTTCTTGCTGCCGCAGATTCTGAATTAACGAAAGGGAATTGGCCACGGCTTGCGATTGGCCGACAATCTGGTTACCGGCCAGCCCCGAAAGCATTTCCGCATCGCCTGTCTCTGCGGCGTGGGCCACGGCACCCTTTAGAATCTTGTTTTGCTTGGCCGCATTCAGCGCCGCCGTAGTCTGCTGCAGTTGATCGAGCACTCCGGAATAGGCTTGTTCGCGGCCTTGCCCATCCATCATTCCCAAGCTGTAAACACCTGTCTCTTTTTGCAGACCAACCACTTTGGCTTGCAGGTTTTCGCTCTCCTGCCGCAAATCGCCCATTTGCCCGCTCAACCACTGCGACGCCTGCTGCGTAGCGTCGTACCGCGTCCTAAAGCTGTAGTCGATCAGCGATTGAGTCAGCTTGTTGACCACCGCTGCAGCAACATTCGGATCGGGATTCAAATAGCTAATCTCGATCAGGCGCGTGCCGCCCACCGGCTTAACCTTCAGGTTCTTGGCGAAAATCTTTAGCATACGGCGGCGGCGCTGTGGCGCATTCTCAAGGCTGGCATTCGGCAGATCGGCTTGGCCACCAGGGGAAAACCAACCTAAAACCATCCCCACCGGGTTCCAATGATGCTTAAAATCTTGCGTCTCTTCGAGATGCAGATCTTCGATCGTGCGCAGTGCCAGCGTGTCGGACTGCAGGATGTTTGCTTGCGTCTGCAGATTGATGTTTGCGCCCAAGGCGTCAGAAGCTGAATCGGAAGCACCGCTCATCATGCTTTCCAGGCCCATGGCATCGGAGCCCTGCTTCTGTACTTGAATCGTGCCTTTGGCTTCATAACGGCGTGTAGAAACCACGCAATACAGCACGCCCAGCACGATAAAGACGAGCAGCGTACCGTAAATAATCCGACTCCGCCGACGGTAAATGCTGAGTAAATCCCGTAGGGTTAATTCTTTTTCAGGAAGGGTATCCAAAGATTATGCTCCACATTCCAAATATTTGTTCGATTTAAGCTGCATCACGCGAAATTACAATATCTTCTAAATCGGTTTCCACCGAAAACCGCTGTTGCGTCGTTCCAAGAGAGATCACGACTTTGCAGGATTTGCAGAATTTTGTGACGAGCCCTTCCGCTCCGGCAAAAAAGCCGTTATTGATACGAACGCGTGTGCCCACCACAACATCGGGATGCGGCCGGATTACGCCAGCCGCCGGCCAGCCCTTCGCGGATATGCTCGATCTCCTCGGCGCTTACGGTGCCATTGTCTAGTAGGTGCAGCACGCTCGGAATCGAACGCAGCGCCGTGCGGCTCTGTGGCGCAAAACGCACAAAAACGTAGCCAGAAAAAAGAGGCCGCTCCAACTGAACCACGCGATCAGACCATCGCGATTGTTCCGTATAGAGCGGCAAATAGTGTTCTATTGAACGTACAGCCAAAACCCGAGCAACGTGCTTTTCGTGATTTGCAATTACCTGCAAAACACTCCAAGGCCGTTCTTGGCTGATTTCAGTTTGTAGTATTGGCAAAGCCACTAGCTTATGTATGCCCCCGTATTGGCCCGCTTTCACCCGCGTGCGCAAGGTGATTGGTTTTCAACGATGTCATCTCAGCACTCAACTGTTCCAGCTTTTCCTCAAGCGTTTTTACGTATTTAGTCTGTTTGATCGCGGCTAATTCTAAAGCGTCCTTTTTATTGGCTTGCGCCATATAATCGTTAATCGCTTGACGCGCCAATTCAGCAATGGTGTGTACTCGCTTCTTAATACAAAACTCGTGGATGGTGTCATATTCTTCCAAGGAAAAACGTATGCCAACTACATGTACTCGCGGAGATAAAATAGACATATGGCCCTTTTTATTACTGGCAATTTGTTGCCGATTATCCTCAGATCTGTCCATAATCGACAATTTATCGCCTGTTGTCTTTAAATGATTTTTAAGTGGCATGCTTTAGGTAGACTACGTCCCCGTCGGTCCCATTGATGGATCGACACACTACCTCCGCTTTAGCCATTCAGCTCGGCTTGGCGAGAATTTAAATGCCCCTTGCTACACCGCTGGGGGGTGGGGGATAATTTGCGTACACCCTTTTTAACACAGAAAAGGCTAGAATAGTCAAGAAAAATACATATCGATCGTAAAACATTTGTAAATTCTACAAT
>Ga0187873_1002908_pt1 | contig 12623 bp, 12 predicted proteins | sample June2016WEW_16_1_2_FD_133012 | JGI IMG/M metagenome (GOLD analysis project Ga0187873, IMG submission 133012) | Peatland microbial communities from SPRUCE experiment site at the Marcell Experimental Forest, Minnesota, USA - June2016WEW_16_100 | ecosystem: Environmental > Terrestrial > Soil >... | reverse complement strand
TCGGTTCCTGACTGCACGGCCGCCATCGGCGCGCTCAGCTATTCGGTGGGTAACCCCCAAGTCGCCAGCGTGACCACCAACACCTCCACAAACCTGGTGACCATTACGGCCCTGCAGCCGGGCACCACTGCCATTACCGCTTCATTGCCGGGATCTGGCTCTTCGGCCGGCTTCTTCTCCACCTGCCCGCCGGCGTCCATCTCGGTGACTCTGGCCAACGGCAGCACGTCAGGCAACATCACCCAGGGCGTGACGCAGAATCTGACCACCACCATCTACGACAACAACCTGACCCAATGCCCCGGAACTGGATGCCCCATTACTGGACTCGCCCTGACCTACCAGTCCACCGACCCGATCGACATCTCGGTGGGCGGCAGCGGGGCTGTTACAACATCCTTCCCCGGCGTAGCTTCGGTCTATGCCGTTTGCCAGCTCCCCTCTTGCAATTCTGCTCCCATCAACGAGGTCGGTATCTACGGCACGGGCCTGCCTGTTTCCTCCAATCCGGTCACCATTACTACTCCCGGAACGGCTAGTGACTACGTCTGGTACGCGGCTCCTGGCCAGTCGCAGTATGTCGTTCCCGTCGAACTGCTCAACGGCACGGTCGGCTCCACGGTGCGCCTGCCATACGTGCCTAACTCGATGGTGATGGATCGGCTGGGCAACACGATTTACTTTGGCTCCCCCCACGAGTTGATGGCGATAAGCACCGCGAACAACTCGATCATCACGCAGTCCACTTACGTTCCCGGCGTGATACTGGCCGTATCGCCTGACAACTCGGAGCTGCTGATTAATGACCAGTCGCGCCAGCTATTCTATCTCTACAATATCGCCGGCCAAAGCTATTCATCTTTCGGCGGCATGGGCACGGCTGCGGCCTGGACCCCGGACTCGCACACGCTCTTCATTGTCGACAGCGCAACCCAGGGAGCTCCTCACAGCGACATGCTGTACGTCTATAGCCTGAATACCGGCTGGTCCACCTACGCGTTGCCCTGCTCCGTATTCAACGCCAGCACCTGTCCCACTCCCTCCACCGGCGCAAAGAGCCTGGCGATTACCATTCCCAGCGTGGGAGCGTTTTTCAGCGGCAGCAATACCATAGCCCACACCTGGTGCCCTTCCGGCACCGTGGGCAACTACGCCAACATGAGCTTCTATCCACAGGGGCCATCTCCGGACAATTTGGTGGTTGCGCAGACAGATGTTCTGGCTGCCACTACTGATGGCAAACACATCCTCGGGGCATCGACCTCCGGAAGCAGCATAACCTTGTCCGACATCGGAGTCACAATCCCCGCATTGAATTGCCTGCCTCCAATATCAGACCCCAATTATCCTCTCTTGCTTGGCGATACGCTCTCGCCGCTGGTTCTCCAAACCGCATTGACCCAGCCGCCGGCTATCACCGCCACCGCCGCGGCCATCAATCAGGTAGTGCCCTCGCCAGCCTCCAACCTGGCCTTCATCACCTATACCCCGCCCACATCAGGCGCTACAGCCGGCGTCAAGCTGCCCTTCTACGTGCCGGGCGCGGGCTCCCTGAGTTACGTCCCGTTCAGGGGAAGCTTGGCAACCAGTATCACTGCTCCCCTGGCCGGCGCCTTCACCCCGGACAACAAGCTCTTCTTCGTTTCCACCGCGGGCGACAACATGATTCACTACATCAGCGTTCCTCTGGTCACCACCAACCCGGCCAATGCGGATACGCAGCAGATCAGCCCCAACCTGCCGGCCTGCACGCCCATCTCCTCTGGAGGCACTGACATGGGCTGCATTTATTCGGGACCAAGCCCGGCCACCGCCATCGTTCCGGCCACGGCCATCGCCGTTAAGCCACGCTCCACCACATAGCGCATAGCGCATTCAACAGCAAGCAAAGAAGGCCGGCCGCGTGCCGGCCTTCTCGCTTGTCATCGGTTCCACAAATGTCCCGTGCCCCATCCATGCTGTCATCCTGAGCGCAGTCGAAGGATCTGCTTCTTGCTTTTCTGGCGCATGGGTGGGAAACCACACGCGCCGGCCTTCTTGCTTTTCATCGGCTCCACAAATGTCCCGTGCCCCATCCATGCGCTTTGTTTCTGGCGCATGGGTGGGATACCAATACATTCAAATTCCGAGCCGAAGGCCGCTGGCCCCACCGCAGGTGGCGCACGATAGAATCAAGAAATGATCAAGGGGATTTCCTTTCTTCGTCCCACCGGCAGCCGGGCAGCCTATGACCGGCTGGCGAGCTTCTTTTCCGCGCTGGGTTTTGCGCACGGCAAAGGGTGGAACGAAGAGACCAGCCACGGCGCCGCCTTCCTTGCCCCGCTCGGCAATCTGGAGTTTGTTGATGGCCAGTTTCCTTCCACAGCCGATGTGCTGGTGGAGGTAATTGCCTTGGACGCCGTGTACCAGGCCGCGGCTGCCTGGTTGCGCGCAAACGGGGGTGAAAAGGCTGTCACGCGCCTCTCTCCCGTTACGGAAACCCATTGGAACTCGCGCCTCTTCACCGTCGAGCCGGAACCGGGCTTCACCTTCAGCTTCTGGGCCTGGACCGATCCCGCCAAAGGCAAGCCGGTTGCCGTCGAGGGCGATCTCTCCGCCGCGGGAATGAAATTTGCCATTGTCGTTGCCCGCTGGAATGCGGTGATCACCGAGCGGCTGCTGGATGGCTCGCTCGACGCCCTGCTGCGTAGCGGCGCAAAGCGGGCCGACATCGAGGTGGTTCGTGTTCCCGGCGCATGGGAGATTCCCGCCGCCGCCCGCGCCCTGGCCAACGCAGGCCGGGTAGACGCCATCATTCCTCTCGGTTGTCTATTGCGTGGCGAGACCACCCACTACGAGGCCATCTACAACGAAGTGGCGCGCGGCCTGGGACAATCGCAGCAGGAGACCGGCATTCCCCACAGCTTCGGCGTGCTCACCTGCGAAACGCTGGAGCAGGCCCTCAACCGCGCCGGCGTCAAGGCCGGCAACAAGGGCTTTGAGGCTGCCATCGCGGCCATCGAGATGGTCAGCCTCAACCGCAAGCTGAAGGAAGGTCGGGGTCCCCACGGACTCGGGGTCCCCAGTGAGCGAACGTTGCCCACTGGGGTGAAGGGACAGGTCTTCGTCCGTGGGGTGAAAGGCGGTCCTGCTTGACAGCCGCACCGCATCGCGCGTCGGGACGCCGCAAATCGCGCGAGTTGGCCATGCAGATGCTCTATCAGGCGGAGATTGGCAAGCAAACCCCCGGCCAGGTGCGCGCCAACTTCTGGAAGGCCGCCGACGAGGTCGCGCCGGAGGTCCGCGGCTTTGCCGAGGAACTCTTCCGCGCAGCCGTCGAGCACCAGGAGCAGATCGACGAGTTGCTCGTCGCCAACTCCAAGCACTGGCGGCTGGAGCGCATGCCCGCCGTGGACCGCAACCTGCTGCGCATGGCCGTGGGCGAGATGCTCGGCTTCAAGGGCACGCCCTTCCCCATCGTCATCAACGAGGCCCTGGAGATCGGCCGCCGCTACTCCGCTCCCGAGTCCATTAACTTCCTCAATGGGATGCTGGATGCGATTGCGCGCGGGTTGATCGGTAAGTAGGGAGCTACTTCAACCCCACAGAGGCCGCTAACTTGCTACCTCGCGAACCTCGCGTAGCGAGAATGTTAACTAGCTGAGTGCGGTCAACGCGTTCCGCAGTTCAGGGCTAAGGTATTTCCGCTTTAGGAAACACTCCTTTTCCCTTCCGTTCACGATACCGACAACACCGCCGCTCTTAAATGCTTTGATGGAGTCCATCGTAACGGGTTCCTTTTCTTTTCCGAACGGCCCCAAGAGATGGAATGTGGCCTTGCCGTTTTCGACAACGACTCGATTGGCAAAACCCCACATTCCAATGAAATTGAACCATCCAATCCAGACGAGGATCAAGGGCCACAAAAGCAGAAGGTCAAAGAAAGAGAAGCCTCCACTAGAGACCGAGTCGCGGATCTGGATGAAAGAAAGTTGGCAGCACAGCACGAAACCAAGAAGGGCAATTACGAGGGCGACGTATCGGCGCCATGAATCCCACCTTGGAGGCGTGTGAAACACGACTCCTGTAAGAGTTCTCTGTATGTTGGCCCTGTAGGGCATAACGTCGTCACCGTACTTGTTTGGGCCGTATTCTCCGGCTTCGAAGCAGAGCAGAAACTCCAGGTAGATATTCAAAAAGGGGATGAACATTAACCAGAAATACCAGCCGGGCATATTCAAATCGTGGAATCTCTTGACGCGCGGGAAAGACCAGAATGCGAACATGCCGACCATGCCCGCGAAACCAAACGCCGCCTCGACATTCTCGTTTTCCGATCCGGTCAAGTTTTGCAGTTGTGCGATGATGGCAAACCATGCGGCGATCAGGATGGCAGCCACGAGCGAGAAGCCCCAGTATTTTCCTCTATTCAACCTGCCTCGATACGACAAGAAGCTCGTTGCCATGTGTCCTCCTATTCCTTTCTCTGTTTCCGACTTCCCATAATACATCTGCTCGGACTCGCTTGCACAGTGATTTTAATGTCCTGCCCAAGCCGCAGCAGAAAGCGCATCAGCCGCTCTATAGAGAAGCCTGTTAGATTCCCACGGATGAGCGCGGAGACTTTAGGTTGGTCTACTCCCAGAAGTTTGGCGGCCTGAAGCTGGGTAAGTCCTCGTTCACGAATCAGCAAAATGATTTTCTGGGCAAGCTCGGCTTTAGCAAGCGCCTCCTCCGGGTTTGGTAGACCGAGATCTGCGAAGACATTTCCACTGCTGACGGTGTAGTCGCGTTCACGCTCGGGCATCTCTATCCATCCAGTTCCCGATCAATCTGATTAGGTTACTCGGCGCTTTCCAGCAGCCAATAATTGAAGCCGTCCACGATAGCCATCAGTGCCGCCTGGTTCAAATCGCTGCTCACCCCCGCGGTCTTCCACGGTTCGTGGCCGTCTGCGTTGAAGCTGACCGTAACGCGGACGTAGGCTGCCGTGTCATGGGCGGATACGTCAAGGGCTTCGACGCTGAACGTGCCCAGTCGCATCTGCGCGATTGCCGGGTACCATTTTTCCAATTCGTGCCGCATGGCCTTGGTCAGCGCGTCCACCGGACCGGCGCCCTCTGCCCGCGTTACCGTCACGGTGGAGTCGCCGATGGTCAATAACATCGAGGCCTGAACGTACCGGTTCCTGGTTTCGTCGGATTCGTCCAGAACTCTCCAGCTTTTGATGCTGAAGCGATTGCGCAGGGTCTTGAGCACCCTCATGCAGGCCAGCCGGAACGAAATTTCGCTCACCGTAAAACCGCCGCCTTCTAGCATCGGCTGGTTGGCGTCTATCAAAGCCTGTGCCTGATTGGAGTTCAGAGGAACCCCGAGCGCCTTGGACAACAGAACGATGTTGGCTCTTCCCGATTGACTGTTGACCCCGATAAACGGCTTGGCTCCCACTCTTTCCGGATCGCACCACAGGTAAGCTCCAGGATTTTTTCCCTCACTGCTGCCGTGCATGCCGGCCCACGTGCCAAAAGCACCCGGACCAACGATGGGAGCGCCATGCGGCGGCTCAAGTCCGAAGGCCGCGTACGCCGAATATGCCAGGCCGGTAAGTTTCCGCAGCGATTCAGGAGCAACAAACTCAGCCTCGCCCTTCAGTTGCATGCTGCCGACAACCGTTGTCAGGTTCACGTTGCCGCAACGTTCGCCCGTTCCAAGAAGGGTGCCTTGAACTTGAACAGCGCCGGCCAGAATAGCGGCTCGGGTGTTGGCAACTCCAAGGCCGCGATCCGTATGTCCGTGAAATCCGATTTTTGTATCGGGGTAGCTCCGCGTGAGGCCGCCAATGACCTGAGCGACTTCTTCAGGGCTGGCGCCGCCGTTGGTGTCGCAAACGATCAATCGACTGATTTTTTGGCGAACGCATTGTTCAGTCAACTGGTTAAAGTAGTCCAGGCTGCGCTGGCGCGAATCAGCGTCGCAATCGGTGCCGTTTTCTCCGCGGCCGCAAGCGGCATCCATGGCATGTTCAAGGTCTACGATCACTTCAAGACCGTGCTGGTGAAGGCACTCAACGGTTTCATAAGCCATCAGCAGGCTCTCTTCCGGCGTAGCTTCCAGAGACCTTCTTACGTCCAGTAGCCTGGATTTGACGACAATCACGGCTACAGGAATACGCTTCTTGCGGGCGATCATGTATTGCACGTCGGGCCATTCCTGAACCTTGGCGCCGCGGCCGCGCGATCTGCCGAACAAGGCCGGCTTCATGGCCTTTGTATCAATTGAATCGAGAGCGCTTGCCAAATCTCCCACAAACCGGTTTGCGCCCGCAAAGCCTATCTCGACATACTGGACGCCGAAATCGGCCATGCGCAGAAGCAGGTTGACCGCATTCGGCACGGAAATTTCGATGTTGGGCTGTTGCATTCCGTCCCGGAGGCTGGTGTCAAACAACTCGACTCTTCTGGTTACAGCTTCCCTCATAGGCTCCTGCTGTCGATTGAGAATGTGTTCTTGACTGGGGTTGTCCTGCAAGCAGGCTTCTGCTTCTCATCATACCCCAGTTAGGTTTTCAAAAAGGTAAATCAATTACGCAGGCGCAACACTGTGAGAGCCGACAAGTCAGCCGCGCGCCTCTTGCGGATAAAACAAACCCTATCGGCAGGCCTCGCCCGGGCGGTCGAGCACTTCGTTGGTTCTTGCCCGATGGTCCTGCTGCACTACGGCTCCCGACTTCAGCACCAGCCTGCCTTCCTGGCTGAGCAGTTGATCGACTTCAAAGTCCGCCGCCACCGGCGCCCCATCCAGCGTGCGCGCGCAGTACCAATCTTTGCCGTAGGGAGTGCCGTTTTGATGCCACCTCTGACAGGCGATGATGGATTTATCGGGGCTCAGGTCGCACTGAAACCACAGATAAAGATCGCCCTCCTTGCCGGTGTTGGCCAACGCAAAAGCGTAAGTGGGAACCTTGCCCGGCCGTTTATGAACGTAGGCGGCATCAATGATCGGCCTGCGCACCTCGCGGATGCAGCCTGCGTCCCTGAAGTTTTCATACGTCGACCCGCGCTCCAGCCTTATCGCCCGTCCATCGGGCGGCATGACCCACACAAATCGCCGGTTGAATCGAATTTGAACCTGTTTTCCGGCAAGTTCCTCCAGGCCGGAAAACTTCTTCTCATGAAGGAAGCTTCTGCCGTCTCCGACCAAAACCTGATCGCCCTGCCGGAAGCAAAAGGCGCTGGCCGGCTCGGCATTCGCCGAACATCCGTTGTGGCAGGGCTGGTAATCCGCGGTCTCCACCAGCGTCGCCGCCGAATAATCCTTTGCTCCCTTGGCAAAAGCGCAAAGGGTCAGGCTCAAAGCCATGCAGGCGGCAAGGAAAAGCAGCGGCAAGGATCGGAAGATCCTGCCTGGGCGGGCTAGGTGGGAGCGATTGAATCGCAGCGGGATCGATGATTGCATCATGCGCTATAAGGTACTACTGCCCATTCTCATTTCGCAAACGCCGCAGAAGCCCTTGTTTCATCCTAGAGCATTTTTACTGATAGTGTAAGGATGCTCCGTGCCCCATCCATTTCACGTTCTTTGTGAAATGGGTGGGAAACCGCTAAACCCACCCTACAAGAACTGTGAAAATGCTCTAACGCTTCAAATCAGGAGTTTGCCTCTTGCACTATCCGCCCCTGCCGCCATCTGTTACTCTTTCCTTCGCATGGAATTCAAGAATCTTCGCCTCGAAAAACGCCCTCCGCTGGCGGTCGTTACCGTCGACCGGCCAAAGGTGCTCAACGCCCTCAACGCCGAGACCTTCAACGAGCTTTCAGAAGTCTTCGAGCAACTGGCCGCCGATCCCGAAATTCGCGTCATCCTCCTCGCTGGCGCGGGTGGCCGGGCCTTTGTAGCCGGGGCGGACATCCGCGAGCTGGCTTCGCTCACCCCCGAAGAGGGCCGCGCCTTTTCCCTCCGCGGGCAAGGAGTCTTCCGCCGCATAGAAACCCTGGGCAAGCCGGTTATTGCCTGCATTCAGGGATTTGCCCTGGGCGGCGGCTGCGAGCTGGCCATGGCCTGTACCTTGCGCCTGGCCGCTGACGATGCCCGCATGGGCCAGCCGGAGGTCAAGCTGGGCCTTATGCCCGGCTACGGCGGCACCCAGCGCCTTACCCGCCTCGTAGGCCGCAGCGAGGGGCTAAAACTGCTCCTTACCGGCGGCCTTATCGACGCACGAGAGGCCCTGCGCATCGGCCTCGTCGATGAGGTTCTTCCCGCCGCCGGCCTGATGCCGCGCGCCGAGGCCCTGGCGCTGGAGATTGCCGCCAACGCCCCCCTCGCCGTGGCTGAAACCATGCGTGTCGTCGATGAAGGCTTCGACCTGCCGCTCGATCTGGCCCTGCTCCGCGAGTCTGTCCGCTTCGGCGGCCTCTGCGCCACCGCCGACAAGAACGAAGGCGTTCAGGCCTTCTTGGAAAAGCGCCCGCCCGTCTGGAAAGGCCAATAGAGCAGTTTGCCAGTTGGTGTAGAGTAGATTCCCGATTGTTTGTTCAGTGCCGACAGGTCGCGAACCTGTAGCGCCGGCATCCCTGTAGCGCCGGCCTCCCGGCCACCTGTTGCGCGAGTCTGTAGCGCCGGCCTCCCGGCCACCTGTTGCGCGAACCTGTAGCGCCGGCCTCCCGGCCGGCTGTTGCGTGGACCTCCTGGTCCACGCTGCACTCTACACCCTCTTGTAAAAATGCTCAAAACTCTGCGCCCAAAACAAAAGCAGCCGGATCGCTCCGGCTGCTTCTGTATGTAAATGGAGCCCTCAAAGGCTCTCGCCGCGCTATGCCTTGGCGGTGGCCAGGGCCTTCAGCCGCGCATTCAGGCGGCTCTTGTAGCGGGAGACGGTGTTGTCGTGCAAAATGCCCTTCCGCACGCCCTTGTCGAGGGTGGAGACGGTTTCGCGATACTGCGCCTGGGCGGCCTTCACATCGCCCTTCACCAGCGCCTAGCGCAAGGTCCGCAGGCTGGTGCGCACCCTGCTTCTGCTGGCGCGGTTCACCTCGGAGCGGGTTTCGGTCTGACGGGCGCGCTTCAGCGACGATACATGATTTGCCATTCGTTTTCCTTGATCTTTGTCCCAGATTTCAGGGGTCTGAAATAAGACGGAATATTGCGATTATAGAATGCAACTCTGTCCGCATCCCTCGCAATTTCTAAGTCTACGGGAAATCGAACGCCGGGTCAATGCGCGCATGCCGCGGGCCTTGTCCCGCGGGGTGACGATATAGGCGGAGTCATTGCGGCCGCCAGTACCTTCAAAGGCACACTTTTCGCTAAAATACCATGCCTCCCGCATTGACTCCCGGCCCCGGCGGCGCTACTCTCAACCCCAGATACCGAATACTGACACCGGATTTGGTAGCCTACTCCATCCCGCGATTTCCACCCACAGCCCAGAGCTTCGGCACCCTCCTGTGCCGTGTTCCGCCGCTTTCCTCTCATGCCGCCGCTTGCCCGCAGCCTGTCTGTTGCGCTGTCGGCCTGCCCCGCGCCCAATCTAACCCTCTTGGAGGCCATCGAACCCTTTGAAGATCGCTTTGGAGATCACGCCCAACCTCGAGCCCCTCTTCGGGACTCGCGATGAAAACCTCCACCTCATGGAAGACTCGCTCGGCGTGCGCATCGATCTTCGCTCCGATGCCGTACATGTTGAGGGCCCCGAATCCGCCGTAGCCCGCGTCCAGCAGATCTTCGCGGACTTCGAGGCGCTGCGCCGCCAGGGCGTCACCCCCAACAACGGCGAACTGAAAAGCCTCTTGCGACTGGTCGTCGCCGACCCCTCCGTCACCTTGCGTTCGCTCGCCGACTCCGGCAAGCAGCGCTCCATTGGCGTCAAAAAGATTGTTCAGCCCCGCTCCATCAACCAGCGCAAGTACGTCGAGGCCATCGAGCAGTACGACATGGTCTTCGGCGTCGGCCCCGCCGGCACCGGCAAAACCTACCTCGCCGTGGCCATGGCCGTCTCCGCCCTCAACGCCAAAAAAGTCAGCCGCATCGTTCTCGTCCGTCCCGCGGTCGAGGCCGGCGAGCGCCTCGGCTTCCTCCCCGGAACCCTCCAGGAAAAGGTGGACCCCTACCTGCGCCCGCTCTACGACGCCCTCTACGACCTGCTCGATCCCGAAAAGGTCGACAAGCTCTTCGAGCGCAACATCATCGAGATCGCCCCCCTGGCCTTCATGCGCGGCCGCACCCTCAACGAAGCCTTCATCATCATGGACGAGGCGCAGAACACCACCATCGAGCAGATGAAGATGTTCCTTACCCGCATGGGCAACAACTCCAAGTCGGTCATCACCGGCGACATCACCCAGATCGACCTGCCCAACCCGCGCAAATCCGGCATGTTGGACGCCATCAACATCCTCAACGGCGTCGAGGGCATCCAGTTCTGCCACTTCGAGGAGTGCGACGTGGTGCGCCACGCCCTCGTCCAGCGCATCGTGAGAGCCTACGAGTCCGCCAAGCCGCAACAGCAGGAACTGCCGCTAGCCTTGGGCGAAGCCATCGAAGTCGGCGTTGAGTCGCGCGAAAGCCATCCGCAGCCGCAGCATCCGGCAAAGCCGCAGTGAGAGCATCGAGAAAAAAGACTGCACACTCAGGCCTATGTTTCTCAGGTATAGGTCGCAAGCTGAGTCCTCGATGATTGCCTGTACCGGGTTCTTCTGGCAGAGAAGCCCTTGAATTCTTCGGCAGCCTGCCGCTAGTCCTCAGCCTGGTGGACCTGAGCCATCTCGAACGATACTATTGGATTGCTTACACCAGCATATTTCGCAAGGGATGCTCTGTGCGGTCGCCCAGAGATGTCCTCTTCAATAAGCCCTTTAATAAGTAAGGGGTAAAAATCCATGAATTGGCGATGAATCTCGACAAAATGAGATTCCGTTGTTGGGGCAAAGAATGTTTCATCCAAGATGCCCTCTATACTCTTATCATTGAATTCAGTCTCGGATCCGAATCTCCAAATAATCTCTCCGTTCCTATCCGCAATCTCCGTCCTCGATAGCACGAAGTAAATTCCATCTGAACTTATCCCAAACTGATCCCAAATGATAATCCCGTAGTCGGCATTCGCGCTCGAAAGCATTCTTACGATGCGCGCCCGCTTCTCATCTGTGCTGTTCTTTGCATCGAAACAGCTCTCCTGGCTTACGTCTGTGCACTTGCTTAGCTCAATCCTAGGGTGTGCATTCCAGCAACCGCTGCCAACGCCGGCTGCTTCGCCAAACACATCGGCGAAGTCAGTTGGCACAAAATGAAATCCGGAGGCGAAGACCCTGCTCGTGCTGTCGAAATGCCAACGCGCAAGAACGCTTGTTAGCCGCTCCTGCGCACGAAGACGTTCAGGTGAATCTACAAAAACATTGCCCTCGGTTGAGTTCCTAAATCTTGGATCAAACGAAAACGATACGATAGATATCCGGGAATTAGGAATTGCCTTTATGGCCTCCTTTTGGCAAACCGTTGAATAGGGCTTCCCACAACCGACAAAAAAGGCGAAGACAAACAAGAGCACGGCGAGCGAAGTACCCTCTCCCCGTTTGTTGATCCGGTTGGTAAATTGCATACGCGCGGAATTAGAATTCCACTTGTACCTCTTGTCAATGTACATTCTTACCTCAACGAGCTTGATGTCCTCGATCTGAGCAGCATCCTACGATAGCCGGGCCTCGGGGTCAACTGTTTTCCGCGTCGCTGGGGCAGGTGGCCCACCCTTGAACTAACCACAAATGTTTGGGTGCCCCATCCTTCGCGTACTTTGCGAAGGGTGGGAGACCACGAACCTCGACCGTCCGTCTTCCGCTAGAAAACTTCGCTGTGAGAACCGATGCGCACCAGCCGCAATGTAGAATCCTCCGGTTTTTTGTAGATAAGAAGCAGGTCGGGCTTCAGAGGTCACTCGCGATGATTCGTATATTCGCCCGTCAACGCATGATCGTGGAATCTCTCCGGCAGGGCATGATCTGTCGCCACGAACCCCGTGCGCGAAGCGCCTCCGCCTGGACGGCCAGTCCCCACGAACACCAACCGTCCATCACCCTTTTCTCAACTAGCCTTCAAAAAGACTCTCAATGTCCCGCGCTCCGTGAATGAGATGAATGATCTCAACCCCATCGCGCCTTGGCTGATAGAAAATCAACCAGTTTTCAAAGCCTTTCACGGGCCAGCGGCGAATGGGTCGAAGCACGGGACTGCGGAAGGTGCACAAGACGCCCGCCTTCGGCATCTTTGCCAGTGCTTCAAATGTGCTTTTTGTTGCATCCAGAAAGCGCTGTGCTGTCTCCGCGCTTCCATGCTCTTCGAGATACTCGGCATTCGACAGGATATCCCTGCGGGCGCGGGCGCGTACAAAGACTTCCGCCAACTCAGGCCACCCGGCTCTTCGGCCGCGTCCCTCGTCCGGTCTTCGTCCGCTTGCTTAATTCAGCGCGCAGCGTGCTCCAGAATTCAGGAGTGGCCTCCTGCGCTTCGCCTTCCGCAAGCGATTCCAGCAAGGTCTGCTCAAGCTGTTCTCTGGCATTGCGCTTTTGGTCGGCGCGCACCAACTCGCGCATATACTCGCTTGCACTGCTGTAGTCCCTGACCGTAACCTGCTCCTCCACATACTGCTTCAAGGG
>Ga0187873_1002900_pt1 | contig 12641 bp, 19 predicted proteins | sample June2016WEW_16_1_2_FD_133012 | JGI IMG/M metagenome (GOLD analysis project Ga0187873, IMG submission 133012) | Peatland microbial communities from SPRUCE experiment site at the Marcell Experimental Forest, Minnesota, USA - June2016WEW_16_100 | ecosystem: Environmental > Terrestrial > Soil >... | reverse complement strand
TTGCATCGGACGTTGGATGCCGGGAAGGACTGGCTACTTTACCACGGGAAGGTTTCTTGGGTCGAATCGGATCGCTTGACGCAATTCCCTGGGCGGCCAGGTCTTGGGTGCGGGTCGCAATGCCCCTCGCACTCATTTCGCACCTCCGAAGGGCAGATACTTACACTTCGACATGGTACATCTTAGCGCTCATCCGTTGGCGCTACCTGTTCAATATTGCACAGTTAATCATTTAGTAATAGCCGGCATGTGAGCGATTTTGCACAGCCCCATCTGCATTGAAGCGGTAACCTTCGCTTACAAAGGGTTGGAGCAAGCCCTGCGTCAGTCATCGGTATTGAACGCGATTAGCCTCGATCAACAAGTGTGCGCGTTGGAGTGATGCCTTGATCAGTATTACAGCTCGAAGATCAACTCTTTTGGGAGCTTTGCGAGACGCTTATGCCAAGTAAACGTGCGCTTTCCTTCAATCCCGGGGCATTTCTGAAAAGGATCGGCCGCCACCGCGCCAGTCGGGAATACCGCAATAAGCAGCTCATATTTTCTCAGGGCGATGCTGCGGATGCGATGTTCTACATCGAAACTGGGAATGTGAAACTGACGGTTCTCTCCAAAGGCGGAAAGAAAGCCGTCATCGCCATTTTCCGGCAAGGCGATTGTTTCGGGGAAGGCTGTTTAGCAAGGACCTCCCGGCGGATGTCCACTGCGACAGCGGTGCACTCGACCACGATCGCGCGGGTAGAAAAGGCGATCATCGTTCGGATCATTCACGAAGACCCGGTGTTCGCAAGACTATTTATCGCTCACCTGCTCTCTCGCGTTGCCCGAATTGAAGAAGACTTCCTGGATCAAATCTTCAATTCCAGCGAGAAGCGGCTGGCGCGAACTCTGCTGACGCTGGCGAACTTCGGTGCGAAATCCAAGCTGGATCCCGCCATCCTCAAGGTGAGCCAGGGGACCTTGGCCGAGATGATTGGCACGACCCGGTCGCGAGTAAGCTTCTTTATGAATCGGTTCCGTAAGATGGGCCTCATCGAGTACAACGGCAGCTTGCGCGTGCACCGAGCACTGCTCACCTTTCTTTTGCGCAAATAGCCGCCATGCCCCAGGTCGCGTATTCCATACCAGTTTCTCTATCCCACTTAAAGATGACAAGTGTGCACTTTTGACCAGGGTTCCGGCGAAGGCAAAGGCTATCTTACAATAGATTCAATCACACCAGTCGCATGGGAGGTGCACTCATGATCGACGTCATCATCGCTGACCACCAGGAGCTTTTTCGTATTGGGATGGCAGAAGCGCTGGCGGTCGCGGACGACGTTCGCGTTGTAGGTCAAGCACACTCCTCAGAAGAGTTGGTGACCACATTGAAAAAGGTCAAACCACACGTATTGATGCTGTCGACGAACTTTCTGCCAGCGCTTTCGAAGATCCAGCGGATGTTGAAACGGCGCCAGACTGCGCTGCTGGTGCTGACGGAGGAGAACGACCGAATTGCCTATGTGCGCTGGTTGCGAGCACGGGGTATGGTCTATCGTTCAATGGATGGGCCCGCTCTCATCGATGCTGTGCGCCGAGTAGCGCGAGGCGAGCTGTTTGTTCAGGACCGAAGCTCCGACATCCGAGAAGACCAGCACAAAGTTGCATGATGGCGAGCGAGAGTCCGATCAGCGCTGGCATTTATTTCTCAGTCTCGCAGAGATGTGAGGACACCTCGTTCTTACGGCGGTCTCTGTCAGTCGCAACCGCTCCACCTTCTCAAAACTAAACACGTCCGAGTCTGTTCGACACTCCGCGGCCATCGGGTTCGCGTTCCAAGTAAATAGGACTGGAGAGCCTTGAAAGACATGCTGCATGAGGTGTCCCCTTTTGCTCAGACCTGAAGGAACCCGGAATGAGAGAGTAAGCATGTGATGTTTTTTTTCCGGTAATCCCGGCAGGAGCAAACATGCCGAATGGCTCGAAGGCGCAGATTCTGGTTGTCGATGACGAACCCAGTATTCGCGAAAGCTTAGGAATGTTACTCACGTCGGTTGGATATGACGTGGCCTTGGCAGAAAACGGCGTCAGTGCTGTATCGCACCTGGACCAAAGGGTCCCGGATTTGATCGTCACCGATCTCAACATGCCGGAGATGTCTGGCGTTGAGTTGATCTCACATGTACGTAGCCTGCACCCATCGATTTTGATAGTCGCCATGAGCGGCGACTACCAGGGCGACTCCGTGCCCGCGGGCATCGTCGCAGACAGGTACTATCCGAAGGGACAGCACCCTCACAACCTTTTAACAGCAATCGCAAACTTGATCGCAATGAGCCGGGCCGGCAGGGATGTTTACGAAAACAGCTCTCGGGCGACTCTGGATTCTTAGAACGAGGAGGAAATTATGATTGGAACCGTCTTGATCGTTCTGTTGGTGTTGTTTCTGGTGGGCGCGCTCCCGACGTGGAACCACAGCCGTTCCTGGGGTTATTTTCCCAGCAGCGGACTGGGTTTGATACTGGTCGTCGTCGTGGTTTTGCTGCTGCTTGGCCGGATATAGTTGAACGGTAGTAACGCTCGTCGATCCCCGCGTTCTGCTGCCAATGTCAACACAGTGGTATCACCGTGAACTTCGGTGGAAGTGAAGACAAATCTGTCTTGACTGCCAAGCCGCAACCTCAACGCATCCAACCAGGCAAAAGGGAGACATCCATGCTTTGGACAATTTTCGTTATTCTGCTGGTTCTGTGGCTTCTGGGCTTCAGTTTCCATATTGCAGGCGGTCTAATCCACCTCTTGCTGGTCGTTGCTGTCGTGGTTCTGGTTATCAACTTGATCAGCGGTCGCAGGACAGCCTGATCTTCACGGCGACAATCGCCCTCTCACAAGTAGTCCACAAAATAGCGTGGAATAAAAAGGAAATGTGCTTTATGAAGAAATACGCAATTGCTTTGTTGACTTTATCTTTGACCATCGTTGCCTTTGCCGGCGAGCAAGACACCACAGCGCGCTTACAAGCAGCCGGCACGGTCATGAACGAGATCATGGCTGCACCTGACAAGGGCATCCCGGAAGAAGTTCTGAATGGCGCTAAGTGTATCGCCGTGGTACCGAACATGGGGAAGGGTGGATTCATTGTAGGCGGCGAGCATGGACGTGGCGTGGTCACCTGCCGCACGTCCCATGGGTGGAGCGCACCGGCATTTATTTCGATTGGTGGGGGCAACTTTGGCTTCCAAGCTGGCGCTCAGTCAGTTGATCTTGTCATGTTGTTCATGAATGACAAGGGTGTACAAGGGCTGCTGTCAAGCAAATATGAACTCACTGGGGAAGCATCAGCCACGGCGGGTCCGGTTGGAAGGCATGCCTCGGCGGGTACCGACTGGAAGATGAACACGGAAGCCTTGAGCTACTCGCGTACCAAAGGCTTGTTTGTAGGAGTCGCCGTGGATGGCGCTAAGATCCAGCAGGACAAAGACTCAACGATCGCTATGTACGGCAAGGATGTCTCTTTTCGTGAAACGCTGTCAGGAAATGCGCATATCCCAGCCAGCGCTGACCCGTTTCTGGCAGCTGTAAAGGCAGCCGAAAAACAAACGCGCGAAACTGCCGAAAACAAGTAGTTGAGATTATCCGGCGCGGGCTTCCAGGCACGCCGGATATCGAAGAGTCGCGGCCTTGGCGGTGAGGTTTTCTTAGGGAAAAACCACGCCGGTCCAGCGCCGCGATTGTTCTTCCATTATCACTTTGGGAGTAGCGGAGCATCGGCACCTCGCCGGCACAGTAGAAAGCTTTAAGCTTTCTTAGTCTTGACTCGGGAAGTCCGAACTTAAATTTGGAACAAGGATAACCACTATGACGACAAATGAGCAGAGTAAGTGTGCGCATCTGCCATGCAGGTGCGTGGTGCAGCCTGGCGACAAATACTGCGGACAAGCCTGTAAGGAAGCCGGATCTGCAGAAGTTGAGATTGCGTGCCAGTGCGACCATGGAATTTGTCCGCTGACCGTATGAAGGGGCATGGCCTGCTAGCGGGCAGGCCCGGATATTAGATGATCGACGCGAAACCAATCGCGATCGCAGACATTGATCCTTCACTTATGGGGCTAAAGACCCCACTCGTGTCGCCGACGGTGGGTTCGACCAAAGGCCCTATCATCGAGTTTCTCGAATGGTTCGGCGATCTGGGCTTGTTTCTCTGGCAAGTTGTGCGGGCTGCAGTAACGCCGCCATACGAATTCCGGGAACTATTTCGACAACTTGACGAGATCGGCTCAATGTCCCTGCCGCTGGTCGCTTTGGCCGGTGCCGCCACTGGCGTTGTGCTCTCCTTAGAAGCGCGTTACAGCCTGACTCGATTTGGGGCGAAATCTCTGCTTCCGGCCGCCATCGTGTTCTCTGTTATTCACGAGACCGGTCCAATCATCACCGGCCTGGTGGTGAGTGGACGAGTAGGCGCAGGCATTGGCGCAGAGTTGGCTTCGATGAAAGTGACAGAGCAGATCGATGCCATCGAAGCGTCCGCGGTAAATCCCTATAGGCTACTAGTGGCACCCCGCATTCTGGCTTGCATCCTAATGCTGCCCCTACTGACTCTCGGTGCCGATTTGTGCGGCCTGGTTATGGGTTGGGCCGCACAGGCCCTGGTTGAGCCGCTTTCGTTCCACCAGTTCATCACTAGCGGTTTCAAGGGCGCTGATTTCAATGATTTCCTGCCACCCACGTTTAAGACGGCTGTCTTCGGCTTCATCATCGGCCTCGTCGCGTGCTTTCAGGGAATGCGAACAAAGGGAGGCGCCGAGGGCGTGGGCCGAGCGGCGACAAGTTCGGTGGTCTTGTCTTCGCTATTTGTAATCCTGGCCGATGTCGTGCTGGTAAAGCTCATTATCATATTTTTCCCGTGATGTTTTGATTAAACGATCTCCCGAAACAACTATGGACACCATCGATCAAATTGCTGTGAAGCCAGGAGAGGCCGAAGTAGACGGCGATCTAGCTGTTGTCGTCGAGGACTTACATAAATCCTTTGGAAGTCAGCGCGTTCTAGATGGAGTTAGCCTGACCGTGAGGCGCGGAGAAACGCTGGCAGTGCTGGGACGCAGTGGCTCCGGTAAGAGCGTGTTGCTGAAACTCATCATCGGTCTGGAGAAGCCCGACTCGGGTTCGGTTCGCATTCACGGTGATGACATTGCTGGCTTGGCTCTCGATCAGATCGGGGAAATCCGGAAGAAAATGGGTTTCCTGTTTCAGCACGCCGCACTCTACGATTCGCTAACTGTCGAACAGAACGTCGCTTTCCCCCTACAACACCATAAACAGGAAATGTCGAGCTCCGAGCAGGAAGATCGAGTCAGACAGTTGCTGGCGGAAGTGGGCATGCTAGACGGTTTCGAGAAGATGCCTTCGGATATCTCGGGTGGCATGCAGAAACGAGTTGGGCTGGCACGTGCGCTGGCTTTGGAGCCGGATATTCTGCTTCTCGACGAGCCCACCGCTGGTCTCGACCCCATCAGTTCTGCAGAGATCGATGATTTGATCCTCAAACTTCAGGGGGAACATCACATGGCGTCTATCGTAGTGACTCACGATCTGCACAGCGCGAAGACTATCGCAGGTCGTCTGGCCCTGCTCAATGAGGGAACGGTTGTGATTGAAGGCAGCTTTGAACAGCTTCAGGAAAGTGACGTCGAGTTTGTCAGGGAATTCTTAAAGCAATCGTAGGAGGACACATGTCGAGAGCGGCGCGAATTGGAGCTTTCATCGTTGCGACACTCGCAATTCTGGTGGCTGGTATCTTCATCATCGGAAGCAAGCAGTATCTGTTCAGCTCCACGTATCAATTGAAAACCCAGTTCGACAATGTGGCGGGTCTGGATGCCGGCGGCGATGTTCGCGTGGGCGGGGTTCACAGCGGAACTGTGCGCGACATCGTGTTGCCCCACAAGCCGGGCGACAAGGTCACGGTAGTCATGGATCTCAGCAAGTCGACGCACGAGATTATCAAGCAGGACTCCGTTGCATCAATCGAAACCGAGGGGCTATTGGGCAACCAGTACCTGGCGATCTCGTTTGGAACTGCCGGCGCAGCCAACGTACGGGGCGGTGATGTCATTGCCAGCCAGCCGCCCCTCGAAATGTCAGACCTGCTCAAAAAGACCAGCGTGATTCTTGATGGGAGCCGGCAAGCGATTCAGAACGCCACGCGGGCGACAGCTAATCTAGACTCGATCAGCGCCAAGATCGATAGCGGCCAGGGAACCGCAGGAGCGCTAGTTAACGACAAACAGCTCTATAGCAGCCTTGAACAGACGGCGAACACGATGCGTGACACCATGGTCGAGGCACAAGCAGGGGTTACCGACTTCCAGGAGAATATGGAAGCCCTGAAGCACAGCTTCTTCGTGCGAGGGTATTTCAAGAACCGCGGGTACGAAGATTCCAACGAACTGACACAAAATGAGATCGAACGGCTGCCTCAAGGCTTACCGGTAAAGGAGTTTACCTATCCCGCAAAACAGCTATTCGACAAGCAGGATTCGGCCAAGTTGAAGAATCAGAAATCGCTAAATGCTGGAGGCGAGTTCCTGGCCAATAAACAGTTCGGGTTCGCGGTGATCGTGGCGTCCGCTGGTATGGAAGGTGATACCCAGAAGGACCTGGTGCTGACGGAAGGTCGCGCGATGGTAGTGCGTGAGTATCTGGTCGAAAACTTTGGATTTGATGACAGTCACCTCAAGACTCTGGGATTAGGTAAGCAGACGGATGCGAGTCCTGACATTGGCTGGGGAACGCTGCGGATTCTCATATACCCAACCGGGACGGAAATGCCGCCTGACAAGCAACCGCACGCTGGTGCCTTATCCAAAACAAACTCGAACGAACCGGTCCAAGCTTCCGCGGCGGCAACACCAAAACCACAGCAGTGATTGCATCTCTCCTTGGAACTGTCGTCGCGTATATTAAAGAAAGGGTCCAGCGCGCTGGACCCTTCCTTGCAATGATCGGTCTGCAGGTAACAGTTATCTTCGCTTGATCATCCAGCCGATCAACACTCCGAGTCCGATGCCTACCGCAAACGTTGTCACGATCGTCTCCACGGGGTGACGCTGTAGCCGCCGGGTAGTATCGTCGATAAACTCTTCCGCAGCATCGCCGCCTTGTTTTGCGACACGCCGCGCTGCTCCTACGCCATCCTCAAGTGCATCAGCGACCGCGGATGCCGCTCGCGAAGCCTTGCGCGCTGTTTCGGCAACCTGGTCACCCGTTCGTTCCAGCACTGATTGAATCATTCGGTCTTAACCTCTCTCTTGTCGAGTTCGTTAGTTACTTCGCTTATTGGCCAACGCCCTTTTCAACCTTGCCGATCCAGTTTTGAACTTTGCCGGCATTCTTTTCGGCCCTGCCGTCAGCCTCCAGGTCGGGGTTGTTAGTAAGTTCGCCAACTTTCTCCTTGATTGTCCCTTTGACTTGGTGGATCTTGCCTGTGGTTTTGTCGTCCGTGCTTGGTTTCATCATGAATTTTCCTCTGTTCCTTAGTAAGGTTGATTTTAGGGCTACAGCTGGACAAGTACCCAGCCCGTCGTGTTAGGCGACTCTTTTGTCTGTTGATGTTTGCGCCTGCACCAGTTCGTCGAAAAGCGAGCGATAGTGAATCATCGCGGTGCGCAGCTCTTCCGTGCTTGCTTCGCCTCTGCCCAGCCGCAATGCGATGTCGTGCGCCGACCGGTAGTTTTCCACGACTCGGGGGTGGTCGACGGAGATATCGGCAGCACGCTGATCAAAGTCAGTGACAGGATAGCCACGAGCCTGCATCAGCGAACACACCAGCTCGTCGGCTTCGGTCACTGCACCCTTCGGATAATCGACGAAGCGGGATTGCACCGCCTGCCACTGGGACAAGTAGCGGTCACGTTCCGTCAGGTCAAGTTCGCGGATCTTCAACAATTCAACTCGTGTTTCACGATCCGCCAGCTTGGCTTCAGCCTTGCGTTCGGACCCGTGCTGTCGAACCGCGCGATCATACTCCGGCCCGAAACGGTCGCGTAGCTCCGCCGTGGTGTTCTTGCGTTTACGCATGTACAGGGCAATGGCAACCACGATTACCAGGACCACTGCGACTGCGAGAACAATCAGTTTTGGATCCATCAGATTGAGATTCATCGAGGAACTCCCTTAAGGCTTGAGCGCCTGCAAACAGTTAAAGGCTCGGTTTTGAAGCCTCGTCTGCGGCTAAATAAAAGTATCTATCGAACCGGTCGTCGAAATCTGGTCAGAATTGCTCGTTCAATATATGCCGCGGATTGGTCGAAGCCGAAGCATCCCTGGTTTCGAGCTGTTTCTCAGAGACTGAAGGCGAACACGTACTGAAAGTGCGCGCCTTCTTCTGAGTAAAGGAATTATTGACGTTTGATGACGTTGCGGTTGTTCTGTCTTAATGGTTGGTTTAATCTTGCGGCCACTGTTCTTTAATAGCTTATCCAGCTTTTATCTCTGCCAGCTTCCCTCTCAACTTTACGACGGCCTCCTTAGCATGGCCTAACCGTTGTTGAACTTTGCCCGCATTCTTTTCGGCCTTGCCTTCGGCTTTCAAATCGCGGTCATTAGCGGCCTTTCCCATCTGCTCTTTGATTGCGCCTTTCACTTCGTGGAAGCTGCCCTTAATCTGGTCTTTCGTACTGGTTTTCATGGTTCTCCTCGGTTCTTGTGAAGTGAGGATTGCGGCCCTGCGCACGACAATTGGCGACAACGCCGCAGCCTCAAGCTCGGTTGGTTGATGCGGGAAGAATATTCATGCGAGCCACTCCGTCGGCTACCACTCTTTTAGTCTCACAACCTTCTAGCGGTCTGAGCAGAATTGACCATCTGTGGAACTGGCCTCAGCTTTGTCCTGCGCACGTACCGATCTGCACAGTAGACGGCATCCAGCAATTGCGCAGCCGAGCTTATGAAGCCCCTGGCTGCGTCACAAGTCTATGACGGCGACTGGCCGGACGCGCGAGTTCGGGCGACGCACTACCGCTTAAGGGAAACACGCTCAGTTCTTCAGGTTTCGCTTCCCGAGCAGACTTTGCAATGCGGGGTTTCGCCATCTCTTTCTTGATGCCGCTCAAGATAGCTTTTGCCGATTCCTTGTCTGAGATCTTGTTGGCCATAATCGATGATTGCACGCCGCTCGCGCTAAGAACGGTCAATTAAGGACACCCGATGGCATTGGGCGCTGTGTCGAGCAGACGCAGGTATCTCGCCGAAATTACACGTCTTTATTTGATGGTCAATCTTGACCAGACGAAAATCTGACCTCCCCAACGACAATGGGATTGACCTTAGACTGCTGAGGCCGGTGTGCCTAACAGGAGGCCTTCTGACGACTCAACACAATTCGCGCGACAGAAATCTTCCGAAAGCGCTGACTAGGTTCCTGCGAACTCTGGGTTTCTGTCCTCACAACAACATCGGCTGGCGTTGCGCAGAGCTCATGCGACCTGGTTCCAGGCGGCTGGCGGTGCACTGAGGGAAGCGCAGGCCCAGATGGGACACACGAAATTGTCTGCCACATTGGAGATTTACACGATCCCGCTGCCGACACAGCAGCGGGCAGCGGTCGAGAGACTTTCAGAGATTCTGTTGACGAATGTTGACGAGTAGGAAGGACGTCTCGAACGGCTGGTAACGCCTACCGAGCAGATTCAGGAAGATATATGGTAGGCACGAGGAGACTCGAACTCCTGACCTCTACCGTGTCAAGGTAGCGCTCTAACCAACTGAGCTACGCGCCTACTGTTTGAAGTCTATCACTTGCGCGCCATCCTAAAATACCCACCGTACCAAAGCGTACCAAATTTATGCGACTGCTAGCAGCTTCGGCCCCGCCGTCAACTCCGCATAGATCGCGTCCAGCGTCTGCTTCACGCCCTCCTCGATCGGCTGCATGTAGACGTTGACCGTAGTGTCGGCCTTCGTGTGTCCCAGGATGCCCTGCACATCCTTCACGTTGCCCTTGGTTTGGGCAAGCGTCGCAGTTGTGCGCCGCAACACCTGGAAGTTCAGCTTGCTGAGCCCTAGCTCCGCGGCCAGCTTCTTCAGCACACGGGCGCGATAATTGTCCGTGCGGATGAAGCCGTTCTTCTTCGCCCCATTGCGCCTGCGCGAATTGGGGAAGATAAAGGCATCGGGCGAAGCATCGGGGCACTCCTGCTTCCACAGCCACAGCTCGTTCGCCAACCCCTCCGGCAGGTGCACGGTCCGCAGCGACTTCCTGGTCTTGCCGTAGTCGCGCAGCTTGCCCCTGAAGGCGGTCTGGCTGACGGTAATGGTCCGGTTGTCCATGTTGAAGCCACTCCAGCGGAGCGCGAACAGCTCGCTCGGCCGAAACGTCTCGGTCATGTCCAATATCAGCAGGATGCGATCCCTGAGCGGCACCGAGGCAAGTACCCGGCGCAGTTGATCCCACGTCAGGGTTGTCTTGTCCACGGGGCGCAGCTCCTTCGGCAGGATCAGCTTGCGAGCAGGGTTTTTCTGCACAAAATCCTGATCGATCGCCTCCTCGAAGATCGCCTTCATGTAGAACCGGGCGTGCTGGACGCGCCCGGCCGACAACTTTTTCGCCAAATCGTTCAGGTGCGTCTGCAACATTACCTTGTCGATCTGCGCCAAGGGCAGATTGCCAAATGCTGCGAGAATGTCCTGCTCGATTTCGATCTTGCGAATCGCTGCCGTCTGCTCTTTCCACGTGCTTCCCTCGCGCAGCGGGAAGAAGCGGTTGCGGGTGAACCAGCCGAGAGTGGCGATGCGCTCGTCCGCCCGCGGCTGAGTTGTACCCCCGGTCTCTGCGCGATAGTCACGTCCAGCGAATCCTGTGCCTGGTGCTTGGTCATTTTCGACTTCGGACCCAGCACACCGACGCGCTGCTTCTTCCACTTCGACTCTCCAGTGCTCGGGTCGAGTACTTTGACATTCATGTACCCGACCCAGGAATGGTGTTCGAGGCGAACGGTGCCTCGTTGATGCGATTTCGCCATAGCTTCCTCTCGTCGGAATCTGTGGCGGGGTGTCAGCATTATATTCTCCGAGAGTTGCGACTGCTAAGGCGTTCCATTTCCTCGATGAACTTTTCAATCTGGCTACGCCGGTATCGCAGCAGACCAGCGCGCCCGGGGCCGCCGCCGAGACGGATCACCGGCAGCCTTGGTTCTTTGCGGGAGGAGTGATCCCGCACCCAATCGGGCGACACGTTCAATCGTTGCGCCACTTGATCGGGCGTCCACAAGGGATCGAAGGGAGACCCTCCGTCCGCAGATGACATCGACGAGTTGGCGCTGTCACCCCTGGGGAGCAGGTCGCTGTGCTCGTGACCACCTTCGCCGCGATACGAGTTCCGCCAATGTCCGTTACCACCCATCTGTTACCGGCTTTCTCATCTCGCCTGCGTTGTCCTCAAATGTGGAGGGGCAGCTTTGGTCGTCATTCACTTCGACTTCGACTCCTACCTGCTCCAAGCGCTCGATCAAATCCCGCTGCCCCCAATTCCCGGCAAGGAAGTCTCTGCCCTCCAGGCGGGCCTGTAATTGCGCGAGCGTGGATGAAATAAACTTGTCGACGTCAATCACTACGGAGCACTGCTGCAGTACCAGCGGCGGTTGTTTTGGGGCCCAGCGCACTAACCGGACACCGGGTGGCATGGGCGGCAATGCCGTTCTCTGCTGGAGCAGTGGGACTATCTTGTCTCGCTGTTGCCGGAGTTCGACGACCAGCCATGCCGCAGGCTTGGGTATGGCGTATTTAATGTGTTCGCCGTTCAGTACCACCGACCCACCGGCCTGCTCGACAGCGTGTAACACCTCGATGGCGGTCATATCTCTCCCTCCACCATCTCGTTCCCAGTAGTAAGGGTGCCCTTGCTTCGGCAGGCCAGGACTCCCACGGCCACCGTGCTGGGCGAGTTACTAGAATCGACCGCATCCCCTGCGGAGGCTATATGGTTTGGCTTATCGTCTTGCGTGAGTTGGATGCCGAAACCCTCCGTAGCCTCCGTACCCTCTGGCGAGGTGTTATTTTCTGCGGATTGCATCTCCGGCGGGTCCATCGACGGAGACTGCGGAGAGTTCGGAGGGTTTTGCGGTACGTGGGCAGCAAGGCACGCCATAGCTGCCTCTCTGTCGTAGGCCTTGTTGCCGCTACCGTTCTTCTTGTTCGGCAGTCTGAAATTGCGTAGAGAGTACCCGATTTTGGCGGCCTGAGACACGCGGACCGACTCATCATCGCGGCCCTTCGCCTCGGCCAATGGCCTACCCCACGCATCGGTATGAATCAATGCAGAAATAAGCTCGCTGGGAGTGAAGGTGGTGTCCGGATGCACGGAGATGGCATCCAGCAATGCGATCGTCTGTGCGATCTTCGAGTCTGCTGATTTGATCTCGGCTTTGTCTTCGCTGAACTTATCCACGACGACCAGTAGCCGGGCTTCGGCGTCGGGTCCCGCCAGGCGAGCGTGAGTTAGGAGTGGTCCCCACAATTCGGCCTCGCGGTCGGTTATCGATGGCCAATAGCCGCAATCGGGTTCCGCTTCGTACAGTTGACGAAGTGCGTCCGTGGCCTGATGGGCATAGGCTTCAAGCTGTAGGACCAGATTTTTCCCGTCCCGACCTAGCGCCCGAAGACGG
>Ga0187873_1002891_pt1 | contig 12667 bp, 13 predicted proteins | sample June2016WEW_16_1_2_FD_133012 | JGI IMG/M metagenome (GOLD analysis project Ga0187873, IMG submission 133012) | Peatland microbial communities from SPRUCE experiment site at the Marcell Experimental Forest, Minnesota, USA - June2016WEW_16_100 | ecosystem: Environmental > Terrestrial > Soil >... | reverse complement strand
TTCCGCGCACAACTTCGCGCCATTCTCCGCGCCAGCGCCGAGGGCAACGTGAAGATGATGTATCCGATGATTTCCGGTCTGGACGAATTGAACCAGGCCAATGTCATCGTCGAAAAATGCAAAGCCGAATTGCGCGTGGAAGGAGTGCCGTTCGATGAAAAAATGGACATTGGCGCGATGATTGAAATTCCATCGGCCGCGCTCATTGCCGATGCCCTGGCCACGCGCGTAAAATTTTTCAGCATCGGCAGCAACGACCTCATTCAATACACGCTCGCCGCCGACCGCACAAATGAGAAGGTTTCGCACCTCTACGAGCCAACGCACCCGGCGATCATTCGCCTCATCAAAACGACCATTGACGCGGCGCACCGGCACGGTATTTGGACAGGCGTATGCGGTGAAATTGCCGGCGATCCCGTCCTCGCGCCGTTGCTGATCGGCCTCGGTGTGGATGAATTGAGCGCTGCGCCGCCAGTCATTGCGCAGGTAAAATACATGATTCGCAGGCTTAAATTGAATGAAGCCCAGGCGCTGGCTGAGTTCGCGTTGAAAACCGAATTGCCATCGGAAATCTACACGCGCTGTCGGAAATTGGCGCGTGCTTCCGCTCCGGAACTTTTTGAAAATAAAACGTGAATTCAACCACGAATGGACACAAATGAAAGTCATCATCCTCGCCGCCGGATACGCTACGAGGTTGTATCCACTGACCCTGACACAACCCAAACCGTTGCTGGCCGTCGCAGGCAAACCGATAATCGAGCATGTGCTCGATAATCTCATTCCCATTGGCGGCATTGACCGGATTTACATCGTAACAAATGGGAAATTTGCCGCCCACTTCCAAAAATGGTCGGATCATTATCGCGCGACCAAGGCCAAACTGAATTTCACCATCGTCAATGACGGCTCAACCGATGACACCAACAAACTCGGCGCGATTGGCGACATCCATTACGTCCTCAAAACACAAAACGTGGACGACGATTTGATCGTGGTCGCGGGGGATAACTTGTTCAGCGAGAAATTGGACGGGTTTGGCGGATTTTTTCGCAGAAAAAATGCGCCTGTGCTTGCCCTCTATGACGTGGGCGATTTGGAACAGATCAAAAAATACAATTCCATTTCCACCGACACGAATGGCCGCATCACATTCTTCGAGGAAAAACCGAAGAACCCGGCGAGCACGCTCACCGGCATCGCGCTTTATTATTATCCCAAGTCCACCATCCCGCTCATCAAGCAATACATTGCCGAGGGCAACAATCCCGATCAACCGGGCTGGCTCGTGCAATGGCTTTACTCGCGGACGCCGGTCTATACCTGGCGCGTGCCGGGCATCTGGCTCGATATCGGCTCGAAGGAAACTTTGGAAGAGGCCAACAAAATCTTCGCGAAGCTTTGAAACATTGTCGCGCGAAGGGCGCGAAGCGTCTTGGACTGCGGCGACATGTCGCCGCTTTCAAAGCGCGGACGTGTCCGCGCACTCCACAATCCGCAATCTGAATTCCGCATTGGAAACGAGTAAAGGGAACTCATTTCCTGAAATCATTTTGGGATGGACGACGGGAGTGAGTGGCATTTGAATTATGACCACTATGGAAGCGAAACACATAATAGAACACATTCGCACTCAACTCAATAAGGCAAGCGCATCAGGCATTCAGTATATTGAGGTGAGTGCGCTACTCGCATTTTTATCGGAGCTTGAGCGTGCCGCACCCGCTGCAACTGAAGACGTAAAGTTTCAACACGAATCCCAACTCGCCTTTCACCGGTCGCAACATGAGGCCAGCCTTGAAATGTTTCGGTCTGTTATTGATGCGGGAAGGACAGCACTTAAAACTTGTATTTTAATCAATGGCGGTGCCGCAATTGCATTACTCGCGTTCATTGGTAACCTTTATTCAAAAGGCAATGTTTCGATTGCACCTGGATTGACAAGCGCTTTAATCCATTTTTCGATAGGAGTTTTTTTGGCAGGCTTAACGAGTGGATTTACATATCTTGCTCAGGGTTGCTTTCACCGCAATCGAATCAAAATGGGGGAAATCTTTAATTGGATTGGTATTTCATTCGTTGTTTTCGCATACTTTCTTTTTCTTGTTGGAATTTTTGAGGCGCATTGTTCATTTCTAACTCAACCAAAATAATGAAAGCGAATCAGTTGGTGTTGCTGTTTTTGTTTTTGATGCTGGGCGTGGCTGCTGCTCAACAAATCAATTCTTCGTCTGTTGCCACAAACAGCGAGACGATTGCAGAACTGAAAGCCAAAGCAGAAAACGGAGATGCCATTGCCCAATACAATCTGGGCCTCTGCTATGACAATGGCCAAGGCGTAGCGCAGGATTATGTGGAGGCGGCGAAGTGGTATCGCAAAGCCGCCGAGCAGAATGACGCCTATGCTCAATACAATCTGGGCGTCTGCTACTACCATGGTCAAGGTGTGGCGAGGGATACGGCAGAGGCGGTGAACTGGTTTCGCAAAGCCGCCGAGCAGAATCTCGCCCCCGCTCAATTTAATCTGGGCAACTGCTACCGCAATGGCCAAGGCGTGGCGAAGGATGAGGTGGAAGCGGTGAAGTGGTATCGCAAGGCCGCCGAGCAGAATCTCGCCCCGGCTCAATTCAATCTAGGCAACTGCTACGACAATGGTGATGGTGTGTCAAAGGATAAAGTGGAGGCGGTGAAGTGGTATCGCAAGGCTGCCGAGCAGAATCTCGCCATGGCTCAATACAATCTGGGCATCTGCTATGCCAATGGCAGAGGCGTGACCAAAGACTATGTGGAGGCATACAAATGGTTCAACTTGGCTTCGTTGCAAGATGTGGCAGGCGCTAAACAAAATCTTGATATTACCGAGAGTCGGATGACGCCGAAGCAAATAACCGAAGCGCAGCGTCTGGTTCGTGAGTTCAAGCCAACCAAGGCAGCAGAATCCCGACTTCGAAATTGATAGGTGAATCTCCTTTAGTCCGCTAATCAATAAACAGTGCACAAATCAATATCAAAACAGGCAGCGATTGTTTCTTTCCGGTCGCTGTTCAGTGAATCGGATAAGGGATGCGTGCTTATCATCGCCTCTATACTTGAAGAAACACTGCGTCAACTTCACGAAGCCCACATTGCTGCAATTACATATCCGTCAAAGAAAAATATCTTCAAAGACCTTTCCAACGCCCAGCTTTCAACATTTGCGGGCATGATTCAAATTGCATATGCCTACGGACTTTTATCCGACGAGGATTACGAAGACCTTCAACTCATTCGCAAATTAAGAAACGAGGCTGCACATTCCATATATGACTTCAGCCTTCAGGATAGTGGAGTGCAAACTATTGTGATGCAATTGAAGGCCGATGCGCGATGTGAGCCGACAACGAAAGAACATGAGAAAAATTTGCCAGATACAAAGCAATTTTTGAATTTACCAAAATTGACGAAGGCAAAAAGTCACCTGATTCTGAATGGATTGGCTCTCCACGATATTATTGTAGCAAAACTTGCAGATGCTCTTGAACGCTTGCTGATCAAACGAAAAACGGTCGTATAGTAATCAGGCTTTACTGAAAGTGGACTGGGAATTTTCTCCGTCGTCTAGAAACGGCTCGCCGAGCCGTCTAGTAGAAGTTCCGCTTCCCATTTCTGGACGCCCCGGCGGGGCGTCCCTACCCATTTACTTTGCCGTCACGACGACGTAATTCTTTTTGCCTTTGCGGAGCAGAATGTATTTTCCAAAAAGCAAATCGTTCGTCTTAACTGCGCGCTGGAAATTCGTTTCACGGACGTTATTGACATTCACGCCGCCGCCTTCGATGTCTTTTCGCGCCTGACCTTTTGAGGGACACAGACCTGAGTGAATGAGCAGTTCCATGAGTAGTAAACCAGCATCTTCGAACTTTGCCTTCTCGATTTCTTTTGTCGGCACTTCGCCAACGATTTCATTGAAGGTGCTCTCCGCAACGCCTTTCAGTTCGCCGCCGAAAAGAATCTCGCTGGCACGAACGGCTTCCGTAGTGGCACCGGAACCATGAATTAAATCCGTGACAGCCTTTGCCAGGGCTTTGTGCGCTTCGCGTGCGCCGGGATTTTCCGCGTGTTTCTTTTCCAGCGACTCAATTTCCTCCTTCGACAAAAACGTGAAGAATTTCAGATAGCGAATGACATCGCGGTCGTCGGTATTGACCCAGAATTGGTAGAAGCGATAGACACTTGTTTTCTTCGGATCGAGCCAGATGGCGCCGGCTTCGGTCTTGCCGAATTTCGTGCCGTCGGCGTTCGTGATCAGCGGCAGCGTGAGACCGTAAGCCGTCTTGCCCAATTTCTTTCGGATGAGGTCAATGCCGGCAGTGATATTGCCCCATTGATCGCTCCCGCCGATCTGAAGTTCGCATCCGTATTTCTCGTAAAGCACCAAAAAATCGAACGCCTGAAGCAGCATGTAGCTGAACTCGGTGTAGCTGATGCCCGCGTCACGGTCTTCCATGCGTGCACGGACGCTTTCCTTGGCGACCATTTGGTTGACGGAAAAATGCTTGCCCACGTCGCGCAGGAAATCGAGATATGAGACATTCGCCGTCCATGAAGCGTTGTCCACAAGCCGCGCGGGGTTCTTCTTTGTGTCGAAATCAAGCAGCCGTTCAAGCTGTTCCTTGACGCGGGAAATGTTGTGCGCGAGAACCTTCGGCGTGAGTAATTGGCGTTCCTGCGTCTTGCCGCTGGGATCACCAACCATGCCGGTGGCGCCACCGGCAACGGCAATTGGATGATGACCAAGCAATTGAAATCGGCGCAGCGCGAGCAATGGCACGAGATTGCCGACGTGCAAACTATCCGCCGTCGGATCGAAACCGCAGTAGAGCGTGATGGGTGCGGAAATTTTTTTGGCCAGCTCTGCCGCATCGGTGCAATCAGCAACAAGGCCGCGCCACTTCAGTTCTTCCAAGATGCTCACGCCTGTGAGATTAAATCGCCGACGACTAGTTGCCAATCGCCAATTAGACTCATCCGGGCTCAACTTGGCATTGCTATCGACTCCCTCTCCCCGCCCAGCGGGGAGAGGGCTGGGGCGAGGGGATTTGAAATTGAAAATAACAGGCCTCCTCACCCCGCCCCTCTCCTCCTTTTGGGGAGGAGAGGGAGAAAAAGCAATGGCAGCCAAGTCGCGCCCGACTGAATCCCACACACATTTTGGACTTTAGACTTTGGACTCCGGACTTTAGCCTTCGCGCGATGTCGCAAATGCTCAAGTCGTCCGGCTCCATGGCTGCCGCCACACTGACCAGCCGCCTGCTCGGCATGGTGCGCGAGATGGTCTATGCGCGGTTCATGGGCGACGGCTGGGTGGCCGGCGCATTCCAGTTCGCGTTCACGATTCCCAATCTTTTCCGCCGCCTGCTCGGCGAAGGCGCGTTAACGGCGGCATTCATTCCTGTTTTCAAGGAAAAGGAAAAAACAGCCGGTGAAAAAGAAATGTGGCGCGCGGCCAATGCGGTGATTTCCGGATTGATTATCACCGCGAGTGTTATCGTTGCGCTCGCCCTGCTCGGCATTTCCATCGCGCTGGCAGTGCATTCATTCGAGGCAAAAACGGAACTCATGCTGCGGCTGCTGCGCGTGATGTTTCCCTACATGCTGCCGGTATGCCTCGCCGCGGCGTTCATGGGCATGCTCAATGCGCGTGGACATTTCTTCATCCCGGCCATGAGCGCAACGATGCTCAACCTGGTGATGATTGCGTCCGTGCTCTGGTTCGCGCCGCACATGGGACGTGAATTGGACGAGAAAATTTTCGCGCTGGCCATCGGCGTGCTGGCGGCGGGCGTTGCGCAGGCGGCGTTTCAATTGCCCACGCTCTGGCACGACGGCTTTCGCTACCAGTGGGTCTCGCCGTGGCGCAATGAAACGGTGCGCCGCGTGATTTACAAAATGATTCCGGCTACGATTGGCGTGGCCGCGTTTCAAATCAACGTGACACTGGTTCTCGCCATTGCGTTTTGGGTCAACCCGCAAATCGTCGCGTCGTTCAACTATGCCGTGCGCCTGATGGAACTGCCGCAGGGCATGTTCGGCATTTCTTTGGCGACGTATTTGCTGCCGACGCTTTCCGGCCTGGCAGCGGAAAAAAATTACACTGAATTTCGCGCCACACTGCGGCATGGCATCGGCACGCTGATTTTTTTGAATTTGATTGCGGCCATTCTGCTCATTGTGCTGGCCGAACCGATTGTGCGGCTGCTGTTCGAACGCGGCGCATTCACCGCCGCCTCCACCGACCGCGCGGTCTTTGCGCTCATATGCCTCGCGCCGGGGCTGGTGGCATTTTCGACAGTCAACATTCTGGCGCGGGCGTTTTACGCGGTTGGTGACACGCAAACACCGATGAAAATCAGCATTGTGTGTCTTGTCTTAAATCTGATTTTGGCCGCCGCGCTGGTCGTGCCGCTGCGGCAGGGCGGCCTCGGCCTGGCCAACACTGCGACTTCGATCTGCAACGCAAGTTTGCTGATTTACGTACTGCGCAAAAAACTCGGCAAGTTGGAAATGGAATCGTTGCGCGCCACATTTTTGCCGCTGGCATTGGCCGGGATGCTGGCCGGATTAGCCGCGTGGTTCGGCTGGCGGTTTTGGGAAAATTCACTCGGCCATGAAACGCTTTTGCTGAAAACCGGCGAGGTGTTTGTCCCGGCGGGAATCGCCGGCTCGGTTTATTGGCTGGTGGCACTCGGATTCAAAATCCCGGCGGCGAAGGAAATCGCGGAATTTGCGCTGGCGCGATTCAAAAAAACAAGGTAGGGACGGCTCGCTGAAAATTTTCCGCCGGGAGGGCCGCCATTCTGGCCGCCCAAATTGGGGACGGCAAAATGCCGTCCCTCCCGGGTTCAAATCGGCACGACCGCCGTCCAGCAATTTTGTCCGAACTTCGACTTGAATTTTTCCGCGAGCGATTCGGCGTCGGCAACATTTTCGGCAATGGCAAACGTCGTCGAGCCGCTGCCGGACATGAGCGCGGCGTTCGCGCTGTTGGCGCGAAGAAATTCCTGGAACAGCACGAGCACCGGAAACTTCTCGAACGCCGGCGCTTCGAGTGAATTGTAAAATTCACTGCTGGCGGCGTGCAAATCCCCGGTTTGAAGTTTTGAAATCAGCTTTTGCGCACGGCCGCGCCGGCCGTTTAAGACAACCGGAAACCGCGCGAGCGCCTGGTAAGCCCACGCAGTCAAAATGACGAAGCCGGGATGAATCAGCAAAAACGCCCTGCCGCGCAACGCGGGAAAATCTTCGAGCGGCTGGATTTTTTCGCCGCGCCCGGTGGCGAGTGCGGGCCTGTTTTGCAGAAAAAACGGAACGTCCGACCCGAGTGCTGCGGCAAGTTCGTGCAACTTTTCCGAAGCGAGCGGTTGATCGAAAAGTTCATTCAACGCGAGCAGTGTCGTGGCGGCGTTGCCGCTGCCACCGCCAAGGCCGGCGGCAAGCGGAATTTTCTTCTCCAGATGAATACGGACACCGTCGCTGATCCTGGCCGCTTGCAAAAACGCAGTCGTCGCGCGGTGAATGAGATTTCGTCCGTCCGTCGGCAACTCCGCGTTGTTGCACGTGAGTTTGACGCCGTGCGCATCGCGCTCAAAAATCAGCCGGTCGCAGACATTGACCGGATGCAGGATGGTTTCCAGTTCATGAAAACCATCGGGGCGCCTGCCGAGGATGTTCAGCAGCAGATTAATTTTGCACGGCGATTTTTTTTCGAGGCGCATGGTGTTTCACGAAAACAAAACGCGCCAACGGGAATCTGTTGGCGCGTTGAGCAAAATGGATTGGGCCACATTCAATCACCGAACACTCTGAACCGGCTATTAGGGACGAACGGCGCAACATCACCGCCGCTAAAACCGACATAAGTGTCGGTGTCGAACATCGGGTCGGATATCAAGCCGGGCGTGTAGTTATCGGGAAAAACGGGTTCAGGCGTGAAGTATTTGGTGAAAACAGGATGATACGGCGGCAGCGGAAAAGTAACGATTTCATAGAGGCCAATGCCCGTGCGCGCCAGCGAACGGTCGATGCCGCGAACAAGACCCACGGTATAGCCGGCGCCGGGCGAATCGAGCACGGCGGTTTGCTCAACGGAACGGCGCAGTTCGCCCATGCGGACGATTTCAAAAGTATTTCCCATCCCGCGACCGAGTTTTTGCTCCGGCCCTGCGCAACCGGCGGTGAACAATGTGGCGAGAGAAACCACTCCGAGAAAAGAAAGTGCATTACGCATAGGTTTTAAAGTTGACATGCAGATCCTACGGCAAATCCAGTGGATGTAAAGCGCGTTTTTTGTCCCGCCGCTCCCAATACCATGCAATCCAGACGGTGATTTCGTAGAGCAACTGTAACGGCACGAACATAACGATTTGCGTGATGACTTCCGGTGTCGTGAGCACCGCACCGAGAAACAGGTTGATCACGATCATGTAACGGCGCGCTTTCGACAGCGTGTGATAATTGAGCACGCCGATTTTGACGAGCGTGAGAACGACGACGGGCAATTCAAATCCCAGCCCCATGCCAAGCATGAATTTGCAGACGAAACTGATGTAATCCTCCGCCCGCCATTGAAGCGCGCCGAGACCGAGCCAGCGGGAATACATCTGCGCCGCGGCCAGCGCCACCGGCATCAAAATGAAATAACAAAACGACACGCCGGTTAAAAAAAGTCCGACACCGATTATCAACCCGCGATAAACGTATTTACGCTCGCGCAGTTTCAGCGCCGGAAAAACGAACGCCGCGATGAAGTAGAAAATGAACGGCGAGGCCAGCACTGCGCCTCCATAAATTGCCACTTGGAACGCCACCACAAATCCGCCAGCCGGACTAAGGTTGATGAGTTCAATGTTCACCCGCTGCGCGTCGGCGATGGCTTGCGAATTGTCGTTCACCCGCCAGCCGAGAACCCGATTGGTGCCGACCGTGATGGGTTCGACGGTAACGGCGACGAAACGGTTTGTGCCGAGGTTGAGCGATTGCCGTTGTTCGGGTGAGAGTCGAAAATTGCCGACGTGGTTGGTACCGAAACTGACGATGACGACCTGGTTCGTTCCGCGGTATCCGACCGGGGCGCGTGTCAAAGGCCACTTGATGATTTGGATGATATAGTTGGCTGCAAAGAGGCAGACCAGCATCGCCAGGAAAAGCGTGACGACGCTTTTGATGAGCACCCAGCGGAAATCTTCGAGATGTTCGAGAAAGGTTTTGACCGGGCCGCCTTCGGCCTCGTCAGCGCGTTCCGCTTCGTGGTCGCCAAGCATGCCAGAAATGTTCCGCAGTCAGGCTTTGGGTGGATTGGAAGACTGTGAAACGGTCTGTTTGGGCTGCGACTGGCCGTTCGTCACGGACTTGTTTTGTTGCGCGGGTTTTTCTTCCGCCGCGTTTTTAATTTCATCCGTCACTTCACGCGTCGCCTTCTTGAATTCCTTGATGCCCTGGCCCAAACCGCGGGCCAATTCGGGAATTTTTTTGGCACCGAATAGCAGCAGCACGGCCAATATGACAACAATCCACTCCCAGCCACCGAGAAAAGTTGCGAACATGGTATTCATAAATTTTTTCGAGCCTCGCAAACCCTACGCCCGTGCTTGACATTAGTAAAGCCCCAAAAAAACAAGGGCCGCGACGCACGCAGCCCTTGAACAATTCAAAATTTTCCCGGTGATTAAGTACCGGCTTTGGGATGCAGCAGGACGAAGTCATCCCGGCGATTTTTCGCCCATGCCGCTTCGTCGTGGCCCGACTCCACCGGCTTGTCTTTGCCATAGCTGATGGTGCGGATGCGCGACGGATCAACGCCCAGCTTGGCCAGCGCCTCGCGGGCCGCCAGCGCGCGGCGCTCGCCGAGCGCACGGTTGTATTCTTCCGTGCCGCGTTCATCGCAATTGCCTTCGATGAGCAGCTTTGTGCTCGGATCACCGCTCAATGCAGTGGCAACAGCCTGGAGGTTCGACTGCTCGCTGTGTCTGATGGCAGCGCTGTCGTAAGCAAAATGAATCGTGTAGGCCGCCAGCGCCGCACGGTCCATCGCCATACCTTCAAAATCCGCCAAGCTCGCCGTCGGCACAACATTAGGTTCGGCCGGCAAAGTATTGCCAGGCCCCGTTTCGCCAACCATGCCTCCTGCCCCCGGTGGAATTGGCGTGACCCCGACGGGTTGGTGGTTTTTGCAACCCGTGGCGGCCAGTGCAATGGCCAGCGCGAACGCCAGCGAGCAAGTCAGTTTCATTATTTTCATATTTTTTCCTTTGGTTAAAAGCTTGTTAAAAAAGTTAAATTTATCTCGCCCAAGCCGGTTCGGAATCATTGCCCGAAATTTGCTGAACATCCTTGGCTTGTTTTGTGAACACGTCAAGCAAAGACAGCACGTATCGGTAGGATGATGTGCGCCGCACAAAAATCAGCGTGCGCGAATTTGGCGACCACGACGGGTCTTCGCCCGCCACGAGCACCGTAGGCGGTGCGCTGCCATCCGCCGGCATGACACAAATGTCAAACTCACCCATTTGCGAAGTGAATGCGATCCATTTGCCGTCCGGCGACCAGTCGGGTTCAGTCGGGTTCGGCGCGCCGGGAGTCGGAATCTGCTGCATCGCACCGCCGGCTGCCGGCACTTTTGCCAACACGCGCCGTTCGTGGATTTTTGTTGCAAAATAAATCCATTGTCCGTCCGGCGACCAGCACGGCGACGATTCATCTTCGGGCGTGGCGGTCAACTGCCTTAAATTCGAGCCGTCGGCATTGCAGACCCAAACGTCTGGGCTGCCACCCTTGCTCAAAATCATTGCCACTTTTGTACCGTCCGGCGACACCGCCGCACTGGTATTCAGGCCGGAATAACCGGCAATAACGCGGCGCTGGCCGGTAGTAAGATTGTGATAAAAAATGTCCGGATTGCCGAGTTTATAAGACGTGTAATGAAGCGCGAGTTGTCCGGACACCCACACAGGCGCGGCGACAATTGTATTGTCATGCGTGATGGCCTGCGCGTTGTGGCCGTCAAAATCGGCGGCGTAAATTTCTCCGTTGCCGCCGGCGGACTCGACCTTGAATGCGATTTTTGTCTGCGCGATGCCCTTTTTGCCGGTGATGGCTTGCACAATGTCATCGGCAAACGCGTGCGCCTGACGCCGCAACGTCGCGCCTGTATAACTGCGGGAAAGCAGCGCGTTTTTGCTGAAACGATCCACGACACGCCCTTGAACATTGTCCCCACTGCTGCCGCTGATTTGATATTGCGCCGCGTCCGGAGTGACAAACGAGAAGCCCTGAACGTAAAGGTCAAATTTCAAAACGTCCGCGACTTCGCCACTGAAACCATCGAGCGAAACAAAAACAGGCTTTGTTTGGCCGGGAACATCAATTTGTTTTTGAATCTGGATTTCATCCTGGCCGCGGGAAAAATGGATCGCGGCCATCGCAAAAAAAATCGGCAGGTAAGTTTTGAGTGGGTTAATAAATGTTTTTTTCATCCAAGCAATCGTTTGGCTTTGAGGTTGAAGTTAATGATGTAAGTCCGTTCTTTTTCCGGAGCACCCTTCGGAAAAGGCGCGATAAATGTGACGCGCTCAAGCGTGCGCTGGATGGAGGCGTCCACATGTATGTCGCCGGACGGCGTGATGATGCGCGCCGAAATCACCGTCCCATCATTCGCGATGGTTATGCTGACCTTTGTGTTGGCCTCGTCGTTGTCGGCGTTACCCGGTGGAGTCCAGGCTTCGTAATAAATGCTGGCAATAACGTCCCTGTAATTCGCGTAAGCCGCGCCGCCACTGTTGCCGGGCATGTCAACCACCGTGCCCGGTGCGAATTTCTTCTTCAAATTCTGAATGGCATTGCGCAACGCCCGCGCTTGTTGTGCATTGTCTGGAACATTTTTCGGCGCGGTGCGCGTCACCAATTGTGTGTTGATTTGAATGTTGGGCGGTCGAGTCGTGTTTGGCGCTGGCTTGACAGGTTCAGGCTTAAAAATTTTCTCCAGCGTCTGCGCAAGCGTGGGCGGCGGCTCGACCGGTTTAGGCGCAGGCGGAGTCGGCTGCGGTTGCGGTGGTGTCACCACGGGAGCAGGCGGGGGCGGTTGGACATTCCGGACGCCGCTGTTGAAGGGCGCGTCAATTAAATTTGCCGGGATGACATCGAGCACATGGAAATCGTCTGCTTTAGGTTTGGGGGCAAAGAAAGCCGGGCCGACGAGCAAAATCACCACCAGCAGCAGGTGAACACCCACCGTCGCCATGAAACATTTTTTTTGCAGGCGATTCATTTAGTCGGTTCGGTTCGCAGCGAATAGCGTGTGATGCCGTTGCGCTGGCAGCCGTCAATCACGTCGGCGACATACTTGTAGGGATCGTCCTGATCCGCGCGAATATAAACAATGATGTTTGGATTGACGCGGAAGTCAGCAGCGAGGCGCGCAATCAATTGCTCAAAGCTCATTCGCTGTCTGTCGAGCGCATAAACGCCGGTCGTGCTGACTTCGACGGTGCGGATGTCGCGTTTGTTTACAAATTTGTCCGGCTGGCCGCCGCGCGGAAGTTTCAGGTTGATGCTTTGTTCCAGCAGCGGCGTGGTGATGACAAAAATGATGAGCAGCACGAACGCGAGATCGAGCAGCGGCGTGATGTTG
>Ga0187873_1002886_pt1 | contig 12677 bp, 9 predicted proteins | sample June2016WEW_16_1_2_FD_133012 | JGI IMG/M metagenome (GOLD analysis project Ga0187873, IMG submission 133012) | Peatland microbial communities from SPRUCE experiment site at the Marcell Experimental Forest, Minnesota, USA - June2016WEW_16_100 | ecosystem: Environmental > Terrestrial > Soil >... | reverse complement strand
ATTTCCAAGAGGCTCTGACGCTCGGATTCCGTCCGCCTGCGCTCGGTGATGTCGCGCACCGTGCCCCGGCCACCCAATGATCGACCGTCCTCGACAATGGTCTGAGGCACAATTTCAATATAGCCGTTCGCACCATCCTGGCGAACTACCTCGGTCGTGATCAAGCCGGAATCTTTTCCCGCCTCCATGGCAGCCTGAAATTGCTCACCGAGTCCAGCAGCTTTATCGGGTGGAACAAAATCCAGGAAACTGTGGCCGATGACTGCCTCGGGGTCCTCAAAGCCAAGTATGCAAGCCAGGGCGTGGTTGGCAAATGTGAGGGTACTGTGAAGATCACTTATATAAAAACCGTCGCTGATCTCGTCCACGAGGGCTCGGTACTTGCCCTCGCTTTCATGCAGGGTCAGGTCCGCCTGTTTGCGTTCGGTGACGACTGCGCCCATTAGCAGGCCGACCAGACAATTGACGATCATCAGCAGTTCCAGTTCGCCCAGTTCTGCCGGGTCGAATCGAAATAACCACAGCGCCAACACCACCCCGGAATTCAACGCCAGGAGTGCCACGCTGATGCCCTTGAAGCCGCGCTGCAGAGCAATCCAGATGAGTGGCAGAGAAATAAGAAACATGGGATGAAACTCGGCCAGAACGGGCACACCAAAAACCAAATAGAGTGTCAAACCGATGCTGGCTGCCTGGCCAAATGCAGAGAGTGTTGGAAACGGGAATGGCCTCGGTGCGGGCAACCTGACCGTCTGCCCTTCCGCAAACCGTTTCAGAGCCGGCATCACAAAGATAAGCAGAAAGGGTGTGACGGTCAAAACGCCGACTGTTTCACCAATCCACCAGTCGAAAATTGCACGCAGGACATCGCTACGTGGCATGGCGCTAGTCAAGGCGGAACTAGACACAGAAAGTACGGCCAGCAGTCCTGAAACCAACACAGTCGTGCAAACAAACCAGGCCACATCCCGTAATTTTCGCAGTTGCCAATCTATGTGAATTCGTTTGCGCAGGAACGCCGCGCCCAGGCCATAGATCAAAGATATGACGAATGCCCACAAAATAAGCATATAGATGGGTTGAGGCATGTGATAGATGAATAAACTGCTGATGAATAAGGCGATCGTCACCGCAGGAGTGAATGCCACGCCGAACACCAACAGCAAGGCGTAAGTGAGTCCGGCAGGTGGATACCACGTAACAACCCCCGGGAGTCCTTCAAATTGCTTCGTAATAAAGTCGAGAATGATGAATGCCAGGAGGTATACGGCCACGATCAGCGCCGCGCGCAATAGCCTACGCGGGTTACGCTCCACTTCAGTAGCACCAAGTGGGACAGCAGGCTTCTTTTTCATAGAACCTCCCATTATTTAGTTATCAGTGGTCAATCATTAGCCAATACTCACTATTACTATACAGCAAAAACCGCTTTTTGGGTCAGGATGGTCTCCAGTAGAGTGCGCAGGGCCCATCTTTGTTGCAATGATGGTTGCAATATGGCTTGATGAGGCAGGGTTTTGGAAATGGCTGAACCAGAATTGTTACCAACTTTTATTGCCTGTAGTACAATCCTAGCCGATGTCTATACTTCCTTATCGTTACCATGGCATTATCGCATTTTTTTTGCCAGTCACGCAATAGCTTGAAACCTCCCCATCGAAAACCCATCCGCCCTTCAGAATCAAAACCTCTCCTCCCGGCACCCTCTCGGTCATCCAACCGGTCATGATCGCTTTCGCAAGATATTCCTCGACCACTGGGATCGCTACTGCGACCTACGCCTGGCCGATGAGGTCCCCTTCAATCAGCAAGCTTACGTCCGGGACATCGTTCAGCGCATGATGCTTTGCCGTGACCCGGAGGGCGGTTATGCCCGTTATCTTTGTCCCGGCTGCCAGTATGAGCATCGCGTCCCCTTCTCCTGCAAAACCCGCTTTTGCCCCTCTTGCGGGAAGGTCCGCGTGGATAACTGGGTCAACAACATCACCAAGGACATGCTGGAAGTTCCCCACTTGCATATCACTCTGACCACCGATGATTCCTTTCGACCTTTCTTCCGGAAGGATAGTCGGCTCCTGAAAGAACTGCTCCGGGTCGGCGCTCAGGCAGGGCCGGAAGTACTATTCAATCTCTACCCGGGGATGCAAATCGGATTGGTCTACACCGTCCATACCTTCGGCCGTGACCCGGGGTATAAGCCGCATGTCCATCTGGTCATCACCAAAGGCGGCCTTGTGGATGGTAAATGGGTGGAGATAGAAGGCATCCCAGCAAATCGCCTTTCCGCAAAGTGGCGCTATTTGCTTTGTAAACGGCTTCGTAAATTATGCCCCTCCGATACCGCCCTGCAACAGGTGATCGCAAAAACATACACCGACCATCATGGTTTTATGGTCTATACGGAAAGCTTTTATCCCAAAGGAATTGAGGCTGCCCGCTATATCGGCCGCTATCTGGGACATCCCCCACTGGCTACCTCCCACCTGACCGACTACGATGGGAAGACTGTCACCTTCTGGTATAAGGACACTCAGACTGGCGAGAAAATTGTCGTACGCTGTTCGGCTTTGGATTTCATCTCTTTCATGGTCCCACATATCCCGCCGAAGGGATTACAGATGGTGCGCTACGCCGGGCTTTACGCCCGTTGCGTTAAACGCCGCTGGCTAGAGATTGCCAACGCCGCTCTGGAAGCGCTGCGCACACAATTTCCTCTGTTCGCTCTCGATCCCCTTTTAAAGTCCGTCGCACCTCTGAAATGGCGCGAGCGCATCCAAGCCAGTTTCGGTTACGATCCTCTTGCCTGCCCGCGCTGTGGCCGCACAATGGAAGTTGCCGAAATCTGGGAGCCTAAACGCGGCTTCGTATGGATGAAACGCTGGCTGGAGACCCATCGTATGCGCAAGGCCGCCAGCCTGTCCTGGCGGACTGTCCAGGGAGACGCCATGAAAGAAGCGTCTCTGGTCAAACAACCCAGCCGTCCAAAATCACTTCCCAAGTATCAGCAGCTTCCACTCGTCTGCGAAGTAACTGCGCCTTTCAGTTGGAACACATCCTGAATATTTGATGCGCCTCCTTGCTTTTTCTCCCTCAGATGACCTCGTGAGGCATTGACCTATTCCATGGAATTGGTTTTCAGGGCGATTTCGTCTTTAGGGTGATCTCGTCCCGGCCTTGATGATGATCGTATCAGGCCGATTCGCTCAGGTAGCCTGCATCTGAAAGCTATACCGTTGCAAAAATATAAATTCCTAGACCTCGAGCAAACTCCCTATGCCACGATCTACCAGGCGCCCGCCGAGCACCTGCCCCTTGAGAATGAATCGGTTGACCTCGTCACCAGCACGACGTCTTTCCACCATTGGAGTGACCATGTTCAGGGTGTGAGCGAGGCGGTGCGCGTGCTTCGCCTTGGCGGGTTATTTATCCTGGCAGATATGAACCTGGTAACCCACGGCGATCCCATCTCGCGTCCTCGGGTGCGGGCTATGTTCAAAGACGCCGGGCTGTCCATCCGCTCACAGACGAGCCCGGTGATGTTCTTCACATTTACTGTAGGGAAAAAACTTAGGTTTTATCTTCCAAAGCCTTTACGGTCCAGCAGTTCTCACAGGGCTGCCAAGCGGATTCGCTTTTCTCGTCATCATATTGCATAAAGCGCTGCTGAACCTATTTTTGGTCAGAATAGGTAATGGTGGTAATTTCTTTTTCCCATGTAACACTAACATCCGGTTCGTAACCAAGTAAAACCTTAAGGAGATAGCCCGCTCGTGCATTTTTTACGCCCATCGTTTCATCCCAAAGTTTATTCCCACTTTCTGCAGGTCTAGCGAAGAATTCATCCACGGTTCTTGCATGGCCGGTAGCACCTTCGATGGAATATCGAATCAAGTGTACTAGTTCTTTTGGAGGAAGTGCAGCTAATATATCGTAGGGTCCCCCAGCTCCGGAATTAGGAGATTCCCTCAATTGGGATAATACCCAACTCCAAGGATTCTTAATCCCCTGCCCTTCTGGCGAAATAGCATATAGCAACCAAGATATCAAAGCCTTGGGATCTGCATTGGCCAGGGTAATTCGTACCTTGCTATTCGTTGGGTTGATATTAAAGAGCCGGGTTAAATTCCAGGCCGAAGGCACAACCACCGCCATCGGCGCAATGCCGCGAGTGGTGGTATTCAGAATTTCTTCTGAGTTTAAAGTGAGTTTAAATAGTTTAAAAGGAGTCTCAAGTTTCGGTGCTATGAGTCTCAGGTCTCGGTACGCTGGAGTCTCAAGTCTCGGCTCTGGAGTCTCAAGTTCCGGTCGATCGAGTCTCAAGCCTCGGTTGGCTGGAGTCTCAAGTTCCGGTTGGCTGGCGAGTTTTTCATCGAGCTTTCCTGGGGATTTAAAATCACCTACTCTTTTCGACAAAAGTCGGGACCGCTTGGCGGCGACATCTTCAAAATCGAAAGGTGTCAATTCTCTCCCCAGGCGTTTTTCTGCACATTTTACGCAGAGGACAGAGCTTTTGGTTATATTTACTGCCTTCCGCACATCCCGACTTAGGATAAAGATCTCGTGCATTTCGTGGACATCTTTTCTGCAGTTAGCACACTTCCGGGCGACGCGCTTGCCGCCGTATTGGCTGCGCAGAGGTTTGCCATCGTTTTTGTCAAGTAACTTGCTGACCAAGGGCTCTTCCATCCTGACCTTCAAGAAAACCGCTCCCCTGGTCTTGAATTCAGCAGGAACCTCGTCGAACTCCATCTTGGCGACGAAACAGGAAACAGGCGTTGCCGGGTTGTCATCTCCGTCAATTGCCAACCAGGCCCAGATGCTATCCGCAGAGACACCCACCCTTCTGGCAAGCTCTGCGATACCATTATCGATGACAACAAAATCCCTTTTTTCACCGGTATTTTTGTCCTCGTAACATTGGTCCCTAAGCCAGGCGATCAACCATGCCTGCGGCCGTGTAAGGCGCAGGGCGGGGACGACGGTCCTGATGAAATACTGGGTGAAATAAATCTTCCCAAAGCTGTTGATGATCCGCGAATGTAACTTTTCAGATGCGGCTTTCAATGGCGTAGGCAGATCTCCATCGATGCCCCCGACACGCCGGACGACTTCCATAACAGTTGTCGCTGATGGGTTTTTGGGTGTCTCGGTTTGCATATCTTCGCTCCCCGCAAGGACATCGGCGATTCTAGGAAGTCCGCTTAGTTCCTCGAGGATGCAGATTAACCGGCTGTGATTGTTATCCTCACCCTCTCCCAGGTTTGAGCGTAATCGGTTTTCCAGGGCCGCAGCATCTGCGCGTGTCAGGCGCGGCGACATATGTACCCGGTAACGGTTGGCGATCGTGCGGATTTGGTTGCCCTGTCGAAAAAAACGACCTTTCTCGATATCTACTCTCTCAACCAACCCAATCATCGCCTGGCCATCCCCCTGTCCTGGAGATGTCAGTGTATTGCCTTTCACCACCGGGATGCCGGCAATTTCCTTGAAGAAAACCGCCCGGGACATCATTGCCCACCTGCTTACCTCTCGCCATGAGAGATTTTGAATTTCACCTCTCCCCTGCTTCCACTTCCTCCACACAGCCTGATGAACGCCTAAATACAGCGAGGCTTGATTATGATCTATGTCTCCTTGCTCCACCAGGCGGAAGAGGTAGGCGTCTATTACAACAACACTGTCTGGTACGACTTCCTCGGAGTAGTCTGTGTCGTGGACAATCTCCACGGCCAAATCATTCCCGTTGCCGTTTTCGCTCTCCGGTAGACTTTCCGCATCATCGTCCCGATCAGCAACTATGAACCGCACTTCCACCGCGCGGTTCATCATCCCCATCAACAGGCGATTCACTGTGCTAGAAAGCCGCCTATCAAGCCAATCGCGCGCATAAACATTACCCACGCCAATCGTGAACAGGCCGTCCTCGTAAGATATCAAGGCGGTGTCACGCACCCAGGTGTCGAAGGATGCTTTCGGCATCTCCATCTGGAGCTGCCCTAGCGCGGATTGCCAGGCCTGCTCGGCGTTCATACCTGACCTTCGCTCTACATTCAGTTCAGACAGGTTTTTCCCAAAATGAGGAATTAGATACTGAGAAATGAGATTTGTGTTCGCAATGACCCAGTTCTGGAGATAGTCAGTGTCCACCTCCAGATTAATACATGTGCCCGTGAACGAGGTGAACCGTACCAGAGAAAGCTTTGCAAAAGTTTCCCGGTCGGCTACTTCGACTTCAGCCAATGCATCCTTCCAGTTTTGAATATCCATCTACTCCCCCACTCGATTGAATGGAACATTACGGTTCCGAAGAAATTCCCCCGTTCCCAGAATAAGCTCTGGTGGAAAATATTTCACTCCCCTAAATAAAGCGAAACCAGAACCGCAGATCTTGCTGTCAGATCGCAGGTTATATAAAACGCGAATAATGTTGTCGTGAACCCCCTCTGGCGGGTCGATCGACAACAATATGGCAGCCCTTCCCGGTTTCCTTGTTGAACAGTGAAAACATCCCCCAATATCCGGAAACAGGGATTGACCAAACAAGCCGATTCTGGTATTATCCTGAACAGCAATAAACGTGATCATCGCCTCGATCACCACACATATCAAAAGCAGAGTGCGCCCCCTGGCAGGGGCGTTCTGCTTTAAGTAAGCAAACACCCAAGAGGGTGTTTAACCAGGAATGTTTCAAAAAGGTCAGGTCATAATTCATCGGCTCCATAGTCAAATCAAGAAGGACCACTTTCTTGAAATTTGTGCGGCAGTGAAGCACATTAAATTGCTATTCGAAAAACACGCGCCGCTTCAATGAGTATTTCTCTGTTTTCAAAATGTTACGAGTTGATCGTTTGATTTGTTTACACCAGCGACCTCTTCATATAATAATAAGTTAATATATTAATAATGTAATATAGTAATACAATAATATATTAATACACAACTACTTCCCCTCCATCAAGGCCTGGACGATCTGCCCCCAGCTGTCGGCGTGTTCGGGCAGGAACTGGGAGCGTTCTTTCAACAATCGCACAGCCAGGCCGTACACCTGGCTTTGTGTGACCGTCCCCGGCCGCAGTGCCTCCCGGATCTGAAAAGAGATCTGGTCTAGGAAGGATAATTCCTCATCGGTTAGTGTGACCGTCTTTCTGCGTCGGATGAAGGCACTGCTGGGATGGCCTCGCCTCTCCTGTTTGGCTTTTGCTTTTGCGGCCAGCCGGGATTCGAGGTCGTACAATTCGGCCCAGGTTGTCGAGGGTTTGATGGATCGGGATTTGGTATCGCTCATAATGACTCCTGCTCGTAGTCCATTCTCGGTGGACGGGCTTTGTATATTTCAACCGCCTGATTGACATCGGTAGCGTCGGCGTTGTCACGACCTACATCTACCAGGAGGTGTAGCGTTTCGTTGCAAACGATGATCAGGGGCCGGGGCACACCTTGTGAAAACCTGTAGAGTTCCTCCAGGGCGCTATCGTTAAACATTGGTTTTTCTCGGCCGGCGATTGCTAATCGGAACTGGATCATGCGGACCATTTCGCCGAAGGAAAGAGGCGCCAACTTATGCCAGAATACGACCCGGTCAAGCAGGGCTGGGTTGCGCGCAAAATTGCCATGGATTTCCTGTTGGCCGAATAATATGCACTGGATCATCTTGGATGAGATGTCGAAGTTCAGAAAGTCCTGGATCGGCTGCAAGCTTTCGGGCCCCATGTATTGAGCATCATCGATGATTAATACCGGGTTCTTTTTTTCCTCGCGTAACCTGATCAAGGTTCTTTCAAAGTCCTTCAATTGGTCCGCATAGGTTTTGCGGATCTTGGTTCGAAATGCTTCTGAATAAGCATGCAGGGCAGCTAATTGAGTGGGGTATCTGGGGGTGTGGATATAAACCGGCTCCAGAGATTGTCGCTGAAGACACAGTTCCAAAAGGCGGCGTGCCATGCTGGTCTTCCCGGTGCCGATCGGCCCCTCTACGACTGATAAGCCTTCGCGAAACCTGATGGATTTTTCCAATCGGGAAAGAGCCCATTGATGGCCCTCGGTCAGGTATAAGAACCGGCTGTCAGCCGAGATCCGGAAAGGTAGTTCTTTCAGGTGGAGAAGTTCGAGCTCGCGGTTCGTAAACTCTTCATCTTCGTCGATTATCGCGTTCATCTCTCGTCTCTCTTTGTACAAATAGGTGAATCAATCGGACTCACTTAGGGCGGGAATTATGAGATTATTCTACATCAATCCGGCCTATCATGCAATAGGGGGTATAAATAGGGGTGCAACAGCCCTTTGCGCTGTAAATTCAAGCGCCAAGCGTCTTTAGGTGTCTTGCGCAAGCTCCATGTTTGTTATATAATATTTCATATGCCGTAACCGTACAATGGCTTAAGTATAACATCGACAAGTTGATCAAAGGGCCCAACTGTGAAGATCATCTCCTGTTTCAGTCAAAAAGGCGGCGTGGGTAAAACCACGGCTACCATCAACATAAGCGCCGCTTTCGGTTTGATGCTTTGGCATGAGGCCCGACCACGTCAGGACCCTGGACGGGTGTTGATTGTGGACCTGGACCAGCAGGCCAATACTGACATTACACTGTCGGGGGGTTTCTTCGGAAAGCGCCAGCAGAGGAACCTTGGACCATATGATAACATTGCTGGCCTGCTGATGCTGGACACACAGCGCCCCATTTTCGAAATCATTACCAATGCGAACATTCCCGTCAACGCTCGGAATGTAGACTTCATTCCATCCAACCGGGAGAAGATGCTGCAGGTGGAGCCCTCCTTGCAGTCTGATCCAGCTAATGGGCTTTTCCGCCTGCAGGAAGCCCTGGAGCCGGTCGATCATGCCTACGAGTACGTTTTCATCGACAACCCTCCCGGCGTCAGCCACATGTCGGTAAACAGCCTGGTCGCATCCACCCACGTGATCCTCCCCATCCAGTTGGAGGCTGCCAGCGTCTTTGGCTTGGCAGATTCGCTCAAAGCGATTAAAAGCATCCAGCAGAAGTACAACCGAGATCTGCAGGTTGCCGGCATCCTCCCTACCATGTGTAACTTCCGTGGGGCCGGTCAGCAGGAGTTTTATGATGGCCTGTGCAGACAGTATGGGGATCTCATGCTGCCCCCCATCTATCAACGGGCCGAAATCTCAGATGCCTTTACAGCCGGTCTGGATATATTCAGTTACAAGCCGGCGCGCCAGGTCGGGACAATGGTATCTTCGAGCGCCTCTACGCATGAATATGCCGAGGTGGCCGAAGAGCTCCGCCGCCGCCTGGACCTCTGATCTGTTCCAGGTGGAACAGATCGCCAGCAGGAGATTGTAGATGCCAACTCGCCAGCATGTAGACTTGAGTAAGCTGCGCTCAGAACGATCAGAAGAAGACCAGATCACTGGCCTGGTAGCCGGTACGCCCGCTATCGATACTCAAGCCCCCCCACGGGCGGTTCGTGTGGTGGCTGTCCCGATTTCGCAAGTCCTCCCGGATCGTTTCCAGACGCGCGTGATCCTGCCCCCCGAACTCAAACAAGCCTTTTTTTCTGGCGAGAGCGACTGTTTCGCTACTGCTCATGCGCTGCTGGTAGCTGCTGATGGAGATCCGGCTTTACGACAGCAGGTGGACGAGCTGCTCCTGCTGGGTGAATCGATTCTGAGGGATCGCCAAATCGACCCAGCCACCGGCTCCTGGATAAAGACCCCCCAGGGTTCTCGTTTTCTCTTGGAAACCGGAGAGCGCCGCTTCTGGTCCCTTGCGCTGCAAACGGTCAACATGGGACTGCAGGAAGAACCCAGGCTGAAGGTCACAGAGGAAGTAGAGATAAACCGATACCGCCAGGTGGCAGAAAATCTGTTGCGCGAGGATATCTCGGCCGTGGACCTCGGTAAGGCAATTGCGGCTTTAATCTTGCTGCAGCTCGACCAACTACCCGACCCGGAAATGGACGAGCTAACCTATTTCCGCCAAGCATTAAAGATCAAGAAGCTTCCGGCCGGTCTCTGGCAAGAGATTATCCGGGTGATCGGCCTTTCACGGCCCGTCTTGTACCGCCATTTGCAGCTTTTGAAGCTGGATGACGAGCTATTGTATATGGCCTCTCTCTATCGGCTCGAGGAAGGACGGCTGCGCCAAATCCTGGCTGCGCCAATCGACCAGCAGCGCCGGCTGGTTCTTATGGCCATCGAGGAACCTCGCCTGACTGGGGACGACTTGGCTGGTATTGCCCAGACTACTGAGGAATTGCTGGATGGTTATGAAGTCCCCCATGCGCATGTGAAATCCAGGAAGGGAGCACACACTCCGCTAGGTCCGCACCGCCAGCTGGCCTTCCGAGTCAAATCCATGTTGAGCCTGGTGCGCCGGCCGGAGTTTGATGGCAATTTGGATGAAGTGGCCAGCGAGCTATCCAGCCTGTACCGAGATTCACAAGATCTCGAAACTGCGGCTGATAACCTGGAAGCACTTGCGGCCAGCTTGCGAAAAATTCGCTCGCGCCGGCGATAAGGCATCTGTTCCACCTGGAACAGATGCGTGTCTCAAGACAGTAAGGTTAGTATCTCCACCATTTGCTAATTCGTCTGTGGTCATCATGACCACGAACGAATAAAGGAAAACCTTTTTCGAGGATAACAAATGAAAATCATTGACCAGCTGCCCTTTGAGTTTTACGGCTCCACATTTGAGCTTTATTATACGGACGAAAGAAAGTTGCTTCTCCCGCTGAGAAATTTATGTGAATCCCTGGAACTGGATTTCAGTAGTCAGCTTCGTCGTATCAAAGATGATGAGGGCTTGGAGGATATCCTTTATACATTACGTGCTCCTGTTGTCCAGAAGAACGGGGTTGCTCAAGAGCGCGAGATAACCTGTATTTCGCTTCAGCGTCTGCCTTATTGGCTTGGCTCGGTTGATTCGAAAAGGGTGAAACCCGAACTGAAAGAAAAGGTTATTCGTTTTAAGCGTGAGTTGGCAGATGTGGCCTGGGCAGCCTTCCGGTCTCAGATATTACCCGAGGATATGCTTGCCGAGTTTGATGCAACCCTGCCTCCCGCAGAGAAAGAATATAACAAGCTGATGGATCAAGCTGCTGCACTAAGGCAACAGGTTGGGGAACATGGATCTCGCCTCGGAAAGGTTGAAGGCCGCGTGGCTGCCTTGGAAGCGCGATTGGTTGGCACAGACTTTATAAATCACGTTCAGGCCCGGCAATACCTGGACGCGGTGGGGATCCTCGGCGATATGTTGAAAGAACGTAAATCCAAAATGGCCAGTCCTTACGCAGTGATTCATAATTCGATCAAACAAGAGTTTGGTGTGCCCAGTTATCAATTGATTCCCGAAAACAAATTTTCTGATGTAATGAATTATCTTGCAAAGTGGTGGAAGAGAGAAGCTGCCGAAATGGAATTGCCCCAGATATTTACGGTTCGCCAGGATCGACTTCTTTAGTTCGTTGTCGAAAATTGGAAATGGAAAAAGGGCTGTCCAAAAAGTGCAATGCACCCCAAAAATTGGACAGTAATTAAGTAGATACATTGGACTGAGTCCTGAATTGAACAGGGCTCATTCCTTTTAGTTTACCCCTGATTCTTCGATGGTTGTAATATTCGATGTATTTCGCGAGTTCATTCTTGAAGTCCTCGATCGATGTAAAGGACTGGTTATTGTAGAACTCGGTTTTGAGCACGCCAAAAAAGTTCTCGATCACAGAGTTGTCGTAACAATTGCCTTTTCTGGACATGCTCTGCCTGATCCCTTTTTCCCGGAGTGCCTTCTGATACAGTGGCATCCGGTAGTGCCATCCCTGGTCAGAATGAAGAATCAAAGGAGCTTTGTCGGGTATGGTTTGAAAGGCTTTGTCTAGCATCTCTCCTACGATGGGCTAGGTGGGATGCTCAGACACGGCATAGCTGACGATCTCGCCATTGAAAAGATCAAGGATGGGGGATAGATAGAGTTTTTGTCCAAACAGCTTGAATTCCGTGATATCCGTAGCCCATTTTTGGTTGGGCTGGGTTGCTTTGAAATTGCGCTTCAGCAGGTTAGGAGCCACCCTCCCGACCTCCCCGCGGTAGGAGCGATATTTCTTTTTCCTCAACAAGCAGGTGAGATGCTCTTCTGCCATCAGTTTCATGACCAATTTGTGGTTGGTTCGATACCCAAGTTGATAAAGGGTTAGGGTTACCCGACGATAGCCATAACGTCCTTTATGCTCCTGGCAGATCCTGCGTATCTCAACCCGCACATCGGCATGCCTATCTTTGTCTGAAAAGTGCTTCTGGTGATAGTAATAGCTGCTTCTGGGGATCTTCGCTATTCGCAGAAGCAAATCCAAAGAAAATCTTTGCCTTAGTTCGGAGATAATAGCTACTCGGTCGTTTTGTCGTGCTTTTCCCGAGCTTCCCGTTCCGCAACTAAGGCGTTCAATTTTTTTAGGTACTCATTCTCCGCCCGCAGATATTCAATCTCAGCCAATAATTGCTCTGCGCGTGTGAGCGGTTGTTTTGGCTTTTGACTTTTTGGCGGCCTGCCTTTTTTCTTCGGCTCCAGACCACTGGTCCCTTTTTTCAAGTACTTTTGCTCCCATCTCCAGACTGTTGTTGATCCCTTTATTCCATATTTTATACTAGTCTGTTTGCAGGAGTAATGGTTCTGATGCATATCTTCGAGAATTGCCAATTTT
>Ga0187873_1002882_pt1 | contig 12692 bp, 16 predicted proteins | sample June2016WEW_16_1_2_FD_133012 | JGI IMG/M metagenome (GOLD analysis project Ga0187873, IMG submission 133012) | Peatland microbial communities from SPRUCE experiment site at the Marcell Experimental Forest, Minnesota, USA - June2016WEW_16_100 | ecosystem: Environmental > Terrestrial > Soil >... | reverse complement strand
GCTCTGGTACAAGCAGGAAGGGACCCCCAAGACGGCTGCTGGCATCCGGGAAGTCGACCTGGATCCCCGACTAAACACTCTTCTCCAACAGATCATAGATTTCCCAGTAACCCCCGGGCGCTACCCTCTGTTCTATCGAAATGGAGGGGAGTTTCTGTGCGAGGGAACCCTGCGGGCCCATCTTAAGTCTCTGGGTATTTGTGGCTTCCATACCTTTCGACGTTACCGCATCACGCGGCTCCGCGAGCTAGGGACGCCGGAAGACATTGTTCGATACTGGGCAGGCCACGCTGGAGGCGGCATCACCGATCGGTACAGCAAGTTGGCCGAAAACAAAGAGCTTCGGAAGCAATGGGCCGTCCGGGCCGGCCTGGGATTCGAGTTGCCGGAAATTAAGAAGGAGAAAAAAGATGAATGAACATACATCAGGCTGGAGGCGGTTTTGAAACGCCTTTTAATGGGCAGTTAAAAGGCGAAAGGAGACTTACAAATGAATGCCACTCGACACGCCAAGCTGTTGACGCTCTTGCAAGAATGTACGCCAATCGATCCGCGGGATCTGAAACAGATGGGAATTCATTATGAGTTTTTGGGCGATGGAGTCTATCGGGAAGTCTATTGGTTGAAGGGATACAACGCCGTGATCAAGTTTCCGTTTCCCGACGGAAATATCCCATATCGCGATTCCGAAGACAGTAGTCTCGGTCACGCACAGCGAGAGATGGACGGATTTGAAAAGATTCGCGCATCAAAAAGTCCACTTCGAAATCATCTGCCAAAAATCTACTACCAGAACCGTGAAAATGGGGTGATTGTGATGGAGAAATACAACACCGATTGGATGGCAGCCTATAATACCAAGACCGATAAATCCCGAAACCGGAAAGTTATGGACTTGAGACGACGCTTGTGTAGATTTTTTAAACTGAACGACGAAAACTCCGATTATGGAGCGGATAATTTTGGGCTTGACAAACACGGGAAATTTGTTATAGTAGATCTTGGGATATCAACGTAAGGAGAAGATGATGGAAAACGAACGTTGTATCGAACATGGAATCACGCGGTGTCCACACCCGAAGTGTCGATCGAAGCTGTTGACGGAGCTGGTGACGCCGCCGAAACCGCGGCCCGTTGTGCTGCTGGCTGGAAAAGCGGGGCCCCCAGCGCCCGCGTTGGCGCCGCCCTCGATCACCAACGCTGCTCCCGCCGACATTGAAATGATGGACGCGCCGGCCGTTCGTGAAGAAGCGACCGAACTACGCAAGGCGCAGGGCGTGTATGACAAAGAGGTGGAAGATCTGCTGGCAGCCAAGGCGCGCCAGGAAGCCATCAATGCTGCAGCCGATATTGGGATCAAGTCCGAACCCGCACCCAAAACAGACATGGGACACGCAGAAGCGAGCATAGATCCCGAGATAGATTATGTGAAGATCGCCGGCTTCGAAACACTGCCAGTTGATGATTCTCATGCATCCCAGGTGATGCGGGCAGCCTCAGCATATGCCGACGCGGCACGGGACTATGCCCTCAAGCTGGCGAGCTACACCAAGGTTGCGGAGGGACTTAAGACGGCCGCAGATCGATTGACTGAGGCTATCAATTTACGCGACCAGCGAGAGCGTGAACTTAAAGAGATCGTCGACGGAGGAACAAAATGAGTGAAACAGTTGATTCTGTGGCCCAGGGATTCTTAAAGCATCTGTCGGCGAAAGGAATGAAGTCCGTTCCAGTATGGGTGATTCGATGACAACACAGGAAGAAAAAGCTAAAGAGATTTTGAAACGTTGGCAAGAACTTTATCCAGCTCAGGGTCCTACCACTCTGTCCGTCGCGGACCTACGCGCAGCCAAAGAACAGCTTGTGTCCACTAATATTAAGCCATCCGGGGGATCCTTGTGTCCTAAATGTAAGTCGGGCAATCTAACATTCGATACTTTGACGGGTATTACTCGATGCCGAGATTGCAAGGCGTGGCGGTCTGTTGGTGATGAACCGGGAACATATCGTACAGGTGGAGAGCCTATCAATTCCAAGCCGCCGTGGACCCCCATTGATTGGGAAGAGTGGCGCAAGAACATGGGATCAGCCATCAACAAGACAGCGATCCTTTTGGAGGGAGTGGCGCGCGGCAACAGGAACCCGCGTCTCGAAAACCTTAGAGCTCCGGTGCTGTGGTTTGAGGGCATCGCAGTTGGAGAGAGACCGGAATACGAATTCCAGATGTGGAGCGTGGTGCCGCCGCAAGGATGTGAGATAACATTCTTTGGTGAGCAAGCGAAGGATCGTGCCATTAAGATGGCGCAATTGATGTTGGATGACGGGAAGAAGAAATAAGGAGAAGACATGGCAAGCATAAGCAAGACCGCGAAAGCGTCAGTCAAGGCAGGACAAATGGCAGCGAAAGACGGTGTCGTTCTTTCGGATACAGAGCGCATTCGACTGATACGCATTGAGTGTGCATCCCATATTTACCCAAGCTGCGAAAACGCGCACGCTTTGCTTCGGAAATATGACGAAGCACTCATTCGAATCGCTGAATTGGAAGCACAAGCTACGGAAACGGATATACAGAAATGAGGACTTGCTGGAGAGTTTTGATTGCGGTGGGGCTGGTTGTTCTGTGTTCCTACTGGGTGCAACTATGCGGAGCCCCTATCCCGACAACAGGCGCATTATCCGTATCGCAGCTCCAGCAAGCGTACGAGGAATTCAACGAAGAATACTTTGCTAATTCACTACCCAAGGACACCGTGGTTGACTACGGTGAGTACGATTTCAATGACATGGCGTCTACACAAAGACTTCCCGACAGACGATTTCACATCGCTCTAAATGAATCATACACCGGCGGCGCCCGAGTGGCCCGACTGATGATTCTTCACGAAGACTGCCACATCAAGACGTGGCTTCAAGAACCTGCTAAACACGGCAAGCTGTGGCGATCGTGCATGCTACAGTTGGATTTACAAGGGGCTTTTCGGGAGCAGTTGATAGATGGATACAGGGAGCACTAGCGATCGTGCGGCTTCGGCTCCGGATAAAGAGCAGCCTCAATAAGATCCACGTCGAACAGCTTGCAGCCATAGGCATCTTCAATTGGGCCGGCAACAATTCCGCACTCCATATTTTCCGTCCCCGGGACGTGTAGATGATAGACGCAGATGCCGCAACGGTGCTTGCAAGGCTCATCGGACTTCTTGTAATCTACCTGAGCCTTCGTGTACTTCGGGCCTGAGGATAGCTTATCTGTTTCGTTTCGGTCACACATGAGACGTCTCCTTAAAAATTCGGGTCGTTCGCTGCAGCAGCAACCAGCAGTTTGATGATCCACGCGCTGCCTACAGCAATTGACATAACTGTGATAGCGCCGATGATGAGGGTCGGCCACGTGAGACCCCAGTAATAATAAATTCTCTTTACTCTGGGTTTTTGTTCAACAACTTTACGTTCAATCATTTCATCCTCTCAATCTTTGTCTTTTGGTACTGGATGTTTCAAGAAATCTAAAACTACTATGAGCACCAGCAAGTCGATGACAAGCAGAGCAATCGCGATACCGATCATGATGTGCTCTCCTTATCTAAAACAACTGATACGTCCTACTGTCGCGATCATCGGGTGCTGGTCCAGGTGGCGTACGATCGTCTCCCGAAACTTCTCTGAGCATTCATTGAGTTTGCAGTACCACAGAGCGCCGCCGACACCGCCTTTGCCTACGTCAGTGATGTCTCGTTCGCGACCATTATAAATGTTCTCGGCGATCGCGAGGCAGCGGCGGAAAAGTGGATCGTGATGGGGGTCTCCCAATTTCGTGATTCGTGGAGGCGTTCCGTCGTCCGGCATGTTGTAGCTGTCGTGTTTCTCGATCAGCCTAAGCCACTGTCCGTCTTCCCAACCGGCAAGTACGCGGTTACGCACGATCAGGCCGGCCACGGTCATGCCGAGTATTACGTCGTCGTGGGATTCATTCCACATAAGCGTCCCGAGTGCGGAAATGAGATAGTCAGAAGGAGTCACGGTGCACCTCGTAGACTGCTTTAATCCAGTCAAAGAACTCTTGTTCAGTCATTGAACTTTTTGCTTGATTGCAACGAAAACAACACGGACGAGAATTTTCAATCGTATATCCTTTTGTGTTGTCGACACGATCGATTCCATGTACCAATCCATTTTTAGTGGTGCTCGCTAGCTTCGTCTCGGCACCGCAGCCACATTCGCAGAGAGTCATATTTTATTCCTTCAACTTTAAAGAGATTAGACTTCCAACCACACGAGCACAAAAACTGGTCCTCATGTTTTTGCTTCCAGATAAGTTTACGACAAACAGGACACACCATGGAATCCATAATGGCTCCCTATGTTACCTCAAATCGCCGTAGACACTTTGCAATTTGCGCCACGCCGGATCATCCGCCCGTTGAGCGGCGGTGTGCTGTTTCATGTAGCTAACACGTTTCTTCCACAGCATATTTGACAACTGATCTTTCTCAGACTTGCTCGCAGCATCCCAAACGTTGATCGCTTCAGACAACGGAAGACGGTCAAAGCGCGCTTGCAACGGAGACAAGGGCGCGCGACGAATGATCTCATCGGCGCGCCGCTTTGAAACGTGCTGCAAGATCTCGCCTTTCCCGATCTTACCTGCGCGGTATGCGTCTTCAAGACGGATATCTTGCTGGTGGGCCTTAAGATGTTCCGGGTCCACGGGTCCGGTCGGCATTCGATCGGAGGCATATTGCTCAGCGAGTTTCTCCGCTTCTGTTTTGTAACGACGAACGGTTGCACCCATACCTTTGTAGACTTGATCGAACGCGCTAACATCGCCGCCCTTAATAATCCCTTGGCCCACAATAGGAATGATGTTTCGAACAAGATCCGAAGCCTGTTGATCGAACGGAGCACGTCGTCCCATCGGGTCGCGTCCAGTGAGACCTTCCACCACAGGACGAACTGTCAATGGATTAACACGACCAAAGAGAAATTCTCGAGGAGAACTCATAGCATGGATAAGGTCCGTAGGCAATGTACGAATGCTGTAGATTTTTTCGTTACCCTTCTCGTCCTTAGAAGCAACGCCGAACGGAGCTTCGTTGTGCATCTGTCCGCTGGTGAGCATATTGATTACGCGAGCACCTAGCCAGATCGCAGCCAGTTGCTTGACCATAATCTTTCGGGAATATGCACCTGTCTCTTTGTCCATTAATCCAAGTGCTCGAGCACCCATTCTCATTTCGGATAGTAGCCAATCAGGTGCCAGGGCTATCATGCGCGCGAAGTCTTGCTGTGACGCAGACCAGCCAAGCTTGCGCCAGTTCTGTCCACCGAACACGTCATTGACGGTATCAGCCGCTCGAGATGCCGCTTCGTCCGCGGTAAGATGCGGATGGTCGTTACGCATATCGTCGAATATTTTTAGATATGCCCGGTCCTTAAGACTGGGGATGTAATCGTTGAAAAGGAAACTCTGTAACTTTCCTTGGAATTGTTTGAGGCCTGGGATCGCATTAATGATACTGGAGTGACTGGCCATACCTGTGGAGAATTTGTCCTGGGCTTTGTAGTCGTTGCGAATCAAGCCTTGCCGAACACCGCGACGCAAAGATTCACTGATCGCGGGGTCATTAATATCCAGATGTGATTTATCTAAAGGATTGATACCGACCATCATCGCGCGCAAAGATTCCTGCACGAGGTGGAACGGAGAGATAGACAACAGAAGGCCTTTTGCCTCGCCGGCCGCTCTGTTGGCAGCAGAAAGTGTGGGACTATTGCGCACGACGCTTCGATCGGCGTCAATCACTTGCCGAACAAACTTCTCGTAGTCTGGGTGGACCAGTAGATCGCCTCGCATGATTGCGGGATTGCCGGCCGTGTCCTGGCCCGCGTAGCCCCAGGCGCGCGTGTGCTGACTGTCAATCTTCACGTAGCCGTCAGACGAATACGCGTATGCTGGGATCTTCTCGCCTTCCTCGTTCTCAATGGTCCAGGGCAGCTTGTAGATGATGCCCTTGTTAAGTCCGTCCTGTAAGTCGTTGGTGCCCGTCTTCGGGTTGATACCCTCTCGCATCTTCTCCACGATCTCGGGAGATATGTTGATTGTTTTCACGGACTTAGGGTCAAGAGCTACCGCGGGGTTATTGGTCTCAGCACCCATGACGCGCGCGGTTCCGGCAAGGACAGCGGCTGGCCGCCCGTCCGGTCCCTTCGCACCCTTGGTGCGCAGGGCTTCCAAGAACTTCCGTCCGGCGATCGCACGATCGATTCCGACCATGTGGTCGTAGGCGTGCTTCGCCAAATCGTCGTGTTTGAAAACTTCGCCCGCCATCACGCCCTCGAACTCTGTGTTGTAGACGCGATACTTGGCTTGATTGATGTTCGTGGAGAAGTGTCCAGCGTCAGCGTCATAGCGCAGACGATTGAGCGCCTGGTTGGTAACCTTTTCAGGAGCCTTCCCAAACACCTTGTTCCACATGCTGTTGTCTTCGCCAGCCCAGGCCTGGGGATGATAGGCTTCCACCCATTGATGGATCAAACCGTTCTCATAGGCCTTTTGGAATGAGTTGTCATAAAGCTGACGCAGCATCTTGGCCATTGATTTGTCTTCTTCGGTCATGCGGTTGATTGCATAATCGAGGCCGGCGAGATACTGATCACGCTGCTTGGGTGTTAGCTGACTGTTGAACCGAGAGTTGTCACCCGGTAGATCTTCCGCGCCTATTGGACGCAGCGGAGTAGAATGACTAGTGAGATTGCCCTCTTCGTCGCGCTCCAGTATGTGACCGGGCATGTGACGTTTCGAGGCGACCAACATGTCGTCAGGCACAGGGCCCGGACGCAGAGCTCGAGGCGCAAGTTTCTCTATTGGGATTTTGTCAAGATCGATACTGTACTGAGGGCCTAAAAAGTCCTTTTCTCCCGTAGGATTGTGGTGCTCAACATCAAACTCTTTATCGAGAGACTCCCACACATGGCGCGCGTCAAGAGATGTAGCACCATTTTCGTCGCTGGTAAATTTGTGAAGGCCATGTTCTTTCGCGATCCGCATGGCTTCGATGTACGCGGCTTTCGCATAACCACGGCCACGATACGAGGACTTCTCGCCAGATTTAAGGTCAGATTCAACACCAGAAATATTCATGTGCGCAACATCTTCAGCATCTACGTTTACAAGGAATCGCCCGACTCTGTCATTCTTTATGTTGTGTAAGCCAACTTCATAACTTCTTCCTTCCGCCGCCCCTTTATTCAAACCCTTTGTCTCTGACCGAAGCTCGACACCCGGATAAACTTCAACCGGGCCCGTGGCACCGCGAGGAGTTTTCCCCATCGTCTTAGCATTCGATTCGCGCACGTCAGCTTCGATCTCCGCGCGCGGAACAGCCAAGACTGTAAGATCTTTTCTGTTTCCACTGTCAGGAAGAGTCGCTTTCTTGAGTGCTTCGTCTGGTGTAGCAAAATACTGAATGTTGTTCTTCTCTGTGCTGACACCGATACCCGAAGTGCGAATCTGCTGCATGTTCTTTTTGTCGACCGCGACATAAGCGTGCTCGCGATTCCAAGTTGTGTTCGCGGCCTTCTCGTAGTCCGCAACCGGACGATACTGGTCGTTCTCCAGAGCGATTACCTTCTGTGCTCCGTCTTTTGCTTTGAAGGTGATGCCGTCATAACCAGAGTCTTGCAACTCCTTCTTCATGGCCGCTTGTGCATCTGCCCAAGCTTCTTTCGTTGGCTCCGCAACGCCTTCGCCTTTCTTTTCGAGAATTCCTTCTTGCTCCCCTATCTGTTGAATGTACTGAGTGAGGCCTGCCTCGCCGCGCATATTGATAGGATTCTCAATCCGAACGTACTGCTGATCGCCGGCTTCACCGGTGGCAGACAGCGTCTGGCCAAGTTTGTGTGTACCCGGTACGGCATCGGAAACGTAGAGCTCGACCGGTTTTCCGTGTTCATCTTTGTAGAGGCTCTTCGACGCCCATTGGCGCAATTCGGTCCCGGCATCTTCATTCGCCTGCTCTTCCGGCGTCAATGCGCGCGCCTTGAGTGTACCTTCTGCGATACCCTTCATCTTCGCTATACGGGACGCGTCTCCGTCCTGGGTAACCCAGTGGCGAATACCGGCTTCGCGAATAGGATCGTCTCCACCGCTGGCCTTAAGCAGTCGGAGAATTTCTTCCTGGCGCGATCGCGCAGCGTCGGAGCCCATTTGAACTTCTTCATCGTGCAATCCGGCCGCTTCCTGGACCAGTTTGAGGCGTTCGTTTGTAGTCAGATCCTTACCATTGATGTAGCTCTTTACCGCCTTAACGTCTTCGAGGCCGTGCTTCATGCCTTCTTGGATGAAGGCGACGCTGGCTAGGATGTTTGTTCCAAGACGAGTAGCGTTCTCCACGTCCCCATCTTTCAGGGCATCCAAGAACTGAGGCGACTGGGTCATCAAGCCACCAAGCATTTGTGTAGTGAAGCCAGCTGTTAGAAGACCCTTGGCTGTACGCGCCACGATCGGTGCAGCATATTCGTTAACGCCGATGCTCTTAAGGATTCCAATTCCAGCGCCTTCAACTGTGGAACCGCCGAAGGATGCGATTGTCAATCCGATCATCAGGGGAGATGTGAAGCTGGATCCGATATCCTCGAGACCGGTTTCAAGACCACGTTCAAATGAGCCGGCGCCTTCGCGCGTGCCCCACTTGTGCAAATCGTAGAGAGGAGAATTCATCCACTCCCACGCCTTGCTGTACCAGGGCTCGTCGTCCATTTTTTCAGGATTCGTTTGACCGTAGGCTCGCTCTTCGCTAGTAAGGCCGCGAGTTGTGGCGCTGTTTGAATACTTGTCGGTTGTGTCGTGTGTCCCGAGACCGGCAACAGGTAGGCTCATCCAATCTGACGTACCCGATACGACGGGCGCAGCGGCGGTCATAGCAGCAGGCTGTTCGACGGCTCCGGTTGTCGGAAGTGACATCCAAGAAGGTTTTTCTGTTGCTACAGATGTACTTCTAGCTGTTGGTAAAGACTTCCAATCTAAATCGTCCTTAGCCGCAGCAGGGACACCAGAAGGTGTATCCGCGGCTGGGCTTGCTGATCCGCCTGCTACCGGAAGATTTTTCCAATCATCTTGGGGCGCCATATTTTGTCCTTATTAACGCGCGATTGTTAGTCCTTGGTTGAGATACTTATCTACGTCGGTTGGTGGTACTTGTCTGATAGTCCCGTCGGGAGCGAGCATGTTGACCGGTTCTGCTGTAGCTTCTTTTTCCGATCCGCCGGCGGCGTTCCGAAGCTTGGTTTTCTCGTCGTCGCTGATACTAAGTTTACCAATGTAGTCCAAGCGTTCCGGTAAAGCTTTCATAGCATCAAGATCACTAAACACTTTGTTTGACTGATCGCCGCTTAGTCCTGGTATTTTCGCAGTCAGTGATCCAAGAGGTCCACCCGTTAAAGCGGAAGGAAAAGACCCCCGCTCAACTGGCTTCAGTTTATACCCTTTTGCTGGTGGTGCCGCTGCCGAAGCTGCCGGTGTAGTAGTTTTCTTGAGTTCCCCAAGAACCTTATTACGAAGAGGCTCAGGAACCAATTTCATGTCCTTTTCTGCAGCGTCAAGATCGACGGTGCCTTTCGCCACATCGGTCGTGTGCTTGTCCCGCATGTTCTGAATAAGGAGTTTTTCTGCGTCGCGGTGTCCTTCAAGAGCAAGGGCCATGTTTTGGTGTTGACTCATTACCGCGGTTGCTTGATCTCGAACAGCTTGAGCATTTTTGTAGTCTTCGCTGCCAACAGGATACATACCCATCTCTTTGATGGCTGCAGAATATGTGGCAATGGCTTGGTCTTTGCGAGCAGAAAACTCTTTGTCAAGAACCCACAAGTCTTTTTGAGTTACGATCGGTGTGCCTTGGGCGTCCAACTTGGTTACGTCGCCATCGGCTGCTTGCCAATGGTCCATAGCCAATTGGTGTTCTTTGTCTTCCTTGACCATCTTGTCGTAACGATACGATGCTTCCAGTCTCTGAGCTGCAGTCGCAGCTTCCAGCTCACGCTTCGCTTGAGCATCCAGAGATTTCATGTTTTGGTCGCGGAATTCTCTTTCGGTCATTTGTCCAGGCGGAAGAATCGCCTTGCCATTGTCATCTAAATATGGGTGAGCCTTGTCAATGATCATCTGCCCGTCTTTCTTTTTTGGAGTAATTCCGTCAGATTCCATTTCAACGCCGAGGTATTGCTTGGTATCAAAATTCCACGGCTTGCGGAAGATATAAACATCCTTAGTGGTAGGATCTTGTACGATCTGGGTGTCAAACTTTCCGGGCCGAATGGCTTGATTTGGGTTGCGATGTGCAAAATCATTCGCCTCTTCAGCCGAATGGAATGCACCGCTCTCTGTCGCCGGATTTTTGATCAGGGTATCATGATTTACATGATCTTCAAACAGGAGTCGTTCTTTTTCGGCGCCTTCTTGGTCCTCACGAGCAGCCTTTTTCAAATCGAAATTTCCCTTGGCAATTTGAATCTTATCGATTTGTTCTTTTTGAAATGACGCAGTAAGATCGGAAATCGATTTCATTTGCTCACGAGCGTCCCGATGTAGCTGCAAGGCGCGCTCTTCGGCAATCCCTTCGTTGTGGAACTGTTCCTGGGCTTCCTTCTCTTCCTTGCCCGCTTGTTTTTCGACGCGCTCTTTGTTGGCATTGAATCCACCTGAGAATGCGGACGCCATCGCTGGACCCTTCCCGCGGTTCGCAGGATCATATCCGCCCGCGAGGCCGGTGATCGCCGCAGCCAGGATGCCGCGCGCCATCTCGCCGGGTGCCAGGTCCCGATACTGGGCCACAGGACCCTTTTCAGTTTGGATCCATTCCTTTTTCTTTCCGCCAGCGAGCGTTTGGAAGATCTCTCCCAAAACACCGTGATGCTGATCGGCCGCAGCTTGGGTTCCAGGTTGCGGAGTCTTCGGCGCGTTTGGATCTCCACCCGGAAGAGACGATCGATCCAGGTTTGAGACAGACGGTGGCGCTTGCGAGACATCAATCGGAGAGGTCGCGGGCACTGCAGCCGCTGACGGTATGACCTTATCAGGTGACACGTCTTGATCCGGTGCTTGAGATGCTTGCGTCACGGGTAGAATGGGTGCTGTTGACATGACTATTTATCCTCTAAGAAAAACGAAAGTTGCGTCTGGGCCGTAACATCTGTCCCAGGTAAAGCCTTATTTAGAAACTCAATCAAGATGAAGATGTTTCCATCCTCGATGCGGTCCAAGTTGTATGACTTAAGAAGGTCAGATAGGAAATCACTTGCGGATAGTTTCCCTTTGTAACCCTTTGCGCGAGTGTTTCCGGAACACTTCCACTCAAGGTCTTGGATAAGGAACCGATATCCGCCGATGAGCGATGTGAAAATACGACGGCCTTTATTGTCAACTTCCCCAAGATGCCGGTAGCTATAAGCTTTGGCAAGCGCGGGGTTCCGGAGTTGAAAACTATCCGAAGAGGGATCATAAAATTTGTTTAAAAAAGATATTCCATCAGCCAACGCTTCAATTCTTTTTACCATGATTGTCTCCAATAAGGGTAGAGTATACTGTTTGAATCCACTTTAAAAAATCTTCATAGGATATATTTCTCTTTGCAGAATTACAAAAGAAGCAACACGGCAAACAGTTTTCAATTTCGTAACCTATGTTGTTGTCTTTTCGATCTAATCCGTTATAGAAATAACTTTCATTACCTCGCGCTTTTCGCTCGTTGGATGGTAGCGCCCCGCAATAATAACACGAAGACGAAGTTAAGTTTTTGAATTCATTGATCGACAACGAAAACGACAATCCACGATTTTTTGCTTGATTGGTATACGAGCGAAACACTCCCCGTAAAGCTGTTCCTTTTTTAGAGTAACAACCTTTGTGACCGCACCCGCAACTAGAGGATCCCCCTCTTACAAGATTGTGCCCAGCACAAACTAGTTCTTTGCCACAATCACATCTAACCAGCCAATGGCTGTGTTTTACAGGAGAACCTATGTGATGAAAAGATAGCACAGTAAGTTTACCAAAACGTTTTCCTTTAAGTTCAAAACGTTTTCTGCCCATGACTTTTCTCCTGTAGAACTATTTACGAAGTTACTGTGCCACCGAAAGTTCCGTCGTTACCACCTGTTACAGCTTTGGCTGCGCCCTTTGCGGCTTTCGCAACACCGCCTATTCCTCCGGTCAAGCCACCAACGGCCGCGTCCGCAAGACCGCCAACCATGCCAACCCACGAACGGCTTTCTTGTGCGTTCGTATTGGCTTGCTCTTGGGTTACTTGCTCTGCTTTCGTAACGTCTCCGGCCATTTGAGTAGATGGCTCAAAAACTTTTCCAAGATTCTCTTCGGCGTTGATTGCTTTGTCTCGTTCTTCGATGCCGAGTTGGGCGTTCTTCTGGGTGATGTCAGCTTGTTCGTTGGCCATGGTGCCCATGACTTGTGTCGCTGCACCAGCTTTTTCCGCCTGCACAATACCAGACTCAACACCAGGAGTGACGCTGCCTTTCGCAGCATTCCGTCCGATTGAAGCGTTAAGCTTGGCAATATTCGCCGCAGCCGTGTTCAAGGTCTGCGCGTTCATCGAGGCAAGCACAGGAGCAGAGTAGGCGCTCGTTGAAGAAACGATCGCATCCAAACCGCTCTTCAAGCTTTTATACATAGCCGACGCATC
>Ga0187873_1002862_pt1 | contig 12739 bp, 4 predicted proteins | sample June2016WEW_16_1_2_FD_133012 | JGI IMG/M metagenome (GOLD analysis project Ga0187873, IMG submission 133012) | Peatland microbial communities from SPRUCE experiment site at the Marcell Experimental Forest, Minnesota, USA - June2016WEW_16_100 | ecosystem: Environmental > Terrestrial > Soil >... | reverse complement strand
TATGTGGACGGATTGGCCACTGGCGCCACGTTCCCGGTATAGGTGAGAACGGCCACCAAACTGGTCACGCTGCCCGACCCGTTGCTCACCACCACCGTGTAATTGCCCGCATCACTGCGTTTGGCACTGGCGATGGTCAGCGTGGCACTGGTGCCGCCCGGCACGTTCGTTCCGGCGTGCTGCCACTGATAGGCCGGATTCGGTATGCCCGTGGCGCTCACCGTGAAGTTGGTGGATTGACCCTGACTGACGCTCGCACCACTCGGCTGGCCGATGATGTTCGGCGCGACCCGCGGCTGCCATCCGTAGAGCCAGGTGACTGCGCTTTGGGCGGCGATGACGAACGGATCGCTGCTGGTCGAATGCGTAGAATATGTCAGCGACTTCGCCGCCGTGGCAGTCAGGTTGCTGCAGGCGTAATCGGCCATGTTCGTGCCGGCATCGCTCGAATAACCGGTGACAGCATCATCCATGAGGCAGTTGGCAAACAGCACTTCCGAGGGCGAGGTTGGTGTGCCGATGGTGCGGCCAAGGTCAAAAGTGCCGCTGGAGAATCCCTTGGTGATACGGCAGTTCACGAACGCAAAGCCATTGCTGCCCTGGGGCGAACGCGGCTGGGTGACATGGCCGCCGGAACTCAGACAGCGAATTTCGCAGTTGGTGTAATACACGGTGCCGTAACCCCAGTTGAAGTCGGTGTCGCCTTGGATCAGGCAATCCTGAAAATAGACGAGCTTGCCGGCGGAATGAACGAGGAAAGTGTCCTGATGACTGTCAAGTTCCATGTTGTAAAAGATGGTACGAGTGCCTTCGACATCCACGGCCTCGGCCTGTCCTCCGCCACTCACTGTCATGTTTGTCAGCGTCAGATTTTCCAAGGTGCAATCGTTGCCGTTTATCACAAAGGCAGCGCGCTGGGGCGCACCGCCATAAACATTATTGTTGTTGGGATAGCCGACAATCACTCCGCTGCGGCTCTGGCCTCGTATATCCAAGTTGTTCCGGGAGTTGATATTCACCAATTCCGTGTAAGTGCCGTTGCGAAGGTTGATGACCGCAGGCGTGGTGTTGCCGCTGGCAACGGAATTCACGGCTCCTTGCACCGTGGCAAAATCACCGCTGTAATTTTGTGCTACAACGAGGTTGGTGCTGTTGGCCGGTCCGGTCGGTTTGGTGGTGAAGCGCCACGCGTTGGTGTCGGTGATGCCTGTAAAATAAGCCCCGGCGCTGTCGGCGAACGTCCCGTTGTCCAGCGTGACGTAATAGGTTTGATTGGACGCAAGCAACCCTTGATGCGGATAAATCGCCGCCTGGGTGCCGGAAATAATAACCGGGAAGTTGGTGAACGTGCCTCCACCTATCGTATAGGGCTGCACATTGACCGCGTAATTCGGGTCGTTCGTGACGCAAAGGCTCAGGTCAATCGTATCCACCGGCGTAGTGGCGTTGGTGGCATTGTAAATTCTTATCTTGCCAGCCGCGCGCAGCGTAGGTGTGACGTTGAAACTGATATACAATGGTGTGTCGTAGCAGACGCCAGTCATGCTGTTGCTAGGCGTGAGCGAGGTGTAGCCCATCGTCGAATTGACCGTCAACGAGACGCTCGCGCTGTTCGTCGAGCCGGCCAGATTTGTAATCGTGCAGGAATAAGTGGCCGTATCGCCTGATGACACACTGGCAATGGAAAAGGTCGCATTCGTGGCCGTGTTGTTCACGGCGCTGGAGATGGGGACGCCGTTTTTCTTCCACAGATACCAGGGGTTCGGCACGCCCGTGGCTGCGACGGTGAAGGATGCGGTTTGCGTATTGGTGACGACCACGTTTGTCGGTTGCAAAGTGATGACCGGCGAAACGATCACCGTCAGTGTTGTGATGTTGGTAGCCGCACCGGCGCTGTTGGTGGCCACCAGTGAATAGGTGTAACCATTTTGCGAATACTGGACGTTGGTCAGCGTCAAAGACGAAGCGTTGGCGCCGGGAATGGGTGTTCCCGTCTGGTCCAGCCATTGCAGGGACGGCACCGGATAACCGGAAGCGGAATCGTTGATTGTGGCATTGTTGCCGGCGATGACGGTCAAGTTGGTCGGTCCGCTGACGGTGGGCGGAACTGGGTTTGTCGAAATGATCACCTGTGTCATCGCGCTCGTGGCCGAACCGTAAAGATTCGTGATGACCACGAAATAACCGGCGCTGTCATCCATCTGTGCGTTGGTAAGGGTCAGAATGTTGCTCGTGCTGCCCGTCATCGTCGAGCTTCCACTGGGTCCGGTGCTGCCCGATAACAAATTAGTCGTCACGCCGTTGGTGTAATACCACCGATACGACAGCGGGGTGTTTCCTGTATTCGTCACGGTCAAAGTCACCGTGGAGCCGGGACTGCCGCTGAAAGGTTGCGGTTGTGCCGTGATCACCGGCGCCGGATTTATCGGCAACGACAAGTCGAGTGAACTGTTTGGCCCGTTACTGACCAGAGTTGCCCCCGTCGCCCAATCTGGCAAGTTGGTCAAACCAAAGTTATTAGGACCAGTCCAAGTTGTATATTTGATCAATGGAAATTGTTGCGGGTAAGATGCAAAAAGCACAGGTGTGGAGTCCAACCGAATCAAATTTGTAGCGCCGCCGGTTATCAAATTTTTGGTGAGGCCGCGAAGCGAACCATCTGGTGGCACGCTTAACCCCAAGGTTGAATTGGTGGTGGCAAAATTTAAACTGGAAGCATTGGTCGCCATCGTGTTGGTCACAATCAAAATTGCATTCGCCAACCTGATGTTATTGGCACCACTGTTTGTTCCAACCGCGATGCTATTTGCATAAACGGTCCCGCCGTTCACATTCAAATTGCCCGAAGTGTTTGCCCCCGCCGCAGTCGTGAGTGTTGTAAAGCCAAGCGTCAAACTCGTATTCACCCGTAAAACTGCCGCGGAACCCACATTTACGATTCCTAAACATGGCGTTGTGCTGGTGCCCGTTTCCAGCGATTGGTTCCCGATAAAAACCGTATTAACATCAATTATCCCGGAGTTAAATATCAGATTGCCCCGATGCGGACCGCCCCAAGTGTCTTGCGCAGTGGCGTCCCGGCCTATTGATAATACATTAATTAAAGCGTCAACCGTCCCATTGCTGAAATCGTTCGTGCCAACACCGCCATTGCTGGATGAACCAACGCTTGTGCCATCCCCGATACTCCACCAAGTCACTCTGCTCGTGCTCCCATTGACACCGCGAAAGTAAGCGACGGGGTTGTTGTTCGTAAAAGCAGGATTAAATCCCATCCACCCCCAAGCGGAAGTGCCGTTTTGTTTGCCCATGCCGGTATCGATGCTGTCCAAGAATATTATATTCGTCTGACCGAGATAGAAAAAGCTCGGGATGCCGCCATTGTTGCTTGGGTTTCTGGCAATTTCGATGGAATTTGTCCGGGTGCCAGAAGTTTGGTAATTCGCCAATGTGTCGGTTAAACCCAAAGTGATGACGTTGGTCTGGGCCAAATACAAAATCCCCGCCACTTTATTGCCTGAATTGCCAGGATTAAAGCTGGTTGTTGTGCCAACGCCGATGCGATTGATATTGGCCGTGAACGTGGACAGCCCGGACATGATAAGAACTTCGCGCGAACTGCCGGACGCCCCGCCTTGGTTGATGGAAAGAACGGCACTGGGATTGGTCACATTTAAGCTTCCCCCCACGCCAGTAACTACGTTGGTCACCAGCTTTGCCGAGCCTATGTCGGTTGGTGTCGCCACAATCAGGCCGCCGGTATTTGTAATGGTCAACGTGACGCCATTGGGGATCAATGTGGTGTGCGAATTGTTCGTATTGCCATATTGCAACGACCCGATCGTCCGATTTGCATCCACGACGTTGTTGATGTTGGAAAAAGTCGTGGCCCCGGCATCGATAAATTGCACATCGTCACTGGTGCCGGGAACTGCGCCGCCGGACCAGTTGGCCGCGTTAGACCAATTGGTGTCCGTTCCGCTGGCACCGCTCCAAATCACGGTCGCCGCCTGAAGCTCCTTTGAAAGGAGCAGGCTGATGACGACACACCAGAAGTAAATATATTTCATAATTGAGTTGTTGATTGAGTTGTTAAAGGCAGAGAGCTCTTGAGTTCACTTGAACAGTTCAGGGTTAATGAAAATACTAATGGCCAATCTAAACCCTGACAATTTGGCAATTCTCCAAAAAACATTGAAAAATCTCCAACACACCGGTAAAGAACTTGTCGGATCGGGCCTCGCGAAGCATATTTAGCCATGCCCAAAAAACATCCCCGCGTGTTGCTGGCCTTGGGTTGGTATGAACATCGCCTGCATCAGGGCATCGCCAAATATGCGTTGGAGGCTGGCTGGCATTTATGCGCAGATGTGACAAGGGAGAAAATTATTCCGTGGGGCTGGGAAGGCGAAGGTATTCTTGCCTGGCTCGGCGCGGACGAAGACTTGGCCAGGTTTGTCGTGCAAGCAAAGCTACCCACGGTGGATTTCAGTTGTCGCCGTTTAGAACTGCCGTTTCCCCGCGTGGTGATCGACGATGACGCCTCGGCACAGCTGGTCGCCGAGCATTTTCTGGTTCGCGGTTTCAACCATTTCATGTATTACAGCGCGCAGAACAACTGGGCTTTTGAGAAACATGGCGAGGCGTTTGTGGAAATTCTCAGGCGGGCCGGGCGCGATTGCGCCTGGATTCGCTGGCATCAATCTCCGGCGTTCACAAACGGGCATCTGCAATGGAAAGACAAGCGGCGATGGCTCGCGTCTGAATTGAAAAACGCGCCCAAACCGCTGGCGCTTTTTGCGGCCACGGATGAACACGCGCTCGAAGTGATTGAAGTCTGCGAGGCCATCGGGCTGGCTGTGCCTGAAGAGGTAAGCGTGGTTGGCATGGACAATTCCCTGCCGGCCGTGGATGCGATGAGCACGCCAATTTCCAGCGTGGATCAAAACTTTGCCACGCTTGGCTATCGCGGCGCGGAATTGCTGGGCCGGCTGATGCACGGCAAGACACCTCCGCCGGAACCCATCCGCATTCCACCGACCGGATTGATTGCGCGCAAAAGCAGCGACTTGCTGGCAGTCAATCATCCCGGCCTCGCGCGTTGCTTGCGCTATTTATGGATGAACTACTCCAAGCCGATTGGGGTTGACGATTTAGCCCGGGTGGCCGCGATGTCGCGGAGCGGATTGCACCAGGCATTTATTGATAAAATTGGCCGTCCGCCGGGAAGTGAATTACACCGTGTTCGCCTGGAAAATGCGAAAAGAATGCTTACGCAATCCAAAATGAAGCTGGAAGAAATTGCTGAGATGTGCGGCTATCAAAGTGCCAACAGTTTTTGGGTCGCCTTCAGGCAAGCCACCGGAATGTCCCCCAAACAGTATCAAAAACAATTCTGCATTTAGGGCGGAACCCGCGTTTTCTTCGGAGGCGCTGACTTTTGTAGCGGTTCAGATCGTTGGAGTATTTTCACACTATTTTGGACAAAGGCACAAGGTTTTCCCTCGGGAACTTTGCTAGATTGAACTGATACAAATGAAAGAAATAATTTCTTCGCGGCGTTCCTGCCGTTCAAAAGCAATCCCGATGGCCGTTTCGGGATTCACTTTGATTGAATTGCTCGTTGTCATCGCCATCATCGCCATTCTGGCCGCAATGCTGCTGCCGGCGTTGTCGAAAGCTAAAATTCGCGCGCAGGGCATCGCCTGTATCAGCAATATGAAGCAGATGCAGTTGGCCTGGTACATGTATGCGGGGGATGGTGGGGATATTGTCCCGCTGAATGTCAACTATTCAAGCGGCATTAACTCTGGTCCACCTGAAGCAGGACAGGTTGGGGCTCTTTATCCGTGCTGGGTAACTGGCAATATGCAAAGCAACAGCAGCGGAGACAAGACTAATGCGGCCTTGCTGACGGATGGAAGTCTCACCATCGGATCCATCGGCGCCTTCACCAAAAATCCAGGCATATACAAATGTCCCGGCGACCAGAGCGACAACGTCCGTTCGTGCTCAATGAACGGCTATGTTGGACCAGGTGGTGACAGCGGGTCATTGAGCTATAAACCGTTGAAGAGTGGCACAACCGAAAGCGGGTTCGTATCGGTCACGAAAATCACCGATATGAGAAAATTGTCTCCTTCGGACACGATCATTTTCATGGACGAGAATATAGTTTCAATCAATGACGGCTGGTTTTCCGTGGATGTCAGCGGCTTTAATCCCCTCGGGGCTGTTATTCCGGCATTCTGCAAAATTGTGGATTTCCCGGCAGAGTATCATAATCGCGCCAGTTCCTTCGCGTTTGGTGACGGCCATGCTGAACTTCATCGTTGGACGGCAGGCTTTTCCAGCTTGAAGTCCAGCGGACAGGGCATTTCCTCTACCGATCCACTGGTACAACTAGATATGGCTTGGTTAGAAGCACACTGCACAGTTCGAAAATAGGCAGCTTATGGTCTATTAGCCGCAAAAAAACTCATTATTTGTCCTGAAATACAATCTGTTGAACAAACCTGTCACAAAAGCAAATCCCAACCCAAAAATTAAAATGAAAAACACCCTGATTCAATCCTTGATCGGACGCCGCCAGCGTTCCATTCACGTCTATTTGAAATACCTATGGCTGTTTGCAATCCTCTTTGGCTTGCAAAGCGCGCAGGCGAATTTTTCACTTCCGCTCTACGAGCCTTTCGCTTACACCAATAGCCAATTGGGATCCGGCGACGCCGGAACCAATTGGGGTTGGGGGAACACTCCTGGTGGTTCCAGTGCGCACATTACGAATACCGCAGCCTTGTCCTACCCCGGAATGCCGGTTGATCCCAACTCCCCGCAGTTGGGTTTGCAGTCAGGTGGCAGCGGCAAAAACCGCGGAGCCAACTTCAACAATCCCGTCACGAACGTCACGATATATGCCTCGTTTTTGTTGAGTCTTCGGACTAATGCCATCACAGCCCAAGACCGGATCATCTTTGGGTTGAGTAGTGCCACTAGCGGATCGGCAGTGGCGGGGAACCCCGGTGTGTGGCTGGATCCGAACGGGCGTTTGAAGGTTTCAAAAAACAGCAGCTCCACCGCCGACACGAATGTTGCCAATGTTACCTACCCGTTGATTCTCACCAACGGCACCTACCTGGTTGTGGTGCGCTACAAAGTGAACACAGGCAGTCCCGACGAGGCTGATCTCTGGCTAAACCCGACCTCATTAGGCAACAATGCCAATATTCCATCACCCGACCTGATTACGACGAACAATGCTAATGCAGTGACGTTTAACTGCATGACGTATTGCGCGCCCAGCGGCACACCAACCGCGCTTCCGCTGTTCTTCATGGATGAAATTCGCGTCAGCACAAATTGGTCGGAGGTGACGCCAACTACATCTTGGGCGGGTAACACTTTCAATGTCAGTGGTGGCGGTTCAGGTTGCGGGGGCGACAGTTATATGATTGGGTTGAACAACTCAGATTCGGATGTAACCTATATGCTTTACACTAATGGCGTGTATGCCGGCGTAAGTGTTGCTGGAACCGGCTCACCATCATCATCAACTAATTTGTTTGGCGCCCAGTCAACCACGGCGACTTACACTGTGCTGGCGACCAATACTTCTGACGCTACGGTCCATTGGATGAGTGGCAAAGCGGTAGTTAGCGTTTACACTATGCCGGTAATTACCTCCCAACCGGTCTCAGTGTTGGCCGCCACGAACAGCAGCGTTGTGTTTATTGTTTCCGCAAGCGGTCTCGGCATGAACTATCAGTGGTATCGCAATGGCGCTGGACTTGCAAACGGCACTAATATTTCTGGTGTTACCACACCGATGTTGACCATCTCCCCGGCGACCTCGGCGGAGGCGGCCACGACAAATTCAGGTTATTATTGCATTATCACCAACAGATGCGGCTACTCGGTGGCATCGGTTACCAATGCTCTGACACTCCATGCTGCTGGCAATATAGTTTGGCAGGGTTCATCAACTAACGTCTTGTGGGATATCAGCACCACGGCCAATTGGACGAACAGCGCCGGTGCGGCCGTCGTATTCAATCCGGGAGATAACGTGATACTTGACGATACCTTCCAGAACGCTGCGTTGTCTCTCCAAAGTCCATATTTGAGCCCCGGTTTGATCAGCTATGTCAGCAGCCTGAATATGGGCATCAACGGTAATGGAAATATCAACGGTAGTGGAAATATCTTTGGCCTTAATTCCTCGTTGCTCATCAATAGCACTGGTGGCACCGGGATACTATCAGTTACCAACGAGAACGACTTTGCTGGTGGCACCATAGTCAGCAATGGAACCGTGGCGATCTACACTTACAACAATCCACTTGGTTCCGGAGCGATCACATTGGCTGGAGGCAAATTGCAATTTCCAGTTGCCGCCAGTTCGAGTGGAGTCCAGGTGACCAACAAAATCGTAACGGTAGCGGACAGCACGTTGGAATATGATGGGAACGGGGGTAACGCCTGTAATTTTGGTGGAGAATTGACCGGGAACGCAGGCAAAACTCTAACCATTTACAGTTACAATAACTCTACTACGGCTCTCAACTGGATGCGCTTAACCAAAGGCTTCACCAATGATGCGAATGTTGTTCTTTCAAGTTTGGGAACAGCTGTGGAAATTGCGCCGGTTTTGGGTAACGGAAATCAGGTTTTCAATGGCACCATTTCCGGAGACTTTGGCCGGCTTCGTCCCGGTGGTGGCAATAACAGTCTTATTTTGAACGCCCAAAACACCTACAACGATATGGGTTGTTATGGGTCAGGCTATGGGCAAAGTGGGATTAGTCTCTATATGACCGGCGGCAATGTGGGTTTTGGTGCGGACTCAGTTTCCACTAGCCCGCCAACCATTGACGCCAGCCCCGCCGGCAAGGGTAACATTGGCATCAACGTGGGTTCTGATGGCGGAAACTGCGGCTTCTTTGCCAGCGGCGGCGCTCATACCGTCGGCAATCCCATCATCTACACCAGTGCTACGAATACGTTCATAGTTTCCATTATTGGCAATAACAACCTCACGTTCTCCGGTACGATCAACCTCTCCGGCGCCGACAGCACCGGGAACACGAACCGCACCTTCTCGGTGACCAACGCCGCCCTGACGACCTTCGCTGGCGTCGTGAGCGACGGCGGCCTGGTTTGTGGTTTCACCAAGACCGGTTCCGGCACGTTGGATTTGAATGGAACCAACACCTACACCGGCCCAACGATTGTCAGCAACGGCATCCTCGCGGGCACCGGCTCGATTGTCAGCCCGGTGACGGTTGCTACTAACGGCTCCATCGGCGCAGGAACAGCTTCTGTCGGCAAGCTGACTGTCAACAACAACCTGACTCTGAATGGCAACGGGTTCTTCAAGTTGAACAAGTCGGTGTCGCCGTCCAACGATATGGTTTCTGTCTCCGGCACGTTGGCCAACACCGGCACCGGAACAATTACCGTGGTCAACATCGGCGTTTCCCCGGTGGTCAGGAGCGATAAGTTTTATCTGTTCAACAAGGCTGTCACCGGCGGGAATACGCTGACGATTGTTGGCAGTGGCATGGACTGGACGAACAAGTTGAGCGTGGACGGCAGTATTCAAGCGTTGTATGCCAACTATTCGACAAACATCAGTTACAGCTACAGTGGGGGAATTGGAGGCATCTTAACCATCAGTTGGCCGACGACGCATTGGGGATGGATTCTCCAAGTGCAGACTAATACCTTGAGCGTTGGTCTTACCACTCCAGCGAACACATGGCATGACATTCCCGACAGCGCGAGCATGACCAGCACAAACTTCACGGTGAACCCGGCCACTCCGACCGTGTTTTACCGGCTGCGCAAGCCGTGATGATAGAAGTTGTAGAATTAACTATGTAACACAAAAAGCGGGGCGTTCACACCGCCCCGCTTTTTCAATCCCTATGTCAAAAATTGTGAAAAGTTTCTCATGTCCACGGCTACTGCCCCTGCTGCTGCCCGCCTTCCTGGCTGCGACCGCGAACGCGATTACGCCCTGGTCGCTCTCGATCAATACGAACAACGTCATCGTTGTTACCAATGCCACCTATGGCGCGATTGGTAATGGCATTTTCACCAATACGACGGCGTTTCAAAATGCCATCAATGCGGCGGCGGCTGGCGGCATCACGAACGGTTTGCGCGGCGGTATGGTGGAGATTCCTTCGGGAACTTTTCTTTGCGGACCGCTGACGATGAAGAGCAACGTCAGGTTGCAGCTTGATTCAAACGCCGTTATCCGGCTGCTTCCTCGTGGAGCGTGGCCTGGCTCGCCTTATACCGGCACGGTATCGCCTCTTCTCAATGGCTCGAGTCTCACGAACATCGCCGTCACCGGCACAGGCATGTTTGACGGCCAGGGCGATCCCTGGTGGCCAGACTATAAGACTATCAACCGGCCTTTGATCCTCAGTTTGCAGCCGTGTTCCAAGGTGTTGCTTCAGGACTTCACCAGCAGCAACCCGCCCGTGGCACATATCGCCCTCAAGGGCGCTGGTGGAAACATTAACATTATCGGAGTCAAATTATTCGCTCCTGACTCGTCTGACCCAGTGAATCCATCACATAACACCGATGGCGTGGATTTCGCCGAGACCAACGCGCTTTTTCAGGACTGTGTGATCAGCACCGGAGATGACAACATCGCGATTGGCAGCAGCGCATCAGTTTCGAAAGATATACTGGTGACGAACTGTTTCTTTGGCTATGGTCACGGAGCGAGCATCGGCAGTTACACCTCTGGCGGCGTGTCAAATCTCATGGTCATTGGCTGCACGTTCAGCAACACGGGAAACGGCATCAAGATCAAATCGTCTCGCGGCCGCGGCGGTGTGGTTCAGAATCTGAGTTATTTCAACATCACGATGACAAATGTGGGGTGGCCCATTCAAATTTACGCTTATTACGAATATGGGGAAGGAACCCTGACACCCCTTACTCCCGGGTTTGCTGCCTTCGTCGGCACGAATACGCCCCCCGGCAGCAGCCCGCCGATTTATCGCAACATCACCATCAGCAACGTCACGGCTAATATCCCCAATGGACGCCCACCATTGCTGATCTGGGGATTGCCGGATTATCCGGTTTCGAACATCGTCTTCAAGGCCGTCAATCTCAATTCCAGCTCCACAAGGATTTCCGGAATCTACAATGTCACCAATCTCCAGTTTGTTGACTGCTCATTCTCTGTGTCAGCCGGGACGAATATGCTTCAGTTCTGGAATGCGGATATGACGTTTACGAACAGCTCGCTGGCAACCGACCACCTGATTCTCGACGGACTCACCACAAATGGAATCGGCAGCACGCTCGACTTCAACAATGCCCAGGCAACGGTTTCCAACACCAACGCCATTGCCGGTGGAGCAGTGACAATTGCCGGTAGTACACTCACTATCAGCAACAATCTGACCCTGACCACGGCTGCCCCGTTGAATTATGTTGTCGGAACTAATCCCGACGCTTTGGCAGTTGAAGGCGATCTCACACTTGGCGGGATCGTGAATGTGACTGCTGGACCCGGTTTTACGGATGGCACTTACACCTTGATGACTTACACGGGAAGTTTAAGCGGCGGCCTGCCCACACTCGGCACAGCGCCATCTGGATATTCCTGCTCTTTGAGCAGCGCCACGGCCAACCAAATAAATCTGATTGTGTCGCCGCCGCCGCCGGGCATTCCGACCAATCTCACCGCCAGCGCGACCAACTTGCTCATCAATTTGAAATGGTTCACGCCGTCGAACGCCGCCAGTTACAATTTGAAACGCTCCACGACCAATGGCGGGCCGTATTCGCTGCGGGCCAATTTGACGGCGACCAATTATTCCGATTCCGCCGTGACGCCAGGAACGACTTATTATTATGTGGTGGCGGCGACGAATGCCGCCGGTGAAAGCGGAAATTCAGTTCAGGCCAGCGCCGCGCCACTGCCTTCCAACGTTTCGACGAATCTAAGCTTTCAGCCGTCCGGCAACCAATTGCAGTTGTCGTGGCCGGCGGATCACATCGGCTGGCGATTGCAGATTCAAACCAACAGCCTCGACAATGGTCTCGGCTCCAGTTGGGTCACGGTGCCGAATTCCACTAACACCACGGCCGCAAATATCTTGATCGATCCATCAAACGGCTCGGTCTTCCTTCGACTTATCTATCCCTAATATGACTCCAACCAAAAAACCACCGGCGCGGACAATTGTTCGCGAATTGGTTTCAACAAGTTTGACCCAAGGGAATAATCACGACAATGGGAGCGCGACGCACATCTTGTCCTCAAGGCTAAATTTTATGCCGCGTAATGCTGTGAAGGCGGCGCAAATTCTGCCTTACAAAAATTCCCGTCTCTCCGCTGCCGCTCGCGTCAAAGATTTGCTGGCGCGCATGACGTTGGAAGAAAAAGCCGCTCAGATGATGTGTGTCTGGCAGCAGAAATCCAAGAAGCTCGTGGACGAAACCGGGAATTTCGACTTGGAAAAGGCGAAGGCGGCTTTCAAAGAAGGACACGGCATCGGCCAAGTGGGACGCCCCAGCGACGCCGCCGCAAATCCTCCCACTTCATCGAACGGACGCAACGCCCGGCAGATGGCCGAGCTAACGAACGCAATTCAAAGGTTCTTCGTCGAGAATACGCGCCTGGGAATTCCGGTTATCTTCCATGAGGAATGTTTGCACGGTCACTCGGCAAAGGACGCGACCAGTTTTCCGCAGACCATCGCTT
>Ga0187873_1002858_pt1 | contig 12749 bp, 10 predicted proteins | sample June2016WEW_16_1_2_FD_133012 | JGI IMG/M metagenome (GOLD analysis project Ga0187873, IMG submission 133012) | Peatland microbial communities from SPRUCE experiment site at the Marcell Experimental Forest, Minnesota, USA - June2016WEW_16_100 | ecosystem: Environmental > Terrestrial > Soil >... | reverse complement strand
TCTGGCAGCGCCGGTGTCCCGGTGACGAATGGGTGACTAACGAGCGCCTTTTCGACTTCCTGAGTGACAGAAAGTACCGATTCAAGGCCGTGCGTTATCCTGACATGCAATTTCTGTGCTAGGATAAATCCCCTCCGCAGTCACTTCAATGAACACGTACGAACACGCCGACTTGTTACTCGACGTTTTGGAGAAGGCTCCTGTGGGTACTCCTGTGGGGGAGTCGCTGGCGAGCCTTTGTAACGCCCGGGGGTCCGGGAGAAGAATGTTGTCGCAGTTGGCGTCTGCGGGTGTAGCATGCTGCCGATTCTTGCGACCAAAACGGAAATCCCAGTTTGACTTCTTGCAACGGAGCGGTTCTGGATGAGGAAAGCACGCCCGAGGGGACGGGCCAACCAAACCGCAATCGATTCGAAGGGCCGTTCGCTCCGCAGCCCCTCTTCGGTCTCTTTAAAGAGTCCGTCGTCGCATGATTCCCCACGCCCAACCGCATGGTCGGCCTTTTCTGGGAAGGCTCGGTGGGTCTCCCTGGCCCTGATCGCGGCGAACTTGATCGTCTATGCCTCGGTGGGGCATCACGACTTTGTAAATTATGACGACGGCGATTACGTCAGCGAAAACCCGCTCGTCGCGCGTGGACTGACGTGGCACGGTGTCTCGTGGGCATTCACGACTGGATACTCATCCAACTGGCACCCGCTGACTTGGCTATCCCACATGCTCGACGTTCAGCTCTTCGGGTTAAACCCCGGACCGCATCATCTCACCAACCTGCTTTTTCACATCGCCAATACTCTCCTGCTATTCGGGCTGCTTCATCGCATGACCGGGGCGTTGGGCCGGAGTGCGTTTGTGGCCGGATTGTTCGCCGTCCATCCGCTGCACGTGGAGTCGGTGGCCTGGGTGGCGGAGCGCAAGGATGTCCTGAGCACGCTGTTTGGGATGCTGACCCTATGGTCCTACGTAGGGTACGTGCGGCAGCCTCGTCTGGGCCGATATTTGGTGGTACTCCTGCTTTTTGCTCTGGGGTTGATGGCGAAACCGATGTTGGTGACACTCCCGTTTGTGCTGCTGCTGCTGGATTTCTGGCCCTTGGGACGCGTGGCGCTGGGACCCATTGCTGCGGGCCGCTGGGCGCCCTCCCGCGATCAGTGGGCCACCGCGGTCCACTTGGTGTGGGAAAAACTCCCGCTGCTGGCGCTCACCGTCGCGTCCAGCATCGTGACCTTTGTAGTCCAACGGCGAGGGGGATCCGTAATGGGCCTTGATGCAATCCCGCTAAACCTCCGCGCGGCAAACGCACTGGTTTCATACGTCGCCTACATTGGCGAGATGCTGTGGCCCGCGCGATTGGCGGTGTTCTATCCCTATGCCCGGTCGCTACCTGGATGGTGGGTAGCGGGGGCGTTCTTGGGTCTGATTGGCGTATCCGTTGCGGTAATATGGGCTGGCCTGCGGCACCCTTATCTACCGGTTGGCTGGTTCTGGTACCTGGGGACACTGGTTCCGGTCATCGGGTTGGTTCAAGTGGGGAGCCAGCCGATGGCAGATCGCTACACTTATGTTCCGCTCATTGGTTTGTTCATCCTTGTGGCGTGGGGTGTTCCGGACCTCCTGGTCCGCTGGCCGCTTCGGAGCATTGCTGTCCCGGCCGCGGCGGGTCTTGTGATTTCGGGGTGCGCGATCACTGCATGGGCTCAGCTTCAGTATTGGGAAAGTGGTACGGCGCTCTGGGCACACGCCTTGGAAGTAACCACCGGAAACTATCTTGCCCACAACAACCTGGGGAATGCCTTGGCGAGACAAGGCAGATTCGACGAAGCCATTGTACAGTTTTCCGAAGCGCTTCGTATCAAGCCCGACTACTCATTTGCGCACAATAATCTGGGGAATGCCCTGGCGAGACAAGGGAGAGTAAGCGAAGCCATCGAGCACTACTCCGAGGCCCTGCGCATCGAACCCGGCTACGCAGAGGCGCACAACAATCTGGGGATTGTTCTGGCCGACCAAGGAAAACTCGACGAGGCCATCGCCCATTACTCCGAGGCTTTGCGCACCAAGCCCGACTACGCCGACGCGCACAACAATTTGGGGATTGCTCTGGTGAAACACGGGAGAGAGGACGAGGCAATTCATGAATTCTCGGAGGCCTTGCGCATCAAGCCTGACTACGCTGAGGCGCACAACAACCTGGGGCGTATTCTGGCGAACCAAGGGAGAGTCAGCGAAGCCATTTCCCAATATTCTGAGGCCCTGCGCATCAAACCTGACTATGCGGTGGCACACAACAATCTGGGGATTGCCCTGGCAAGACAAGGCAAAGCCGGCGATGCGATTCCTGAGTTTCTTGAGGCCGTGCGATTGATGCCTGACTACGCTGAGGCGCACAACAATCTGGGCGTTGCTCTGGCGAGCCAAGGGAGATTCAGCGAAGCCATCGCGCATTACTCTGAGGCCCTGCGCATCAACCCAAACTATCAGGAGGCCCGGCGTGCGTTGGATGATTTGACGAGCCGAGGGAAGAGACCCAAACCCGGCACCCCGTGATCGCAGGGGCACGCAGTTTGGCGGCTTTCCCTCCGGAAATCACCGCTGAATGCAGACTGTTCCATTTCGGCCCAGTATTCGCAAGTGAGGGAAGTCACTTTGAAAGAGGCGATTAATAATTAATTCTTCAGCGCCAAGGCGTTGGTCGAAAGACTGTCCGTCATGCCAACTAAGGTGGACGCCGACGCCACAGCCAGAACCGAATCAAGGCCGCTCACCGCATCCCGGACCTGGGCGCTGGCAATCCGCGCATACCGCTTCGTCATCCTCAAATCCCGGTGTCCAAGCTGGCTCGCTATCACGTCCAATTCAACCCCACGCTGGCGAAGCCATGTCACAAAGGTATGCCTCAGATCATGCAGCCGAATATCCGAGATGCTGAGGGTTTCACAGACGCGGTGAAACGCCATGCTTACGGCTTCCGGGGTGACATCGGGGAAGAGCAAGTCATCCGGGCCGCCCTGGGGAATGGATGCGAGCACCTGTTGGGCAAAGACGTTGAGATGCACTTCTTTGGGTTCGTGATTCTTGGACGTGGGAAGCAGGATGCGCGTGCCGTCCACATACTTCCACTTGCACCCAAGCAGTTCACTGCGGCGCATTCCCGTAGCGGTGAGCAAGGCGAAAATCGGTTTCATTTTCTCCGGGGCGGCTGCCAGCACGCGGCGGAAGTGCTCGGGGCTGAGGTGCTGTGTCCGTTCGTCATGCACCTTGGGCGTGGTCACATCCAAGCAGGGGTTGGCGAATCGGGGCAGTAGCTTCCACTCGCCACACGCCAGACGGAACAGGTGTTTCAAAGCTACCAGTTCTTTCCGCACACTCTGCTAGAACGGCCCGCCGTCGCACAGAATTGCCCCAGGACGCGCCGTTGTGGAAGAGGGCGAAGGGAATTTAATTCTCCCCTCTTGGTCGCGTGCCCTGTGCGAACGTGAGGCAGGCTCAGAATAGAAAAACCCGCTCCCGACTCCGGTGACGAAGCGGTGACGAACGGGTGACTAAGGATGCGGGAAACCTGTCTACAGCCGTCCAAACCTGTCACTGCGGCACCCGCATGATTCGCGGGCAAGCCCGTGATTCTGTTATGAAAGTCATACACTGTCTATTCCTGTCATTACCTACTTTTGGGACTTTCACGGCGGTAACGCGGGTTCAAATCCCGCCGGGGACGCCATTCATCCCGCAAGACTTACAGCCTCAGCTTGAACCGCTTCCTGCAATTGGGGGACTTCCGGGGGACTTTCAACGCCAAAAAGCAGATCTAATCGGCCTACCGCCTCAGCCATGAATGCCGGGGACAAGTGCTGATAGCGAGCGGCCATCCTCAGGTCTTCATTCTCGAGGATTTGGGCCACGGTGTGAATGTCGGCGCCGGCCATGCGATGCCAGCTTGCCGCTGTGTGCCTGAGATGATGGAAGTGAAAATCGGCGACACCCGCCTTGCGGCAAGCCCTCTGGAAGGCCACGATCACCTATTCCGGGGGCAGGCAGAGAACGGCCTGTCCGTTGGTTTTGTCTCCGGCCCCGAGTCCAACGACTCGACGAATCTCCGCAATCTTGCTGGGGAAAAACGGTTTGAGATGGTTTTCCAGAATCAACTCTTGCCGCTCGTATTCCTTCGCAGTGAGTCGATGCCTTTGGTGCGCCAAGTACCGCTCTGAGACCTCTGCGAAAGTATCTTTCCCGGGCGGCATGAAGCCCAACTAGAAAATCAGGCGGAGTGAGAACTGGATCTGGCGGGAGGTGCCGGCGGTCTTGTTGATGATCCCGAAGCCGCTTCCGCGAATGACGTTCAGGGGAAGACCAAAATTGACGAGATTGAAAAGGTTGAAAAACTCGGCGCGAAACTGTAGGACCATGGCTTCGGTGTTCCCGCGATGACCGAAGCTCGTGTCCTTGGTCAAGGAGAAATCCAAGTCGTGGAATCCCGGTGCGCGGAAGGTGTTTCGTCCGAGGGTTCCGAATACGCCCTGGTTGGGCCCGGTGCCGCCGGGAACTCCGATGGGAATCTGGAAGAAGTCACCGTTGGCGCTACCCCTTCCGAAGTAATCTTCCCGCACCGTGCGGCTCGTCGAAAAGACGGGTCGGCCGATCTGGTCGGGACGATCGGCGCCTCCCGATCCCATGCCGGTCTGCTGGATACCGGAGTACACGCTGAAGGGAGGACCGCTGGTGAGCGTGGTGATATTCAGGATTTGCCAACCGGAGGTAACCTTCTTGCTTATGGGCCGCAGGAAGCCGACACGGTCGAAGGGCAGGGCTTGAATCAAGCTGAGGGCGAAGACATGCGTGGCGTCGAACGTGGAGGGGCCTTTTTCGAGTCCCGGATTGCGCGGGTCTTGGGGCACGGTTTGCAGAACCGGACCCGAGCTCCCGAAAAAGCCGCCCAGAACGGCACTGGTATCGTCGAGCGACTTGCTGTAGGTGTAGCTGGCTTGAAACCCCAATCCCGCGCGCAGCGAAGTCTTCTCCACTCCGGTCTGCAACGCGTGGTAAGTGGAATGCGATCGCGTGGCTACCAGAAAAGAAGGCCCGTACCCACCGATAACGTTGCCGCTGGAATCGGTTTGCAAGAAGGGGGCAAACGAAGGGTCGGCGCCCGCGTATCCGTTGAACGCCTGCATTGCGGACAAACGAATCCCCGCCGTTCCCACGTAGGAAGCGCTCAGCTTCACATCGCCGAAAGAATGCTCGAAGCCCGCGGTATAGGTCCCGATGTACCCATTGCGGAAATCTGGGGAAATCCCTCCGGCTCCCAACAACTGGAGCTGGTGGCCGGGGGTGAGGGCGGTCAAGTCGCTCTGGAATCGCATCATATCGAGCTGGGTATTCGGCAGGACGGCAGTCGTGGGGCCCTGTGCATAGATTTGCTGGCCACCCACAGTGTAGATGGGAGGCAACTGGAAACTGCTGACAGAATTTGCAAAGGGGACGGTGACGTTCGGCTGAGCGGTCACTAACGGCCCCACGACATAGGGGAGACCGCCGGTCAGGGCGTTGTTCTGCCAGATATTGGTCAGGATCGTGGAAATGGCGGCGCCCGCGTGCCAGATTGTGTGGTCTGTAACCTGCCAATCGAGACCCAGCCGCGGCCCCCAGCCTCGCCAGTCCTTGCCGTACGGAGGCTGGGGATTGACCAAGTACTGTACCGTTGCGCCCGTCTCCCAGGGAAGCGCCGGCGCACCCTCCGGAGTTACGATACGAGCGTCCGAGGTGAGGTGGTGAGCTTCGCCAATGCGCGAGTTAACCTCGTAGCGTAATCCGTAGTTGATGCTCAATCGAGGTGTGACCTTCCACGCGTCCTGAAAGTAGAAATTGTAAGCAGCACGCCGTGCCGCTGCCTCGCCGACCCGGTTCCCCTGCGGAAAGTACTTGGGCGCAACGGAAATGGAATAACTGAAAGGTGTCCCCGTCAGAAAGGCGCTGAGCGTATCAGGGAGTGGGTCACCCGCGTGGATATTGTGCTGTCCACTCACGGAAGGAATATCGGTTTGCGCATAAGCCGTCCCTCCACCGAAGGTGTAGACACCGTTCGGGTTAAAGTCAAAGACCGTGGTGTCACGGTTGAAGCGGGTTTCAAATCCCCACTTCATCGAATGGGATCCGTGAACGAGGGAGAAGGATTGCCTTGCTTGTAGCAGTGACGTATATGCGCCGATGTAGGTCCCGGCCGCGCTGTTGAAGGGTTCGTACAGGCCATCGCCAAACGCCAGGGCCGGCTGCGTGCTGTTGATGGTGGGGAAGAACGGCGTACTTCGTTCCACCCCCACGGTGGTCTCGGAAATGAATTGCGGGCTCACCGTGCGCGTGTATCGAAAGCCGCCATTGCGCTGGTGATCGAAAAAGCGCGTGGCGAAAGTGGGGTCAATGGCCGTCTGATCCGGATTGGTCAATGGACCATTGACCTGGTTCAAGGCGAAGCGGGCATAGAATTGCGCTTGATCGGAGATACGATGGTCGATCCGGAACGAGAACTGATTGGTCACGGTCGAGACTTTGGCAGAGGTCGCGTAGGTGCGGTCCCCAAACGCCCCTTGGGGATCGTTGGGCACCGGATAACGAGCTAACACGGAACTAATCTGCGCGTTGAGGGGGACCAGCAAGGTATCGCCCGGGAACGCGGTGGTATCCAAACCCTGGCGTTCCGGCATGGAAGGGACCGAAAGCACCTGCGTTGTCCCGAGCACCTGGCGGAATCCCTGGAACTGCCCGAAGAAATAAGTCCGCTTGCGGCCATTGTAGAGCCCTGGGATGACGAAGGGACCGCCGACCGTGAAGCCAAATTCGTTGCGAATAAAGGGCGGAATGCGGCCGGGACTCACGAGGCTGCGCCGGTCAAAGAAGTTGCGCGAGTCGAACGCTGCGTTGCGCAGGAACTCGAGCACGGAGCCGTGGACCTCGTCCGTCCCCGACCGGGTGATGATCTCGGTAAAACCCGCGGCGCCGTGGCCGATTTCCGCGGGCATGACGCCGGAATTGGAGCGGACCTCCTGAATTGCGTCGACGTTGAAATTGGAGAAGGTTGACCCACCCAGTTCCGGGTCGGTGGTGTCGATCCCATCCATGGCGAAGACGGTGGTCGAACCACGCTGGCCGTTTACCGCAAACTGCTGGGTGAAATTCGCGGCACCGTTGGTGTCGGTCATGGTGCCGGCAGCCAGCAATAGCAATTGGCTGAAGTCACGCTTATTGAGCGGCAACGTCGACACGGCTTTGCTCGACAGCCGCTCGCCACCGCTCGACTTCGATTCGGGGGCGGCTTCCGGTTCTGTAGGGTTCTGGTTCTGCGGGGTGGCGCTTTTCTCCTGCGAAGCTGGAGTGGTCGCAGGTTTCGATTCCGTCGATGCCCCTTCCTGACCGAATGACGACCCTTGCCAGGGACCGAGCAGGGCAAGCGTCGCGAGGAAGACAACCAAGGTAGTTAAGATTCCGGGTTTTGATTTAGTACGATTCCGCTTCATGGGCCTCCGTAGAATAGTGTCGACGTTGGCAATCCAGCCAACGCCATTACGGACTCTCGCCAGCATGCCCACCTGCGGCACGGCGGCGCTTGCCGCGGCCACGTTATGACCTCCATGATACGGCGCCGCCCAGTCCGATTGACGAGGGCACGGCAACTTCATCAGCGCGACGTGCGCGAAATTTCGATTCGGTCGCCCGAGTATTGAACTCCGCCCCGGCCAATCTGATCGAGCAGGTCTGAAAGGGAAAGTTCCCCTTTGCTGAACGTGCGATTTGGCCTATTTCATCTGCCATTATGGTTCTGCTGCAATTGTGGACTTCACGCCCTGATCTTCGCCAGGGTTCTGGAAGGTTCAATGGACGGAGCTCGCGGTCGGCGAGAAAGCTCATGCTGCGGAGTCTCCTGGATGCTTCACGGTCGGTCAAAGGATAGCTCAGCTTGTCGGCGTATTACAAGTCTGATAACCACTCAAGAAGGGTATCCGGGTGTGCCGAGCGGTAGACGGGAAAAGGTGACTTTCTATCTGCCACTTAGTGCCCTATCATGGCCTGCCCCAAAGAGTCCATTTGACACCTCTTGCGAAAACCTGGAGAGTCTTCCCCCAAGGAATCCGGGCCGCGTTTGCGTCTTGCAGAATGGCGGTCCTCAAAGGAAGGAACCGGAGTGCGGACTGATCGATAATCTTATGAGTGCTTTTTACAGCCTCGTTGGAGCCCGGCTCTCGTAACGGCGGTCCTGCCGATCAAAAACGCCGGCATAGGTCAGCCGGGCACGGTGTTCTTAAACTGGCCTGGTTGTCCAGAATCTCAGCCGCGCGGTGTGGTATGCTCAGCTTGGCTGCGTCAGCCGGTCGCCGGTCATGGCGAGCGATCGCCGGCTCGGCAGTCCGGCGTCACGAACCTGTTAGTCATGTCCGGATTTTCAGCCGTCGCCGCTGCAACGCTCGGCTAACGAGCGCATGTCTGTTCGGTTCGAGGCGAGGCTTGGCTAGAAATCTTCATTCGCGAAGCTCGATGCACTTGTCGCGCCAGACTGAGAACTTCAAATCTGTTTGCTCAGAGGTGAAACGAGAATGACCAAGGTACAGGTACGGTTCACGGATTACTTTGCCCAGACGATCCAGCGCATGCGGGAGGACGGATTGTTGCTGGCCAGCGTGGGCGGGGACGGAAAACCAAACGTAATGACGATTGGCTGGGGAACGATGGGCTGCATTTGGTCGCGCCCTGTCTTCATCGTGCTGGTGAGGCCCTCGCGCTACACTTACAGCCGACTCGAGCAGGTCAGTGATTTCACCGTCAATGTGCCTCCGAGAGAACTGTCAGCGGCCCTGAGCTATTGCGGGTCGGTTTCCGGGAGAGATCACGACAAGTTTCAAGAAGCGCAATTGACGCCGATTCCAAGCCGTGAGGTGCACTCACCCATTATCAGGGAGTGTGTTGTGCACTACGAGTGCCGGACGCTGCATCGTAATGATCTGGCGCCCGCGGCACTGGTGCAGGCGGTGCGCGAGGAATTCTATCCCAGCGGAGATTTCCACCGCGTTTACTTTGGGGAGATCGTAGCTGCCTATGCCGACGAAAATGCCGGCACACGCTTGAGCACCCGCCAAGAAGGCGGCGGCAAGTCTCTCCGGTAGGCGCCCAAGATAGCCCATCGAAGAGTTCGCCCCGCGAGCGCTCGGCCTGACGATCCACAAGACGATCATGCAACGGATTCCTCGCGTCCGCCCGAACATCAGGGCAAAGACGTCGAGGCGTCAGGTAGGTGACTCGCTTCAGGCCATTACGCCGCTAACCATCCAGTTACGCGGTGGGTGGATCCAGAGCACTTAGCTGATCGCGGCGAGTACTTTTTCGCAACGCCGAAAATAGGCCGGATCTTCCCGCCGGACCCGCTCTTCCAGGCGTCTTCCTACGGTCGGGTGGGATTTTGCACCGGCCACCAGGTGCGTGAATCCCACGCGGGCGGCATAGTTCGGGTCAAACGCGTCTTCCCAGGATGAGAATAAGTGGCTTATTTGCACCCCACGGTAAGGCGAGGTGGGATGGAAACGGTGGAATCCCGCGCAGGCCGAAAGGAAGAACTGCTCCAAAACTATGTTGTAGCACCGCTTGTCGTGCAGGCGGGACCAGGCCGCCGCATTCTCCGGTTGCAACACTAAATCGACGGCGGTTTGCGCGTAGTAGCGAAGAAATTCAACCTGCGAACCGCCTAGAACTCCGCAGTTCTCGGCTGGGAAAGGGCCGCGATTCGAGCGCGCCCATTCCCATTCCACCGGGAGCTTCGCTGACTGTTGAGCGAACGCCCACTCGATATCCTGGGGGCGGTAGTGGGGATCATGATCGTGAAAGCCCTCCGGGTATTGGGTGAAGACCGGAGACTCGGTGAGGTGACGGGGCAACCGCTTCCAGAGGAAGACGTCCGTATCGAGGTGGACGAAAGGCCGGTCCTGAAGGCTGTACGCGAGGAGTTTACCCAAGGCCCACCAGCCAGGATCGACGTTGTCCAGCCGCTCCAATTCCGTCGAGACGTCGGAAAAGCGGAGACCGAGTTGATCGACGAGCAGCTTCTTGCCGGGCCGATCGGTGATCAAAACCGTGTCGGGATAATGCTGGCTTGCGGTCTTTACGGAGAGTCCCCAAGCCAATAAATGGTGCAGTGGCTTACACCAGATGCTGCCATAGTACACGTGAAACGGTCGACTCCAGAAAGACCAGACGGCTCGCATCGTTCAGTTCTGGTGCTCCTCTCGTTCTACTTGATAGGTGGCAACGGGGGTTGTACGCCGGTCACCGTAAAGGAAACGCTCTGAGCGCCCACCGGCCCGACCGCCGAATTCAGCGATGCGGTAATTTGAAATGTGAGAGTGGTGTTTGCGCCGGGATTGCTTAGAACCGAAATGGGAAAAGTAGCGGCAGTCTGATTCTGATTCACCGTCACGCTCGAGGGAATGTTTGCAACGTTGCCGACGCCGCTCGCTCCAGAGAGCGCCAGAGTGACCGTCGTGTTTCCAATGGCGGGATAGCTTACCGTGACCGTCGCCTGTGGAGTGACGGTTTGGGGAGCGGCGCCAGCCGCAGCGGTGGCCTGCACACCCGTCACTGCATTGTTGGAGTTGACAACCACGGTGAGCGCTGAATAGTTCACCCTGACCGAGACCAGCAGAAGCGTGGGCGCAACATAGAACCATCCCTCGAAGTCGCTGGCCTTCTCGCCGCTGCCGGAGGGTCGTTGAAGATCGATGCGCGGTGTTATTCCGTCCGCGCGAAAAGCCGGCTGGCCAAAGCTCTGGCCATCAAGGAACAACTGCCCAGTGCCGCTGCCCGAGAAGATCGTGCGGCCCAGCAATCTGACTCGCGCACGCGCGAACCACCTGGCCGGCGCGCCGAAGGAAAGCAGCTCATCAAGAAACAAAATAGTTAAACGCTGTGCAGAGTTCGCCTTGAGATACGGCAGTTGCCAGGAGAGCGTCGCGCCGTTCACGACGATCATTGAATCGACAATCGTAATGCCGCGCAGAACCGTGGACGGCAGTGCTTCGGCTGCGACTCCGGCGATGGCCAAGCTGCTTGGGGCGCCGCTGCTGGCAGGCGGGGTCGCAGGTTCAAACGTGACGGTGAAGTTTGCTCCGTTGACAGGGCCGGTTGGCGCCTGGTCGAGCGTGATCGTCAACCCATTGGCCACCAACTGATCGAGTGTCGTGACATCATCGTTTGCCCAACTGAAGTTCGAGACGTGCAGGGCCGCCGGGGACGCCTGTGGGGTCAACGCGGTGAGCGGACTGAAGGACTTCCGGCAGTCTTGCACGACTGCCACACCACTCCGGCTGTCCCATTGAATGCAAGCCAAGGGGGCACGAAGGATCTCGATGCGATGTGGTGGCTGGAAAACCTCGTCGTTGCTGCCGCAAGGTGGCCAATCGATTTGCCCCGTTGCGGTTCGCGCCGGAATGAGCCAATAGTCGCCTGAGTCGTACTGGCCGGAGGTGAATTGGACCTGGATTCCGTTCTCCAAATCGAGCCATGATCCTGGGAAGAGTCTGACGCCATGCGAGCTAGCGCGTGAGCCAAACTGGTCCCAGCGTCGCATTCGCGCATTCTTGCTCGGGTCCACCGATGCCACGGGTTGCGTCATGGTCACGCTCAGCGTTTCCGGGTGTACAGCCTGGACCTGGTAGAGATCACCTGGCTGGTTCGGGTTTTGCCCAAACTGGTAGCTGTCGTCGGTGATTTCAACCCATTGTCCAGGACTGAATCCTAGGTTGGCGTCAAAGCCGAGACTATCCACATAAACCTGGCGGCCGGAAACACTCGTGATCGCCACCACGACGGAGGCGTTTTCCCGCGACCATTTGAAGGTTGCAGCCGCCTCGTTGCCGCCCTGGTGGATTTCAAATCGATAGAGCTGGTTTTCCAAACCGCGGTAGCCGGCCGCCGGCGTGGGCTCGCAAGTGCAGTCTCCCGAGCCAGCGCTGGTTCGCGCACCTAGCGTGCCCGGAGCCCCCGCCGGCTGGTCCACCTTTTCCATGGCTGCGCAACAGTTCTGAAAAACCGCAACACTGCTAAGGGTCGCGCCGGCGATGTCCAGGGTCGTGGCGGAGGGCAAGGAGGGACTGAATGTGGAGGCACCGGACGCACTCTTTGCGGGCGCCACCCCTTGTGCCACCACTCGCCAAACGGTTTGCAGGCGCGCGGTAGTGTCCGCCTGGCCAAGGGCAGGCTCGCGCAGGCAGGGATCATCCAGGGCCGTTACCAGCCGCCGCCAGACTTGGAGATAGACTTGAATGACGTTGATTGAGCCCTGGCGAAGATTATTGAGAAGCGCTGAATCTGTCGGGCTGGGGTCAATCAGAAATGGCTGCTCCGAGTATGGCAGGGGCTGCCCATTCTCACACAGAATCCCAGCAACGTAATAGCGCCCTGGGCCGATCTCAAGGGCGCCCCCTTGGACGCTGATTTGAAAGCCCTCGTCTCCTACCGGCCCGCCGTAACGTCCGACGATATCGCCCGTCTCCGTGTCGCGGAGATAGTCGTTGATCGCGCACTGTTCGTTCGCGTCGGCATCCAGCGCCACACGCCCCTGCTGCTGAAGCACGGAAGTGTAATTCTTGTCAGGTCTAAACCGCAGTCGACTAAAGTCACCCTTCATGGAGAGCTTCTCCTGTTCTCGAAAGATAAATCTTGTTTCCGGTCCCACTGCCTCATGCGCTCGTCGTAGCGCCGGCATCTTGCCGGCAACT
>Ga0187873_1002849_pt1 | contig 12765 bp, 16 predicted proteins | sample June2016WEW_16_1_2_FD_133012 | JGI IMG/M metagenome (GOLD analysis project Ga0187873, IMG submission 133012) | Peatland microbial communities from SPRUCE experiment site at the Marcell Experimental Forest, Minnesota, USA - June2016WEW_16_100 | ecosystem: Environmental > Terrestrial > Soil >... | reverse complement strand
GTTTTTCCCGTTCCCGCCGGGCCGATGCCTATCACGATATCGTGTTTCCGTATGGCCTCGACGTAGAGTTTCTGATTCTGTGTTTTCGAGACGATTACTTTGCGGCTGGGCGGGATGTAGATCTGGTCCCCGTACAGCTCCTCGGCGCCTCTGTTTGTATGCGCAATGTAGCGGACAGCGTGGTCTATATCCGATGGATTGATGGCAAATCCCTTCTTGATGAGCCCTGCGAGCTCGTGTATCACTTTGCTCGTGCTCTCAACGTCTTTCTTCTTGCCCACCAGGGTGACGTGGTTTCCCCGCACGCTCGTCCTGACGTCAAAATATTTTTTGAGATATTTTATGTTTTCTTCCCGGGGGCCGAACAGGTTCCGGGCCAGGTGGGTATCCTCAAAAGAGAGCTGCACTACCTCTTCTTCCGTTTTCTCTTCCAAAAAAGCTTGGCGAACCTCCGTAGGCGGATTTGATCTTGATAGAATATAACACAAAAGCTGGGTTTGTGAAAGATGCGTTGCAACGGACCGGCCGGGGCTTGCCTTATGCGCGATTGGGCTTTAAAATAGTCGGAGCCCGGGGGAAAGGCGCTGTCATGGAACAGGTACAGGTAGATAAAGGCGCGGAAGAATCGATCATTGCGGGTCATCTCTGGATATTCAGCAACCAGGTGAGGTCAAGACCCGCCGGTCTCCCCGACGGAGAGGTCGTCGAGGTGACGGGTGAGAAGGGCAGGCCCCTTGGCACGGGCTACTACAACGCAAAGAGCCTGATCGCCATCAGGTTGCTCAGCCGCGCTGTCGTTGCAGTGAATGAGCGGTTTTTCTCAAGGGCCATCGAAGAAGCCCTCACGCTGAGGGCGGGGGGGCCGGCAGGCAGCTTCAGGGTGGTCAATTCGGAGTCGGATTTTCTTCCAGGGCTTGTCGTTGACAAATACGAGGAGCAGGTAGTGGTGCAGTTATTGACCGCGGGGATGGAAAGGCAGAGGGAGCATATCATCGCTGCGGTGAGGATGGTGCTCTCCCCTCGGGCGGTGGTGCTTCGGAACGACAGCCCCAGCCGGAAGGAAGAGGGCCTCCCCTGCTACATCGAAGCGGCCGACGGGAGCGTGGACAGGGAGGCCGTCATCAAGGTGGGGCCGCTTCGGTTCCTGGTGGATGTGCTCTCCGGCCACAAGACGGGTTTCTACTTTGATCAGGGTGAGAACAGGCTCCTCATGAGAGAGTTCTCGGCCGGCAAGAACGTCCTCGATCTCTTTTGCTATACGGGCGGGTTCGGTCTCCATGCCCTCTATTATGGGGCCCGCGCGGTGACGTTCGTTGATACATCAGCCCAGGCCCTGGATCTGTGCAGGGAAAACGTCAGACTGAACGGCCTCAAGGGAGGCGCCTTCGTGAGGGCGGACGCCTTCACTTTTCTTAAAGAAGCCACAGAGGAGTATGAGGTGATCGTCCTTGACCCGCCGTCATTCATTAAATCGAAAAAGAAGCTCAAAGAGGGTGAAAAAGGATACATCGACCTCCACAAGAAGGCCCTGAAGGACCTCTCCCGCGAGGGACACCTCTTCACCTTTTCCTGTTCCTACCACATGAAGCGGTCGAGGTTCAGGGACATGGTTCGCATTGCGGCCTATGGCCACGCCGATGTCTACCTTATCCGCGAGCTCACCCAGGCCCCCGACCATCCGGTGCTCCTGACGATACCCGAAACGGAGTACCTTAAAGGCCTTATCGTCAGGGTGAAAAAGAGAGCGGAACAGCACTCTTGACTTGCCCCCGAAATTACATTATATAGTAACGTGCTGAGCATGGGTGCAAGGAAGATAGTCAATATCGCGCTGCCCCTGGCGGGTCTCGGGGTTGTCGTGTTTTACAATTTTTGCGGGTCGACCTGCACCTTTTTGAAGGGAGGGTTTTTCGGGATCGATCTCAAGTATCTCGGCCTGGTCTATCCGGTCCTTCTCGTGCTGCTGGTTCTTTTGAAGCAGGACCTGCCTCATCTCGCCTTGCTCTCACTGGGAGTCGGCATGGAGATAAACCTTGTGGCCTTTCAGGTCAGAAACGAGACCTACTGCCCCTATTGTTTGATCTTTGGGGCCATCCTCGTTTTTCTCTTTCTGTTCAATTCCAGGCGGTCGAAGCTGCCCCTGATGGGTATTGGCGTGGCCCTCGGGTTTCTTTCGTGTCTCCTCTTTTTCTAAGGGGCAGCCTCTCCGGTTTACGCCGATGAAGTCCTTTTCCCTTCGTTCGGAAAAGGAAAGGTGCAGGTGAGGTTCTATACGGACTATTTCTGCGGTCCTTGCGATCGTATGGAGCCGAAGATCGAGCCGCTGCTCAAGGACCTGGTGCAGAGGAACGTCATCACCCTCACCTTCGTGGACACGCCGGTCCACACGCTTACTCCCCTTTATGCCAGATATTTTCTCTACATATTCAATCAGGACGGCATGTTAGACCAGATCTTCAGGGCGAGGACGTTTCTTTTTGAGGCGGCCCGGGACAAGATAGGAGAAAAGGAGAAGCTCGAGGATTATCTCAGGGCGCACGAGGTGAAATTCAAAGAGTGTGATCCACGGCCGACCTTTGCAGCCTTCACCGCCCTTATCAATGAAGACAACATAAAGTCGACGCCCACCTGCGTCATAATAAATGACGGAAAAAAAGCCGTATTCAGCGGAGAGACGGAGATCACCAAAGCCCTCAAGCTTCTCAAGTGACGCTTTTCGGTCAAAGGGCGACAAAGGGTTTTTAGTCTCATCTCCTGTCGTGCTGATGGAAGAGGTAATGGGAATGGATGTGACGGTGGGCAGTGCTGCCATGGTAATGCAAGTGCTCATGAATGAGGTTCACTTTGAGGAGAAGCTTTTCGTCGTAAAGCAGCTCATCCGCCTCGCCCGTTTTTTCGATCGTGTGCTCTTCCGACAATACCGCCACCCGGCATCGCAGCTCGCTCACCAGTGAAAGATCGTGGGTCGCGATCACGATGGTCTTTCCGGCTTCATTGAGGGCAAAGATCAGCTCGACCAGGTAGACTTGCGTCCTCGGGTCGAGTCCGCTCGTCGGCTCGTCAAGGAGAAGGACCTGGGGGTTCATGGTAAGGACCGAGCCTATGGCCGCCCTCTTTTTCTCGCCGGCGGAGAGCATGTAGGAAGGTCTGGTCGCGAGGTCGCCTATTTCGAGCATCCGGAGGATTTCAGTTGCCCTCCTTTGTGCTTCCTGTTCTCCGAGGCCGAGCTGGAGAGGGCCGAACATCAGCTCGTCGAGCACGGTCGGGCAAAAGAGCTGCACGTCGGAGTCCTGAAAAATATAGCCCACTCCCGCCCGGAACGCACGGTTGAAGTGCGGGTCACTGAGTGTGCTTTCCGACACTTCTTTCCCCCTGAAGAGCACGGTGCCGGAGGTGGGCGGGGTAAGGCCGTTCATGACGTGAAGGAGGGTAGATTTGCCGCTCCCATTCGAGCCTATGACTGCAAAGATCTCACCTTCCCGGATGTCGAGGCTCACGTCCGAGAGTCCCTGTATCCCCCCATGGTAGCGGTAGCTCACATGCCGGACTTGCAGGATATCGGTGCCTTCCTTCACATCCATATGAGGATAACTCCGCAACAAATAAGGCAGAGGCCTTCTGCGACGTCACGTCGTCTCAATTTCCCTGCGGCGGCCAGCTTTATCTCTTTGCCGAGGCCCCGGGAAACCATGGCCTGGAATATTTCTTCGCACCGACTTTGAGTCTTTCGAAAGAGGAAGGTGATGCGCCCCGCCGCCCACGCCCCTGCCCCGCCGGCCGCAGATCCCCCCGAAAGCCTGCTTTTCCCGGCGAGGTGGATGGCCTTCAGCATCTCTGAAAAAATAAGAATGTATTTATAGGTGAGGACGAAGACAATGAGCAGCCCATCGGGGACCCTGAAAAGCTTGAGAGATTTTATGATATGAGGGAAGGGGGTGGTGCAGAGCAAGAGGAAGGAGATAGTGAGGCAATTGACCATGCGCAGGGTGACAAGCCCGACGACGGAGAGACCCTCCCTGGTAATGCCTATGGTCGCGGGCAGGGTGTAGACCCAGAGGGTGCGGGCAGTGCGGAGGCGCATTAAAGGCAAGATAATCTCGCCGCCCGTCACGAGATTGCACGCCGCAGGCAGTACAATGAGAAAACCAAAGAGGAAGGCAAGCACACCTGTGCGCCGGTAGAAATGGACCGGGTTGAGCCGGGAGAGGCATACAAGCAGGAAGAGGAGGCCGGCGAGGGTGAGCCCCGGGACAATCGCGTTCTTGACGGTACCGACGACAAGAAGAAAGAGGAGACAGACGAGCTTGACCCTGGCGTCCATCGTCTGGAGCAGGCCATTTTTCGAGGCAAGCTCCCACTGCATAAAGGTAGTGCCGATTACCGAGCCGATCCTTTCGAGGGCGCGATCAAGCACGGGCGGCGCGGCGCGGGCATGGCCGATGTCGGGGAGAGGCTCGTGCAATGTGTGCAGGAATGCGGGTAAGCTATCGTTCATTTGTGCGCACGATCCTCGCCAGCAGGATGACGACGAGGGCGATAAGGGTGATCCCCGCCAGGCCCGCTATGATATAGAAGAACAATTGGGAGGCGAGGCAGGCCCCGTCTTTCGAGAAGCTGTAGCCCGCAGCAGGCGCGCGCCAGATATGGGCGCCCCGGCTGAGTCTCTCCGGCACGTAGCCGAGGACCTGACCCAGATGCTCGGGGCCCCATTCTCCCCAGGTCCCTTCGGCATGAAAGACCTTCGGAAGGACGATGCCCAGCGGCGTCAGAAGCGCCAGGGCGAGTAATCCCAGAGAGAGCTTCCGCCGAAAGCCCTTCTCCCCATGACTTTCATCACTTGTCCGGGCTGACCTTCTCGTTTCCATATGCTTTTTGCCTCATCCCATATACCAGTCCCGGTTGGTTCCTCAGTATGTAGCCGAGGAGCAGTGCCGTGACCACGCCTTCAATAATGCCGAAGAAAAACAGGTGCTCCAACGCCATGGCGGGCACGGCGATTTTGAGCGGATAAGGGGCATAGAGCGGCTTTCCATCGGGTCCGGAGGCGATGAGCGGCTGAATGCCGAATTCGAACCCTGCGAGGACCGCTGCGGCGCAAAGCCCGATATACCCTGCGAGAAAGGCTGCAATAAGGGTCCTGCGCTTGCCTTTGCCTGCGCCTCCTGCCAGTCTGAATATCCCGTATGAGACAAAGGGCATTGCGATCGCCATGTTGCAGCAGTTTGCGCCGAGGGCGGTAATGCCGCCGTCCCCGAAGACGAGGGCCTGGATAAGGAGTACCACGGAGAGAGCGATGACCGCCGACCATGGGCCGAGGAGGATGGCAGCGAGAGCGGCGCCCACGATGTGGCCGCTTGTTCCCCCCGGCGCCGGAAAATTGAACATCTGGACCAGGAAGCTGAAAACCGCGGCCATCGCGAGGTAGGGCACCTGTCTGACCGACAGCTCCCTTTGCACCTTTTTCATGGCAATACCCCAGAAGACGAAGGAGACCCCGTAAAGAGGAGCGTACGTCTGAGGGCTCAGGTAACCGTCGGGGATGTGCAAAACTACGCTCCTGGAATGGGCTGGCCCCTTATCGCAAGACTCGGGCGGCCATCCGTATGGATTCTCCTTATGCCGCTTCCCCCAAAAGACGGAAAAAGCCACGGGACATCGCAGATTTTCAAACCTGCCTTTGCCTTCGTGGCGTGCTTAGTCTATTACTCATTGGCGCCCGTTGTCAAGATGATTCACAAGGGGAAGAAAAACAGGCAGAAAATATAGTGAGGAACGGCTCACAAAGACTACCTTTCGCCGTTTATCTGTAGTATAATAATTTAAGCTGTTTATCAGGTGGGAGTTTTCGCTGTTCCCTGGTCTCTTTGCGTGGGCTGTAAGAGGTCATGCAAGGAGTGGTATATTTTGTCGTTAAGGCTCATTCGGCAGGCAAAAGAGCAAAACCTTCTTGACAATGAAGGGGGAAAGTGGTAACATCCCGAAGCTTTTTTTGCTAAAAGCTGACGTGCTGGTTTATTCTTTTTATCCCTTGACAAGGGATTATTTTTTGGAGGTAGTGATGCCTACTATTAATCAGTTGGTGAGGCTGGGGAGAGAAGTAGCAAAAAGGAAGAGCGCCTCGCCTGCCCTTACCGGTTGCCCTCAAAAGAGGGGCGTATGCGTGAGGGTCTATACCACGACCCCGAAGAAGCCGAACTCGGCGCTCCGGAAGGTAGCCCGTGTGCGCCTGACCAACGGCATGGAAGTGACCACGTACATACCCGGCATCGGCCACAACCTCCAGGAGCACTCGGTTGTGTTGATAAGGGGGGGAAGGGTCAAGGATTTGCCGGGCGTCCGCTATCACATCATACGCGGATCCCTCGATGCGAGCGGCGTGCAGAACAGAAAGAAGAGCAGGTCCAAGTACGGGTCCAAAAGACCGAAGCAATAGCGGCGGAAAGCTTTAAAGGAGGCAAGTAGTGCCACGCAAAGGAAGGGTATCGAAAAGGGAGAGATTGCCTGATCCCAAATATAACGATGTGCTTGTACAGAGGTTCGTCAATTCCGTCATGTGGGACGGGAAAAAGAGCCTTGCAAGAAGACTCGTCTACCGGGCCCTGGATTTGATGGAAAAAAGACTGAAGGAAGACCCCTTGAGGGCGTTCCGGAAGGCGATGGATAATGTGAAGCCGGAGCTTGAGGTGAAGGCGAGGAGGGTTGGCGGGGCCACGTATCAGGTGCCGGTCGAGGTGAGACTCGACCGCAAGATGTCCCTTGCCATACGGTGGATTTTGCGCTATGCCCGGGGCCGCTCGGAAAAGACCATGATAGAGAAGCTGGCCGGGGAGCTTATCGATGCATACAACAACAGGGGCGGCGCTATAAAGAAGCGCGAAGACACGCACAAGATGGCAGAGGCCAATAAGGCCTTCGCCCATTATAGGTGGTAAATGCAGGAAGTTATCAGAAACGTCGGCATCATGGCTCATATCGATGCCGGTAAGACAACGACTACAGAGAGGATCCTGTTCTATACAGGCGTAAACAACAGGATCGGCGAAGTGGATGAGGGTACGTCCACGATGGATTGGATGGAAGAGGAAAAGGAACGGGGTATCACCATCACCTCAGCCGCGACGACCTGTTTCTGGAGGGATCACCGCATCAACATTATCGATACGCCCGGTCACATAGATTTTACGGTGGAAGTGGGACGGTCGCTCCGGGTCCTCGATGGCGCAGTGGCCTTGTTCTCCGGCGTCGAAGGGGTCGAGCCCCAGTCAGAAACCGTGTGGAGACAGGCCGACCGCTACAGGGTTCCACGCATCGCCTTCGTGAACAAGATGGACAGGCCCGGCGCTGATCTGGATAAGGCTGTCGGGATGATGGCTGGCATGTTAAAGGCAAACCCCGTGGTGCTCCAGATCCCGATTAAGGCCGGGGATGAGTTTCTGGGTGTTGTCGATCTTGTAGCGGCAAAGGCCGTAATCTACGATGTCGACCGCATGGGCGTCGAATATTTGTCCGGGGATGTGCCTCCCGATCTCGCCGGCCGGTTCGAACAGGGACGGGAAGCGATGATGGAGAAGCTCTCGGAGATCGACGATGACTTGATGGACCGTTTTCTGCATGGCTTGGAGATCAGCGTTGCCGATGTGCAACGGGTGATCAGAAAGGGCACGATCGAGGGGAGCATCCTGCCGGTTTTGTGCGGCACGGCTTTCAAGAATAGAGGCATTCAGCCGCTTCTTGACGCAATAGTCGATTACCTGCCGTCTCCCATAGACGTATCGCCCCATCTTTACTGGAACGAAGAAGGAGAAGAGGGCTCCATAGAGGGTTCCGAGGAGGAACCGTTCAGCGGTCTCGTATTCAAGATCATGAACGACCCTTTTGTCGGCCGGCTGAGCTACCTGAGAGTCTATTCCGGCCGTTTGAGACAGGGTCAGACGGTCTCGAACAGCACAAGAGGAAAGGCGGAAAGAATCGGGAGGATCCTGAGACTTCACGCAAACAAGCGGGAGGAGATCAAGACGGTCGAGGCCGGCGATATTTGCGCCGTCTCCGGCTTGAAGCAGACCTCGACCGGCAATACCCTGGCCGACCCCGACCATGCGATCCTTTTTGAAACGATCGAAGTTCCCATACCCGTCGTCTCCATCGCAGTGACACCCAAGAAAAAGGATGATCTGAAAAAGATGTGGTTTGTCTTTAATCAGTACACCCTCGAAGATCCGTCCCTGAAGGTCAAAATGAATGACGAGACGGGAGAGGTCGTACTTTCCGGCATGGGAGAGCTGCATCTGGACATCGTGATGGATAGGGCCAAACGGGAGCATAATCTGAATATGTCTTTCTCTGCCCCCCGGGTAGCCTACCGGGAGACAATCACACGTAAAGCCACAGCCACGGGAAAATATATCAAACAGTCCGGCGGCAGGGGACAGTACGGTCACGTGGTGCTCGAAATTGTGCCGATTGAGGGCAAGAAATTCGAGTTCGAGAACAAAACCGTGGGCGGCGTCATCCCCAGAGAGTATATGGCAAGCATCGAGAGAGGGGTGAGAGAGGCCCTCGAGAAGGGTGTTCTCCTCGGGCATCCCCTGATAAATATAAAAGTGGACCTTATTGACGGCTCTTACCACGAGGTCGATTCCTCAGAGCTTGCGTTCAGGCTTGCCGCATCGATTGGAGTGAAAGAGGCGGTAAGGAAGGCCAATCCGATTATCCTTGAGCCGGTGATGAAGGTGGACCTGACCGTGCCTACCGATTATCTTGGTGCTGTGGTAGGGGACATCAGCAGCCGCAGGGGAAGGATCGCCGAGATCGACGAGAGAAACGAGGTGAAGTGCGTGCAAGCCCATCTCCCTCTCGGAGAGATGTTCGGCTATACGACCCGCCTTCGCTCCATCACCCAGGGCAGGGGCAGTTTTCACATGGAATTCTTTCACTATGCGCCGACCCCTGCGTCTATCGTCGAAGACCTTATGAAGAATAGAGAAAAAACAGTTACGGAGGCTCTCTATGGCTAAGAAAAAGTTTGAACGGACGAAACCCCACGTCAATATAGGCACCATAGGCCATATCGACCACGGGAAGACCACCCTGACGAGCGCAATCACGAGATGCCTTTCGAACAGGGGGATGGCGCAGTGGATCCCCTTCGATCAGATAGATAAGGCCCCCGAGGAAAAGGAAAGGGGCATCACGATTGCGACTGCCCATGTCGAGTACGAGACGGCAAAGCGCCACTACGCGCATGTCGACTGTCCGGGCCATGCCGACTACATTAAGAATATGATCACGGGCGCCGCCCAGATGGATGGGGCGATCCTGGTCGTGGGCGCGAACGACGGCCCCATGCCCCAGACCCGGGAGCATATCCTGCTTGCCCGCCAGGTGGGTGTCCCCTGCATCGTGGTCTATCTCAACAAGGTGGACATGGTGGACGACCCCGAGCTTATCGAGCTCGTCGAGCTGGAGCTGCGGGAGCTCCTCACGGCCTATGAGTTCCCCGGAGACAAGATACCCATCATCAAGGGCTCTGCCCTGAAGGCGCTCGAATGCGGCGACGGGAAGCCTGACTGCCCTCACTGCAAGAGCATCTTCGAGCTCCTGGACGCCTGCGACTCTTACATCCCCGAGCCTGTCCGCGATACGGACAAGCCCTTCCTCATGCCCATAGAGGACGTCTTTTCCATCTCCGGCCGCGGCACGGTCGTGACGGGCAGGGTTGAGAGGGGCGTGATCAAACCCGGGGGAGAAGTGGAGATCATCGGTTTCAGACCCACCCAGAAGACCGTGGCCACCTCTGTCGAGATGTTCAGGAAGATCCTCGACCAGGGCCAGGCCGGCGACAACATCGGCGTCCTCCTCCGGGGCACCAAGAAAGACGAGGTGGAAAGGGGGCAGGTCCTTGCAAAGCCCGGATCGATTACCCCCCATACCAAGTTCAAGGCCGAAACCTACGTGCTCAACAAGGAAGAGGGAGGCCGCCACACCCCCTTCTTCACGGGATACCGGCCTCAGTTCTACCTGCGCACCACCGACGTGACCGGCGTGGTGAGGCTTCCCGAAGGTGTGGAGATGGTTATGCCCGGTGATAACGTCACCATTATCGTAGATCTCGTGACCCCCATCGCCCTCGAGAAGGAGCTGCGCTTTGCCATCAGGGAAGGCGGCAAGACCGTAGGCGCAGGGGTCGTCACGGAGATCATAGAGTAGAAGAGGATATGAGATGAGGCAGAGAATCAGGATATGCCTGAAGGCATTCGATCATAGATTGCTCGATCAGTCGGTGAAGGAGATCGTTGACGCGGCGAAAAAGACCGGGGCCCAGGTCGTGGGACCGGTTCCTTTGCCTACAAATATCCAGAAGTTCTGCGTCTTGCGCTCGCCCCATATAGATAAGAAATCCCGGGAGCAGTTTGAGGTCAGGACGCACAAGAGACTGATAGATATCGTGGAGCCCACGCAGCAGACGGTGGATGCCCTGATGAAGCTTGAGCTGTCGGCCGGCGTCGATGTGGAGATCAAGTCGTAGGAGTCTTTTATGGCGAAAGCGGATGTCGTAAATATTCGGGGTGAGAAGGTGGGCGAAGTCGAATTGAACGATGCCATTTGGGCAACCGATATAAAGCCCTATCTGATGCATGATGTGGTGGTGATGCAGCTTGCGAACAGGCGTCGCGGCACGTCTTCGACGAAGACCCGGGGAGACGTGCGCGGTGGGGGAAAGAAACCGTGGCGGCAGAAGGGGACAGGCCGGGCACGAGCGGGAAGCTCTACCTCCCCGGTGTGGGTCGGCGGCGGGACCGTATTCGGACCGAAGCCGAAGGAGTACCATGTGTCCGTGCCGAAGAAGGTGCGGAAGGCGGCACTCCGCTCGGCGCTAAGCCAGTGTTATCTGGATGCGACCGTAAAGGTCCTCGATACGCTGGACCTGGACGCGATCAGCACGAAGGCTTTCGCCGGCGTCATGAAAACGCTCAGTCTCTCGAAGCCCCTGCTCGTGGTGAGCGGGAAGAATGACGTGTTGGAGAAGTCGGCGCGCAACATCCCCTACACGAAAGTGCTGAGGGTCGAAGGTCTCAACGTCTACGACGTGATGAGGCACGAACATTTCGTCGTGACCGTCGAAGCGCTTCAGAGAATAGAAGAGGCATTGTCATTATGAACCAGTATGACGTGATAGTAAGGCCGATAGTAACGGAAAAGAGCTCTCTCCTGAAGGATGGAGGGAATCAGTATGTGTTTGAAGTTGCGAGGACGGCGAACAAGATCGAGATAGCGAAGGCGGTGGAACGGCTCTTCAAGGTGAAGGTGATATCGGTACACGTCATGAACATGGAGGGCAAGAAGAGGCGCCTCGGAAAGTTCTCGGGGAAACGTCCCGACTGGCGGAAGGCCATTGTCAAGGTGAATCGGAAGGATAAAATTTCTTTCTTTGAAGGTGCGTGATGGGAGTGAGAGAATATAAGCCGACCTCGGCCGGCAGAAGGTTCATGAGTGTGGCGACTTTCGAGGAAGTCACGAAGGATAGGCCGGAAAAATCCCTCATAAGTCCCGCGAAAAGGACAGGCGGCAGGAACAATCTGGGCAGGATCACCACGAGACATATCGGCGGAGGCCACAAGAGGAAGTACCGGGCCATCGATTTCCGGAGGGACAAGCTGGAAGTGGCCGGCAAGGTGGCGTCCATCGAGTACGACCCCAACAGGTCAGCCAATATTGCGCTTATTCATTACGTGGATGGGGAGAAGCGATATATCCTGGCGCCGGCGGGCCTCCGGGTTGGAGATGCGGTGGTTTCGAGCAGGAAGGGTGATACGGAGATTAAAGAAGGGAATACCCTGCCCCTGAAGATGATCCCTCTCGGCACGTTTGTCCATAATGTGGAAATGAAGCCCGGCAAGGGCGGGCAAATGGCACGGAGCGCCGGGAACTATGCCCAGATTGTGGCGAAAGAGGGCAGTTATGGTCACCTGAGGCTCCCATCGGGGGAAGTGAAGCTTATTAATCTCTCCTGCACGGCCACAATCGGCCAGGTAGGCAATATAGACCACGAGAACGTGGACTGGGGTAAAGCGGGCAGGTCAAGGTGGCGCGGCGTGAGACCGACCGTGCGCGGGACCGCGATGAACCCGGTTGACCATCCATTGGGTGGCGGAGAGGGTCGTACAAAGGGAGGCAGGCATCCCTGCTCTCCGTGGGGACAGTTGGCCAAGGGTTTGAAGACGAGGAAGAACAAGAGAACCGATAAGTTTATCGTCAAGAAGAGGGGTTAGGAGGTTTTCCGTGCCAAGGTCTTTAAAGAAAGGGCCCTTCGTCGATGATAGTCTCATGGCGAAGGTGGAGCATGCGAAGGAATCGAGGGAGTCGAAGGTCATCAAGACCTGGTCGAGGCGTTCCACCATTACACCCGAATTTATAGGAGTGACCTTCGCGGTCCATAACGGAAAGAAGTTTATCCCCGTTTTTGTGAGCGAAGAGATGGTGGGCCACAAGCTGGGCGAATTTGCGCCCACGAGGACTTTCCACAGCCATTCAGGGGACAGGAAGGCGAAGGTAGTGAAGAGAAAAGAGTAACAAGGGGACGACGCTAGCCCCAGTAACGAGCGAAGCGAGTTGAGCGGGGAGGCTCGGCGGGCTTTGCCCGACGAGGGGGTGCTGAACCCCAATAATTGCAAGGAAGGCGAAGGTAGTGAAGAGAAAAGAGTAACACTTGTGCTTTTGTGAGCGGGGAGGCTCCATGAGCAAGCTCATGGAGGGGGTGCTGAACCC
>Ga0187873_1002848_pt1 | contig 12770 bp, 22 predicted proteins | sample June2016WEW_16_1_2_FD_133012 | JGI IMG/M metagenome (GOLD analysis project Ga0187873, IMG submission 133012) | Peatland microbial communities from SPRUCE experiment site at the Marcell Experimental Forest, Minnesota, USA - June2016WEW_16_100 | ecosystem: Environmental > Terrestrial > Soil >... | reverse complement strand
GGCGCTTTGCACGGTTACGGCTGTGGCGCAGATCAACCCGGCTACCGGAATTCGCTGGCCTGCGGGTTGCCAGATTTATAACGTAGCCACGGGGCTATGCGTGAGCGCTGTGGGCGGGGGAATACCCTCGACGGGCGGAATCTTTACCGGGCCGGTGGCTATGGGATTGGGGGCAATTTCTTACCCACAATGTTCTGGAGTGGATGACACCGCATACCTTAATGGTCTTCTTGCAACTTATAAACAGATTGATTTTTCTGGGCAAAGTTGCGTGGCTTCAAATTTAGTTAATGGCGTTTCCGGCTTAGTTATGCGAGGGGCGGGAAAGATCACACAGAAGGCGGGTTCTACAAATTGTCTTTTCAGTGATAATGGACTGCAATTTGATATGAGCAACTTGGAGCTATATGGAGGGAATGACATATCACATCTTTCCTCTACCCCTGGAATAACCCCCGCAAACACCCGCTCTGCGATATGTTTAACGACTCAAATTCCAAGCCATATGCACTATGTAAAAATTCATGGTTTCGACGCCTGGGCTATAACCCAGATTGATACTAGCAGGAATCCCGACAACCAAACGTTTTCCGCCAATGATGGCGATATTTACAATAACTACGGCGCACTTCAACTCGGGCCGAATTTTTCTGAATACACCCGATTTTCAAACATGGATATAAACAATAACTATATGGGAGCATATATCGCGTCTGGGAACATTTTGATCACGGGATCAAAATTTGTAGATAACGCCTACAACGTTTATCTGTTGGGGACAGGCATTCCGAATAACGCGCATGGTTCGGTTACTGGTTCCGAACTGAATCACGCGGGGATCGATACCATATATGCAGAGAACGTCACCAACGGGTTTTCATTTAGTGGCGATCAGATATTTCAGGGCATAGTATGGCTAAATCAATCTACTGGTATAAGCATAGTTGGAGGAGAGCTAGATGCGACAGCTTATAACCTTGAAGGTGGAGGGGCAAATGCCATCGTTAACAATTTCATGAACATGGGTTACGCCAACACAGTCAACCATGCTTATTTAGGCTTTCCTGACGAAACGATATTTTTTGGAAATTATTTGGCAAGCGGGGCACCGTGGGGGCAACCTTCCGCCTATTCAACTGTTACCCCAACTTGCCAAGTTGGAAGCGGCTATACGATGACAGCAAGCCTATCGGTGCATCCTATTAATGTTCTTGTAACAATGACCACACTAGGCGCATGTAGCACCGCGTATGGAGTCGTTGTACCTTTGCCAATCACTGTAGATAGTAACTGGGGGGCAATTGCCTGTTATAACCAATCTACTAGCGCAGGGGGAACCGGGTTCTTCTTGAACACAAACCTCTACATCTTTAACTCGGCAGGAGTAAACTTGTTCACCGCAAGCGGACAAAAGGTAGTATGTGGACCTCCGACGATTCAGTAACGGTGTTCTATCAAGTAGCAACCGGCGTATCCAGTAATCGGGGCCGGGGCGAGATCAAAAGTGGCAATGCATTTGAGATGAGAGATGGGAAAATACCGCAGGGAAGAAAAAATCTCTCTGAAAGAGCATATCTTGGGCTTGCTGCTGGAGCGCGACAAACGCTATGAGCAGCGATCTCAAGAGCGGGATCTGCGCTATGACCAGCGCTTTCGCGAAACAGAAGAGGCAAAACGGGTGCTGGTGCAGACAACGGAAAAACGCTTTGACGGGGTGAACGAGTTCCGCGCCGCGATGAGCGATCAGCAAAAGAACTATATTACCCGCAGCGAGGCGCTGGCCCTGGTGGTGGCCGTTTCAACCGTGACGGGCGCAATTGTGGGCGCTTTATCGTATTTTGCGAAACACTGAAAGGCAACCATGAAAAGCCTTTGGTTACGATTGAGAAATGACACCCGCTTTGTGACGGCCTATAGTGTTTTCGACGGATTTTTCTTGGCCCAGCTTCAGGCTTGGTGGGCCAATGGGCACACCGACTGGAGCCTCATAGGCTGGGGAAAAATGGCGGGGACGGCCGCCGTGCTGACCGTGTTTGCCCTGTATCACCTGAAAATGCCCGCATCGGGCACCAACCCGAACCCGTAAGGAGAAAACCATGTGCAAAGTAACAGCAAGCCAGATTCAGGCAGACGGCAAAGTCATCGGCACCGCGATCGATGAGCTGGCCGCCGCGCTCACCACCACCAACCCAGGCCTGGCAACTGAGTTGACGGCAGCCGGCAATGCGTTGATTGCCGCCACCGCCAACTGGAAGGAAGGCGACGCCCAGGCTATTTTGACCGACGCCGAAAACGCCGTGATTGTGGTATTGAACCTGATACCGCAAACTTCAGCTTTTGCGCCGCTGGTCGCGATTGTGTTTACGGCGCTCGACCTGCTGATTGCCAACTCTCACACTCAGGCCGCGCAGACCGCAAACGCCGTGGCCAATGCCCGCATGATGCTGACACAGGCGGCGACGCAGAACACTGACAGCCCGTGGAAAGGCAAAGCGGAGATTAACCACCACTGGATGAACCCGCCGCGCAAAGACTTTGAAGACGCCTGGAATGCCGCCGCTGTGCCCCTGGGCGTGGCCAAGATCACCGTCTGAGGAGCCCAGCCGTGCCAATGACCCTGATGGAAGCCATGGCGCGTCAGGAGGGCTTTCTGGTGCCCGGTTCCCTGCCCCAGCGCCGCAACAACCCCGGCGACGTTGAGGAAGGGCGTTTTGCGCGGGAGCATGGGGCGCTGGCCACCGATGGGCATAGGTTCGCCGCATGGCCCACGCCGGAAGCTGGATGGGCCGCCATGCGCGCGCTGCTGGTTGAGGGCTATGTGGGCCTCACCGTGGCTCAGGCGCTGGACAAATGGGCGCCGCCCGAGGAAAACGACGACGGCGCTTATTTGCGCGATGTGCTTGAATGGACCGGCCTGCGGGCGGATACTATACTCAGCCCGGAAAATATCGGGTAAATCAAACTGAACATTCTGTGAAGCGGGGCGGACCACCAGGGCCGCCCCTTTTTCTATGTAATAAATCTATTGCAAATTGTTTGCACATATGATACACATGATATGCACTGAAAATACAAGGAGGAAAACATGAACTCCGCTGAAATAAGAAAAGCTATTTTTTACAATCAGCCATTGCTTGAGGGCTGCACCATCGGCGATTACGCGGACCTGCGCGGCTACGCCTTTGCGCTGCCTGAGGGCTGCACCATCGGCGGTTACGCGTACCTGAGCGGCTACGCCTTTGCGCTGCCTGAGGGCTGCACCATCGGCGGTTACGCGGACCTGAGCGGCTACGCCTTTGCGCTGCCTGAGGGCTGCACCATCGGCGGTGACGCGGACCTGAGCGGCTACGCCTTTGCGCTGCCTAAGGGCTGCACCATCGGCGGTGACGTGGACCTGAGCGGCTATGCCTTTGCGCTGCCTGAGGGCTGTTTGAAGGGAAGAAAAAAATGATTTTAGCAGTGGCAAACGTGAAAGGCGGCGTGGGCAAAACCACGCTGGCCGTGAATTTGACGATTTGGCTGGCAAGGCAGGGCTGTGACGTGCTGCTGATTGACGGCGACGAGCAGCGCACGGCGGCGGCGTTTACCGAGCTACGTGCCGAGCATAAGCAGAATGTAGGCTACACGGCGATTGAGCTGCGAGAAGGAGCGATTAAAACCCAGTGCCGGCTGCTCAAGGCAAAGTATGACCACATTGTGATTGACGTGGGCGGGCAAGACTCTGGCAGCTTGCGGGCGGCGCTGGTGGTGGCTGAGACGGTTTTGATTCCGGTGCAGCCGCGCAGCTTTGACCTGTGGGCGATTGACCAGATGGCCGATCTGATTAACGACGCCCGCCAAATTAACGAAAACCTGCGCGCCCTGGCCTTTTTGAACCAAGCCGACCCGCAAGGTAAAGACAATGGCGAATCGTTTGAATACATCAGCAAAGTTCCAGGCCTGGAGCTGGGCCCCGCGGTGATCAGGCGCAAGGTTTACCCCAATGCGGCCGCCGTGGGATTGAGTATTTTTGAGTTGGAAGACGCCGACCAGCGCGAAGCCACAGCCAAGGCGCGCGAGGATCTGAGCGGGCTGATTGGCTTGCTCTTTAACCAGGGAATCTACAAAAAGGCGCTCGCAGAAGCCGCCACAGGAGGAAAGCAATGTCGATAGCAGCCAACCCCAGCAGACAGAAAAAGAGCATTGACGAAGACAGCTTTATTGCCGCCACACCCGCTCGGCAGCGTGAAAGCGCCCAGGCCGAGCAACCCGCCAAGCTGCCCCGCCGCAACGTGACACTGGCATTTGATGGGGCGATTTATGAACGCGTGGGTCAGGCCGCCGCCAGGCTGGGCGTGAGCCGCAACGCGTTTTTTTCTACGGCCGCCGTAGAAAAAATGGAGACGATGGGAATTTAATTTGCAAATAGTTTGCAAATGATTCGCACTTGTGGTACATGTTATTTACGCATCAAATGCACATTGATTGCAAGTGTTAGGAAAGAGGCTGAAGGATGAGTTTAAAGATCATGGAACTGGTGGCGGAGAACTTTAAACCGCTGCAGGTGGTTGAGATTACGCCCAAGGGCCACATTGTGCCCATCACGGGAAAAAACGGGCAGGGAAAATCGAGCGTGCTGGACGCGATTCTTTTTGGGCTGATTGGCATTAAGGCGCTGCCCGATGAAGCCGTGCGCAGGGGCGCGAAAGCCATGAAGGTGAGCCTGAAGATTGGCGGCCAGAACGGCAAAGGCCCGCTGGAGTTTTGGATCAAGCGCACCCTGGCCGAAGGCGGCAAGCTGCCCACGCTGGTGATTGAGATGATCAAAGGCGAGCGCGACGTGACGCCCCAGAAGTTTCTAGACCAGCTTTTTGACGCCCGCACCTTTGACCCGCTGGAGTTTATGCAGATGAGCGCGGAAGAGCAGGTCCAGAAGCTGCGCGGAGCCGCCCGCGTGGAAACCGACGACAGCTTTACCAATGAAAAAACCGGCGAAGTGCTGACCAGCTTCGAAGCGATCGACGCGGCCAACGCGGCCGACTATGAAGCGCGAGGCACGCTGAACAAGGAAGCCAAAGCGCTGGCCGCCCAGATTGACGCCATGGAAGAGTTGGCGGGCCTGCCTGAGAAGCCGCTGGACGAGGCCGCGATTGTGGAGCAGTTGAACGATGCGGGCGAGGCCAACCGGCGCCAGCAAGAGGTATTCAGGGCCAAGCAGGAGCTGGCCAACGACGTGACCCAGGCGCGGCAGAAGTTTGAAGCCAACGAGCGCCATGCTGAGGGGTTAAGCATCCGCGTTGCACGGCTGACCGAAGAGCTGAAAGACGCCAAAGAAGCGCTGAAAACGGCGACGGCCGCGGGCAAAACGCTGGGTGCGGATCTGGCCCAGGCGGAAAAGCTGCATGAGGCCGCGCCCAACGGCGAGCCGATTGACGTGGCCGCCTTGACCACCGAGCTGCAAAGCATTCAGCGCACCAACCGCCGCATTGAAGAGCGCGACCGCAAACGGGCCCTGCAGGCCCAACTCGACGCCAAGCAGAAGGCCGCGCAGAACCTGACCCGCGCCATGGAAGCGCGCGAAGAGAAGAAGCGCAACGCCGTGGGCAAGGCCAAGCTGCCGGTTGAAGGGCTGAGCTTTAACGACAGCATGACCAAGGTGCTGTATAACGGCCTGCCCCTTGAGAGCGAGGGCGAGGCCGGCAAGCTGCGCATCTCGACGTTGATTGGCATGAAGGCCAACCCGCACCTGCACGACCTGTGCATCAAACGCGGCGAAGCGCTGGACGAAGACGGCCTGGCGGCGATTGCCGAGCTGGCCAAAGAGCACGACTTCAGGATCTGGATGGCGCGCGTGGACAGCAGCGGCAAGGTGGGCATTGTGCTGAAAGACGGCATGGTGGTGGCCGTGAATGAGGAAGCGGAAGCATGAACGACCTGACCAAGCCGGTTTACCTGGGGGACGCACTTTATGCCGCATATGACGGCTACCAGATTGTTTTGTATGCCTCAAACGGCGAAACGCGCACCAACACGGTTTATCTGGAGCCGGGCGTGCTGGCGCAGTTTTTCAGCTATGTGGATGAGCTGAAGAAAGCCGTGAGCGAGCGGCAGCCGTGCGTGAGTGAGGAGCCGCTAGAAATTGTGGTGATTCCGTGGAAGATTGGCAACTGACAAGCTGGGTAGGGCTGGGCAAATTTAACGGCGGGAGGGGTCTCAAAAGCCGCTGCCTGGCCTTGCCCTGAAAGGACAGCATGGAAATCGACGCGAAAATTGAAGAAGTGCCCAACGGCAAAGACCTGGTGGTGAATATCACGCTGACCCTCGAAGAGATGGCCAACCTGAATTTTTTGCTCGGCCTGGCGATGGGCACCGCCAAACGCGAAAATATGACCGATCTGTTTTGGACGGCGACGAAGATGGTGAACAAGATCAACGCGACCCACCCGGATTTTCACCCTTATGCCGTGCCGGAGGCCTATCAATGAAGATGCGCAGTTACCCTTTGAGCTGGCCCGACGGCTGGCAGCGAACGCCGCAGCATCAGCAGAAGAATGGCCACTTTAACAAAAAGGTGACTCGTGGCGCGGGAGACAGCGGTTATCCGCGCCAGCAGGGTTTATCTGTGTTTGATGGGCTTGAGCGGGTGTTGCGCGAGCTGGACGCAATGGATATTGACCGCGAGGAAGTGATTGTATCGACCAACCTGCCGACGCGGCTTGATGGAATGCCCAAGAGCAACACGGCAAAACCAATAGACAGCGGCGTGGCTGTGTATTGGCGCAAAAATGAAAAAAGCCCGATGCGCTGCATGGCGATTGATATTTATCGCGATGTGGCTGACAATCTGGCGGCGGTGGCGGCGACGCTTGAAGCGATGCGCGCCATTGAGCGCCACGGCGGGCGGCAGATCGAGGAGCGGGCCTTCAGAGGCTTTGCCGCGCTGCCGGCAACGACCAGCCGAAGCTGGCGCGAGATTTTGAAACTTCCTGAAGATATGCAGGTTTACCCTCGCGATAAAAACACGATTGAGGAAGCTTTTAAAATGCTCGCGAAAAAGGCCCACCCCGACATGAATGGCGGAAGCCATGAGGCGATGGCTGAATTGAACCGGGCGCGAGAAGAAGCTTTGCGCGAGCTTGCGCAATGACAGCCGAGTGCCCGGAGTGCAATGGCCACGGCTTGATCAAGACCGCGACCGGCTGCCGGGAATGCGGATGCCAGGAGCCCAAGCGGCGAGCAGCGAGGCTGATCAGAGCGGGCATACCCCATGGATTCAGGGACGCGACGATGGAAAACTTTAAACCAACCGAAGCCACGAAAGACGCGCTGAGAATGACGAAGCGATTTTTGCATGATTTTATTCCGGCGGGCGAGAGTAAAGGGCTGCTGCTCACCGGCACGGTGGGCACGGGTAAAACGCACCTTGCGGCGGCCGCCTTGAGAAATTTGGTTGAGACCAAAGGCGTGGAAGGCCGGTTTGTGGATGTGCGGGCGCTGCTTGACCGGCTCAGATCGAGCTATGACGACGAAGCGCAGGAAAGCCAGGAGCAGATTTTGCGGCCGATTTTCAAAGCCGACTTAGTGGTAATTGACGAGCTGGGAGCGGCCCGGCCCAGCGACTGGGTTTTTGAGACGCTGGAGCTGCTTATAGGCGGGCTCTATAACAAAGTGGTGCCGGTGATTGTGACCACCAACCTGCCCAACCTGGCGGCCGGAGCCACGGCGCGATCGACAGGCGGCGAATATGCCCGCGCGGCCACGCCTGAGACGCTGGGCGACCGCATCGGCTCGCGGATGTGGAGCAGACTGCAACAGATGTGCGTGAGCTGCGAGATGATTGGACCGGACTGGAGAGGGACGCGATGAAAACAATTGTAAATGGAAAAATTTGCGCTCACAGAGGTTGCAACAAAGTTGCCATAGAGGCTCGAAAACTCGGCCCCGATTGGTGGGTTCAGTCCTGCGGAATGCATGAACAAATAACGATCGACTTCACAAAAATACCGAGCTCAACGATTGCTAAAACTGCTGAAGCGATGAAACGGGCAAAATAAAGGAGGAATAACAATGCCTGAACACTACACCAAAGCGACCACTGAAGCCTCTGTGTGGTGCAACGCCTGCGGCAAGATGACCATGTGGCGCATTTTGGTGGGCAAGCGGGCTTATTGCATCCCCTGCCACGATATGCGGCCGCCGGGCCGGCGCACGGCCGAGGACGCGAAAAACGCCGCGCGGGATCTGGCGCGCAGATCTCAACTGGAATTATTTGAAATGCAAGAAAGAGGAAGCCATGAGCAGCCTGCAAGACCACATCGAAACGATTGAGCTATACCGCAAGGGATGCCAGCCGGGCAGCGGGACCAGAGCGATTTTGGCCATGGACCTGCATGGAGCCATAGCCAACTCAGACATGACGACGAAGTATATTTTGCCTGAGATTGTGACCTACATTGTGAACAACCTGCCGCCCTATCTCTGGGGAAGCTACAAGCGCGTTGACGGCTGGCTGAAGGCCTGCCGCGAAGGCACGCAAGACAAGATTGTGAAAGGACTCTGATGGCTAACTTTCGGGTCACCGGAATTGTATCGCATCGCGACAAAATGCCCTCTGTGGAGCTCTCAAACGAGAAGGGCATGATTGCGCAGCTCAGCATGAGCGAGACGCGGCAGATTGCCATGGTTATGCTGCAAATGGCGGCGCGGTGCGAGATGGACGCCATAGTATTGCAATTTTTTGAAAAGCTGGATTTGCCGCCGCAAGATTGCGGTGCGCTGCTGCAATTTTTCAGGGATTTTCGCGCGAAGATGGATGCCGACCAGGCCCAGCGCAGCCCGGACCCGGAAAGAGTATCTAATGGCTGACTTCTGCGCGCACTGCCACGAAGAGTTTGTGAAAGGCGACGCCATTATGCCTTTTAACAACGGCGAAGTTTTGGTGCACCACAACTGCGGCCTGCGCGAAATTATTGGCTCTGTGGCTCACCTTGAGAAAAATGCTCATGCTTTGTGCCTGGCGCTGAAGAAACAGACCCGCCCGGCATGACGCGACGGTAAGCGGCAGACGCCGCAGTGGCGCTGTGGATCAAAATGAATAGCGAGGGGAAAAGCCATGAAGGAATTCCGATTCGGAGCGGCTAAAAAAATTTTGGCGGCCTGGTGGGAAGAGAACAGCAAGAGTGCGGGACTAATTTCTGCCCTGTGTGCCGACTGCTATCCCTGTGCGGCTTTTTTTTGCATGGGCATGACGACGCGGCAGATTTTCAAAGATGGCGCTGTGGCGGCGGGAATCGTGATCAGCTTTTTGGCGTTTTTGATTTTGACCTTCAGGCTACTATGCGTGATTGGCAGAGAGCACGCCATCAACGCGCTGCGCGAGGCCGCCAAAGAACACGTTGCCGATTTGCTGGCTGCCTACCTGGAGAACCACAAGCTTCGCACGGTGGCCGTGCAGGCGGCGCTGGTGCGTGAGAGATTGGAAAAGGGCTACCGCGCCGACATAACGCCACTCAGCCAGGCGCTAGACGAGATTTTGATTGTGGTGGATCACTCCATAAACACGAATGGGGCGACGATGGGCGTGAAGCCGTTTATTGTGAACTGACTGGCGGGCAGCAAAAAGCCCCGTGGCCTTTGGTGGCTGCGGGGCTTTTTGTTTGAAGGCTGTGAGGGTGCCTTTTTATATTTTTTTATCTGCCAGGACAAAGAAACATGCAAAGGAACCAGAGAGGTATACCACCCCCACTTCAAATATCTTGACGCGCCCGGGCTAAAAATGCAACCCTAAAAATGCCAGGACGAAAGTATTCATGCGAAACGCGTACAAAACTCGGCAATACGCGAACCTTTTGTACCATCATGCCTGCTTTCTCTTGGCCGCGCCGGCGCACGTCTTGCGGCTTACCGGGGGGAATACGCGCAGTAGACTGTAGCGGCCTTTGGGCCAGGCGGTACGATTCCCGACAAACAAACACGAGGTGATTAAGCCTTTCGGCAAAGGCGCTGCTACACCGTTGGCTGCTATCGCGGCAGCCTTAACCTTGTTGCGGTGGTGTGCGCCCCAGGCGGCGACAGGCAAACTGCGCATACGCAAGTGTTCCGCGGCGTGAGAGCGCCGTACTTTCCGGGCAACCCGAACGCGGGCTATCTGAGCTGCAAGTAGGCGCGGGCTGAAAATGCCCAGCGGGCGGCACCATCCGACCCGGTCGCTACAGATGTGCTTAAAGGCGAACACACAAACGTGATGCGGTTGGGGCTTGTGTTTTGAGAGGTGCTTGAGACAGGGCGGTAAAAGAGGCTTTGCGCGCGGCGCAAACGCTGCGGCTGCGGCCTCGCGGGGGCAAGGGGTCATCTGCTTCGCAGGCCCGTTGCTTCGCAATTTACCGTTTCGCGCTGCGGCGCGACCCTGCCGGGGGCCATACTGCTGCTTAGGCGGTAATGGTGCCCTATGGCTTGAACCGGGCCGCGCGGCTGTTTCAGGCTGGAACTTTCGCGGGCAACTTGCGGGCGAGTTGCCACTCGGCGAATGCGCCCATGACTAGGCTTACAGTTTGCGGCGTATCGGCCTCCAAATCAGAGATAAGCTGGTCATAGTCGTAAGTGTGGCGCGGATGGCACTCTTCACAATCGCAAGGATGGCCAGCACCACCACCACAGCATTCATCGGCGTAGATGTGATTGCAGCGGGCTTGTTTGGAGCGGGGGCAATCAGCCAAGTCGATCTCAGTATCAAGTGGCTCCAGCTCGTCTAGCCAGGCGGCTGGCAGGGCGCGATCAGGCAAGCGGCAATGTGGTTTATTTTTAGGCAGAATCTCATCCAGCCAGACTTCCAAATCGAGACTCAGACGCTCTTGCGCCTCGTCGGAATAATCGAGCGAGAACAGCTCAGAACGGTTGCGCGGGCTGTAGTGGCAGGCGAACAAAAAGGCCGGCAGCCATTCAGGGAACGTGGGCGAGAACATAGAGCAGGAATTTGATTGATAAACTCCCCAGCGGTCTTCTTGATCGAATTTTATGGGATAGGTGGACATGGCTATTTTCCTTTCTGGCCGGCGACGTAGAGATTGAGCGCCAGGGCGATGCGTTTGGCGGTGGAATTGGTGACGGCCGTGGCGATGTGCTTTGCGCCTGACATAACAGCCAGGCCGATAGCCACATAGCGCTGCACGACCCCTTCCTGGGCTTTGTAGGCTGGGCAGGCGGCCAGATGGCCGTCTAGCTGCCCGCAGAGCTCGCAGAGCCCATGGCGGGCCATCCATGAGCGATTTATAGGCGTTTCGCGGTTCATTGGGGCACCTGTTTTTCTGAGGTATTAAACATGGGGGCCATAACAGGCCAAAGGCGATCGAATTCGTTCCAGGCCACCACCCAGTCAGCGCGGCTCCATTTTGCGCGGCCAGCTTCACGCATGGAACGGTTGCCAGCATCTTGAGCGGCAGCGCGGGCGATACTTTCTGTGAGTTGCATTAGTATCTTTCTGGCTGGATTATGCGCCAGCCTGCGCGGTGAGAGTTAGAAACAGATGAGCGCCGCAATGGCGAGAGCGAACGTGAGCGCGGCAAACAGATCAATGCGATGGGCGCGTAAAAACGGCTGTAAATCGGTGCCCAGAATAGAGCAAACGAGGTCGCGGAATGGCTCATGGCTGGCGGTGTTGATTTCAAAACCGAGTGCTTCAGATAAGCGTACATCAGAGATTTTGGTCATGTGATTTTCTCCATGGTCCGGGCCGTGCCCGTGGTTATTGGTTGAGTTTGGCGGATGATTTTCAGGCCATCCGCAGGCGATTGGCGGATGAATCAGGCGGCGAGCATCAGCTCGGTTTCAAGGCGCATCAGGGATTCGCGGACGTTATTGTTGGCCTCTTTGACAATGCGGGCCATGTTTGGCGCGGATGCACCAGCGGGCGCGTTTTCATCCCAGATGCGCTGTAAAAGCTGGGCGGCATCGGTGGCCATGCCGTAGCTGGAAAAATCAACTACACGCAAGCGCGAAAGAAAGCGGGCCTCAAGGCGGGTTGAATCATTGGATGTGAAAATGAAGATGGTGTTTGGCGGGAAGTTAGTCGAATCCAGCTTGCTTAACAGAGATATTTGCGCCGCTTCGCTCATGCGGTCACATTCGTCCACCAGCACTAGGTGCATTTTGTAGCCTTGCGCCGGCACGTATTGGCAGGTACGGCGAACCCGTTCAATATTCTCAAGGTTGCATTCCTGCGAGGGGATGTGATGCACCTCAGCGGGGATCATTTCAGCGAGAGCCATAGCCATGGTGGTTTTGCCGGTGCCGGATGGGCCTACGAATAGCGATGCTGATGGGAATGGGCGGGCAGCCAGCTTTGCGCAGAGCGCCTTTGGCTTGCTCAGGCCGATAAACTCAGCGATGGAGTGCGGCCTGTAGCGCTCTGTAAGGGCGACGGGGAAGTCTAGGCTGGATTGCGAGGATTGGATTGTTCCGAAAAGATCAAACATGGTATAGGCTCCTTCGAGGTCCGGGCTGTGCCCGTTTGGTTCAGTGTTTATAGGAATAGCATGAGCGCCGAAAGCTGTCAATAAAATAATTGCATAGGTAGCAAATAAATAAAACTATTGGTTCGGAACGGAATCGGATTGAGCGCGGATGGTGCGCAGATGTGCCGCCAATGGTGCGCATATCATGCGCCAATGGGACGCGAATGATGCGCCGATCTGTATATATATATATAATGCGAACGAACACAACAAAGCGAATATGAAAAGTGAAAAAAGAGAAAAAGAGGCGGGGGCGGGGGAGCCTGCCCTTGACAAAGACTG
>Ga0187873_1002841_pt1 | contig 12790 bp, 13 predicted proteins | sample June2016WEW_16_1_2_FD_133012 | JGI IMG/M metagenome (GOLD analysis project Ga0187873, IMG submission 133012) | Peatland microbial communities from SPRUCE experiment site at the Marcell Experimental Forest, Minnesota, USA - June2016WEW_16_100 | ecosystem: Environmental > Terrestrial > Soil >... | reverse complement strand
TTGAACGCGACGGCCATCCGGTTTGGGTCGCTCGCAACGGCGACGGCAGTGTTCACGAGCACGGCGTCTGCGCCCATTTCCATCGCCTCGGCCGCGTGGCTCGGCACCCCCAACCCGGCGTCCACCACGACCGGCACGGTCGCCTGTTCGATGATGATGCGGATTTGGTCGCGCGTTTGCACGCCGCGATTCGACCCGATGGGTGAGCCGAGCGGCATGACGGTCGCCACGCCGACGTCTTGCAATCGCTTTGCCAGAACCGGGTCGGCGTTGATGTAAGGCAACACGGTAAAACCGTCCTTCACCAGAATTTCGGCGGCCTTGAACGTTTCCATCGGGTCGGGCAGCAGATAACGCGGGTCGGGATGGATTTCGAGCTTCACCCATTTCGGCAGGCCGGCAGCCGCGGCAAGGCGCGCGAGCCGGACGGCTTCTTCGGCGTTCATCGCGCCGCTGGTGTTGGGCAGCAACAGATATTTTTTCGGGTCAATGAACTCCAGAATGTTCGCGAACGGGTCGCGCTGGCCGGACAAATCGGCGCGGCGCAGGGCGACGGTGACCATTTCCGTGCCGCTGGCGGCGAGGGCGTCGCGCATGGCTTCGGGAGACGAATATTTTCCGGTGCCCATGATGAGCCGCGAACGAAACGTGCGCCCGGCGATGGTCAATGGCTGATTCGGCAAAGACATCCCAACCAATTTAGGAAAAAAACGCTGCTTGTCGAGGCGCGAAGGGGAATATTAAACACGCTAGGTCAATTTGTGTGACTATGTATGCTGTTTGTAACTGGAAAAATCCATACTCCATTGGTGTCCTTGATTCCGCCCATCTTCACAAGCATCTCACTGACCTGCCCATCTACTAATTCCTTAGAAGTGACGTACCGCGCCCGAGAATAACCTGTGATGACCAAAGCGGCGAGAACGCAGACGAAAATACTCGAAGCAATCAGTAGCAAACGGCGATTCGGTCGGTAATAGAGCCAGATGCATCCCGCTATAAGCGCAACACCAACCCACTGTCCCACAAGTCGGCTTACGTCAATCGTGAAAGTTGCGACCTTATGCGTTGGAGGATCGAGGATAAACGAATATCCCCACGAACACTGCAAGTCCTGGAGGGATGCACCTGGAATCTGCAATGTGGAGGTGTATATCCAGGGTGGAAATATCCCCATCAAAACAACAGCGGCTATCCCAAATTGAAGTAGTCTCCGAGGGTTGGCGATTCGATCAAAAATCTCTCGCTTTGTTGTCCGCACGATAACAACCGCAACTTGAATCGGCCAAGCAAGGAGTATGGAAACAATCATTGAAAAGATTGTCTGTTCGGAAACGACAGCCAATATATGATTGAATGTGGTATTACCGTCAGCAGCAAAATTGACCAGCCAGATCACCCTCTCAATAGGTGTTCCACCCGCTTTGTCCGGTATGATCGGGAAGCACCAACTGGCCAGAAACAATGCGAGCGCGATCCACAACCAGAGTCGGTAGTCGGTCTGGAAACGAATATTTTTCATGGTGTGCTCATGCACACCCAGCAGATATCAAGCCAACGCTGACTTGGCCTGCTGCGGCAAGCGGATTGGCCGACTTCCGGTTCATGGATCGGGGATAGCCCCTTAGCGGGCCATTGGCAAGCGCGGTTCTTCCATTTCGGATTGGCGATTGCGGATTGCGGATTGGGAGTGCGGCGACAGGTCGCCGCTTTTAAAGCGCGGACACGTCCGCGCACTCCAAGTTTCCCTCGCGGAAAGCCAAGGCCGCCACGGTTTTCCGCTTTCCGCTTTCCGCTTTCCGCTTTAGCCTGAACCCATGTTCCGTCCGTGCATTGACCTGCATGAAGGCAAAGTAAAGCAAATCGTCGGCAGCACACTCAGCGAAGCCGGTCGTACGCGGACGAATTTTGTCTCCGACCGCTCCGCCGCATGGTACGCGGAACTTTACAAACGCGCCGGCCTCACCGGTGGCCACGTGGTGATGCTCGGTCCGGGCAACTTGGACGAGGCGTGCGCCGCCATTGCCGCTTATCCCGGCGGGCTACAGGTTGGCGGCGGCATCAACGCCGGGAATGCCCGGAACTGGCTTGAAGGAGGCGCCTCGCACGTCATTGTCACGAGCTGGGTTTTCCGCGAAGGCCGCCTGGAGGGGGAACGGCTGAAGGAGCTGGTCAGGGTCATCGGCAAAGACCGGCTGGTGCTGGACTTGAGCTGTCGCAAACGCAAAGACAATTATTTGGTCGTGACTGATCGCTGGCAGAAATTCACGGAACTGGCCATTTCGCCGGACACGCTTCAAAAGCTGGCCGGAAGCTGCGCGGAATTTTTAATCCACGCCGTGGACGTGGAAGGTCTGTGCCGGGGCATTGACCGGGAATTGGTTGAAAAACTCGGCCAATGGACGCCGATTCCGACGACCTACGCCGGCGGCGCAAATTCGCTGGCGGATTTGGAGGAGGTCACCCGGTTAGGCGGAGGGAAAATTGATCTGACGATTGGTTCGGCGCTGGACATCTTTGGAGGCACCACCGTTCTTTTCGCCGATGTGGTAAAATTCAACCGCCGCCAGATGGAAAAATCCGGCGGCGGTTGAGTGTCGAAAAAATCACGATTTGATCACATCAATCTTGGTCGGCGTCATCATTTCCTTGCCATCCTTTTCCTTGACGGTGCCGGTAACAGTGACCTTTTCCGAACTGCCGCCGCAAATCGGGTCATGCGCGGCCTTGCTCACCTTGTTTTGTGTCAGGTAGTAATTGACGGTTTTGCCGTCCTGCATGACTTGGACGACGTTCTGGCACGATTTGGTTTCGTGCAGTGTACATTTGCCACAAACCATCGTGCCGGTGATGGTGACTTCCTTGCTGGTGCTGTCGGTTGCCAACACCCGCATGGTTAATCCCGCCAGCAAAAGCCCGGCGGCCAGAGTGGTAACGAATTTTTTCATAGATTTTTTGGATTCAAGTTAACCGGAATATGACAACACGGTTAAAAGTTCCGTTCAAGCAAATTAATTGTCCGGCATTTGCACGGCAAACAGTTCGGCGATGACGATTTGAAATTCGGGTATCAATTTCTCCGTCAAGACCTCGCTGCCGGCCAGGATGCCCTTCAACTGCAACCCGAATTCCGAGCTGTGATAAATTTCCACGTTGTCATAGCGCGGGTCCACCATCCACAACCGCGGCACGCGAATCTTTTCGTAGAGTTCCTTTTTGACAACCGTGTCGGTGCGATGGTCGTCACGGCTGATGATTTCCACGGCGAGCCAGAGTTTGCCGGTGGCCGCCGTCACCAGCGCGAGGTCGGGACAAATCGCCGTGGACGGCGAAACCCGGACTCGCGTGCGCGGCGCCAGCAGTTGAGTGCCGGACAGATTCGCCACGCTCGCCGTCATCAGCGCGTGCAAACGGTCGCAAATCGTTTCGTGACGCGCGCCCGGCGCGGAACGCGGCAGCGAAGCGCCATCGAGGATTTCTTCATACGGCCGGCTCATGGGCCTTAGCAAAGCAGGGTCCGGCGCGATCGGCAAGCGGCGTTTTTTGTTCAAAACAGAACTTGCCACTGCCGCCACCGGCAGGTAAAGTTTCCGCTCTTTTGAAAACAATATGGCAGTGAAAATTCGCATGAAGCGTGTCGGGGCGAAGAATGCCCCGTTTTTCCGCATTGTGGTGGCGGACGGTCGCAGCCCGCGCGATGGCAAATTCATCGAGCAACTGGGCTCATATCAGCCGCTGAAAAAGGGTGACAATTTCACCCTCAAGCTCGAACGCGCCAAATACTGGATGAGCAAGGGCGCACAGCCGAGTGAGACCGTCGCCAGCTTCATCAAGAAGGCCGGCAAGGCGGCCGCGGCGGCTTGAACTTGATTTTTGGCGCGATGCAGGAGTTTCTGGAATACGTCGTCAAAGGACTGGTGCAATACCCGGACGCCGTGAGGGTCACGCCGGTGGACCGCGCGGGCGTGACGGTTTATGAGCTTCGCATGGACCAGTCGGACGTGGGCAAAATCATCGGGCGGCAGGGCGTGACGATCAACGCCATCCGCTCGTTGTTGCTGGCCAGCAGCGCGAAGCAAGGGCTGCGCTGTTCGGTGGAAATTATCGAAGACAAGCCGGCGAGTTGAGTTGGAGTTCAGGCCTTGGCTTGTCGGCTTGGACATTGAATTGCGGGAACAAGCTGAAGCTTGGACTCCAACGGGCATGAAAATTGACGTGCTCACTTTGTTCCCGGCCATGTTCGCCGGGCCGCTCGACGAAAGCATCGTCAAACGGGCGCGCGCAACCGGTCGGTTGGACTTGAAAATCCACAACCTGCGCGACTGGGCGCACGACCGGCACAAGACCGTGGACGACCGGCCGTTTGGCGGCGGACCCGGGATGTTGTTGAAGCCGGAACCGCTCTTTGAAGCGATTGAGAGTTTGAAGCGTGAACAGACGCGCGTCATTTTGCTGTCGCCCGCCGGGCGGCCATTCAACCAGGCCATCGCGCGCGAACTGGCGGAGCAGAAAGATTTGCTGCTCGTCACCGGCCATTACGAGGGCTTTGACGAGCGCGTGCGCGAGAAACTCGCCGATGACGAGCTGTCCATCGGCGATTACGTGCTGACGAACGGCGCGCTGCCCGCGATGGTGGTGATTGACGCGGTCGTGCGGCTGCTGCCCGGGGCGCTGGGCGACGACGAAAGTGCGCACGACGAATCGTTCAGCCATCCCGCTTTTGCGGGACTGGAATATCCGCAATACACGCGTCCGGCGGAATTTCGCGGGATGAAGGTGCCGGACATTTTGATTTCCGGCAATCATGCCGAGATTGAAAAATGGCGGCGCGAACAGGCGAAGTTGCGGACGAAAGAACGAAGACCGGATTTATTAAAGTGACACGGGACAAGTGACAAGGGCCAAGTGACAGGAACAGTAAATCGTGTCACATGTCACCTGACATCTGTCACCCTGAAAAGTTTATGAACCAGGCATTGCTGGAAAAAATTGAATCGGAACAGTATCGCAAGGACAAAACGGATTTTGCGGTGGGTGACAGCGTGCGCGTGCATACCAAGGTCGCCGAAGGCGACAAGGAACGCATCCAAATCTTCGCGGGCGTCGTCATCGGGAAACGCGGACGCGGTCTGAACGAAACCTTCACCGTTCGCCGCATCAGCTACGGCGAAGGCGTGGAGCGCGTGTTTCCGCTGCATTCGCCGCGCGTGGACAGGATCGAGGTCGAACGCAAGGGTGAAGTCCGCCGCGCGAAGCTCACCTACCTGCGCAAACGCCTCGGCAAGGGCGCAACGCTCGTGCGCGAGAAGGAAGAAAAGGCCGCGACCGAACCGGCGGCCGCCCCGTAATCCGGATTTCTTAACAGTTTAAAAGGCGAGGTTTATATGCCCCGCTTTTTTGCTGCCATTCCCGGCTGGATTGGTTAGACTGGCTTTCCTATGAGCAGGCTAGCCGTTCAATTCCTGGATCAGGGGTTTCATCGCGTGCTGTTCGACGCCATGCCGATGCCGGCGTTTGTGGTGAACAAGGATATGTGCGTCTTTGACTACAACGCAGCGGCGGCCCGGCTATTGAGAAAGGACAGGAAACTCGTCATCCGCCGGCGCAGCGGTGAAGTGCTGAACTGTGTGAATTCGATGGAAGGCCCCGGGGGATGCGGCAGCACGCCGGCGTGCCGTGATTGTGTGGTACGCAAATCCGTGCAGACCGCGGCGCGCGGTCGTCGTGTCATCCGCCGGTGGGCGCATATGGAACTGGTTCGCAAAGGGAGAGTTTCCAAGGTGAAATTACGGGTGAGTTGCCAAGCATTCACTTACGGCCGAAGTTCGTTCGTACTTCTGATTCTTGAAGGCTTGAACGACTGAACCCGCGGGGTCATTTCATCCAAGCAGGGTTTTGGCTGCGCTTCTTTATTGGTGGGGCGAGTGTCCTCGCGAGCCGGCTCGTCAGTAACCTCGCCCCCCCCGATCAAATTTCTTTCAGCGCCGCTATGTGAATTCCCAGCGCCCTCGCGCCGAAACATACCAGGAACACTTTCTCAACCGATTGGTTCCGCTCCAGAAAATATTTCACCTCGCGCACGGCAATGCGCGCCGCGCGTTCCATGGGAAAACCATACGCGCCGGTGCTGATGGACGGAAACGCCACGGTCTTGATGCGGTGTTGTTCCACGAGCGCGAAGCAGCTTCGATAACAGCTCGCCAGCAGTTCATCCTCGCCATGATTGCCGTCCTGCCAGACCGGGCCGACGGTGTGAATCACCCATCGGGCGGGGAGCTTGTAGCCGCGCGTGATTTCGGCCTGGCCGGTGGCACAACCGCCGAGGGTGCGGCATTCCGCCAGCAATTCCGGGCCGGCGGCGCGATGGATGGCGCCATCCACCCCGCCGCCGCCGAGCAACGTCGTGTTCGCCGCATTCACAATCGCGTCCACACGCTGCTGCGTGATGTCGCCGGCGATGACGGCGATGCGGTTTGAAACGGTTTCGTTGGTCATGGCTTGTTCTTAAACACAATCCGTCTGTTCTCTCACCACTCACGGTGACATCTTCACGTTGCCGTGGCAAACTTCTCAGCCCGGCAAGACCGAAACCTTGACCTAATCGCCAGCGCGTTGCGCAATGGTTGTGCCTCTGGCACCCAGATTTGTTTCGTAACCAAGACTGTCCGGTTTCCTTTGCAGAAAATGGGCATGGATGAATGAAACTCTGCGTCTCCGTGTCTTTATGGCAACCGTATGCCCTCTGTCTTGGAGCCAGTAACAATTGAACATCCAAATTTTAATGCGATTGTTTACTTGATACAATGTAAAAGGCAACGATTCTTTGCCTTTTTGTTTTAAGCCGGCAATCGCATGGAAAACCGAAAAGACGAGTTATTTGAGACATCTGGAAAATTGGTCAAAGAAGGCGTGAAGCCGCACGCCTGCGTTTTGGCCGGTTTGGATCAGTTCTTCCGCCATCGTCTCCCAGTCGCTCAATTTTTCGTTGCCATAAGCCTCGTATTTCCGCAACGTGTTTCGCAGACATTCCCATTGTTCCTCAGGCAGGATATGTTGCAATTTCAATACTGCTTCCCTCAGTACCGGGAGGCTTTCGTTAAAGAAAACATCATAGTGCGGAGGTTTCGGCAGCGAATCCAGCTTGGCTCGTTGTTGGGCGCTGACAGCAAGGAAATCGTCCTTAGCTTGAGTGATGCGATTTTTGTTAGTGAGGGCCTCGGCAGCCATCTGGGCACTGCGCCCATTGCGAAAACCAATCCAATAACTGCCGAGCAGAGTGACGAACCAGCCTGCAATTGTAATGCCGGTTTGGCTCATATAATTTTCACCGCATTCCTGGTTGTGGCTTCATGGTTAGGTGCATATCAGCTTGGATGGCACACAGGATTCAGCCCGCCTGCCTTGACCGTCAAGAAATTGCCTAAATCCGATTGTCAAATCAAGCCGCCAACTGTTCAAAGGTAACATGGTCGCCCTGCAACAACTTTTCCATCGTATCCCGAAAGAGATTCGGGTTCTCCCGGTTGTTGAAGCGGAAGGCGATTTCGCTCAAGTAAGCCGGAAGGTGTTTGGCGCTGACTTTATGGTAGGAGCCAATAAGACTGCGCTTGAGCAGGCTCCAGACGTTTTCAATGGCATTGATGTTGTCTTCGCTGGTGACTTCGCCTTGGGCCTTGTTGACTTTCTTGTGCGGAGCGATGCTGCCGACCTTGTTGTAGGAACTGAGCGAATCGGTAATGACCATTTTAACGTTCTTACCCAAGTGGCTCTCAATGAATTTGGTGAGACTTTCCTTGTCCATCCTGGCAATGGTGTCGAGTTGGACTTTGCCGCCACGTTCAACCATCCCGACCACGCCGGTTTTGCCCGTCGCGCCGCGCCCCACTTTTCCCCGCCGTTTACCGCCGACATAGGCGTCGTCCACTTCAATGACGCCGTTCAAGGCGATGTCATCCTGCATGGCCTTGCGGATGCGGTGGCAGAGATACCACGCCGTCTTGTAGGATATGCCCAGTGTGCGTTTAAGTTGGTTGGCGGACGTGCTTTTTTTGGATTCGCACATGATATAAACGGCCAAAAACCATTTCCAGAGCGGCAAATGGGTGTCGTGAAAGACGCTGCCCGCGGTCACGGAAAACTGGTGGCGGCAGTCGTTGCAATCGTATTGGCTGCGTTCATGGATTTGCGAGATGTTTTTGGACTGGCAGCGCGGACAGCACGCGCCGTCCGGCCAGCGCAGGGCTTCCAGATAGTCGCGGCATTGTTCTTCGCTGCGGAAGTCCTCAATCAGTTTAACCAGGTTTGTTTCCATATATGAGCGGGGTTGTCAAATTTTGGCAGCGGTTGAAGAAATCCAGTGCTGGCCTTCTTCGAGCGGGAGAATACTATACGGAAGGGGGATTTGCCCCACGCCGTGCAATAACTCCACTAGGAATGGCAGGTTGGTGCGTGTGTCAATCTGCCAAAGATTTTCAGCAAGCATTTTGGAACCTGAAACGGTCTTTACGCTGGCTTTTAGGCTGGCTAAAAGCTCTTGCCAGTCTTGTTTGGGCTGGTGTGGTCCGCCGAGGTGTGGCGGTGTTTCAATCAAAACGAGTATAGCATTCATGTTATGAGCAGAAAGAATTTGACCAAGTTACCGGCGCGAAAAGTGATTCGGCGGCTTTTTCCAAAGCCCGTAGTTCGAGCAGTGGAAAAGTCAATGAAATCAAGTGGTTCTCGTGCATCACGGGAGAACAATAAATGAACCCCAACCTTGTGTCAAGTAAATAAGCGCGAATTTTAATTGCTCACCTGTAATTGGCATTTATTTGGCCGGATATGATTAGGGAGAAGGCATTAAAATTCACAAAATATTTCTTGGCAATTTTCAGGAAAGGCGTAAAAACGGAAATGTTGTGCAAAAAGTTCCCGACAAATGCAAAGAAACCTTAAACTGGCTTTGATTCTAGCAGTCTCGCTCTTTCCGACCGTGCAAATGTCACGCGCAGCGGGCGTGACAAACATCACGCGTTCCCGCCCGACCGCGCGCTGAATTGATAGCGTGAAATTATGCTTATGACAAAACGCCATCTAGCCATCGGTGTGCTGTTCGTGATTATTGCGACTAGCATTGCAATTTTCTTGTTTGGTGTGATTAAGCGACCATTCAATGCTCGAACAGAGGCGAGCAGATCCACGATAATTGATGCAAACGTAAATGGCAGCTCTCCCACAAACGCGGTTCGGGGCCTGCCTTTCACGAGCACTTCCGCAAGTTTGGACCGGGCAAAACAGCTAATTCGCAACCTTCGAAGCATCGCTACGAAGACCAAAGACGTCCAAGCACTCTTCTATGGAAATGCTGCCCTTTTTGCGGAGTTGCGAAAGATCGGGCCAGATGCCGTAACGGCATCACTTGACGAAATAGCCGACAAGACTTCGCCTGAGTCATTGAGAATCCTCTTGATTGAAATGGTCACATCAATGGCTGGTCGCAATGACGATCGTGTGGGTCAAGTCCTGATGACAATCATCACCGACCCAGAGGAGGTGAAAGCTGTGAAAATGCAGGCTTTGCAGTGGATCCCGGTGACGGGAAACCAGTCCGCCGGAGCAAAACTTTTGGAAACGTTGCCAAAGCAAACCGATTCCGACCTGGAGTTCGGGATGACGCGGGCACTGAGGGGGTTTCAGGTACCGGGAAGCCTCGATATCCTCCGAGCCGAGCTTGCGGATGGGAAAGAGTATCTCACACGGGTAGCTGCGTATCACGCGCTGGCGAAGCAGGGCGGGCACGACGCACTGACCGTATTGCAGGATTCAGTTGCTGCCCGGCTGGCAACAGGCAGTCAAGAAAGCCATCCCGAAGAAAACACGGTTTCGCTCCACGGAATACTCGCGCTCGGCGAAATACCCGATGTCAGTTCTCTGCCTATCCTTGAATCAGTCGCGAAGAACCCTGCAAATTCCGTCTCGGTGCGGAACACAGCTATCCAAACAATTGCGACTATTGGCGGCTTGGAGGCAACGCAGTTTCTGAGACATGCGTTGCAGGACGAGTCAAACGAATCGGTTTTGGTGTATGTCGCGCGGGCCATATCCCTCGCTGGGGAGCGGACGGACGCGAGCGCTTGCCTTGCGAAAGCTGCGACCGTGTCGGATAGCTACACGAAAACGGAATTACAAAAGGCTGCCAAAGAATTGCAGCAAAAGGGAACACGATGAGCACAACAAACGTTCAGATGAAGAATCGCAGAATATTACTATGGATCGTGGCGGTGTAGTGTGCGCTTTGCGGGATGCGCGCGCAAGCCCAAATTGATCCTCAAGCAGAGAAAGGCGACGCAGTGTTTAGGAATTTGGTCTTTCTGGGTGTAACCGTTGGGCACACTGCTATTTACTATGGGTATTACGTTTACGCTTGGGACAATCAATTTCGACATTGCGTCATTCAGGCCTCCGGCACTGGTAGCAGCTCTTCCTATACGGTTGATTACAGGCCATTTGACTACGAAAGTTATCCGCCTACGTTCTTGGGTGGAAACACATATTGGGGAGCGCGAAACCGCAGCAATCTAAGCCCCGCAACTTGGAATGGCAGCGCCAACTCAATGAGTGCTGCTCGAAGAGACTCCATTATTACTGAAGCGCAGGCGCTTATCGGAACTGGGTATTGTTGGTATAATATTTGGGACAATTGGCTTGGGCTTGATGGAACTGTAAGCTGTGAGCCGCGATCGGCATACCCAACTTACCCAAGCTACATCCGGTGCGACGGAGTGGTTCAATGGGTTTATGAACGGGTCGGATTTAACATGGGAGACCGTTACACTTCTATAATTGATGCTAGTCCGTATCCAATCGACCGCATGGGGAGAATGTATGTAGCCTCTGTGGATACACCGTCAACGGTTCTCCAAGACTACGCCACATATTTTACAATTACGACTTCAGACAATTCCTCAACCCCCACAATAGTTGAGGTGGTTTGGGGGAACGGTTCAGACAGCATGTATTGGTCGCCAATAACAATAAACAAAGACACAACAGCGACAATCTCCTACAGGGGTATTGACCTTGCGAACCATAAAGAAGCTTGGAAACAGTTTTCTTATTCCCCACCTGACACCACTCCGCCCGCGATTAGTGTATTCAATGTAAGTCCGCCCACGACTACACTCGGTCTTGGTTTTACCATCAACTACACGGTTTCCGACAGCGGTGGATCAGGTCTCAAGCAAGCGGCATTGTGGCGTGCCAACATTGATGGCTCGGCTACTGATTCCAGTTGGAGGCAGATTGGAAGTGCGGTGGCTCTGTCTGGCAATGGCCCATACAGCAGCACATTTTCCGATACGCCTACGGCTGTGGGCAACTACTGGTATGGCATCCATGTCATCGATAATGCCAACAACTACATGGACGAACGCATTGCCGGGTTGGGGCCGAAAGAAGTTACGGTTACGTCGCCAGACACGACTCCGCCGACGCCCAACCCGAGCACGTGGGCCACCGCGCCTTACGCCACGGGCACCACGTCAATCAGCATGACCGCCACGACGGCCAGCGACCCCAGCGGCGTGCAATACTACATCCACTGCTTGACTACCGGCGGGCACGACAGCGGTTGGCAGGCCAGCCCGACCTACGTGGACACCGGGCTTTCGCCGAACACCACGTACACGTATCAGGTGATGACGCGGGACAATTCGCCCAACCAGAACCAAGGGAGTTACTCGGCCTCGGCGGCGGCGACGACGCAGCAAACGGTTGACACGACTCCGCCGACGCCCAATCCGAGCACGTGGGCCACCGTGCCTTACGCCACGGGCACCACGTCAATCAGCATGACCGCCACGACGGCCAGCGACCCCAGCGGCGTGCAATACTACTTCCACTGCTTGACCACCGGCGGGCACGACAGCGGTTGGCAGGCCAGCGCGACCTACGTGGACACCGGACTTTCGCCGAACACCATGTACACTTACCAGGTGATGACGCGGGACAATTCGCCCAACCAGAACCAAGGGAGTTACTCGGCCTCGGCGGCGGCGACGACGCAACAGGTGGCGAACAATCCACCGCAATTGAGCGGCATCGCAATGACCAATGGCGTGTTTCGTTTCGTTCTGAATGGCCCGGTTGGAAGCAACTACGTTATTCAGGTTTCGTCGAATCTTATGAACTGGTCGGCGATTTCCACCAACACAATCCCTGCGGGCGGTTCAACGAACCTTAGCGACCCAAGTGTTACCAACAAGTCTCGGCGGTTTTATCGGGCGGTGCCGGTTGCCGGCGTAGTTGCTGGCAGGATAGTCGCTTGGGGCAGCAACAGTTATGGGCAGACCAATGCTCCCGTCGGCACGAACTGGACAGCAGTTGCCGGGGGCTACTATCATAGTCTGGCATTGAAGGCTGACGGAACGGTGGTCGGCTGGGGACAGAACGACGACTTCGAAACCAATGTGCCCGCGAGCTTGAGCAACGTCACAGCAATCGCGGCTGGCTGGGGAACAAGTCTGGCTTTGAAAAGTGACGGCACGTTGAGAGGTTGGGGGTGGGATGGCGGCTATGCGATAACCAACACTGCCAATTCTATGTCCAATATCACCGCCATCTCTGCTTGCTGGGATTGTTTGATGGCCTTGAGGACCAACGGCACAGTTACGGTTTGGGGCCATAGCACATACGGGGAAACCAATGTCCCGGCGGGTTTGAATAACGTGGTGGCCATTGCCGGAGGCGGTTACTTCTGCATGGCGCTCAAAGGTGACGGAACCGTGGTGGTTTGGGGCAGTAATTTTGCCGG
>Ga0187873_1002833_pt1 | contig 12829 bp, 9 predicted proteins | sample June2016WEW_16_1_2_FD_133012 | JGI IMG/M metagenome (GOLD analysis project Ga0187873, IMG submission 133012) | Peatland microbial communities from SPRUCE experiment site at the Marcell Experimental Forest, Minnesota, USA - June2016WEW_16_100 | ecosystem: Environmental > Terrestrial > Soil >... | reverse complement strand
TCCACCGCCCGCAGCATCGCCGCCGCCGCCCGGAACCTGCTGCGGATGTGATTCGCTTATTCAACATGCCTTCCATTCCTATTATCATGCCCCAACTGGGGGAATCCATTGCCGAGGCGACGGTCATCCGGCTGCTGGTCCGTGTCGGCGACCCGGTGCAAACAGGTCAGGACATTATCGAAGTCGAAACGTCCAAGGCCACCATGAACCTCGCCGCCCCGTGCCCGGGCCGCGTCGAGAAGCTTTTGATCAACCTCAACGAGAGTTATGCCGTGGGGACCGTCCTGGGCTATTTGGAGGCCAGCCCGGAAGATGCTCTCCGCTTGGGACTGGACGCGCCGGCGCCGGGACTGGAGGTCGAGAAGGGGGCGGCGGGCCTCGAGACGGCCGGTCCGGGTCCCTCGGCCGGGTCCAAACAAGGCGTCGAGCCCACCGTGCGCGGGTTTCCGGTGCCGGTCAATGCTGCCGGGGCCAGCTATATGTCGCCGCGGATGAAGGCGCGGATGTTGGAATTGGGGTTGGGCGCGGCCGACCTGGCCGGTCTGCCTGGCAGCGGCGGGGCGGGCCGCGTGACCATCCAGGACTTCGAGGCCTTCATCGCCAACCTCGAGCAGCACCGCTTGAGCCAGGCCTCATCGATGCGCGTGGCGGTGGCCGATGCGATGCGGCGCAGTTGGACCCGTCCCCTGGCCACAGTGGCCGTGCCGGTCTGTTTGGACCCGGTGCTGGGGCATCGCAAGGCCTGTCAGCCCCGGCCCGGCCCGGCCCTGTACGCCCTGCGCGCCCTGGCCATTGCCCTGGCCGAGAACAGCGCCCCCGCCGGACGGCTCATCGGCAACAAGATCGTCCATCCCTCCTCCATTGACGTTGGCTTTGCCGTCGAAGCCGAGGAGGGCGTCCTGGTGCCGGTGATTCGCAACGCGGACAAGCGTCTGCTCAAAGACCTGGTCAACGGCTACGACGAACTGGTCAAGCTGGCCCGCCAGCGCAAACTGCCGCCCGATGCCACCGGCGGTTCGATAGCCACCGTGACCAACTTCGGCACCTTCGGCCTGACTTGGGCAACGCCCATCCCGCTGCCCGAGCAAACCCTGGTCCTGGGCATGGGCGCCGCCCGGCGTCTGCCCAATTGGGATGAAGCCCAGGAGCGGTTTGTGCCGGTCATGGAAGCCAACCTCACGCTCAGCTTTGACCATCGGGTGCTGGACGGCGGCGCCGCAGGACGCCTGCTCGCCCGCATCGCCCAGTTGCTCGCCCGGCCCGAACAACTATAAGAGGCAAAGCGCTTCCAGGGAGCGTTCATAGGCCGGGACAACTACCACCGGCGCCGCGAGAACGCAAGCCGCTCCGACCCACCGGCGGCACTTGTCACACAAGGGCTTCCTATTCGTAACGTGCGCCTTAGGCGGCGCGGGTGTATAGTAGCAGCCGGCGAGTCCTTGATTGGCAGCCAAACCCAATGAGACGCGGGTGTTATGAACGAATCTTCGAGTCATTTGCAAGGAGCGAGGCTCCGGCGGCGAGGTCCATCGGGGTTCACGCTGATTGAGCTCCTGGTGGTGATTGCCATCATCGCCATCCTGGCGGCGATGTTGCTGCCGGCCTTGTCCAAGGCCAGGGACAAGGCGTACCGGACGGCGTGCGTGAACAACCTGCGCCAATTGGGCCTGGGGATGCAGATGTACGGGAGCGATAACCGGGACTGGATGGCCTGGTGCCAATGGCACAACGACTTCGGGCCAAGCTGGCTTTACATGCCCAAGAACGGCGCGGCCCCGGATCCCTTCACCTTGGTCAACGGCGCGCTCCAAGACAGTACGAACGACGCAGCCTACATCGAGCAGGGCCTTTACTTCCCCTACATTCGCAACCGGCAGTCCTATTATTGTCCGCTCGACCGGAAATCCGACCCGGATTTCATCCGCCGCATCCAGAGGGTTTCGAGCTACATCATGAACGGGGCCGTCTGCGGGTTCGGGGACTACGTCGGCGATTACCAGAGGAAGGGCCACAAATTCAGGATCGGCGACTTCAATCCCGCCGCTTACGCGCAGTGGGAGCCCAAGGTGAACAAGTTTGGCGGCAATTACGCGTACAACAGCGGCCTGGACGCCAGCCAAATCCCCAATGACACCGAGGGGATCGGAAACCGGCACGGCAAAGGCGCGGGCATCCTCGGATTCGACGCGCGGGTCCAGTGGATTTCGCTCCTGCAGTTCGACCAGGAAGCGGCCCGCCATCCGGGGATGCTTTATTGCGTCCCCGGCAGTCCGACCGGCGGCTTTTAGGGATCGTGCAAAAACAAATTCCGAGATCTGAATGCTTGGGGTGGAGCGTGAAAGCGTGGAGCGTGGCCAGCGCTCCGATGCCCTCACGCTCTACGCTCCGACGCTCCGGACGCCTGGCAGCTCCGCGAATCCGTTGGGAACCCAGATTCGTTCGAGTTCAAGCAATACAAACCACAATGCCAGGCCAAGGCAACCAGTGCGATGCCGGCGCCGACCTGCGTCCCCGGGGAGCTCGGCAAGGCCTTCCAATTCAACACCTGCCCGGACGGCTCCTTAATCGAATAGGCCACGTTGGGCTGATATCCCGGGCACGATTGGACAAACCAACTATATGGCGCCAACCTCCGCTGTGGCGACCTGCTTTCGGGCCAGGACATTCTGAGCAGAATCTCTGTGGCTAACCTCATGTCTAACACGGGCGTCGCACTCGGCGCGTTGGTCTGCGAGGCGCGGTAGAATCGTTGCGCGGGCAGCGGCTCGGAAAGATCAAAATGGGGCTGCGGCGTGCTCTGAATCGTCACGTTCGACAGCGACAGCCACTGTGCGCCAGGGCCGAAGGCATCGACCTATTCCAACTGCAGGAAGCTGCCCAGGTCGGCCGTTGAGTTCAGGGCCGGAACAGTCCTTCGCTCGACCGGGGCGATCCCACTCAGCAGGGCTGGAGCGCTGGTCACAGCCGCGTAAACATCCGTCACGACCACCGTGTAAGCCCCCGCTTGGCCCGGTTGAACGTTGGCCAGGTCAAGGTAACGGTTGGTGGTGCCTCCGACCGCGTTGGCGCCGTTAAAGTACCATTGGTAAGCTGCTGCGGGGGGAGTGTTCGTGACTTCCACCCAGAAGCCGGCGAGCGCCCCCATCTCAGCGGTTTGCGCCAGAGGCGGCGTCACGATGCTCGGAGGCGGCGCGTTCTCCCATAACCTCGTCGGACAACCGCCGAACGTCGGGCCCCAACCCGTAGTCCCAGGCAGGTAATAGACAGTCGTGTTGTTGTCGCCAGAGAACGCAGATGGATCGATGGCGGGAGCGTTACCCTCAAAATAGACGCTGCTCAGGCTCGAGCCGAAAGCGAACGCCATCTCCCCAATGCTGGTGATGCTGCTCGGGATGGTGACGCCGCCCAGGCCCGCGCAGGCAGTGAACTCCATGGCCCCGATGCGGGTAACGCCGTTGCCAATCGTGACGTTCGTCAGGCTCGTGCAGTCATAGAACGCCCAGTCCCCGAGGTTCGTGACGCTGTTGGGAATTGTGACGCTTGACAGGCTGGTGCAGCCTTGAAATGCAGACGTTCCGACGCTCAGTACGCTGCCGGGAATCGTAACGTTGGCCGCGTTGGTGCAGCTCCAGAACGCACCCTTCGCGATGTTCGTGACGCTGCCGGGGATCATGTAGTCCCGCCCAGCTTTTCCATCGGGGTATTGGATGGGGCTGGTCTGGTTCTTGTCGAACCAAACCCCACCCACACTGCTGTAGCAGGAGTTCCGCACCCTGGAAGCCAGTAACGGCGCAGGCGCAGTTCATCACGGAGTCGAGCGAGGAACTTCTCCCATTGGGCACGGGGTGTCGTGGGTTTCCAAGAGCGGCATCTGTGGGGTTACCCGGTGAAGGCGGAGGCCTTGCCGGACACCTCTTCAACTCGGGCCAGGGCCTACGGCGCCACAAAGGCGAGCTTGCGGCGGTCGGCGTCGCTGATCGCCCACAAATTGATCGGCCAGGTGCTCAGGCCGTATCTCAGGTAGCGGACGCCGCCATCCACAAACGGGAAGTTCGAGCCGCCCGCCTTGGGCATCCGATTGATGACGGAATGGCAGCCGTGCTCGATGCGATCCACATCGTTGCCCGGCCCCTCGTAGCAATCCATGAAATAGTCCATGGCCCCCTGGCCGGTCGGGTCGTTTTGAATGTTCTTCTTCTCGCCGAACATGACTGTCTCCGAGGGTCTGATAACGGTGGAATCCTTGAGCGAGGCGCGGGCAAAGGTGCCGGCCATGTAAGCGGCAAAATCACTGGCGCTCAAGTCTTCGCCGAAATAGTCGTTCCAACCATTGATAAAATAACTGCGCGGGGCGCGGTCGGCCGGCGTGGGTGAACTCGTGTCGGTTTGCGGAGTGCCCCGCCGCGCGTCGGTGGGGCAGACGATCAGGTTGGTCGTGCGGTAGTAATCCAGGAGCAGCGTCGGCCAGCGATAGGAATTGGTGCGGGGAGGGAACAGGCTGCTGCAGTCGTCGGCGTAGAGCTTGAGGGCGGTCTCGAGCTGCTTGAGATTGTTGACGCACTGGATGCGCCTGGCCGCCTCCTTGGCCCGAGCCAGGGCCGGCAGGAGCATGCTGGCCAGGATCGCGATAATGGCAATGACCACCAGCAATTCGATGAGCGTGAATCCGGCCGCCCCCGGGCCTGACCCGCCCGCTTCAGACGCAACGGCGTTTGTCCTTGACCGGCAAGCATCTACTCTCATAACTCTTCCAATGCATTTGTCGAATATTTCCAGAGCCGAAGCGTCGACCCCTTGCGCTTATGACGGCCAAACAATGGATGCTAATACTACTGACCATCGTGTTGGGCGCTTTTTCGCTGTATTTGAATAGAGACTGGTTTGCCCAGGACAATATTCAAGTTTACCACCGCTCCCGGCCCGCCCGTTTCGTCATGGGCGGTTCGCCTGCCGGCTCCGACCTCGAGTCGCTCATGTTCGGCTTCGACCGCTGGCTCAAGCTGACCTCGCTCAAAATGGTCCCGCTCGAGGCGCTCAAAACGAACCCATACGCCCACCCGGTCTGGGAACTGGTTTCCGATTCCAACTCCGTGCCGATCAAGGACTTCACCTACGGCCTGCACATCCGGGGCATGCGGCCCCGAATCGAGGGCCTAACGCCCGAACCGCTCCAGCCGGGGGTGCCCTACCGGCTCTTGGTCCAGGCCGGCAAACAGAAGGTCACCCACGATTTCACCCTCCAGCCCTTGCCGCCGTAAAGAGACTCTACTGGCGCTTGTCCGGGTAGGGTGGGGGTTGCGGAATGCGCACCGGATTTCTGGCCAGTGCCGATTTGATCTCGTCGATGGCGCGGTTCAATTGGTCATCAATGCCGGCGTATTCATGTGCCGGATCGTTATCGACGACAATGTCCGGCTCGACACCTTTGCCTTCCATGATCCATTCTCGGGCCTCGAGGTCGAAGCGTGAGAACTCGGGGCGGTTCAGATAACCACCATCGAGCAAGGGCAGTGAACCACGGATGCCCACGACCCCGCCCCAACTCCGCAGTCCGATGACTGGCCCGAGCTTGTACTTCTTGAAGCGGTAAGCCACGATATCGCCGTCACTGGCGCTGAACTGATCGAGCAGCAGCACTTTGGGGCCCAGCACCATGCCGCTGGGATCAACGCCCACAGCGCCGTTGCGAGCGATCGTCCAGAAGGCAGGCTCGCGGCGAAGGCGCTCGAGGATCTAAGGCGACACCTTGCCGCCGCCGTTGCCCCGGACGTCCACGATGAGCGCCTCTTTGTAAAGCTGCGGATAGTCCTGCTCATCACCCGTCGGAACGACCACCTCGTCATGCGCGCCTTCGGTCTTTGGGGCGCTGCTGACCCGCAAGGTCACCTGTTTGCCGGCTTTGCCAACCAGGGCCGCATAAATGTCGGTCATCTGGTCGGTCGGCTTCCCATCGACGGCGACAATGAAATCACCGGCTTTCACATTGACCCCGATTTCCGTGAGCGGCGAGCGGAGGCCCTGGTCCCAGTTTTGGCCCGGAAGGACCTCTCCGCCTCCAACATAGCAATGACCCAGGTTCAATTCGCCGATCATTTCGCCAATGATATAGGTCAGGTCGGCCCGGTGTTGCACGTGGGCCAGCAGCGGTTCGTAAAGCTGGCGGATGCCCTGCCAATCAAGCCCATGCAAGTTCGGGTCATAAACGAAGTCGCGCATTTGGCGCCAGCATTCGCGATAGATCTGATCCCACACCGCGCGGCGATCCAAGCGGACCTTGAGCTCGCTCAGGTCGAGCGTTTCCTTCGTTTCGATCTTGCTGGTGGGAAGGTCAATAATGAAGAACGATCCGCCCCTGGAGAGCAGCATCTTTTTCTGGTTCGCGGAGACCCGATAGGTCCCGAAATCGCCCAACTCGGTCTCCTTCTCCTTTTCAAGGTCATAAAAGAACAGCTTTTCTTTGCGGACGTAGTAGAGCTTGTCGCCAACGGAAGTGAGGTGGTTGTAACCGGACGCCGGAACGGGCAAGACGGCGACGCGCTGCTGCAGCCCCTCCGCGTCCACTTTGACCGTCACCTTCTTCACTTCGTCTTTATCGAAGTCGCTGAAGTGAGTCACCTGGCGGGTGCTCTTGGTCTCGAAATCGTAAATCCATATATCATCCGCCTGGCCGCCGCGGTAGCGTTTCCAGGTGCGGAACTCGCGAAAGACCCGGTTGTAGGCGAGTTGCTTCTGGTCCGGAGAAAAAGAGCACCACCCGCCTCGCGGCAAGGGCAGCGAACGGCGTTGGAACCGGCCGCAAGCACCGCGGCGATGGTCAGGAGAATCGCCGTCCGTCGTGGAACAAGCGGGAATTTTGTCGCTCGGGGTGCGCCCCGCGTATGTGCCGGCGTGATAGCGGTCATTTCGCCACCTGCTCTTGGATAAAAGCGTTTGCTTGCCTAAGCGCCGCCGCCCTGGAGCGCCTGGAGATTCGGGGGATTCATTGCGGGGGCCATAGAACTGACATTGGAACTGGAAGCAAGTGCTCATCGTCGGTCCCCGACGCGGCCACATCGACGCCGATGACTCGGAAGCGAATGCGCCAATCACGCAGCAATTGCCTCTGGCGGGCGGGCAGATTTTCGTCGAGCACCAACATTGAACCCTCTGAATGGCTCGTGTTTGACGACCAGGTCGCCAATGGCAATCGCCTCACCAATGGCATCTCCTAAAACCCTGCCGTCCCACTCGCGCGCGATCTCTTCCCACGACAGCCCCTCCTCGAGCTGTTCCAGGAGGATCCACACCATGATACGCGTGCCCGTGAAGGTCGGTTGGCCGCCGCAAATCTTTGGGTCTGCCACGATGTGGCGCCCTAGTTCAATGCGTCGCCTGGCGCCGTCAGCCTTTGCTTTCCTGTCCATGCTCCACACTATGCGGCCCGGTGCGCGTGACTGCAAGCCAATATCCCCGCCTCCGCCCGCCGCCGCGCGATCTGCGTAATCCCCGGTCCAAAAAAGTTGTAAGAAACGCGCGGCCCTTTGGGACTGAATACGCGAAGGCTATTTCGGCTGAGCAACTCCAGCCAAGCGGCGAAATCCGCCGACGACGGCGGACCGGCCCCAAAAGTGAAAAGAACAAAAAAAACTCGCTTCCCCGGGCCACATGCAGATACTCGTAACCGCGAATGAGTCCCGGAACAAAACGCTCTGGCGCGCAACTATCGTTGGCGATTCAGCACGAGGAGCAATCCGCTTCTCTCGTATGCCGGGGCATTTTCTCTCCGAGTTACCTTAAGCAGCACTTCGCCAGGTCCGAGGGGTTTCCAAGCCTCGATGAGGCCCGGCCAGTTTACGAAAAGCTGAAGGCCCGCTGGACGGAGGACTCCGCTGGGCTCTACCAGCGCAAAGAAGCCTACACCCGCTCCCAGTTCCTCGACCCCGTGCTCGCCGAGTTGCAGTGGACCTTCATTCCTGAACAGGACCTGCCATCCAAGAGCACGACGCACAAGCGCCCCGACTACTGCCTCTTTCTCGAGGATGAGTCTCGTCAACGCGCCGCCAAGGAGAGCCAGACGACCGACGTTTTCCGCGAGGCCGCAACCGTGCTGGAGGCCAAGAAAGTGGGACACTCCCTGGACAAAGTCTCCGAGCGCGAAACCCCCGGCCTGTTCCCCAGCCAGCAGGTCCAGGACTACCTCCACAAGGCGAAGGACAGGACCGGCGCCCGGTATTTCAACTGGGCGATCCTGGCGAACGGCAACGAGTGGCGCCTTTACTGCGAGCAGGCCTCGACAGACGCCTATTTCGCCTTCCACCTGGCCCACCGGGACCAGTTCTGCTCCCTTGAGGATTTCCGTTTTTTCCTGGCACTTTTCCGCCCACAGTCGTTCGAACAGGATGCGGATCGGGGTTGCTTGCTGGACAGGCTGCGCCAGGAGGCCCTTACCCGCCAGGCCGAGCTCGAATACAGCCTGCGCAGGCGGATTTTCGATGTCCTCGAGGACCTAGCCAACGGCTTCCGCGGCTATTCCGCCAACAACATCAGCAAGGGCGATTTCCCGGCTCTCTACGACACAGCCCTGGTCTTCCTCTACCGGTTGTTGTTCGTCCTCTACGCCGAGAGCCGCGGTTTGCTGCCCGTAAAAACAAGAGGCTTTGGCGCCAGCAAAATCTACCGCGAGAAGTTCTCCCTGGATCGACTGGTGGGTCCGCTGCGAGACAAGCGCGCCTACTCGAGCGAGGCCTTCACGGACCTCTACGAAGATCTCCTGAAGCTCTTTCGCCTGATTAACGGCGAGAAGCCGGAGCAAAATGAGGAATGCAAGGTGACCCGCTACAATGGGGGCTTGTTCGACCCACAGGTGCACCGGCTCATCGAAAAGTGGCGCGTCAGCGACAGGGCCCTTGCCGACGTCTTGCGACAGTTGATCTTCTCTCAACCGCCCGCGCGCGCGTCAGCCCGGCAGCAGGAAATCGTCACCGAGGAAACGATAGACTACGGCACCCTCGAAGTCCGGCAGCTTGGCGACATCTACGAGGGCTTGCTCGGCGCAAACCTTGAGGTTGGCGACAGAAACCGGCTCGAGCTGCGCAACAAAAACGGCGAAAACCACCGCCACGGCATTTTCTACACGCCCGATTGGGTTGTCCGCTACCTCGTCCGGGAAGCCCTCCAGCCCCTCATTGACGAGATCGAAGCCAGCCCGGAAGTGCGCGCCGCGCGCAAGGCCAAGTCGGACGAGAAGCGGCGCGACAATAGCTTTGCGCTTGCGGTCCTGGGCCTCAATCTGGTGGACCCGGCAATGGGCAGCGGCCACTTCCTTGTCCGCGCCACGGAATGGCTCGCCGAGCAGGTCGTTTATCATCGCACGACGCGGATAATGACCGAGCAAATCGTTCCCCTCGGGCAGAACCGCCGGTCGCGCGCGGAAATCCTCAAATCCGGCAAAATTCCGGTCCCCCTGGGGGTCTCACAGGAGCAGGCCGAGATCGCCTACTGGCGCCGCCGCGTCGTCGAGGCCTGCATCTATGGCGTGGACGTGAACCCCCTGGCCGTCGAACTTGCCAAGCTTGCGCTCTGGCTCACCTGCATCGCCGCCGATGAACCCTTGAACTTCCTTGATCATCACCTGCGCGCCGGCAACTCGCTCCTGTGGGCCGACCCGGAGGAAATGCATCACCTTCCCATCGCCACGGAAGCGGAGAAAAAGCAGATCACGTTCAACCTCGGCGGACGAATGGCCGGAGCGATCAGGGCCGTCATCGCCGAGAACGTCCACATCGAAAAAACGGAAAGCACCGAGATGGAGTTGGTCAAGGCCAAGGAGGCCCGGTGGAAAGGTGTCCGGGAAAAGCTCCGACCGTTCCTGTCGTTTGCCGACCTCTGGCTGGCGGCGCTGGACGGGTTGCCGCTCAATGAACTGAATTATCAGGCGCTTGCTCGCGCCGAACTCGCCCCCGCCGACCTCGACAAAAAGGAGAGAGCCGACGCCAAAAGGCTCCGTGACTCCTTGTCCGCGGATATCGAGGCAAAGCGCAGAGCATTGAACCCGTTCCACTGGCGCCTGGAATTCCCCGATGTGTTCTTCGAGACGGACGGCCAGCCCCGCCCGGAGCTCCAGCGCGGCTTCGATGCCGTCCTCGGCAACCCGCCTTACATTTCCACACATACGAGCAGCGCCGAGACTTGGCGCGGCGCCCTCGAAAAGCGCGCCGGATACCTGGAGGACCTCTACGTCCATTTCACCGACCTGGGCTTTCGCATCCTTCGCCCCGGCGGGCGGTTCGCCTTCATCGTCTCTGACACCTTTTTCACGCTGGCCAGCAAGTTGCGGATGCGCGAAATGCTACAGACCCACGCCTTGACCCACCTCGGCCAGTGCGACCCGTTTGACGCTACGGTGGACGCCGCGATCTTCATCGCCTCCAAGTCCGCCCTGGACCTTCCGGCCGGTTGCGAGGGAATGCTATTTGTCCAGGCCCGCCCGCGGAAGAGCGCCGACGGCAAACCGACCAGGCCGGATAAGGACCTGGTCACCCTCAAGCCGGCCAGCGGGCTCTCATTCTCAGCCTCAACGGCTCTTGGCGGTGTGGCGCGCGGCGTGGAGCACGGCGAACATGGCAGCCTGCGCCTCCATCGCCTGCCCGTTGCGCTTTACCGCGCAGCCCACAAACGAGTGTTCTTCGAGCCGCGCCCGGGCACCCTGCGCTTATTCGAGAAGTTCAACGGGCCCGTCAAACACCTCGTCAAGGAATGGTGGGAGCGGATCGAGACCTCACAGAAATTCGCCGAGAACCTCGCAGACCTCCACGCCTACCAGGCCTCACTCAAGGCCGGCGATGTCACCCTCGTCGGCCTGATCGCGGAAGGCGGCCAAGGAATGCGCACTGCGAACAATGCCCGCTTCCTTGGCTACCTGCAAGGCACACCCGCTGCCCAGGGCATCAACCGCAAACGTGAAGATTGGACAAAGCGCTGGCTCGCAGACCCGGAAATCAAATCGGTGTTCCTTGGCTTCCTCAAGAGCAATGGCGGCGACCCTGCCAGACCAACCAAAGACGGCCCGGCATGGGAAGCGTCCGTGGAACCGCTCAAAGCGAGCTTCTCTCCGGCCAGGCTCGGTTTCACCAAGTCCGATCTGTATCGCGTTGTGCCGGCCGATCTGGTGGCGAGGCCGGCGGATTTCGAGTTTGCCTGGCAGCAGCGCAAGGCCGAACTGCTCAAACGCTGGCGCACGGAGGCTAGCCTGGAAGGTTTTTGGGAGGCCGACCTCCCGTTGGATTTGACCAAACAGGAGCTCCAAAAACTGCGCAAGCAACCCCAGGTTTCCGACGAGGATTTCTGCGAGTTGTCCCAGCAACTGCCGGCGTGGGTCGAGAAAGAAAACGCCACTCGACGCAAGACTGGCAGGGAGACAATTTCACGCCGGGCAATCGGCTTGCGCTCGGCTGAGGATTACACCGATCCCGCCGATGCGCCGCGCATTGCTACCATCTACAACGGCCTGAGCGGCCACGCCCAGTTCGTTCCTTTCCGCAAGGGCGACCCTGAGGGCAACCGCTGGGTGGATAATGAAAAGCTCTTTATTCACTGGTCCCGCGAGAATGTCGTCTGGTTTTTCGAGAACAGCGGCCGGTCGGAATCGGGTATGCCGGTGATGCGCAATTCCCACCTCTACTTCACAGGCGGCGTCACGTGGACGGCGGTCGCCAACCACGTCGCCATGAAAGCCCGACACCAAGAGCCATGCGTCTTCGACGCGGACAGCATGCGGCTGACGCCACGCGCTGGGGTGATTGAGCCGCTGGCATTTCTGGCGCTGCTCAACTCCGACCTGGTGAGCTTCATCAAAATGAAGTTCATTAAGCATACCCAGAAATGGGAAATCGGCGATCTGCGCCAGGTGCCGCTGGTCATGCCTGCAAGAGCACAAGAAAAACGGCTGAACGGGTTGGCGGAGCGAGCGCTGGAAGCCAAACGGCTCACCTTCACCGGTGATTCCCCGGCGAATGACTTGGTTGCTTTTGTTCGTGGCGTCTCCGAACAACTCACCGCCTCCGCCCCGGCCTATCTGCGCCCCTCAGCGCAACTCAAACTCCTCCTCACCGCCGCTGATTGTCTGGCGGCCCTTGAACTGGCCGTGAACTGGGAGGCGGAAAAGCTCTACGGCGTGGAAGGGCTGGGACCTTTTGATGAATTCTGACCCGGCAGGCGCCTGCCGGCTTGCACAGCACCTATCCGCCATTCAGCAACGGAATGGCCTCCTGCCGGCGCGACCAAAACAACGGCTGCACGTCGTAGGCCTTGATGGCGGCAAGGTTGTCCTCGTTGGGTGGATTGTCCGCGTCGTTGAGGAAGGTGAAGGCTTGGAGCGGTTCGGCACGAATCGCGCGCACGTCGCTCACCGCGAAGGCAAATGTAAGGGCTTGGTCCTTGCTAAGGTTGTTGATGGCCTGCAGCACGCGTTGCGGCTTGCGCTGCGTTTTAGGCAGACCGAAATCGAACTTGTGATCGAATCCGCTCCGCCCGCTGAGTTTAAAATCCGGGAACACAGGAATCTGCTTTAACTCCACAAAGACAGCGACATCCTCCCTGAAGAGCGAGAGCACGTGCTCCTCCCCCATCACGAACATGTCGTTGACCGCCAGCATCGCCTGCAAGAGGCTGTGCTTCTTTTGGGCAAAATCCTGCGGCACGGCGTGGACTTGGAGTTCGTCCTCCTCCTCTCACCCTTACCCGGAAAAATTAGTGCTAGACATCTTCCTTCCAACCGCGCAGTCTTGACGCGTGCTCGGAGCGGTAAAAGTCGGGGGACGATGGGTGGATAGCCGGGTTCTGGAACGGCTGA
>Ga0187873_1002832_pt1 | contig 12830 bp, 20 predicted proteins | sample June2016WEW_16_1_2_FD_133012 | JGI IMG/M metagenome (GOLD analysis project Ga0187873, IMG submission 133012) | Peatland microbial communities from SPRUCE experiment site at the Marcell Experimental Forest, Minnesota, USA - June2016WEW_16_100 | ecosystem: Environmental > Terrestrial > Soil >... | reverse complement strand
GCAGTTCAAGAAGCCGGCAGGCACCTGATCCTCTCTACGTCCAGAGCCGCTCTCCCCGACTGAGCACTTCCAGGGCTTAGAAAGGAGCTCTAATGGGTGCAGGTTTCGAAACCATCGCAGGGCACGCTACGGGCCAGTCCGGCGTGACCACGTTCGCCACGGCCACGATCGCGACCGGTGACTCGCTCACCGTGCGCAACTTCCCGGCGGCCAACCCTGCCTATCTCATGTCCGTGCTCTGGCAGGACGCCGAGGCCGGCTGTATCCGACTGCGGTCGCCGCTCTTGCACGACAATGTGAAGGGCATCCACCTCAGCCTGGCCGAGTCGCCCTCGCAGTGGGGCTTTCCCTGCCCGGGCGTGCAGACGCTCAAGCCGCAGGACAGCCTCATCTTGGAGCAGTCCGGCGTCGGTACGGACGTGTCGCAGTTCGGCATCTCGATCTACTACACGAACCTCCCCGGCTCGGCGGCCCGGCTCCACCAGTTCGGCGACTTCAAGGGGATGATCAAGGACATCGTGACCGTCACGGTGCTCGCCATCTCCACGGGCTCGCCGACGGCCTGGACCGACACGGCCATCAACGTCACCGACAACCTCTTGCACGCGAACACCGACTATGCCTTGCTCGGCATGTACTCGTCTGTCGCGACGGGCATCATCGCCTTCAAGGGCATCGACACCGGCAACCTCCGCATGGGGATGAGCGGCGGCATCAACACCTACGAGGCGTCCCAGTACTTCGTCACCTTGTCGGAGCGGTCGGGCCTCCCGTGCATCCCGGTGTTCAACGCCGCCAACGCGCCGTCGACCTACGTGTCGGCGATATCGGTGGCGTCGGTGGCGGCGGACAACGTGACGCTCGTGCTGGCGGAATGCGGGACCAACACGGGGCTTTGAGGCTCCCGTAGAAAGGGAGCGAGTCATGTCCTATTGGCAGGGCTACGACCCCGACAGCACCCACCCGTGGGCGGCACACTTTAGGACGAAGATCACGATCCCGGCCACGACTGGCACCTTGCAAGTCGTGACCGGGTTCGGGGTCGTGCTCGCCCTCGTCATGGAGGAGACGACCGGCGGCGCCGGGGCACGTTTCGAGCTCTGGGACGGCACCGACACCGGGGGCGAGTACATCGGGCCGTGGACCCTCACGGCGGGCCAGAGCTTCGACAACACCTACCCCCCGACGGGCCTGATCTTCCGTAACGGCCTGTACCTGAACGTGACGTCGGGCTCGGTGGGCGGGTCCGTGGAGATCGGCACGCTCGTGCCCTGGGCCATGCACGCCGGGAGCTGGGAAGCATGAGCACCCACGGCGGCGGAGCGGGCGGGGCTTCGATCCTGCGCCACTTCCCGTTCGCCTACAACACGGCCGGGCTCGCGACCGGTGCCGACGTGCTGTACGTGCCCACGCCCGGCGACATCCTGCTCGACGGATGGATCACGGTCACGGCGGCTTGGAACGCCTCCCCGGCGCTGGCCGACATCGTGACGGCCGCGGGCGGCTTCCTCAACTTCCTCGGGGCGCTCTACTCCGGGAACTGGTTCGACATGACCAAGGCCGGCGGCCCGCTCTCGGCGAACGTGCAGCCGTCGCTGCTGGCGGCGTCGGGGACGGTCGGCACGATCCGGGCCGTGCCCTACCCGTTCGCCCTGCACGACACCGTGGGCGTCGTCGTGTCCTCCACCGGCCAGGGTGGCGGCGGCTCGCCGGGCGCCACGGTCGGGACGGCCGTCCTCTACCTCGTCACCGCGACCCCGATCTGAGGAGGAGCGAAGGGACATGAGCACGCACGGAGGGCAGACCGGCATCAGCACCGGTCCCGCGACGACGGTCGTCGGCCCGGACGCCTACGGGGCCCCGGCGGTCGTGGGCGTCTCCACGAAATACGCCCGGGGCGACCACGACCACGGTCTCCCCGGCCTCGTCAACCCGGCGTTGCAATACAACGACCTGCTGGGGTGGAGCTACCCGCCAGAGCTTTTGAACGCCTCCTTGGTCCTCCCGGCCGCGGCCACCATTTACCTGACGCGTATCCCGTTGTCGACACCTCTCACCATCACGAACATCCTCATCCGCAACGGCATCGCCGGACTGACGTTGACCCATAGCTTCGTGGCTCTGTTCACAAGTGCCGGGACGTTCGTCGGTCAGTCCGTTGATCAGTCGACCAACTGGGCGTCAGGCGTGGGGCTGCAAACGCTTCCCCTCGCGGGCGGTCCCTATAACGTCACTCCCCTCGCGGCCAACGACTTCATCTGGACGGGAGCATATGTCGGGACCGCCGTGACGAGGCCAGCTTTCACCGTGGAGTCATCGTCCGGCTTGATCATCAACGTAGGCACGACGACTGCTCGCTCCCGATGGGGCTATATCGCCCAGGCGAACACGGCTACTCTCGCCTCGTTCTCACCAGCCGCACTGACACCGGACAATAGCGACACCGTAATCTGGATGGCAATCTCGTGACCGAGACCTGCGAGCACTGCCACTACCACGAACCCGAGGGTGACCACCTCTTCTTGAAGATCACCAACGTCACCCCGGCCGGGCTGCCCCCGTGTTTCATAGGGTTCTCATGACCGAGACCACGCTCTAGGCCATGGCGAAGTCCACCTCTCCCACGGGCGCGCAGCTCGTCTACGTCCGACAGCCCCTCACGCCCTCCGGCACGCCCGTCAACGCGCCCGTCGCCCAGGACATCACCCTTCCCAATTACGAGGTGCAGCTGGTCCGCTGGCGCGTCCCGCCGGGGCCGCAGGGGAACCTCGGCTGGCAGCTGCTCTACTCCGGGGCTCTCGTCATCCCCCAGGTCGCCGGCTGGGTCATCGCCGACAACGAAGAGGACAAGATGGAGCTGGACGAGCTGCCCACGGGGGGCTCGTGGCAGTTCGTCGGCTACAACACGGGCTCCTACGACCATACTGTTTACCTGACCTTCTACTGCAACCCCTTGACCCAGGCGGAGATCACGACGCTCGAGGACCTCGGCCTGCTCAACCCCGTCAGCTTCCCGAGCGCCGGCGAGCCGGTCACCGGGAACGTGCTGGTGCCATGAATGAGCGACGCCCCCGACTTCCAGCGCACGGTCGTCCTCAACTCGACGCCGAGCTTTGTGATGCTGACGGCTGACTCGCACGACTGACAGGAGACGGTCCAGCTCGTCAACTCCGCTCAGTCCGACTGCCCCGACTGGCAGCAATACATCGTCGGGCCCGGCGGGACGCCGATCACGCCGGTGCCGCCTCGCGGGACAATCAGCGCGGTCGGCGGCGCCCAATGGTCGGACAGCAACAATGGCGTGATCACCCTGTCGGTCAATCCCGTGACCATCGGCGATATCCTCTTCCTCGGCGTCGACCTCCGCGGACCAACACCAGGGCCGATAACGGGCGTTAGTGGCGGCGGTGTCACGACGTGGGACGAAGCTTTCATGAACGGGCTCTCGCTCACCTACGAGAACACCGGCATCTGGTGGGGAATCGTCACCTCTACTGGCCCGTCGGTGATCAGCCTTCTTGGCACGGGTTCTCCGGCGGCGAGCTGCCTCACCTGCCAGGAGTTCACGGCTGGAGCGGGGACCACTTGGTCCGTCTACGGCAACACTGGCTACGGCGTGAGCTACACCTCCACCTCACTGTCGTGGAGCACCCCGGCGCTCACCCCGCAGGGCTCGGAAGAGATGTACCTCGCCGTCGTCGGCAACGCCTACAACGGGATGACGATGCCCGGGTTCCCGGGCACCGGCAACTTCGCCAACGGGGGCAGCTACCCGGGCATCGACATGATGGGCTGGACCATCGGGGCTGCCAACCCGAACAGCTACAGCTACATCTGCGACCCCTATCCGGGCAGTCCCACCATCTTCCAGGAGGCGGCCGTCCTCGTCTACGCCACCTGAGGCGGTCCCGGCGATCTAGTCTTAGGGAGGAGGTGCAACATGGCAGCAGGCTGGAGAGTCACCAAGCAGCGGCAGACGACCGTCTCCGATGGCGTCAGCTATGTCCCCGCGATGATCATCGGCTTCCAGACCGAGGGCGGCAACTACGCGAACGTCACGGTCACGGCGGAGAAGTACAACCCCTCGGACGTGAACGACATCATCCAGGGCGCGGCCGACCAGATCGACAACATCGGCAACGCCGCGAGCGGCAACGTCCCCTCGATAGTGCCCTTCGGGTAATGACAGCTCCGACGGAGCTCGGCTTCCCCGACGAAGAGACCTGTGAGCGCGCCTACGGCGCCGGCAAGTGTGTGCAGGGTGAGTATGGCTCCTGGTACTTGAAGGCCCTCACCGTGGCCAAGGAGCCCTCCCCGGCGGCTCCCGGCATCGACTGGGACCCTCTCAGTTGGGGCAAGTCCGCCCTCTCCGACATCTTCGGCAGCGCGGGGAGCATAGAGAAGTGGGTCATAAAGCAGATCGTCAAGGCGGCCTCCCTCCTGGAGAACGACATCTCCAAGCTCGGCGGCTGGGTGTCCGCCCGCCTCGGCGGCGTGGAGAACACGATCAGCCATCTCGCCGGCCAGGTGAACGCCTTGGCGGACCGTGCGGGGAAGGACCTCTCCGGCGACGTGGGCAAGCTATCCAAGGACGCGGAGGGATGGGTCAAGGACGCGGAGCACTACGCCGACGACGCCATCAAGGCGTTCACGAAAGACGTGCTGGACCCGGCGCTACGTGAGCTTCGCACGGCCATTTCCGACGCCGAGAAGGCTGACAAGGCCGGGCTCTCCGCCTTCGAGCGTGACATCGTCAAGCCGATAGAGCACGACGCCGCCGAGGCGCTCCACGACGCCAAGAAGGCGGTCTCTTTCATAGACCGGTCAGGCCTCGACGCGATCCACATCGTTGACGAGTGCTGGGACTGGCTGGAGTGGATGGCGAAGAACCCGGCCAAGGCGCTCGAGGAGCTGCCGGCGAAGATGCTCGGCCAGCTGAGCGCGGCGGAGCTCGAGCAGAAGGGCACGACGGTCACGAGCGGCTGGTCCGGCCTGCTCGCCGACCTCGAGAGGAAGTTCCCCGACAAGGCCGAGACGGAGCTGTGATGCCCGACGACGAACTCCTCGAGGAGCACCCGACGATCACGCTCGCCGACAAGGTGGGCCAGAAGGTCGCCGAGCACGTCACCCGCGCATCGGCCGCCAACGCCGCCACGGAGACCGCGCGCCGCCATGCCTCCACCGTGGCGATCGCCGAGAGCCTGCGCAACGACCTCAAGCCCGCGATGGCCGAGTACTTCGGCACGATCATCGAACAGCTCCCCGACGACGACCCCACCCGTAAGTTCTACGAGCTGTTCATGTCCCCGGAGTCGGTACTCAACGACGCCGTGATCAACATCATGGGCTTCGTCGGGATGATCATCGCCTGTATCTCCGAGACCGGCAAGGTCTTCTTCCAGCCCTTGCTCAACTCGTTGTGGTCCTCACGGCCGCGGATGCCGATGTCGCCCGCCGACGTGGCCAACGCCGTCGTCCAGGGCTACATGACCCTCGAGGAAGGGCGCGTCGAAGCCGCCTACTCGGGTCTCGACACTAAGCCGTTCGACACGATGGTCGAAGTCACGGGCATGCCGCCGTCGCCGCAAGACCTCTTCCAGATGTTCAGGCGCTCGATCATCCCGGAGGGCACCTCGGCTTCCGACTTCCCGAGCGTCTACGCCGGCCTGGCCGAGGGCCACACAAAGGACTCGTGGATACCGATCTTCCAGAAGCTCGCCTACGTCTGGCCGTCGCCGGTCGACTTTGTCAACGCCGCCGTCAGGGAGCAGATCCCCTACGACACAGCAGCGCTCTGGGCCAGCGCGACCGGCCTCGATGTCGACACGCCCATAAACAAGACACCCGCCTCCGCTCATCTCGGCGCTACGAGCGGTGGCGCGACGGAGGGACCGGTCAATCCCGGTGAAGCGTCGTTCTTCGACCTTCTCTTCGACGTGGCGGGCCGACCGCCCGGGCCGGAGGAGATGGCCCGCATGGCGCACCGCGGGATCATCCCGTGGACCGGGACCGGCCCGAAGGCGACGACCTTCCAGCAGGGCATCGCCGAGTCGGACCTCAAGACCAAGTGGACCGACGCCCTCAAGGCCGTGTCGGCCTACATCCCGACCAACGGGGAGATCACCAACTGGGTCCGGCACGGCTTCGTCTCGAAGGCCGACGCCCTGCCCATGTACGAGGCGAACGCCGTGACGCCGGCCGTGGCGAACCTGATGATGGAATCAGCTCTGGTCGACCAGCTCGCCGAGGACAGGCAACTCGCCAAGGGCGAGGTCGTCGCCCTCTACACCGCCCAGCACATCGACGCCACCGAGGCGAAGGCCGCGCTGGCCGCCGTCGGCTACCACGGCGAGCAGGCCGCGGAGATCCTCTGGCTCGCCGACTTCCGGCGCGAGGCCTCGGCCTACAACAGGGTCATCCAGGTGCTCGGGCGACAGGTCGTCATGGGGAAGCTCACGGTCAACGGCGCCTCTCAGACCTTGGCTCAGATGGGGGTGCCCTCGAAGACCATCACGACCCTCCTGAACGACTGGAAGCTCGCCCAGCAGGCAGAGACGCCGAACATCACCGAGAGCCAGATCGCGGCGGCGGTCTACTACGAGATCGAGACGATCCCTGAGGGCTACGCCGACCTCCAGGCCATCGGCTACACACCGTATGACGCCTGGAGGCTCTTGTCGATCCGCATGCACGGTCCCGTCTCGCTCCCTGGTGGGCCACCGCAACGGCCAGCAGGTCCGCAGCTATGACGCCGCCGAAGATCCCGCCGGGCATGACACACCTTCAGTACAAGGCCGCGCTCAAGGCCGTGATCGAGCAGGGCAAGGAGAAACTCGACCAGGCACGTCAACATTCCCGGGAGCACCTAGAATCGGCTGCTGGGCTCCAGGTGGGACCCACGGAAAGCGGGGATGGCGGCAATGGTCAATGACGCGTCGCAGGCAGATCAGGCAGCCGTTGCCGCCATCCGCGCCGAGGTCGTGGCGGAGGCAAGGCGTTGTCTCGGCATCGGCTACGTCGAAGGCGGCACGACACCGGAGCAGGGCTTCGACTGCGAGGGGCTGGTCGTCTGGTGCTTCGCCCAGGCGGGCATCACCGTTCAGCGGGGCTCGGCCACCCAGTTCCGCACGACCGGCCCGGTGACGAAGACCGGGGACTGCCCCGGCATGCTCGCCTTCTTCTACGGCGGGGAGTCGAAGCCTCCCCGGCCCGGCCATGTCGGCATCGTGACCGCGTCCTCCGAGATGATCGACGCGCCCTACTCCGGCGTCGACGTGCGCTACGACATGTTCAGCACGGGCAAGACCATCGGCCCGCTCGACTTCTGGGGCTTCACCGACCCGGCGAGCTTCCTCAGTTCACCGGCTCCGCTCCCGCCGCCCGCTACGCTGGAGGACGTGAAGCTCCGCGTGCTCTCCGAAGGCTGCAAGGGCTACGACGTTAAGAGTTTGCAGATTCTTCTTAACGGCTACTTCGGTCCCAATCTCGTTGTCGACGCCATCTTCGGCCCGCTCACGAAGGCCGCCGTGCAGGACTATCAGAAGACCCTCGGCTACACCGTCGACGGCATCGTCGGCGCTCAGACGTGGCGCTCGATCCTCGGCGCGCCCAACCCATAGGAGAAACCATGTCCAACTGGCCCCCGCACATCCTCGCCTTCCTCGTGGCGATCCTCGCCCTCGCCGGGATCATCACCCTGTCGGCGCTCGTCATCGTCGTCCCCCCGATCCTGACAGAGGTCGCCGTGGCGGCCCTCGCCGGCGCCCTCGGCCTTGCCATCCCCTCAAGCGGAGCCTCGACCACCACCACCACATCAACGGCTCCCACAGGGTCTACCGCTCCGCCTGTCCCGGGCGGTACTGTTTAGAGCGTCAGTTCCCCTGACACGCGACCGGCTTGGCAAGGGCCGAGCAGGAGCCCACCGCATCTGACCCTCCGTCTGGCGGTGGGCTCTTGCATTGTCCGGCCGGAGGTGTATAATCCCTGTACGGCACGAGGAATGCCGACAACCTAAGGAGCCCTTGCCAATGGCTATGCACCCCTTGTCAGATCGCCGTAGCACCATACTCGCGATGTCGACCCCCACTAGACAAGCCCTCTTCCTCGATCGCGAGGAGGCCGGGCTGAGTAACGACACCTGCCCCATCTGCGAGGACGAAGACAGCTTCGGCGAACCATGTGAGAACTGCGCTGAGTACCGGTAATGGCTGACATGACCTTCACCACCCGACACTCGGGCGCGTCCGTGACGTGCACCGGGGGCCTCACGATGGTCCACCTGTTCTCCCACGTCCCCTCCGAGGTCGAGATAGTCGACTCCGAACGCGGCCCGGTCTCGGTCAAGGTGACCAAGTACGCCGAGCAGCGCCTCCCCTACGCCACCGACGCCACGGTCGTGCACCTGGACTGGGAGACCGCCCAGCAGGTCGCCGAGGCCGTCTCCCAGCGCCTGGAGCAGCAGGAGCACGAGGACCACGCCGACACGTTGCGGCTCGTCCGATGACCACCGACCGGAAAGCCGACATGGCGGCGCACTTCGCCGCCCTCGACCGCATCATCACGGCCAACTTCCAGCGCAGGATCGACGCCGCCGATCTCACCAACCAACCAACCAACCCACCTAAGGAGCAGAAATGACCAAAGCAAACCCTGACCTGCCCGGCGACGAGCCGGAGAACCTGCCCGACGCCGTGCTCTCGGGCGACGACCGAATTCCAATTGACTGGAACACCGATCCGTTGGCCGTCCAGCGCAAGATCGTGGACTGCATCTTCAAGGCGACGACTGTTGACGAGGTCTTCGAGGTCTACGCCGGCGACGCCACCGCCGCCCTGGAGAACCGGGTGTTCAACGTCCTGGAGGTCTCCTTCGCCCCGTACGAGTCCGACCGCGGCGTGATCCCGATGGCTCACGTCGACGGGCTCCTGGAGGGCACCGACGAGATCACGAGCTGGCGCACGACCTCGACCAGCATCGTCGCGATGCTCGCGAAGCTCCACTACCTCCAGGCGTTCCCGCTGAAGGTGCGCATCGTCGCCGCGAAGACCCAGAGCGGCTTCAAGGCCTACCACCTCGAGAAGACGTGACGTTGTGATGGTGCGGGACCACGTAAGAACTGGTGAACCAGGCGAGGCGGCGGATTGCGTCACCCGATCCTGGGCAGGTAGCAGGGTCCTTACCGCCAGTCGCCATCCGTGATGACCGCTCGGCTCTCCCCTGAGCAGGTCCGTGCCCTGCTGGACGGGTCTTCCTCGTGCGATGTCCAGCCGGAGGGCATGCGGGCGGGCGGTCCCAGGCGGGTCTACCGTGTGACCTGGGACCGCTGCTCCCGCTGCAAGGAGCGCCACCAGGGGCTGACTCCACATCGGCCCCCTGGTCCGCATCCGAGGATCGTGTACGTATGCGAGTGGTGCCAACGAGAGATAGAGGCAGAAAGTGACGACCTGCAAGAACACGACGGAGTTCACGCCGGACCCCAGCAGCAAAGGGTGGGCGCACTGTTCGATCTGTAACCGCTTCATGCGCCTGGTCGATGGCAAGCTCTACGGGCATGCCAAGCCGAGCAGGGCTAAGAAGCTGGTACCAGGGAAAGCGAGCAACGATGGCTAAGGACATGCCCTGTCACTTCTGCGAGACCTCGGAGGAGCCGGAGATAGGGGTCATGCTCGTGTCCGACCTCACCGGGTCGGGCCAGCTCCCCTTCGCGGTCGGGCTCAACTGCATGGAAGGCTTCCTGCTCGACCTGCTGGAGACCTTCGCCCAGGCCCCCGACGATGGCATGGACAACGAGCCGGAGGCTGCGACGGACGAACCAGAAGACGAGCCTAAGACGCTCCAGGAGGCTCAGGAGGCTCTCAAGGACGTGGAACACCCCTTTGCCGAGGCCTCCGCTCCTGAGGTCCCTACGCCGACCAGAGGGCCGTCTGGCCGTTCACGACGAGGGTCATCCGCGCGGGCCGCGGAAAACGGCGCCGGCGCGAGCGAAAAGACGACTGACTTAGTCGACATTCAAACGACAGAGTAGAAGGGCGAGCCGAGATGGCCGGTCCCTACTCGGGCAACCCCAAGGGCCTGTTCTTCTACGGCTCGATCCAGGGCGCGGCCGCCCAGGGCGCCACGACCTCCGCCGTCTGGGAGGCGATGCAAGCCGCGGCCCTGGACACCGCGGCGGCCCTCTCTGGCTTCATAGTCGGAAGCGCCGTCCCACCGCTGGCCGTGCTCAACCTCGCCGCCAGCTTCCTCCAGGGCATCGGCATCCAGGACGTGAACCAGATGAGGGCGATCGCTGGGCAGAACCTTCGCGCCGCCCAGTCGCTCGCAGCCGCCCCGGCCGCCTACGCCATCGACTCGAGCATGATCGGCATACCGCCGTCGATGGGCACCGGGCCGGGCACGGGCATCGACCAGAAGTACGCCCTCCGCGTGAACTACACCGGCACCGACGAGCTCGGCAACGAGGTGCAGGACTGGTACACGATCTACGACGTGGACACCAACGCCACCGTCGGCGACCTCTACGACCTCGCCCAGGCCGACGCGCAGGCCCGGGTCGAATCAGGCGCCCGCACGCCGGCCGTTGCCACCCTCTCCAGCGTCAACCAAATCGTCCTGATGCAAGTATGACGGGAGGTCGCAGATGGCCCGCGTGCCTCCACACTGGCTCCGGGAGAACGCGAAGGTCTGGAGCCCCGACAGCTTCATAGTCTTCGACACCGAGACGTCATGGCTCACGGAAGAAAAGAGGGAAGTGCATGTCCCAAGATGCTGGGCGCTCGACTACGTCACACGACATCTCGACGGAAGCCCAACTACTAGCCACGAAAGATACGAGTCTACCGATATTTCTGAGCTTGCTCCGACTATCGACGCCCTTGCTTTTCGACATGGGGAGACCTGGTGTTTTGCGCATAACCTGGGATTCGACCTCGCTGTGTCTGCACTACCAGAGCGGCTTACAGAACTATCTTGGGACGTGGCCGATTTCTGGCTCGGCGACGAGTCCACCTGGGTGATCTTGAAGCAGCGCTCGCGCAAGCTCGTGCTGACCGACTCCTGGTCGTGGCTCCGCGTGCGGGTGGAGGACATGGCGAAGACGATGCGCCGGCGGAAGCTCGAACTGCCCGCCAACAACAGCGGCAAGTCAGCCTGGCTCGCCCGGTGCGCCGACGACGTGGACATTCTCGCCAAGGCGCTCTGCACCCTCATGGACTGGTGGGACGAGAACGAGCTCGGCAAGTGGGGGATCACCGGCTCCAGCTGCGGCTGGGCAGCGGCACGGCACAAGATGCCACCGAAGTCCATCCTGGTCGGTCCAGACAATCAGCGCAGCCAGTTCGAGAGAAAGGCTATTTACGGAGGGCGACGAGAGGCATGGTTCGTGGGGCACGTCGCCACGGTGACTGCCAGTGACTATGACTTTGTAGGCGCCTATCCGACGGTAGTGGCGCATTTGCCAATACCCCGCAAGGCTCTTGGTCACTTCCAGAGCTTACCCTCCGACTCGCCGGCACTCCGGGCTTCCACGATAGGCGTGATCGCCGAGGTGACGGTCACGACCGAAATGCCCTGTGCCCCCGTACGCATCGGCGGAGAAGTCTGGTGGCCCATCGGGACGTTCCACACCGTGCTCTGCACGCCGGAGATCACCCTGGCCCTGGAGCTCGGCGCGACCGTGGAGATCGGCCCCGGGTACAGCTACTCGCTCGCCCGGGGCCTGTCCAACTGGGCGGAGTGGTGCCTGAAGACGCAGGCGGATCACTCCGGGCACACGCCCGAGCTCGCCCGCATGATGGCGAAAGGCTGGGGCCGCTCCGTGATCGGGAGGTTCGCCCAGCGCAACAGCCAGGAGATACTGAGGCGGCCGGCGACGCGGTTCGGCTGGCACCTGGAGCACGGGATCGACAACCAAAGTGGGGCGCCCCTCGACATCGTGACGATGGGCGGAGAAGAAAGGTGGCTGAGGAAAGATGTTGAAGGACGCGAGACATTCCCGGCGGTCTTCGCCTGGGTCGAGAGTTGTTGCCGAGCTGCGCTGTCTAGAACCGTCCTCTCAAGGCCAAAGGGACGAGTTCTACAGTGCGACACTGACGGATGGCTCGAAAGGGAGCGGCCTTCTGCACGGCCACCTCGCCTGCCCGAAGTGCCGTTACCCTTTGTGGTTGCTCGTAAGGGAAGATACGAACATGTCCGAGTCCAGGCCGCAACCCAGCTCTGGCTCGATGCCGAGCGTCGTACAGCGGGCGTGGGACGTTCGGCCCTGGAGATTGCCACTGACCGATACTCCTGGTGGGACTGGCCGTCGCTCCGCTGGCAGCTCCAGCACGGAGACCCCGGAACCTTCACCAGGACCAAGCGGGAAGCCGTCATCAGGGGGGAGTCGGTCAAGCGTTGGGTCCTCGCCGACGGAACTACTCGGCCGGTACAGGTTCGGCTGGACCTGGAAGGCCAGCTTCGAGCCATCGGCTATCTTTCCACCTATCTCTTCGACCAGGGACCGGGACTAGCCCCGCTGCAACACCCGGCGCTCAGAGGGCTGGAGGACAAGTAACCAGAGCACGACTGGAGGTGATGCCTCATGAAGGCCTACAAGCCGCACACATTCAATTGCAACTGCTACGCCTGTTCACAGAAGTAGCTGAGCCCCCGCGATACGAACAGCACGTCGCGGGGGCTCAGTCGCGTACCGGCACCAGTCACCCCCACCACACCTACACCCCCGTTGCAGAAGAACCCGCACTTTCAGTAAGTTGGCACCTCCGCTGCCACAAGATAAGGACAAAGCCCTTATGCTTTATGCCGTCTTGCGCTAGCGCCGGCGGGAGTGTTGTCAG
>Ga0187873_1002830_pt1 | contig 12842 bp, 12 predicted proteins | sample June2016WEW_16_1_2_FD_133012 | JGI IMG/M metagenome (GOLD analysis project Ga0187873, IMG submission 133012) | Peatland microbial communities from SPRUCE experiment site at the Marcell Experimental Forest, Minnesota, USA - June2016WEW_16_100 | ecosystem: Environmental > Terrestrial > Soil >... | reverse complement strand
GTAACGCCGAAGATGACAAGAACGATACCGCCGGCAAGAATTGCCAGTGAGGTTAGCTTATTCATTGAATTTTCCTTCAAATTTTTATGTTTAACTCACGAAAGGTCACACGACTCTTCGTCCACTGATGACTCTAACCAGAATAAGCACAATGGCAATCACCAGAAGCACGTGAATGAAACCGCCCATGGTCGTAGAAGTGATTAACCCCAGGAGCCACAATACAAGCAGAACTACAGCTAAAGTGTAAAGCATAACAATCCTACTTTTCTTTTTTGGGGTTTAGGGTTCACCGCACATGGCCACAAGCCGCACGACGGACCAAACCCACATACTCATTTTCTATGCCAACTCAAAACAGTTTTTCACATTACCGGGACAGGTTAACTCTTCATTATTTCCCGGAGCGTTTCTGCCTTAATTCCTCAAGATACCTTGCTGCAGCATCTTTACCGCCTAATCCAAAGGCAAGCGCAAGGGCAAGGACGATGCCGCCGAGGATGATATTGAAGGCAGTACCCACCAGAAGCGGTGCGATACCAAGCTCTTCCATCGCGACAGTCACCGCGAAGATGATAATCGCCCATCGACTTATACCGGCAATTAATTCAGGTTTGGGCAGTTTTGCATTGCCGCAGGCCGTGCGAACTATTTCCGATACAAAACTGGCCAGAAACATTGCGACCACCAGAACAAGCAGGGCCGCTATCACATTGGGGACATAAGCGAATAAGCTCGTAAGAACATCCGCTGCCTTTGGCAGCCCCAGTGCGTCAACTGTCATCACTAAAACCATAATGATAATCAGCCAGTAAACTAGGCCGCTTACGACTTCTCTTGCGGTAATCTTCAAATCACCTTTCCTGAGAACTTCTGATATACCTGCTTTGTCCGCTATCACATCGAAGCGTATCGCCTTAAGCAGCAAGTCAACTGCCCGCCTGATTAACTTGGCCACAATCCAGCCCACTATCAGGATTATTAGCGCGCCAAGCAGGATTGGAAGATAGGCCAGTATCCTGGTCAGCATCTGGCGAATCGGGTCAGCTATAAGTTCGTTCCAGTTCATTCTTTGTGTCTCCTATTAAATTTGAATGTTTGTTTTTTTGCCGTTTTTCACTTTTGCCCTGTTTAATACAAAAACTGATACGCGTTTTATCCACATTATTCAGGGGTCTAAGTTGAAGCACCATCTGGAATGCAAGGATGACTTTTATAATAATGTTCCTATATTATGCCCCCGGCAGCGATGTGGTCTATGGGGAGATTGCTTAATTTAGACATCGCAAATGCCTATATCACAACCGCCGAAGAAGGGAAGAATTTTGAATCCGCCGGAAAAAGGTACAGAAGGAATTACGTCATTCGGTTGGCGTACTGTAAAAATATTCGCCCCATCCATCAGGCCGCCCTCCTGTATGACTTCAAAAGCCCACTACGAAGCTCCCGACATTAGGAATTATATCGCAGAACTAATAATTGACCAATTTCAACGAAACAAGCTGATTATAAGATTAGCTTTCCCATAAACTTAGCACAGGATGAGTTTTTTTATAGTACGAGATTGAGGAGTAAACGGCGAGCAGTTTCAAAGGAAGCATAAAAAAAGGAGACAGGTGGTTCTTAAATGAGTTTTCATCACCCCGTCTCCATATTGCGTAGTGCCATTATATGCATTACCGCGAATAATGCGTGACAGTTAAAGCTGCCTTTCTTGCACCCGCTAATTAATTATACAATAGCAAAATGCAAATCTTCTGTCAAGTAAATTTTGCACGCAGTGTAAGATGGGAAAGGAACATCGTATCCCCCTGGCAAAGACAAGATGTATGACTGGTAAGTGCATTAGAAGACCAAGCACATAGGTTATTAGTTGTGCTACATATTAATCTGACAGACATCCTGCTCTTTACAATAACTCTGCCCGTTTGCGCAGAAACATCCTGCACATATCTTGTAGCCATTTGCAAATCTGCATGGCCAAGGAGTCTTTACATTCGGATATATAAAATGTTTGCGTTTTTTGAATTTTTTTTAAGTCATTGATATCGCAGTACTTACCACATCATTGTTTTTCTCAACTTGACAGATAATGAACCTCCCGGTTGTAGTACAGTTGTATGGAATAAACGCTACAATGGCGGGACTTAATCCTTGACCTGTGCCACTTTCGCTGGCATTGTACACTACAAGGGCATCTTCTACTTACTAAGTGAATATGAGTTGATCTGGCCTTTGCTCATAGTTACTAATGTGCCACCATTTAAACCCGAACAAATCAAGAAGCCCTCAATGCCTTTTTGCTCTGGCAGGAATGCAAGTTTGGTTCCATCCGACGTTGCTATGACCAGGTCCCCATTTGCTTCAAGAAACGCCCAGTCCTTCCGGCCGTCCCCATCCATGTCCCCACAGGCGAAGTTACTTGTCCTCCATGAACTCTGTTTCAAGCTGCTGGTTGTCCAGGCCATTTGCCCTGTAGGATTGAATGCGACAACAGTTCCATCGGCTCCTATCGCAACCACTTGGATATTGTCATTCGTATCAACCAGCGATGCCGTCATTTGAGCATAGTATTTCCCGAGCGGATGCAAAGTCCTTACTGTTTGTCCATTACTATCGTAAACTCGTATTGTTCCGCCCGCTTCGGTTGCAAATACAAGAGTATTTTTAGGGTCGCGCCCTGCAACAATCGACTGGTTCCAAACATTGCCTATTGCAGAGACCTTCCACCTTTGCTTTCCATCAAAGGAAACGGCGTGAAGACCGCCAAATCCATTCATGCCGATAATCATTTCATCGTTGTTATCGCCGTCCAAATCTCCCCAATGCGCACCGTTAACTCCAACCATCGATGGATATTCCCACAATTTCATTCCATTCGTATCAACTACGGTTACTTTATGTCCCCAATTTGAATAACCTAAAAGCCGGTAACCATTCTGTTTGTGCTTTCCTATTTCAATTTGCCGGAATATCTCAGGTATTGTGATACTGCCTTGAATTTGGCCTTCTGCGCCAATAATGTGGAGAGTTCTATTATTATCCGCGACCAGGATTTTCTCTTTTCCATCATTACCCCAGTTACCGGCACAAATTGAAACTGCACCTGGAATATTCAAAGTCCACTGGGGTTTCAGCGTGTACTTTATTTCACTGTCCTTAAGCCCTGACTTCGGCTGAATCGGTGCGGTTTTAAATTCACCTTGATAGTTTTCCGCCACTGCGTTCGCTTTTAAGGTATCGTAATCATGATATCCAACCAGTACATTCTGGATTATTCCGTTGCGGTCAATAAAGAATGTTGTGGGAATAGAAGAAATCGAGGCAAACGGTGAGGGCAGATTGTCCGCAGACGCAATCGGATAGTTTATACCTATTTTTTTGATATATTTCTGAAGGGTTTTCTTATCCTCATGACTTATTCCAATAATAGCAAGATTGTCGGTTTTTACCTCATTGGCCAGCTTTATGAAGTGTGGGATTTCCTGCTTACAAGGCCCGCACCATGTCGCCCAGAAGTCCAAGACGACACGCTTGCCCTTTAGTTGAGATAATACAATCTCATTGCCGTCCATATCGGTCAGGCTAATATCAGGTACAGCCATACCAATATATTCTTGAGCCTGTGATTGTATTCCTCCTTCTGATTGCATTTCTGTCATTGCTACAAATACCTGATGAATCTTTATTCCATAAAATACACCAAAGCCGATGCCTGCCATACTTCCTGTCGCTGCAAGCACAACACCCCAGATGGCCATGGCTTTAAAGAAAGGCAGCCTCTTACTAAGATGAACAATACCAAGCACCAGGCCTACGATGCCGAATATAACTCCAATCACAAAGAGAGATAAAAGCAGCGACACCAGCCCTAAAACAAAACTTGCCACAGCAAGACCTACACCTGAATGCGAACCCGGCGGCAATTCCTTCGACAAACTTCCGGCCTGGGAACTCAAATCAGGAATCGGCACCTCGCCATGATTCGACTCTTGATTATTCATCATTTGATTTTCTCCTTTTTTATTCTTCCGCCCGTACTGGGAAAATACTCATCCCATTCATCAGGCCGCCTTCCTGTATGACTTCAAAAGCCCACAAAGACGCTCACGACATAGGAATCATATCGCGGAACCGAATGAATGTCGACCAATTTCAACAAAAGAAGCTGCTTTAAGGTCAGCTTTCCCATAAACTTAACATCGGATGAATTTTTTTATGGTAAGCGATTTCCACCTGAGTTGAGCAACGTTGAACCATTGATTCTATTCTGCCATTAAGAGAATAGCAATGCTATAGGCGGACTTCAATAATAAGTTTGACGCGATGGAAATGAGGATTTATAGTTAATTTGATAGAAACTTGTGGCCGGAAGAGAATCACACCTTCGTTCCTCAACATTGCCCTTTGGCAGATGGCTTTTGACCCGGTTCATACAGATCGTATAATTATTGTTATCGCCATGATGATAAATATTTATGCAGCATGGATTGGATTCCTTTTGGGGTGTGTAGCGGGCGCCATTCCAGGTCTGTTCTTTCACGGCGAGGACTGGCTTGGTGGTTATACCTCGTGGCCTCGACGAATGATTCGGCTTGGTCACATTGCGTTTTTTGGTATTGGCTTCTTGAACCTGGCGTTCGGATTAACATCCCTAATGCTTGGGATAAAATCGGGCCTGACTATGCCGTCTTCGCTGTTTATAGTTGGGGCTGTGGCAATGCCTGTTGTCTGCTATATGAGCGCGTGGAAATCGTACTTCAGACACATCTTCTTTATCCCGGCTCTTTCAGTAACAACGGCTATTGTTCTGTTTTTCTGGAGGATGCTGTCAATATGAGAATCGGACTTATTGCAATGAGCGGGATACGGGTCTGTGACAGTGAATTGTTGCGCCTTGGACTTACGCTGCCGGGATTTGTCGAACGCAGCAAGACCATCGCCTCACTACCGAGCCTGGGTTTGCTTACGCTTGCAGCACTGACCCCTTCGAACCATGATGTGCAATACATTGAAATGCCTGACTTGCCCCAGGGAGAAAACATTCCTGGGGATTTCGACCTCATCGCGATTTCAAGCTACAGCGCCCAGATTGATGAGGCGTACGAGCTGGCGCAACGTTACAGGCGCAAGGGCATTCCCGTTCTTATGGGTGGACCGCATGTCACCGTTTTGCCGGACGAAGCATTGCAGTTTTGCGATGCAGTCGTAATTGGCGAAGGAGAACCATGCTGGCCTGAAGTCCTGCAGGATGCCGAACGCTTTGCCCTCAAAAAACGCTACGGCTCCCGCAAAAGCAACTATGATTTGGCTGACTCTCCAGTTCCATCCTTCGAGTTACTCGACATCTCGAAATACAACCGACTCACGGTTCAGACAAGCCGAGGATGTCCTCACCGATGTGAATTTTGCGCAAGCTCTGTCATCCTCACGGAAAAATACAAGCAGAAACCTGTATCTAATGTATTAGCAGAAATCGACCGCATTTTTACCATCTGGAAACACCCATTCATTGAGTTCGCCGACGATAACAGTCTCGTGGATCGTGCGTACTGGAAAGAACTCCTGAAGCACTTCAAGTCAAAGGGAATCCGGTGGTTTGCAGAAACGGATCTTTCGGTAGCCCAGGACGAGGATTTGTTGGACCTAATGCGGGATTCCGGATGTGCTCAGGTACTGATTGGCTTGGAGAGTCCAGTGGAAGCAGGCCTACACGAACTGGAACTAAGTAACGATTGGAAACTGAAGCAGTTCTCACACTACCGAGACGCCATTGCGACCATCCAGTCTCATGGCATCACGGTGAACGGGTGCTTTATCATTGGCTTGGATGGGCATACACCCGATATCTTCGACCAGGTCTTCTCTTTTGTCAGAACAGCCAAACTCTATGAAGTGCAGATCACTATCATGACACCTTTTCCGGGCACTCCCCTTTACGCTCGCATGGAGAGCGAAGGCAGGTTGATCGAGCCTCGGAACTGGAAGAAATGCACATTGTTTGACATCAACTTCCGCCCCGCGGGAATGTCGGTTGAGCAATTGCACGACCGGTTCAAAAAGCTGGTAGTAGAACTCTACAGCGAGGAGTTTACCAATTGGAGAAGACATACATTCAAGGAAAGCCTTCGCCAACGGAGGCAGAAAGGAGCATCTTCATGAAGAAAGAAGAGACAGTATCGCTGTTGTTCATCATCGCTGCACTTTACGATGGGGTGTTGGGAGTGCTGTTTCTATTTGCAGGCGGCCGCGTGTTTGAGTGGATCCAGGTGACGCCACCCAATCATCCTGGGTACGTGCAGTTCCCCGCCGCACTCCTCATTGTTTTCGCACTCATGTTCTGCGCGATTGCGAGGAAACCCTTACTCAACAAGAACCTGATTCCTTACGGTATGCTGCTCAAAGTGTCGTATTGCGGCGTTGTGTTTTTCCACTGGTTCGCCGCGGGGATTCCAAACATGTGGAAACCGTTTGCCATTTTTGACCTTGCTTTTCTTGGCCTATTCATTTGGGCATACGCATCACTTCGAGAAATGACTGCGACGAGTACGTCTACTCGACTGACTAAACCCGTTTAATCCGTGTTACTTGTCCTGAGCGGCAGTCAAAGGAATCTGTGGTTAAAAATTAAAACGTTTGTTTGTCAAAAGCACGCAAGTCGCAGACAGGTGTTGCTCGTCTTTCGCCTGCCTGCCCGCGGAACGCTTGGCGTCAACAACAAAAGGATTTATATTTATTTTAGCTGAAACTTAAGGCCGGGATATGTCTTTGAACCGTTTTATACAGACTGAATAATCGTTGTTCTGTAGGAGAAATAAAATGGCAAAACTTCGATATCATCATATCGGAATTCCCACTAATAAACCTTTACCTAAGGAAGACTACAGCCCCGAATACAAGATGACTGCATCCAAGTATTATCAAAATCCGTATGGCATTGAGTGGATTAATTTCGATTCCGATTGTCCCTTGCCGGAGTTGGTGAAAACAGTTCCACATGTAGCTTTTGTTGTAGACGACATCGAAGCAGAAATTGCCGGCAAGAACGTAATCATCGAGCCAAACAGCCCCGCTAAAGGTGTGACAATTGCTTTCGTTGTTGTTAATGATGCCCCAGTCGAGTTTCTTCAGTTTGATCAGCCAGAATCAGAAATATGGCCTCATGGGGCTCAGTTCAAGATTTAATAGAAACTTAGTGGTTGGCAGAAATAGTCTGTATCTCCCGTTTTATACAGATTGTATTATCATTGTTCGGCGACGAGAGGAGTTAAACAGTATCAATGACTAATCATCCACAGCCCAAAGTTTGGATAACTTATGCTTGGGCCGACAATGCCAAAGGTTACTTCGCGTACCTTGTTCATGAATTAAAGTCAGTCGGAGTCGAGGTTACATACGATGTAATCGCTTGTAGCCATTTGTAAATCTGTATGGCCAAGAAGCCTTTGAACACGGATATATAATCCGATTGCACCAACAGTGTTCGCCGTCAGCATAAAGTGGGACAAAGTGTAGTGAAGAGGTAGGTAAGGGAAAGGCTGAAAATCTTGTGTGTTATGTTTTCTGGCCGAAAAGACCCGAAAACTTGATATTATCAGGTCATTCCTACAAAAAAATTACATACGAGCAGATCTTTCTTAATGGGTGCCATACGCTTGTTTGGGCATATCGGTAGCCTCGGTGCTTCAGACATTAATGTACTGCTGTAGCTATTCAGGGACATCGGGTGATTCGAAACTGTCTGTTAATTTAAGGGTAAATTTGTCTCATTTGCCAAGCAAAACTTGTCATACTTTTAGAAGGCCAAAAAACTAAATTAACACATTTTTATTATTTTGCGTGAATTCTGCGTGAAAGAAAATCAGGTTAATTCAGGAATTAAATTTTACAGCTGAAAAGAAATGATACAACTTCTTGTAGTAAACTACTACGGGTTTCAGGCTTCCGCCTGTCCGCCATTGGCGGATAACGCCATCTACGGTTTACCACTCTAGTATTGCGGTGGAAGAATAAAAAGGGTTATTTAAATGGGCGATACAGGGTTCGAACCTGTGACCTCACGGGTGTGATCCGTGCGCTCTAACCAGCTGAGCTAATCGCCCTGCACAATCATATTAGAAACGATTAGGCCTGTTATTGTCAAGCTTAAACGCGGGTATACTTCGCTTACAGGCCTTCATTTGCCAGCAGATTAACGCGCCCCAATTTAACGCCTTTAATGCTTATGAGTTTTTCGCCCATTTTGTTTATCTCGCCGACCTTGCCGCGCAAGACTATCACCTCAAGGCAATCGTGATGGTCAAGATGAATGTGCAGAGAAGAAATGGTTTTCAGGACATGCGAATGCTGAAGCTCGGTCAACCGTTCCATAATCGCGGTTGCGTGATGGTCATACACCAGGACAACCGCGGCGACCGCCTCGGCCTTATCATTCCGTAGCTGATTATCGTTTAACTGCTGTCTGATTAAATCGCGTATCGCTTCCGACCGGCTCTGATAACCCTTCTCGGCAATCAGTTTATCGAATGCCCCAAGCAATTCCTTCTCAAGCGACACACCAACTCGCTCTATACCCGCCATTATATTTCTCCTGCAACACCTGTTGAGATTCGCAAACTAATCCCTGCTCGTTACATAAACCGCCTGCTCGGCGAAAAGATTCGGCGTAAACTTTACCTGGTTGCCCCGCGTTGCGCTCAACGCTATTTTATTTTCAACCTTTACGCCGAGCTTGTCACAGAACCTGTCGAAATCCTTAATAGTGAAGAAGTGCACGTTCGGCGAATTATACCATTCGAAAGGCAGGTTGCCGGTTACCGGCGCCTTGCCCAAAAACGCCATTTGTAATCTGCATCGCCAGTGCGCGAAATTCGGGAAGCTGACAATCACCTTTTTACCGACGCGCAGCATTTCAAGAAGCGCCTTTTCGGGATTTTTCAGCGTCTGCACCGTCTGCGAGAGTATCACGTAATCGAAGCTCTTGTCGGCATAATAATCAAGCCCCTGCTCGACATCCTGCTGAATAACCGGCAATCCCCGGCAGATACAATCCAGCACATATTCCTGGCCGAGTTCGACGCCTTCGCCTTTTATGTGTTTGTCCCGGATAAGATTCGCAAGCAGCTCCCCGCTGCCGCAGCCAACGTCAAGCACTGTGCTGTTCGGCTCAATAAGCGATTCTATGAGGTCATAATCAACACGTGCTCTTTGCGGCTGGTCGAAAACATCCAGCCCTTGTTTTCGCTTCGCAATACAGGAACATGGTTTGCGATTCTGCGGGTCATAGGTCGCTTTTAAAAAACAGCAGATAAGTTGTCCAAGTGTGTTAATCTCCAGCAAAAACGCGTCGTGACCATAAGGCGAGGCGATATCGCAGTAGCTGACATCCTTGCGATTCGCGGCAATCGCTTCGGCTATCGCCCTCGACTGGGCAGGCGTGAAAAGCCAGTCGCTTGACAAGCTCACGATAAAAAACCGGCTTTGAGCGTTAGCGAACGCCTGTTGCAGTGAGCCGTAGTCCTTTGTAAGGTCGAAATAATCCGACGCCTTGGTAATGTAAAGGTAACTGTTGGCGTCGAACCGTTCGACGAAGCTTTGCCCCTGATAATCAAGATATGTCTCGACGGCAAACTCCGAGGCAAAATCGTATTTGTAATCTTCGGCGGTGCGTAATTTTCTGCCGAATTTCTCACGCATACTTTCTTCTGAAAGATACGTAATATGGCCAATCATCCTCGCTATACCGAGTCCTTCAGCCGGCTGCCCCTTATTGTGATACTGCCCGTCGGCGAAATTCGCGTCGGCCAGTATCGCATTTCGCCCCACCGCGTCAAACGCTATCGATTGTGCGCTTAAGTGACTTGTCGTCGCTATCGGTATGGCCGCTTTTACAAAATCGGGATACGAAATCGTCCACTGCAAAACCTGCATCCCGCCTATCGAACCGCCTAACACGGCTAACAATTTTTTTACCCCGAGCTTATCCAGCAGCAGCTTTTGGACCTTCACCATGTCGGCTATGGTGATAATTGGGAAATCAAGCCCGTATGGTTTGCCGGTTTTGGGATTAATCGATGACGGCCCGGTCGTGCCGGAGCAGCCGCCTAAAAAATTCGAGCAAATCACAAAATATTTATTGGTATCAATACCCTTCCCAGGCCCGACCATATTGTCCCACCAGCCGGGTTTGCGGTCATCAGGGCTGTTTAATCCCGCGACATGGGCGTTGCCGCTAAGGGCATGGCAAATCAGGACAACGTTATCTCCCGTCGCGTCGGGTTTGCCGTATGTCTCGTATGCCACGTCGATCGGCCCAAGTGTCTTGCCGCACGCAAGCTCTATCGGGTTGTTTTCCTCCACAACCCGTATTATCTGCGTTTTAACTATACCAACCGAGTTTTCCTTCAAGTTCGCCATAATAACCCTCAGTATACCTCAAATAACTGGCCTGTAAAGTATATGGGGGCCTTTATTCAATGCTTCCGGCCTGTAATTTTATATTCCTATTGTCGCAAAAAACATTTGACACGGTTGCGTCGTATATGTAAATTGTCACGTAATGGTGTCGTCCCTCGATGGGGATATATTATGGCACCTATATTTGTGAAAGGGGACACAAATGGCAAAGAAAAGAACTCCAAGGGGACAGTGGAGTAAAGGGGACCTCAACCTGCTCAAAAGGTTGTTTCCCGTAACCGCCACTTCCAAAATCGCCAAAAAAGTTGGACGCAAAACCGACGCCGTGAAAAAGAAAGCGTCAAGGATGGGGCTTAAGAAATCAAAGGCCTATCTGAAACGCATCGGCAGGGCATAGCGTCCCGATGGTAACGAGGACCCGCCCCGGATAACATCGAATGGTTTGATTTCGCCTGAGCAATTCAATATACTGAATCGGCGAAGCCGGAAAGTATATATATCAGGTGAAACCGATGACAGCCCAGCAATATCTAAAACAAGCCGTCTTGTGGGAACAAGCACAAGGCAATAAGGTGCAGTGTTTTCTTTGTGCGCACCGTTGCCTTATTGCCGAGGGTAAGACCGGTATATGCGCCGTCCGCAGGAATATCGCCGGTGTTCTGTACTCGCTCAATTACGACAAAATTGTCTCAGCGAATCCCGACCCGATAGAGAAAAAGCCGTTGTTTCATTTCCAGCCGGGAAGTAAAAGCTTTTCGATTGCGACTATGGGCTGCAATTTCCGCTGCGAATTCTGCCAGAACTGGCAGATTAGCCAGGCAGTTGTCGAAACCGGCGAATTTGAGGGTGAGGCCATCAGCCCCGAACAAATCATAAACGCCGCTATTCAATACGGCTGCAAAAGCATTTCCTACACATATACCGAACCGACCATTTTTATGGAGCTGGCTGCCGACTGCGCTAAATTGGCAAAGCAAAATGGTCTGAAAAACGTCTTCGTCAGCAACGGCTACCAGACCAGAGAGGCGATTGATTTCGCAGCCGAGTGGCTTGATGCGATAAATGTGGATTTGAAAGCGTTCAGCGAAGATTATTATCGCCGATTGTGCAAGGCGAAGCTCCAGCCCGTTCTTGATACTATTGAATATATTGCCAAACATACAAATATATGGATGGAAACAACAACGCTGCTATTACCCGATGAAAATGATTCCGATGAGGAGTTAAAACGGCTTGCCGATTTCCTTGTTACAAAAGCCGGCCTCGATTTTCCCTGGCATATCAGCCGATTCTATCCGCAATATAAATATGCCAATTCACAACCAACCCCGCCCAAGTCGCTCCAGCGGGCTTATGAAATCGGCAAACAGGCGGGCCTGCACTACGTCTATCTCGGCAACGTACCCGGCTCAAAACAGGAAAACACATATTGTTATAAATGCGGCCACCCGCTTATCGAGCGAATCGGCTATAATGTCGACTCGAACGAAATTAAGAACTCAACCTGTCCCGACTGTGGCACTAAAATTGACGGGCGATGGGAATAAAAAGTGAAAATAGTCGCTGATGAAAATATACCGTTTGTCAAAGAATGTTTCGCGTCGATAGGTGATGTTCAAACGCTATCAGGCAGAAAAATAACTCCTGAGACGATAGCCGAGGCGGATATTCTGCTCGTTCGCAGCATTACACCGGTAAATGAAAAGCTTTTGGCCGGCAGCAAAGTCAAATTCGTCGCCACCGCAACAATCGGCTTCGAGCACGTAGATGTGGAGTACCTGAAAAATCGAGACATCGGTTTCGCCTCGGCACCCGGCTCAAATGCTAATTCAGTCGCCGATTATATTGTAGCTGCATTGCTCTCTGTTGCTCAAAAATACAAAATAACCCTCGAAGGTAAATCAATCGGCGTCGTCGGTGTCGGCAATGTAGGCAGCAAAATCGCAAAAAAATGCGCCGCCCTCGGCATGATTGTCAAACTCAACGACCCGCCGTTGTTCCGCCGGACAGGTGATGCAAAATACCGGCCTATCAATGAGCTTTTTGATTGTGATTTTATCACACTGCATACGCCTTTGACTCGTGAAGGACAGGATAAAACTTATCATTTAGCAGATGAGAAATTTTTCGCGTCTCTCAAAACCAGCTGTGTCTTCATAAATACCTGTCGCGGGGCTGTTCATGATACCGCCGCACTCAAGGCCGCTATACAAAATAAAAAACTTGGCGCGGTCATCCTCGACGTCTGGGAAAATGAGCCGAACATCGATTGTGAGCTTCTTCGGCTTGTCGATATCTCAACACCCCATATCGCGGGCTATTCTCTCGATGGCAAAATCGCCGGAATGGTTATGATTTACAACGCCGCCTGCAACCACTTCGGCTTAAAACCAAAACACAAAATCGAGGATTTCCTCCCGCCGCCG
>Ga0187873_1002817_pt1 | contig 12872 bp, 6 predicted proteins | sample June2016WEW_16_1_2_FD_133012 | JGI IMG/M metagenome (GOLD analysis project Ga0187873, IMG submission 133012) | Peatland microbial communities from SPRUCE experiment site at the Marcell Experimental Forest, Minnesota, USA - June2016WEW_16_100 | ecosystem: Environmental > Terrestrial > Soil >... | reverse complement strand
TTTTGCGGATTGACCGCCCAGACAATTTCGTCCAGCGAATGAAGCACTTCCCGCGAAGCATCGGAAATGGAGGTGATTTGATCCTGCAATTCGTTTGGCCGGAGACCGCCTCGGCGCGCGTGTTCGCTCAAAAAGGAAATCCGGCACAGCTTGGCGCCCATTTCGTCGTGCAAATCCTGGGCGATGCGGGTGCGCTCCCGTTCCAGCGCGTGCTCCTGTTCCAGATGTTTCAATCGCCGTTGAAGTTTCCTTTTCCCCACAATGCGAACGGTATTACCCACCGAAACCATGAAACTTAATCCTGCCAGCGTGATGAACCACCACGTTTGCCAAAAATGCCGCAACACGAGCAACTCTAACCCCGCTTTGCTGTCGGCCCAAACTCCGTCACTGTTGCACGCGCCGACGCGAAATTGATAGTTCCCGGCAGGCAGGTAGCTGTAAAAGGCCGTGCGCCGTGTCCCGGCATCCACCCAATCGGTATCCAGCCCCTCGAGCCGATAGCGAAAGCGTATCAACTCTGGTGCGTCAAAACTCAATCCGGTATAGCGAAATTCAACCCGGTGTTTGCCGGGGGTGATGCGTAGCGTTTCCAGTTGCGATACTCCATTTCCGAGCTGTCCATTCCGCCGCGCAGTTTTTGGATTTGAGACATGGAGCAGAGGATCTGGCACACCGTCCACGAGGACCTCCTCCAGCACCGTGTTTGGCGTGAGCGTAGTGGTTGGTTGAACACGAGGATTTACGACCGCCACGCCCTTCAAAGTTGAGAACCAGAGCAGACCCGATTTGGTTTTCAGGCCGGCCGGATAAATCCCACCAGTGCATTCCTCGGATAACATTCCCTCCGCCCGGCCAAAGCGTTGCGGATACACGGTGGAGATTTTGCCAGCTGCCAGTTCGTCCAGTCGGCGTTTGTTCACACAGGCGATGCCCCCGCTGCTCCCCAGCCAAAGGCGGCCGGCATCATCTTCGAGAATTTGCGAAATATTATTATCGGGCAATCCTTCGCGTGTGGTAAAGTTGGCTATGCGCCCGTTGCGCCACCGGCTTAATCCTTCGTCGGCGGTGCCAATCCAAAGCGTGCCTTGGGCGTCGAGATAAAGCGTGCGAATCACATCGCTCAACAGCCCTTCACTCTTGTCAAGGTGATGCAAACTTCCATTTATAAGCCGATATAAACCGTTTCCATCAGTGCCAACCCACATGGAACCGTCCGGGTCCGGCACGATGGCGGTAATGGCATTGGTCTGGGAAAAATTCGTCTGCGCCAGCCATTTGTTTTCGTGCAGTTGCCAGATTTTTCCGTCCCGCGTTCCCATCCACAGCGCGCCTTCACGGTCTTCGGCCAATGAAATGATGTTCGGCTGCGCCGACTTGATCACTTTCACTTCGTCGGCAGCGGCGATGGGGTCCTTGTAAAGCAGCAAGCTGTTCGTGGTCGCCACCCAACAGAAACCATCGCGCGTCACCAGCAGGGCGGTGATTTGCGAATCATGCGGCGATAAGCCTGCGGTGGACAGACGGCTGAAACTTTTCCCATCCCAACGATAAAGGCCGTCGTTCGGTTTGCCCGCCCAGACCACGCCGGGCGTAACTTCTGCCAGACCCTGCACGGCGCCGAAACCAAGCCCTTCACTTTGACTTAGGGTAAAAAGGCTTTTGCGACGGAGACGGTTTAGTCCGGCATCTGTGCCCACCCACAGCCTTCCTTCGCGATCGGTCAATAACGATTCAATCAGATTGCCCGCAAGGCCACTGCCTGCAGGGATGGCAACAAATTTGCCTTCCTTGAATTGGAGCAATCCTCCTCCGGCCGAGCCTGCCCACACGGTTCCATCCGATTCTTCGGCCAGCGTGCTCACATGCGATTTGGCCTGGTTACGCAGAATCCGGTAGCGATGCCAGCGGTCGCCGTCATGACACAGCACGAAATCTTCGCCGGCGCCAATCCACATTCGCCCAATTTGATCCATCAATAAACAATGCGAATCTTTGAGCAGTTCTTCCATGGAATCTCCCATCAACGGGACGAACTTGTCGTTTACAAACTGAAAAACGCCCGCGCTCTTCACGCCAACCCACATCCGTCCCTGCCGGTCTTTGAACAGCGCAGTGATGCGCTGACCTTTGAATGTTTCTGCCGCATTTAACGGCAACAGTTGTCCGTTTTGCCACAACATCAGTCCGGCATCCGTGCCAACCCAAAGCCGTCCGGCGGCATCTTCTGCCAGCGCAGTGATGGAATTAGCCGGCAATCCATCCCGCACCGTGAGCGTGGTGATTTGATTGTTTTGCCAACAGCTCAAGCCGCTGTCGATGCTGCCAATCCAGAGTGCGTCGCGACTATCTTCGAACAGCGCGCTTACCGGGCCGCTTTTGATTCCTTCCTGAATCCCAAAAGCGACAAAGCGCAGGCCATCGAAGCGCGCCAGCCCGTCATCGCTTCCAATCCAGAGGTAACCGTCATGGGTTTGCACCAAGGCACGGACGGGGCTTTGTGACAGGCCTTGCTCCTTTTGCCAGGATTGAAAATTGAATGCCCGCGCACCGCCAGCGGCACCGGAGGTTGCCTCACTTATCCTGGCACTGCTCACATCCACAAAATCACTGAAGGAAGTCGCAATGGCCAAGTCGCTGAATGCCCATCCGCCACCACCGCCGGCATGACGCAGGCGGATTTCGTCAAAGCTCGCATTGGCATTGAATCGCGTCGTCAAGCTTTCCGGTTGATAGGCTTCGTTTGCGCCCGGACCAAGGTCGGGATTTAACCAGACCGTAACCAAATCGTCTTCGCCGGGAACATATTGAATTTTGAAGACAATGGTGACGCCGAAACCGCGTCGTGGATATTGATACGAACCAGAAGCTTCGCCCGTGGAGAATTCGGGGTTTAAAGTATGAAGGTCAATATAACCAGCGAGGTGATTGGATTCACCGGTTTCATCCGCATGAAAAAAAGCGCTGTAAGCCCAAGCTTTCATGGCGTTGCCGATTCCTAGTCGTTCCGCATCCCCTTCAAACAGTTCGAACGCGGCGGAATATTCCTCCGTGTCCTTGTCTGACAACGGGTCAACGTGGAATTTGAAATAAAGTGTGTCGTTGGCCGAGTCATCACGCTTCACAGCGCCGCCAAGAATATCGGTGCCCGCCCCGGTTTCATGAACAAGTGTTGTATCCGGGTCGTTCCACAAGATTACTGCGCTGGCCGGAGTCACCAGCAACCATGCCATCCACGCCACCAGCAACCAGACCATCTTACACCAAGCTGTTCGGCTCAATATAGAAATTCCCCACCTGTTCAGCGCACATGGCGACAAGCCAGACAAGCAAGAAAATACAGGAAACCGGAGCATGGTGCTGTTTTGTGATGTAATTATGAAACGAAAAACTTGCGGACACAAGCAGCCAGTCTGTCACCACTTCATGCGACTGCCTTCCCGCAGCCAATAAGCTATTTTATTAAAAAATGGCAAAAACTGTTTGCGAGAGTTTTATCATCATATTTTGCGGGCGTTGTAACGGGAGGTGGTCAAACAACGACCATGATTGCGCTGACGGTCGCCCATGCGGATTTCGTTTGAATTCAGCAGCCGTAATCAACATGTATTAGGTGATAATCGCGACGAAAGCCGGTGAACATTGCTTGCCGGCTTTTCAGACTAATTTGTATCATTGAAGAAATTAAATGTGATGTCCGAAGAAAGGCAACAGTTGGCAGCCACATTGCTGCGACCTATGGCTGCTTTTATTTGAACAGCTGAACGCAAGTAAATACTGTTCCTGTGAAATTTAGAAGCATTCTCATTTTGGCGGCCTTCACCCCGTTTTTATTCACTGCGCCGGCGGTCGCCCAGGGTGCCCCAAAACCGGTAATGGTTCATTATATGCCGTGGTTTCAATCCCCTTACAGCGAAGGCGCTGGAAATTGGGGATGGCACTGGACGATGAATCATTTTAATCCCAATGTAGTCAATACAAATGGCGAACAGGAGATTGCCTCGTGGTATTATCCATTGATCGGCCCTTACGACTCGGTGGACCCGGCGGTGCTTGAATATCATGTGCTCCTGATGAAGCTGGCGGGGATTGATGGAGTGATTGTGGATTGGTATGGCATGGATAATTTTAATGATTACGCCGTCAATAATCAGCGCACATTGGCTTTGTTTAATTACACCCGGAAAGCAGGCCTGAAATTTTCGCTCTGTTATGAAGACGCGACAATCCAGCACGAGATCGACGGTATGTATATCACTGCGGGTGCGGCCATTTCTCATGCCCAACAGACCATGCTTTATGTGCAAACCAATTTTTTCACGGATGCAAGTTTTCTCCGCCTGAGCAACGCGCCCGTGCTTTTGAATTTCGGCCCGCAATACTTCAAGAACAATTCCGATTGGGTGTCCATTTTTTCCGTATTAAATGCGACCAATCAGCCGGCGTTTTTCACCGAAGACAATCGTCTGTCACCTGTTGGCACAGGGGCTTTTGATTGGCCGCCGATGTGGTTGTCGGGCGGCGGCACGAATACGCTGACGCCCGCTCAACTGCAAAGTTATCTTGTCAGCTTTGATCAAAAGGCTGGCGGCTGGCCCGGCTTGGTAAGCAGCGCCTTTCCACGATTCCATGATATTTATGCGCCGGCGGGCGTCGGTTCATCGTATGGCTATCTGGATGATGCAAACGGAAGCACTTTCACCAATACGTTGAGCCGCGCGATGACCAACAATTCGGCCATTGTCCAGATCGTCACATGGAATGACTTTGGCGAAGGAACGATGGTTGAGCCGACGCGGGAATACGGATATCGCGACTTGGGAATCATTCAGGATTTTCGCCGTCAATACACGGACGCCAATTTTTCCTATCACACAAATGACCTGGCGTTGGCCTTTCGGTTTTACAATCTTCGCAAGCAGTATGGGAACAGCCCGGCCATCTCTGCGGAACTAAATCGCATCTTCACCAACATTGTTTCCAAGGCAGTATCCACGGCAAACTTGCAATTGACGGGCATAGAATCCAACAGGCCGGTGATTTACAACCTCTCATACGATGGTGTTCAACTGCGATTTTTAATTGGCGGATGTGTGGCGTCCAGCGTGCAGGTTCAGATGTCAACCAATCTTACAACCTGGCAGACCGTCCAAACCTTCGCTGCCAGCACTAATTTGTCGGTTTTCAGCACAGCGACCACCCAGGCCGTATGCAGGTTTTTCAAAGTCCAATAAATAGTGTAAAGTCTGCGGCCTTGTCCCGAAACAGCGGGCTGACTATTTCCGCCTTTGGCAACGGGCTTCCGGATCAACTCGCAGATTGGCTGCAATTTGTTTCCCGGAATTGTGCTATGCCCCGGGTTTGATTAAAGTGCCAAAGAATGAAGCTGAGAAACATTTTGCTATTGGCGGCGCTTTTATCTTTTATTTTGGCCGCACCCGGAGCCATCCGCGCCGCTTCAAAGACCGTGATGGTTTATTATATGCCGTGGTTCACTGCCAAGCCTTACTGCGATGGTTGGGGCTGGCATTGGACGATGAATCATTTCAATCCCGATACGGTGAGTGCGTCAGGGGAACGGCAAATCGCCTCGTGGTATTATCCGTTGATCGGTCCGTATGATTCTTCTGACCCGGCGGTGCTCGAGTATCATGTATTGCTCATGAAGCTGGCCGGGGTTGATGGTGTGATCGTGGACTGGTATGGGTCGGCCAATTTTCTGGATTACGGCATCAACAATCAGGCGACGGTGAAGCTGTTTCAATTTACCCGCAAGGCGGGCCTGAAATTTTCCATCTGCTACGAAGATCAGACGATCCAGCACATGATTGACGGTAATCATCTCGCTGCGGGTGACGCCATCTTTCACGCCCAACAGGAAATGCTTTACCTGCAAACGAATTTTTTTTCTGATGCGAGTTATTTGCGGTTGAAGGGCCAGCCGGTGTTGTTAAATTTCGGCCCGCAACACTTCATGATGAGCACCAATTGGGAGGACATTTTCTCCGTGCTCGTGGCGACAAATCAACCGGCATTCTTCACCGAGGACAATCGCCTGCCAGTCAGCACGGGTGCATTCAGTTGGCCACCCATGTGGATGAGCCAGGTGCCCGGCACCGGTGGCGTATTGTCCGGCGCAGCTTTGAAGAGTTATCTGGCCGATTTCGATCAAAAAGCCGGCACTTGGCCGGCATTCATCAGCAGCGCCTTTCCACGTTTTCATGACATTTATCAACGGGCCGGTGTGCGGAACTATTGGGGCTACCTGGGTGACCGTCACAGTGACACTTTGCGTGAAACCTTGAGCCGCGGCATGACCAACTCCTCGGCCATTGTTCAGGTTGTCACTTGGAATGACTTTGGCGAAGGCTCGATGGTCGAACCAACGCAGGAATACGGCTACCGGGATTTGGGGATTATTCAGGATTTTCGCCGACAATACTTGGAATCCGATTTTTCCCGTAACACGAATGATCTGACAATGGCCCTCCGGTTTTACAATCTGCGACGACAATATTTGACCAACATCGTTGTATCTACAGAACTGGATCGCATCTTTACAAACATCGTCTCCGGCAAGATCGAAGTTGCGAATCTTCAATTGGATCAGTTGATAAAATAAACTTCCAAATAGGCGAAGGCGAGGAACTGCCTCCTTCTGAAACGCATCGAAGCCAGCCTTTCACAACCGGAAGTGGCTGTAAAAGTGGGGGTTTCAGAACGAACTGTACGAGCCTGGGCGCCACAGCCGCCGGCGGCAAACTCAGTCATGCAACGGCTGCGATACTACTTTTGATACTGCTCGGCTGCTTCGTAGAATGCTGCGAGGCGAAAAACCCCAATAAAGACTGGCGCACCCATCAGGAGTTGAACCTGAAACCTGCTGATCCGTAGTTATTTACTTGACGATTTTACCCCGTTGTCCTAAATTGCATTCTGTGGCCGTCAATACAAGCGAAAAAGCCTATGAAAACGCGATTAAACTCAAACTTGATACTATCCGAAACCCCCCGCCAAAACCGTAAAAGTGGCTCAGAAGTGGCTCAGTGGAATCTCACTGAGCCACTTTCGAGAACTGCGAAGGCGAAGCGCAGTCTCTCACGCACTCATGCTGATTACTGGAAGTCACGTCTGTTTCGTCGCGCCTATACCCAGAAGGGGAAAGAATGCGAAATCAATGACCTCTACGTGCGCATCCAACACGGCGGACGCCGCGAGTTTTTTGCGCTCACCACGACGAACCAGGACGTGGCCGCCCGCAAAGCCGCAGAGATTTTCACCTTCCTTAAAGCGAACGGATGGGAAGCCACCCTTGCGAAGTTCAAACCCGATGCCGACGGCCTGGCCAAACTCGACGTAACCATCGGTGATTACCTCGCCGCCGTGGACAACACGCGCAAATTGCGTGCGCGCACGTTTGACAACTACCGGCGCTGCCTCCGCACTATCATCGCCGAGGCATTCGGTATCCGGCCCAAGAAAAGTGAAAGCAAGTATGATTACCGCACCGGCGGTCATCAGGCATGGGCACAGCGGATTGATGAAATCCGGCTCGAACGTCTCACGCCCGACCGGGTGAACCAGTGGAAGCGCGAGCGCGTTGCCAGCGCAGGACCCGCGCCCGCCGCGATAGCCTCAGCCCGTCGCACGGTCAACACCTATATTCGTTGCGCCCGCTCCCTTTTCAGTCTGGCCCTTGTCCGTGAACTCAAAGGGTTAAAGCTGCCGGCATTGCTTCCGTTCGTCGGCGTTGAACTTGAGGTATCCGGCTCGCAGAAATACGTCAGCAAGATTAACGCTCAAGCCCTCATCGCCGACGCGAAGAACGACCTCAAGACCGCCGACCCCGAAGCCTACAAAGCCTTTCTGCTTGGGCTGTTCGCCGGGATGCGAAAAGCCGAAATTGATTCCGCCGAATGGCGTATGTTGGATTTTAGGTCCAACGTCCTGCGCCTCGAAGAAACGGAGTGGCTTCATCTCAAGACGCGCGACTCTGCTGCCGATATCACCGTTGACCCGGAAGTAATTGCCGAACTCCGCGCCCTGATGCCCCGCCCGACGGGTAAACCTGCCCGCTGGTCGCATTTCATCCTCCAAAGCTCGCGCGCTCCGCAACCGGATTCGCTGCGCCCATACTACCGCTGCGAGGAAACCTTCGACCGCCTCAACACCTGGCTGCGTGGCAAGGGCATCCGGGCGAACAAACCCCTGCACGAACTGCGAAAGGAAGTCGGCGCGATCATCGCCACTGAACAGGGCATCTACGCCGCCTCGAAATTCCTCCGGCACTCCGACATCACGACCACCGCCCGGCACTACGCCGACCAAAAGGCGCGCATCAATGTCGGCTTGGGCAAATTCCTCGACACGACCATCAAGCCCGCCAAGAAATCAAAGCAAGCCGTTGCCGCATGAGTTGTCTAAGCAACGCCGTGGAATTGCTGCGGCATTGCGCGGCCCTCTCGCACAGAAACCCATTTTGTAGTGCTTGACACAATCTCGGGGCCGTGCTAGAAGTTTTGTCGGAGAGAAGCGGCGCGTCTAGGAAAGCGTCGCAGAAAAAAACCTATGCAGTCCCAGTGAAGACGAGACGGACTGTGAAACCGTCTCAAAATAAACACATGTAAGTCTTGAGGAAGACGGGACGCGCCCGGGCTAAGCGTCTTGAAATAAACCAGTGAGTCTTCATTGGGGCGCGACGGACATGGACACCCGTCGCAAAAAACAAACCATTGCGTTCTCACCACTGTTACATGCTTTGGGCATGTCCGTTTCGGATTCTGTTCGGAGCATGATCCAGCCTTGGATTGCAAGGCACCAATTCAAACGATTTTTAATATTATGGCTTTTGAAAATGAAATTTCGACGGTCAATCTGACGGCAAACGAACTGGCCAACAGGTGGAAAATGCATCCCGAATCGCTTCGTCGTATGGCCCGCCAACGGCGGCTTACGACGCTAATCATTGCGGGCCGGCGCCTCTTTCCGATGAGCGAGGTCGAAAAAGTTGAAGCAGAAGGTCGCATTCAACGCGCAGCTTAAGACACGGCGCACGAGGATAGTGCAAGAACAAGTTAACGGCAGAAAGGAATCGCCGTGAAATACACCTTAGTAGTGCGCCAGGCCGCCGCCGTTGAAGCTGGGCTGGTGGGCAAGGTCTCTTTCGCTGACCTTGGCTTTTTGGATTACCTGCGCGGCTGGTTTTTTTCTCAAAACTCAAAACTACAGGTCGTGGAGGGGCGCAAATTCGTGTGGCTTCATTACGAACGAGCAGTCGAGGAACTCCCGCTCCTTTTTAATCCGAAAGCCAAGCTCACCAGCCGTAAGAACCAGCTCGCAGCCATGATCAGCAGACTACGCACGGTGGGCATGGTTGAGACAATTCGAGCCAAGCGCCGTCTCTTTTTTCGACTCACAGATTTGGCCCTTCGGCTGACGCAACGCTATGAGCGCCCTTCGCCTACCGCCGGGAAATCCCCACCTAACGGCACGCCCCCGCGTGATGAAACCGTCACGCCCGGACAGGATAGAACCGTCACGTCGTTTCGTGATGAATATCTGCCCACCCATATAGATGAAACAGGAACAAAGGAATCAGAAAGAAAGGAAACACCCCCTTCATCCCCCTGTGAGGGGGAAGCGGAGAGCATCCTTGCTTTTTGGAATTCATTTCCTGAATTACAGAAGGCCATCACCCTTCCCCGGATCCGCGCCCGCAAGATTCGCAGACGCTTGGCTGATCCCTTTTGGCGCGAGCACTGGCGCGAAGGCATCCAGCGCGCAGCTGCGTCGGCATTTCTCACCGGCAACGGGCCGCATGACTGGCGCGCGACGTTCGACTGGTTTCTCGGCGGCGATTCGCTCGTGAAAATCATCGAAGGCACTTATGACAACCGGACGCAACAATCGGTTAAATTGCAGGAGCGATGGGAGATTGAGAGAGACCTGGCCAGCGTGGGGGAACAATTGGAAAAGCACCCTCGCTCTTCTTGGCCGGGGAATGTGCCGCTGCCGGCGGAGGTGCGTGCGGGATACGACAACCTGCTGGCACGGCTCAAGGCGCTGGAGGCTGAACTTGCCGGTGCGCCGCGCGTCACACGTCAGCCTGGGGACGAGAAAGAGTGGTGGACATGTCCGCTTGTCGACCTTAGTGAGCGAATTCGCGTAGAGAAGCATCTTGGCAATCAACAGGTGGCGGCACGGTTAGCGGAGATATACGGGGCCCGGTGTGATGCGTCCCGGCGCTGGTGACTCCAAACCAAACCGGGCAGCTCACGCCTCGCACTCCGCTGCCACGCCAGCGAATTCGGCATGAACGAGGACGGAAGCGGAACGGGGTCTCGACCGCGCCAGCGCCCGTTTGCGTCCCAACGCGCGCCACTTGCAACCCGACGCAACCCGCGCCCTGTGCCGCCGCCGCTTTTGCAAAACATTTTCCCGGCGACCCAACCCATGTCCAGGCGAGCGCCAGCCAACCATCCGCCGTCCAGCGCAAAATACTGGTAAAATCCCGCTTGACCCTGCTGCTTTTATTAAATCGTGCTACCTTTCCCGCGCTGGTGCTTCGCTGCCTTTATTCTGCGTCGCTACTTTTCCCGGCAACCTGATCCATGCCGGCTTGAGACACAATTCCGGTCAGCCCGCTGGCTTTGGAATGAACGCTCTGTTGCGTGTTCGTGACATCGCTCCCCGGAGTGGCGGGCTGTTTCCCACCTGCCGCCCCTTTGGGGAAAATACCCCCGGCGACCCGACCCATCTCCGGCGTCGAACGGCCACAATCCTCTGTTGGGAGCCTGCTGCTTTTATTTTACTTGGATACTTTTCCGGCGCTGTTGCTCCACCGTCTTAATTATACCGTCTTACTTTTTCCGGCCTCACGCTTTGCCTTGCCCGATTTAGGGCACCCGCCCGCTCCTGTTTCCCAGCGCAATCGTCCCTTGGTATCGCAAAAAAATGCGCCGGCCACCATGCTGACGATCAAGCCACTTTCCTTGCCTTTCGTTTTCCGTCCAGACGTTCGGACTGCCTTCAAAAAAACTGCGCGGCACGGCGGCGGCATCGCCGCTCGAAAACTTCAAGATTTTGCACCAGACAGCGGCGGTGGCGGTGGCGGGTCGTTGTAGTTTACCGGCGCGCCCAAGCGTGGCAGCACCGGCACGCGGTCCGGCCTTGCCTCAATGCACAGCATTGAGCCATCCGGCGAATGCATGATGCCGCTGCCGTCCGCGAACTTCTCCTCCCACGGACGCGGTCGCTGGCGCGGTTTTGGAGCGCGAGACGAAATCGTTTCAGCGGGCAAGGCGGGCGTCCGCCTCCGCGTCGAGCGTGTCGCGCCCGTTGTCTTCTTCAAACTCTTTCTCCGTGGTCTATTCATACGTTGCCCGGCTCTCGGAGGAGGCGTTTACTTGTCTGTGTAAACAATCGCGTAGGCTCGGAATACGCTTCGTGCGCTGCTCCCTAAGCCCAATCCGCTCATCATTGCCTGTTGAACAACCCCTTCGGTGACATTGAGCGTATCTACCTCGGTGTTTATCGTGCCAGCATTCATCACCGCGTCCGCCCCGATTTGCCGCGCCCGGTAGTAGATCGCTCTGGTCATCACCACTTCCTGGTTCACGGCTCCCTCGCAGGTCAAGAGCGCGATGACCTTGTGAGGTCTCTGTGGTGGATTCGATCCGCAAACATCTAAATGATCTGTCGCGGGACGCGGGGTAGTATCATACATCAAGATTTGAACCCTGTTGGCTTTGGGTGGCGGTTTCTCCTGGCTTTGCTGCGACGGCGTGCTGGCACAGCCGGCCACTGCGAAGGCGGCAGTCAATGACAGGAGCAGGTATTTGCTTTTCATGATTTTCTTATAGCGTGTCGCTTGCTGATGTTGTTTCGTTCATTGTGCTTTTGAGGCATCTGCGAAGCAGGAAAGAAAAAGGCGCGGACCCGACGCGCCCAGCTAGAGGCACCGCGAAGTGCCTTGTCCAGAAACACGCCGAGCCGCGCCCGATGGGGGCGCGGTCAGTGGATTCTGGACGTTGGGAAAATTCGCGGTTTTCTAGCTGTCCAATCCGACTACGCTAAATTGACTTTCGGCAAAGAAATTGGAACTACGAACGCCCGCCGTCAACCATTACTTCCGCCTTCTTTTTGTTTGCCGCTGATCCATTTTGCCATCTTCACGCTTCCAGCCAATTCCCACAGGGCAGCGGACCGACCCTGAAAAAAGCACGCGCCGGCCAACGAATAGCGGACTGTAAAAAACGGCCATTCATCGCGTGCCGTTTCACCACGTCCGGGAAGTGTATAAAGACAGCCAGCGCATTTGGCATCGGCCAGAGAGGATGAGGTAAAAAGCCGTTCCCCAGCTCTGCGCACGCAGAACCCATGCCCCGCTGATGTGGAATGTGGTCGTCCAAGGGGAGGCGATGCCAGTCAGCGTTCCCCGTTCTTCGGCTTTGAAACCTCGGGCTTCTGCGACTGACCGGTCATCGGCACAAATCGGACCGGCAGGACGGCGCGCCGTTCAAGCTTGTTGCCGTGCTTGCGCAACAGCACCAGTTGCTGTTTCGACGACGATCCGACGGGAATAATCATCCGGCCACCGTCTTTGAGCTGGTCAATCAACGGTTGCGGCACCTTCTCCGGGGCGCAGGTGACAATGATGGCGTCGAAGGGTGCGGCCTCAGGCCAGCCTTTGTAGCCGTCACCCGCGCGCACTTGGACATTGGTATAACCAAGCCGTTGGAGGGTGGCAGCGGCGCGGTTGGCCAGGTCCTCGATAATCTCGATGGTATAGACCTCCGCCGTCAGTTCGGCGAGCACGGCCGCCTGGTAACCGGAACCGGTGCCAATTTCGAGGACGCGGTCCGTCGGCTTCG